>Ga0302281_10000027_pt1 | contig 130818 bp, 111 predicted proteins | sample III_Fen_E1_2_FD_198762 | JGI IMG/M metagenome (GOLD analysis project Ga0302281, IMG submission 198762) | Peat permafrost microbial communities from Stordalen Mire near Abisko, Sweden - III_Fen_E1_2 | ecosystem: Environmental > Terrestrial > Soil > Wetlands > Permafrost | place: Sweden...
GCCCGTCGAAGTTACTGAAGTCACCTCTCCTGCCTTTTGCTTTTGCCGTCGTTCCCTGATTTGGTTGAGCCCACTTACACTTACCGCCCGTGTTCTGACGCCGGCGATCCCTTCTATCTCTGGTCCGTGATCTTATCCAGACGATCTTGCGGCCCGGCGGCGGGGCCAAGTCCCGCTTTTTCCGTCTGGCGACCAGACGCCACCGTGTAAACGGGTCATAAACGGGTCCATAGTATTGTAGTATCTTCCAGAACGGGGTCGATTCTTTACTTTGGACACTCAGACGCCCTTCCAGATGGAAATCCAGACCTTGGCCATACCATGAGTGACACAGCCACCAAACGACAGATTCCAGCGAAAGCCATTGCTAGCATCCTCTTTGCTTGCTGCTCGCTATTTGTCTTTCGTGTTTTTGGTCAGGTGATTTATTTGCCGGCTCATTTCTCAAAAGACAGCGGCGATATTTTTCATCAAATGTTGTCCGAGACCGGCCCGATACGAGATCAGCTAGATGTTGGATACCGAGTTTTGGCGGTCATTTCATTGGTTTGGTGCATTTGGGCTTGGCGCACTGAGCCGCGAGTTGCTGCAATCGTTGCAACCATATTCGCAGCGTTGGCGATGTTTTGTGCAGTGTTTATTATGATATGACGATGCCGTGGTTTAGTTTCACATTTGTAGTGCGACAAAAGGGAGGTATTTAGTAATAGACTTCGTTGGGTGTCTTGAAGCCGAGGCGTAATCGAGGACGATTGTTTAGCTGTTCGGCAATGCGATCGCATAGCTCAGCTATGTCGGCGCAGGGAGTGCAACCCTTTGGCGATCTGGTCACACGGTGCAGGCGGTTTTATTTTGACTTCAAGCGCGCCGCCGCGAGCAGGGCGGCAATTATGGAGATGCCACCGCTCACGACGTAGGGCAGGGGCGGCACATGGAAGTAAAGCGAGGCGGCAAACAGCGGGCCGACGATGCGCGCCAGCGCGCCGGCGCTTTGCGCGACGCCGATGGTCGCGCCTTGTTCGTCGGCCGGCGCGAGGTTGGAGAGCAGGCCGAACAGCGGCGCCCGCGTGAGGCTGGAACCGATGGAGAGCAGCGCCAGCGCCAGCAGCATTTCCAGCCACGGCCGGTCGGCCAGATGCAGCACGGCGCGCCATTGCAATGGGCCGTCGCCCTTGATGAACGGCAGCAGCGCGAGCGCAAGGCCGGTGCAGAGCAGGCTCAAGGCAATCAGTTTCGGCTCGCCGAATTTTTTCACCAGCCGGCCAATCGCCCCGCCTTGGATGATCGCGCCGATGATCCCGCAGAAGACGAACAGCGAAATGACGGTGGTGGCCGGCCGGGTTTCGTCCACGGTGAGGCCGAGGTTGAAATTGTCGTTGACCAGCAGCGCCAGGGTGCTTTCAAAGCAACTGAAGGCGAACGTGGCGAGAAAGAAAATCAAAACCAGCAGGCCGATCTTTGGCTGGGCCAGCGTGTGCGCCCATTGCGCGAAGTGCGGACGGTTGTTGGCTTGGGTGGAACCGGGTTTAAGGCTTTCGGCCAGGATGAAGTAGGCGAGCAGAAAGTTGACCGCGCACAACGCCGCCGCCGTCCAGCCGGGGGCGGTGACGCCGCCGAATTTCAGTGCAATACCGCTGATCGCCGGGCCGAAGATGAAGCCGAGGCCGAACGCCATGCCGATGAGGCCCATCCGTTTCGAGCGATTTTCCGGGGGCGTGATGTCGGCGATGTAGGCCTGCGCCACGGTGATGTTGCCGCCGCACGCGCCGGCGAAGGTGCGCGAAACCAGCAGCGCCCATAGCGCGAGGGTGTGATTTTCAAATCCCGAGCCGATGGCGAACAGCGCATACGACAGCGCTGCGCCGGCGGTGCTGATCAGTAAAATTGGTCGGCGGCCGTGGCGGTCGGACAGCCGGCCCCAGATCGGCGAGAAGATGAATTGCATCGCCGAAAACGAGGCGATGATGACGCCGACGAGCCAGCCGCTCGCGCCATAATGCCGGCTGAACAGCGGCACCAACGGCACGACCATGCCGAAGCCGATGAGGTCAATGAAGACCGTGAGAAAGACAACCAGCATGGAAGGCTTGCGATTCATTCAATATAATTTCGACCATTAAAATTTAAGGGGTTTTCCCGGCCGACTCAAAAGCAAAAGCGAAAAACTTTCGCGGCGCGGAGGCTGCACCGGAGGGAACGCAACCGGCCGGTCGCCGGAATTTTTGCAATGGGAGGGCATCGCCAATTAACCCTGTAATTGGGAATTCTTGTCCGGCATAATCGTTGAGATGCGTGATTCGCGGAGTTCAACCCCGTGGGACGCCCTGATGGACAATCGGTTTGATTCAAACCATCCGGGGCGAACCCTGTGGCGGCTGTTTGCTGACCAGCGCCGAAAGGTGGTTGGCACTGTCGCGCTGTTTGTCGTAAAACAATCACCGGCCTCACTGTTCCCGCTCGCAGTGGGGATGATAGTGGACTCGCTCAACCCGTTGCGGGCGGATTCGTTTCGCCGAATTCTTTGGATTGCCGGCGGCTATCTGCTGTTGCTGGCGCAAAATCCGCTGTTGCACACCGCCTTTTCGCGGATGCTGAGCGGCCTGCTGCGTCAGATGCAGTTCAACCTGCGCAGCGCGCTGGTGGAACGGTTGCAGCAACTCGCCGTGACCTTCCACGAGGAAAAGCAATCCAGCGCCCTGCAAACCAAGATCCTCCGGGACGTTGACGCCATTGACAGTCTGTGCCGGTATCTGTTCCAGAACGGCCTGAACGGGGTGCTCGTCATCGTTTACGTCACCGTCATCGCGCTCGTGCGGCAGCCGATTTTGGCGCTGTATTTTTTGCTGACCGTGCCCGCTGGCATCGTGCTGTTAAAACTTTTTGACCGCCGCTTTCGGGAACAATACCAGGCGCTGCGGGTGGAAACGGAACAGATGAACGCCCGCGTGGGCGAGATGCTGTTGATGCTGCCGGTCACCCGGGCGCATGGCCTGGAAGAATCGGAGACGCGCAGCGTGCGTTCCGTGTTCCAACGCCTGCGCGAACGCGGCCTGCAGGTGGACACCCTGACGGAACTGTTCGCGTCCAGTTCGTGGTTCACGTTTATTGTGCTCCAACTGGCCTGTCTGGTGTTTTCGGCGTGGCTGGTGACCCGCCATAAAATCACGGTGGGCGACGCCGTGATGTATCAGGCTTATTTTGGGATGCTCATCGGGGCGGTTCAGCAGGCGCTGGGCGTTTTTCCCGCGCTGGCGCAGGGGCGCGATGCCATTCGCTCGATCGGCGAGATATTGGAGGCGCCACAGGTGGAAGATTACAGCGGCAAACGTCCTGCGCCCGTGCCGACAAGCGGTGAGATTGTCTTTGAGAACGTGAGCTTCCAATACCCACGGGGGCGGGAAATTGCGTTGTCGAACATTTCGTTGCGGATTGCTGCGGGTGAAACCGTTGCGTTTGTCGGCGAATCGGGGGCGGGCAAGTCCACCCTCGTCAATCTGGCGATGGGGTTGCGTCCGCCGGGTTCCGGCCGGGTGCTCTTGGATGGCCAGGACTTACAGGAATTGGATTTACGCACCTTCCGGCGGCAAATCGGGGTGGTGCCGCAAACGACCATCTTATTCAACGGCAGCTTGCGGGAAAACGTCACCTATGGCCTGGAAAAAGTGAGCGACGGCAGGCTGTGGGACATCCTGTCAGAAGCCAACCTGTCGGAATTTGCCCGTTGCCTGCCGCAGCAGCTTGATACTCCGCTGGGCGAGAGCGGCACCCGTCTTTCTGGCGGACAACGCCAGCGCCTGGCCATCGCCCGCGCCCTGATTCGCGACCCGCGCGTCATCCTGCTTGATGAAGCCACGTCTGCGCTCGATACAGAATCTGAACGCCTAGTGCAGGAGGCTTTAGTCCGGCTCACGAAAGGGCGGACGACTTTGATTGTCGCCCACCGCTTCTCCACTATCCGGCAGGCGCACCGTATCGTCGTATTGCAGGGCGGTAAAATTGTGGAAGTCGGCACCCTGCAAGAACTGATGGCGCAGGGCGGCCATTTTGCCCGGCTTGCCAACCTGCAATCATTTGCTGCCGCCACCTGACAGTAGCGATCACTAATGGAGTCTTCAGGGTAACGCCATAGCCTCAGATTGTAGGCAGTCGGTCTGTGCCAAGGCGCGCCACGACGGCAAAATGTCGAGGATCGAGAAGTGTACCCCGGTGGCAAGGTTGACGACGGCTGACAGGTGAGGGGGGGTGTGATCGCCGGTAGCCCACCGAGCCGTAAGTACCTCATTTCGTGAATATTCGGGCCGCATTCATCCTGCCCCAATCGACATCGGCCAGAATGCACCGGTGCAATTTTCGTCGCGAAAAATTATTTTGCTAAAGCCGGAGTCATATTTCGCCGATAAACCCGCGGGTATTTCCTTTTGAAGGAAAAATCAAGAACACCGCCTTTAAAAACTTAAAGCAATGAACTGCGCAATCAAGCCTTCCAAATTTAAAAAAACATTCGGGGCCGCTGCGGTGGTCGTGGTCATGTCTTTGATGGCTGTTCCCGCCCCCGGCGGGGAGGTGTCGCCCGCGCCGGTTAAAACAGCCGATGTTCCGGCAACGCGTGAGTTGCCGCTGGACCAATGTTTGCACGAGGCGTTGCAAAACAACCATCGCCGGCCGGCATCCAAATTTGCCGTGGCCGCGGCCGAGGCGCAGCATCGGCAGGCGCTGGCGGGCTACTGGCCGCAAATCGGCGCCACCGCCGGTTATCAGCGGATGGATGAGTCGCCCGATTTTTTATTTCCCGCGAGCCAGATGAAAGTGCCGGCGGGTTCGGCGGTGATCAACATTCCCGCCGGAATTCTGGGGCCGAATCCGGTGCAATTGCCGGTGACCACGCCGGCCCAGACCATTCAGATTCCGTCACAGGATATCAAGCTGATGGACCCTGATAACTTCACAGCTTCCTTGAACGCCACTTGGCTGATTTACGATGGCGGGATGCGCGAGGGTTTGCGCGAGCAGACCGGCGGCCTGGTGGAAATGATGAAACAGGAAGCGCGCCGCACGGATTTGGAAATCACCGACAGCGTCAAACGACTTTATTACGGCGCCGTGCTCGCGCAGCAGCTTCAACAGGTCGGCGAGGACACGCTGGCCCGCATGGAAGCCACGTTGAACCTCACGGAAACGATGTATAAGGAAGGCAGCGGCAAAGTGAAAAAAACCGACTGGCTGGACACCAAAGTCATGGTGGAAACCCTGCGGGCCATGGTCGCTTTGCTGGAAAAGAACGCGGCCATGGCCCAGGCCGCGCTCGCCAACACGATGGGGCTGCCGTGGAATGCCAGCGTGAAACCGGCGGACCAGGAAATGCCTTACAATCCATTCGCCGGCAACTTGGATGACATGGTCAGCTCGGCCTACGAATTCAATCCCGATTGGGTCAAGGTGGAAGCCGGCATTAGCGCGGCGGAAGGCGCGGTGCGCACGGCCAAGAGTGAATATTACCCCAAGCTGGCGCTGACGGGCGAACTGCACAAATGGTGGAATGACTACGGCGCCGGCATCGCGACGGACCGCAATAAAGAAGGCTGGACGGTCGGCGCGGGATTGGAGATTCCGTTGTTCAGCGGTTTTCTAACGAAAAATAAAGTGGCCGAAACCCGCGCCCGCGTGGCCAAGATCAAGGAGGAACAAATCCTGTTGAAAGACGGCCTAGGTTTGCAGATCAAAGACGCTTTTCTCGGTCTGGCGGCGGCGCAGAAAGCTTACCAAGCCACTTTGGATGCCATGGCGGCCGCCACGGAAAACCGCGATTTGAACACGCGCGCCTATCAGAACGAACTGGTCGAAACCGAGAAAGTCATCCGCGCCCAGTTGATGGAAGCGCTGATGTCCGCCCAGCATTACAAGGCCCGCTACGATCACATCGCCTTGCAATCGCAACTAGATTTGCTGGTGGGGACGGAGATCATCAAGCGGTTTCAGCCGTCGCAATAAAATTATAATTTATGGAATAGTGCGGCGTTTGACCGTCGGACGATCCGCAAAATGTCCTTCGTTTCAGGTTGGAAGCCAGGTTGCCATCAGCGCTAGCATAAAATGATTCAAGCCCGAGTTAGAAAAAAATCTTTTGAAACCGAGCCCGCCATTGGCTTGGCGCGGTTTTGTCTCGTCCTGCTGGTCGTGCTGGCTGGCGCCGCGTTCCCGGCGTGGGGCGCGGACGATGGCACCAATGTGGAACAGGTGCGGTTTGCCTTTTCGGCCGGGATCTTTACCGATGTCAACGAGAACGACGCCAAGGCCTCCGTGAAAGCGTGGGCGCTGGCACTGGGCCGGGAGCGGCATGTGCCGGTCAGCGCGGAGCCGATCATCCTGTCCGGCCCCACCGACCTCAAGCAGGCCTTGCGGGCCGCCACGATTGACGGGGCCGCCGTGACCACGGAGGAATACTTGAGCCTGGAGCCAGAGTTGCAAAGCACGAACCTTTTCATGTCCGCCAGAGACGGACAGTTCACGGAAAAATATCTGCTGCTGGTTCGCAACGATTCCGGCCTTACAAATTTAGCCGCGTTGCACGGACGCAAGGTCGTGATGTTTGATAATGTTCGGGCATCGCTGGCACCCGTGTGGCTGGATGTAATCCTGTCCGAAGCGGAACTGGGATCAGCGCCGGAACATTTCAGCCAGATCAACAAGGCGCAGAAGCTTTCCCAAGTGGTGCTGCCCGTTTTTTTTCGCCAGCAGGACGCCTGTGTTGTGACCCGGGACGGATTTGAGACGATGTGCGAAATGAATCCGCAAGTTCGCGCCCAATTGCTGGTGCTGGTCAGGTCTCCCGCAGTGGTGCCTTCGGTGGCTTTTTTGCGGCGCGGTTTCGATTCGCCGCTGCGAAGCCGGATGCTGGCCGCCCTGGAGGGCTTGGAGAAAAGCCCTTCGGGAACGCAAGTGTTGACTCTGTTTCAGATCGAGCAATTTCACGAAGCCCCGGCCTCGCTGCTGGACACGGCGCGCGACTTGATTGAAGCCCACCGGCATCTGAAGCGGATTGCCGTCCGCAACGCCGACCTTGAAGGCCACCAAACGCCATGATTCCTGAAACCATGAATTCCGCCCCGCCTTCGCAGACAAGCTGGCTTCCGCGCCGGTTTGCCTTCTGGCTGATGCTATTGGCAGCGGTGGTTTTGGAAAATAGTCGCGCGACGGAAACCAACGGCCAGCCTTTTCGCGTGGGCTTCTCCCGCTCGCTGTTCACCGATGTCAACGAGAACGACGCCGAAGCTGCCGTCAAAATTTGGGGTCAGACCATTGCCAAAGAACGTGGTATTGCCGCCGATACGCAAACTCGAATTTTTCAGGACACGACTCAATTGCGCCAAGCCTTGCTAAACCAAACCGTGGATGCGGTCGGGATTTCAGCCATTGAATACGCCACCGTGAGCCGGGAAGCGCGTCTGGCTCCGATTTTTGTTACTTACAACAACGGTCGCTACCAGGAACAATATTTCGTGCTGGTCCGCCGGGACAGCCAGTTGAACCAGCTAGCCGATCTCCGGGGACGGAGTCTGGTGTTCCATCAAAATATGCGGGCTTGTCTGGCGCAGCCGTGGTTGGATACGTTGTTGCACAAAGCCACCGGCCAGTTCACCGCCGAATGCGTGGGCAAGCTCACACAAGTTCCGAAACTTTCACAGGCGGTGCTGCCGGTTTTTTTCCACCAGCTGGATGCGTGTGTGATTACCAGCGCTGAGTTTGAAATCATGTGTGAACTTAATCCTCAAATCGGCCAGCAGCTCAAAATCATCGCCACCTCGCCGACCGTGGTGACGTCTGTGCTTTGCTTTCGGTCCGACTACGCGCCGGCGTTCAAACCGCAGATTTTCACGGCCCTGCGAGATCTGGATAAAACCCCCGCTGGCCAGCAGGTGCTGACGATTTTCCAGAGCGAGAAAATCGAGGATCAACCGGCTTCATGTATGGACAGCGCACTGGAATTGCTGGCCGCGCACGACCGAATCTGTGGTGTGACAAATGCGACGAAAAACTTGGCTTCACCGCAAATTGCCGGAAGAACAGCGCCCTGATCCCTTTCACTGTGAAAAATATAATATATGTCGTGCTGGCTGGACTGGCGATTTGGCTGGGCGGGGTTGGAAAGTTTTCCGCGCGGGCTGCCGATGAAAACAAAAGCCTCCCAGCCACCCTGCCAAACCTGGTTCGCGTGGCCATCGGGCCGGGTACGTGGGGTGGTGTGAACCGCAACGATGCCAGCGCGGCGATCTCAGTTTGGGCGAAAGCCATCATGCAGCAGCGCGGCAGTTCGTTGAATGTGCAAATTCGGATGTTTGACACGCCGGACGCGCTCGGTGATGCCCTCAAACACGGTGAGGTGGACGGCGTTTCGATGCTGACCGACCAGTTTCTGGCGCTGGATCCAAAGCTGTTGTCGGACACGGTTTATCTCGTGACCAAAGATCATGCGGCCACCGAGAATTATATTTTGCTCGCACACCGGGATACCGGCATTGCCGCGGTGGCCGGTTTGGCCGGGCGGAAACTGCTGGTGCTGGACAACGCCCGCACCGCGCTCGCGCTGCCGTGGCTCGAAACCTTGTTGGCCCGTGATTCGCTTGGCCCGGTAAAAGATTTTTTGGGAGCGGTGACCAGGAACGAAAATCCCTCCAAAACTGTTTTGCAGGTTTTCTTTCATCAGGCGGACGCCTGCCTGGTCACCTCCAACGTGTTTGAACTGGCGTGCGAACTGAATCCGCAATTGCACCAGGAACTGCGGGTGCTGGCCATTTCTCCAGCCGTCGTTCCGGGCCTGTTCTGTTTTCGTTCCGGCTACACGCCCGGCATTCGGGACCAGATGGAATCGGCCATGATGACGCTCAACCAAACGCCTTCCGGTTTGCAAGTGCTGACGGTGTTTCAAAGTGACGGCATGGTAAAACAACCGCTCGCTAGTTTGGATAGCACCCGGCAGTTGGTGGCGGAATATGACCGCTTGAAAAAATGTTCGGGTGTCGGCAAACCATCTGACCCGCCATCCCCGGCGTCCCACCCATGACCCGCGCGCAAACACATTTATCCGGGCGCCGGCTCTGGCCTTTGCTGGTGGGGTTGCTGTGGCTGGCGTTTTGTCGCGTGTGGTCTGCCGAAACGAATCAAGTGCCGGTGCCGGTCATTTTCCGGGTGGGCATGGCCAAAGTCTGTTTTCGCAATGTCAACATCAACGACGCGACGGCCGCTTACAAGGTCTTTCTTGAAAACCAAGGCCGGCGGATCGGGATCACCTACCAGGCGGATCCCAAGGTCTATGATGACTCGCGTGATTTTGAAGCTGCCATCCGGCAACAGCCGATGCACATGGCCGTCATGGAAGCCTGGCAGTTTCTCGCGCTGGACATTCACCGGCAGATGAAACCGTATTTTGTCATGATGGAAAACGGCAAGGTCGGGCGGAAATATCTGGTGCTCACCCGCCGCGATAGCGGCTTCAATTCCTTGTCCTCGTTGCAGGGCAAGAGCCTGCTCCGGCTGGAGGTGGCTAACGCCAATACCGGGCGAGCGTGGCTCGATACGCAACTGCTTTCGGAAAAACTTGGCCCGGCCGAAACTTTCTTCGACAGCGTGGAGGTAGTGAACAAACCTACCGCCGCCGTTCTGCCGGTGTTCTTCGGCAAAAAGGCCGCCTGCGTGGTGGATGCGCCAAGCTTTGAGATGATGAAGGAATTGAACCCGCAAGTTGGCGAGATGTTGCAGGCGGTGGCGGTTTCCGACACCTTCGCCGATGTCGTGATCTGCCTCAGCGAGGACGGCTGGGCGTCTCCCAAGGTCAAGGCGGATGCCGTGCGGTCCATGGGCGAACTCGACAAAGATCCCGCTGGCCGGCAGATTTGCACGCTTTTCAAGATTGACCGCATGATTCCTTTCGAGGATTCGCAACTCGACACCACCCGCAAATTGCAGGCGGCTTACGAAGCGTTGCGAAAGCAGAGCACGCCCGGGCCGGCGCCCGAGAAATAGCAAATCATGAATACGGAAAACATCAAAACTCGCGCCTTGGGCATCACCCTGCGAACGGCGCTGCTCTCATGGCTGGTCACGATTTCGACACTGCTGCTCTTTGTCATTGTGATCATTCCGCAGCAGAAACGGATTTTTCTGGAGAATCTCGAATCCAAGGCGCACGGCGTGGCGGTGTCGCTGCACGAAGTCGCCGCCGGTGCCGCCGTCAACGAGGATTTCAGCAGCGTGGTGGATCATTGTAAGGAAATGCTGAACGGCGACGAATCGCTCGATTACATCGTCATCACCAAAAACGACGGCTTCTCGCTGATCCACGACCGGACTGGGTGGCACGCCGAAACCGTCACAAACACAATCTGGTTGCCGGTCCGGCGTGAGCCGATCAGCGGCATCGGCGTCGTGCCGATCTTCAACCGCCGGGTGTTTCACTATTCGCAGCCGTTCGATTATTCCGGCATCCAGTGGGGCTGGATTCACGTCGGCCTTTCGCTGGAAAGTTATGATCGGAACGTCGCCACGGTTTATCGTCGCACTGGGCTGCTGGCGGTCGGCTGCATCGCGTTGAGCCTGCTGGCATCGGGACTTTATGCCCGGAGACTGGTCAGCCCGATTTTGAGTTTGCGCGCGGTGGTGCAAAAAGTGGCCGGTGGCGACTTGTCGGCGCGCGCGGTGGTTGAGAGCGGTGATGAATTGGGCAATCTCGCCAGCTCGGTAAATTCCATGACCGAAGCGCTGCTCCAACGCGACCGGATTTTGCAAAGTGTCCGGTTTGCCGCCCAGCAATTTTTGAGCACCTCGAAATGGGACGCCGTCATTCCCGAAGTCCTGTCGCAGATCGGCGAGGCGGCGGCGGCCAGCCGCGTTTGTGTTTTTGAAAATCACCCGGATCTCCTCGGCTCGGCGCTAACCTCGCAGCGGTTTGTCTGGAACGAACCCGGCGCACCGTCGCTGGCGCTCAATCCGGCGTTGCAAAACTTTTCCTGGAGTCGGAACGGATTAACCCACTGGGCCGAGCAGCTGGAGCGTGCCGAGTGCGTGGCCGTTTCCTGCCGCAACTGGACGCCGCCCGAAAAAACTGTGCTCGCGTCGCTCGGCATTTGTTCGACGCTGCTGATCCCCATTCGCGTCGAAAATGTCTGGTGGGGTTTTCTCGGCCTGGACGACTGCCACACCGCCCGCCAGTGGACGGAAGCCGAGCGCGACAGTTTGCGCGCCGCGGCGGACATGCTTGGTGCCGCCATTTCCCGCCAGCGCACGCAGGACGCGCTGCTGCACGCCAAGGAAGCCGCCGAAGCCGCCAGCGAGGCCAAGTCGCAATTCCTCGCGAATATGAGCCACGAAATCCGCACGCCGATCACCGGCGTGATGGGTATGTTGCAATTATTGCAGCGCACGCCGTTGGATGAAAAACAGCGCCGTTACGTGACCAACACTGTGACTTCGGCCAACGCGCTGCTGACGGTCATCGGCGACGTGCTGGATTTTTCCAAGATCGAGGCCGGCAAGTTGGAATTGGAAAAAACGGATTTCACTCTGCCCGATATCTTGGATGCGGCGGTTGGACTGCTCGCGGCCCGGGCGGAAGTCGCCGGATTGGAAATTGCCTCTCGCGTGGCGGCGGAAGTGCCTCGGCAACTGATCGGTGATCCGGACCGTTTGCGGCAGGTGCTACTGAATCTGTTGAGCAACGCCGTCAAGTTTACTGAACACGGCACGGTGGTGGTTTCCTGCGCGCTCGCCGAAAGCAACGGTGAAACTGCGACGCTTCGTTTTGAGGTGAAGGACACCGGCGCCGGCATCGCTCCGCATCAGCAGAATTTGATTTTTGAAGCCTTCTGCCAGGCGGATAATTCCATGAGCCGCACTTACGGCGGCACTGGTTTGGGACTGACCATTTGCCGCCAGTTGGTCCAGCTGATGGATGGCCAGATCGGCGTGGAGAGCGTGCTGGGTCAAGGCTCGACATTTTGGTTTACCGCCAAGTTCAAGCTAACGCCGACACCGGCTGATATATTAATGGCCGTTCCCGGCCTCGTGGATTTCCGGGGCTTGCGCGTGTTGGTGGTGGATGATTGCTCGGTGGTGCGGGAAATTGTCTGCGATTATGTGCGCGCTTGGAAAGGCGTGCCAGACGAAGCTCCCGAAGCCGCGACCGGTTTGGGGAAATTGCGGCAAGCCGCCGCGCAAGGGAAACCGTTTTCCGTCGCGGTGCTCGACTGGCAGATGCCTGGTCTGGACGGTTTTGCGCTGGCCCGCCTGGTTAAACAGGAAACCGCGTTGCGCGGAACGGGCTTGGTTCTGTTGAGCAGCTATACGCAGGCGGAATTGGAGCTGGACAAAGCAAACCCCGATTTCGCCGCATGGGTGGCCAAGCCGGCCCGCAAGTCGGAACTTTATGACGCCATCATCCGCGCCGCCAACGGTCATCTTTTTGACCTCCCAAAAATTTCGTCCACACCGACTCTGCCCGCCGCCGGATTTTTGGAAACCAAAGGCTCCGGCACCGTCCTGCTTGCCGAGGACAACGAGATCAATCAGGAGGTTGCCAGCGAAATGCTCACGGCGCTGGGCTACCACTATCTGCGCGTCCGCACCGGCCGCGAGGCGCTGGCCAGCGTGCAAAATGGCATGGCGGATTTGGTGCTGATGGATTGCCAAATGCCGGAGCTGGATGGTTACGAAGCCACGCGGCTGATTCGGCAATGGGAACAGCAGGCCGCGCCGGAAGGCCGCCGCGGACGGCGCCTGCCGATTGTGGCGCTCACGGCCCACGCCATGAGCGGCGACCGGTCGCGGTGCCTCGAAGCGGGCATGGATGATTATTTAACCAAACCGCTGGAACCCGACGAGCTGGCCAAAACGCTCGCGCATTGGATGCCGCACTTTCAACCGGCGGTGGTCCCGCCGGGCGCAAAACCGGCGGGAAATTCCGCCGCCGGTTTGTCCCCGTCGGGCATTGATTATCCGAGCTTGTTGCAGCGCTGCTTGGGCAAACCGGATCTTGCCCGGCGACTGGTGGAAAAATTTTTGGCCCAAGCCCGGGTTGATTTGCCGGAATTGGAAGCGGCGCTGCGCGAACAAGACGCTGCGCGGCTGCGCTCGGTCGCCCACCGCCTCAAAGGTTCCGCCGCCAATGTCTCGGCGGCAGCGGTCCGCGAAAGCGCCAGCCGCTTGGAAGTTTTGGGCCGCGACGGCAATTTGGCGGCGGCCCCGGAGCTGGCCACGCAATTGCGTGCCCACCTGGATGCCGTCAAAGAATTGGCCGCCTAAAATGAATTTGAGAACCACAACCGAATTGAATGCCGAAACCGGGCTGGTCGCGAAGATGTTGCCAGTTCGCTCGCGGGTTCAAGCCCCGTATATTTGATTTATGATGACTCAGCTATCCGCCAAAGTTCCCAAGCGCGTTTGGGTCGTGGACGATGACGAAACGGTACTCATGTTGGCCGAGGGTGTGCTCACCGTTGAAGGTTTTCAGGTGCAGACATTCAGCGACCCGGCGCACGCCCTGGCGGCCGTGGCGGCGGGGCAGCCGGATGTCATTGTCCTGGATGTGATGATGCCGGGCATGGATGGCTTCGCATTTTGTTCCCAACTGCGCGGACAGCCGGAAGTCGCGGATGTGCCAGTGTTAATGGCGACGTCGCTGGATGATTCCAATTCCATCGTTCGCGCCTACGAGGCGGGTGCCACCAATTTCGCGACCAAGCCGCTGAACTGGGAAGTGGAAAGCCATCGCCTGCGCTACATGCTGCGGGTGGCGGATACGGCCCGCTTGCTTAAATCCAAAGAGCAGGAAACCCGGCTGGCCAAGGAGGATTGGGAACGCACGTTTAATTCTTTCACGGATGTTGTGACCTTGTTGAGTCCGGATTTGAAAGTCATCCGGGCCAACCAGGCCACCGTCACCGCCCTCAAGCGGCCGCTCGACCGCATCGTTGGTTATCATTGCTATGAGCTTTTTCAGGACTCGGAGGTGGGGTGCGCGCATTGTCCGATTTTGCAGGCGATTCAAACGCTGACGCCGGTCTCGGCGGAAAAGCGCTACCGGAATCCTTCCGCCGAATGTCTGCTGACGGGCACGCCGGTGATGGATGAAGCCGGGCGGTTGCTGCATGTGGTCCACATTGCCCGGGATTTGACCGGGCAGAAACAACTCGAGCTGGAATACCGGCACGCCCAGAAAATGGAAGCCATGGGCACTCTCGCCGGCGGCATCGCCCATGATTTTAACAACCTGCTCATGGTGGTTTCCGGCTGTGGCGAGATGATTCAATCCGACCCGCAAACCACCGGTGAACAAAAAGAGCTGGCCGACACGATTCTGGAGGCGTCCCAACGCGGCGCGGCCCTCGCGCGTCAGTTATTGACGTTCAGCCGGAAGAGCGCAAGCAATAGCGGGAAACGCCTGCTGCAAATCAATGATTTGATTCGGGACCTGCACAAGATGCTGCAACGCCTGCTCCCGAAGAATGTTGCCATCCACACCCAGTTTGCCGCTGACCTGGCCCGGATCAAAGGCTCGGATGACCAGCTTCATCAAGTCGTCATGAATCTGGCCGTGAACGCCGCCCAAGCCATGCCCGACGGCGGTTCATTGACAATTGAAACGCGCAATGTCCTATTGTCGGCCGACTACTGTCGTTCCCACCCGGAAGTCCAGCCTGGCAATTACATTGTGGTCGCCGTCTCCGACACTGGTCAGGGGATGGATCAGAACACCCTGCAACGCATTTACGAACCGTTCTTTACTACCAAGAAGATTGGTGTGGGCACGGGCCTCGGATTGTCGGTGGTTTATGGCATCATCAAGGATCACGGTGGCCACATCGAGTGTCGGAGCCAGGTGGGCGCGGGCACCACGTTCAGCCTTTTCCTACCCGTCCGGCAACCATCCGATGAAACGGAATTTATCCACGCCCAAGTTCGCCCGGTGGCGTTGGGCGGCTCGGAAACCATTTTGATTGTGGACGATGAAACCCCCATCCGCGCGGTGGTGCAGCGCGCATTTACCAAGCAGGGCTACTCGGTCATCGCGGCCGACTGCGGTGAAAGCGCGCTGTTACGGTATGGTGAAGCGGCTGATCGCATCCGCCTGGTGGTGTTGGATCTCGGCATGCCCGGCATGGGCGGATGGGAATGCCTGAAACAGTTGCACGATCTTAATCCAAAACTTCCCGTCTTGCTCACTACGGGTTACGGGGGTCAGGATTTTCCAGAGCGCGCCCGTCAAGCTGGCGCGCAGGGATTGATCGCCAAGCCTTACCAACTGGAAGTGATCTTCCGCACCGTGCGGGAAATTCTCGACGGCCCGCACAAGGCGAACTAAGCCGAATCCAAGTAGTCGAAAGTGTCCGTTTGAAAACACTAAAAACATAGGGCTGTCTTGTCAGAACTGCGGATGAAATTTTTTATTGAAATTAGCCTCTGAGAGAAGGGAATGGCTGGCATGGGCGTATCTACCGCTGACCGACTCCAAACACCAGACTTCCGTCTGCAACCGTCAACTGCACTCGCGTCCATACCAGCCAACTGAACCTCGTCCTGAATTGTCGCCTGTCAAGTGGGCTATTCTTAATCAAAAGCTGGCGGGTCTACCAAATTAAGCGTCTGTGAACTTCCCTGCAATTGTGGCAGTCTTTCATTATGGACATTGATCTGACTGGTTTTTCAGCAGTTTAACCACCGGTGTTTTTTAATTTGCTCATTACCGTCGCAGTTTAGTCTCACCCTAAAACTGGTTCCCACGACTCTGCCTATGACACTCCCAATAATCGCCCCAGCCACGAATTCAGAAAGCCAATGAATGCTGACGGAAACACTCAGGCCAACGTAAATGGCATATAACAGCGCCAAGGAAACCAAAACCTTTTTCTGGGGGTAGATCGCGATCAAACAGGTGGACATGGCGAAGGCGGTGGTGGTGTGGGATGAAGGCCAACCCCAGAATATGCCCCCCTTCATAAAACCGAGTTGAAAACCATGGCTGGTGTCGGCAAGTGAATTAATGTTCTGGGCTGACATCCTGAATCCTCTGAACGGTGGTGGTATCCGGCCCGTCCACGCCTTGTAGGCGATGGAGACCAAATACCCGAGCAAAGCCGCCTGCCCCAAAGCCCAAGCCGTTGTGATGAGGTGTTGATTCTTTCTGATCAAGCCCAAAGCAAGGATGGTCAGAGTTCCAACCACCGGCACCAAAGTTCCCAGAATAATGGCTGGTCGGGCGAAATGAGCAATCCATTCGACTCGGGTCCAAAGATAATATGCCCAGTCTAAGCCGGTCTCAACCACCAGCATAGTCAGAACAATCGCGAGAAGCTGATACCGGAGATTGCGGCCGCTGAAACTGGTGATGATGTTTCTGGGCAAACGATGAAACAGTTCTAGCATCCCCTTTATTTTAACCTTTTCATTTCGCCAAGTCTAATCAAGCGCACCCCCCGCTTTTACCTTTTCATTGCTCCGTGATTTTGATGGTGTGGGTCACCGGCACGAAGGCGACTTGAACCGCCGCCGCCAATGCGGCGTGTTCTTTTTCCGTGTCGTTAACAATTGCTTCGGTATGGGCGGCGACTTCTTTCATCGTCGGTTTGCGGGGCGGAGTGCCGGCTTGGCGGAACAGCAACTTCATCTCCCTGGTTTCATAAGCCTGCTTGGCGGCCACCGCCGCGTCCACCTTGGCAAACACCGACGTGAAAGGGTTGACGGGAAATTCCACGGCAAGATTGATGCCGCCGGCGAGTTGTTCGGCAGTGAAGCTCTTGCGGTTGTCGCCCCAGGTGATTTGGTAGCGCTTGGCGGTTCCATTCTTAACCACCAACGTCAGCCGGTTCAATTTCTCGTTGAACGGCACTAGAGTCATACCCGAACGGATGCTTTTTTCCGATTCAACTCCGTCCTGGCCGCAGATGGGGAAAGTGGCCGACGCCTCGTCGGCGGGCGCGCAGGCGCAGAACGGGTAGCGGCTGCTTTCAATGGTGTATTCGCCGGCCTTGGCGGAAATGACTTTATGCCCGGCGGAAACCTTGATTTTGTCCCGCTTCAAATTCACGCTGAATGTCCCGATGTCGCCATCTAATCCGAGCGTCGTCAGAAACGCGTAGGCCATGATCGTGTGCCCGGCCCAGAGCGGATGCACTCCGTCGTTGCCGGGAACAGCGTAGTTGGTGCCGTAGTCCTGCCGCCCAGTGTAATCGCCGTTCAGCATGGGCCAGAAGACATCGGCCAAGCGAACTTTTTCTTTTTGGGCGATGGCCACGTCAAAGTTGCGCAGCGTGCAGAGGTTCACGTTCAAATCCTCGGCGGTGCCGGCGGCGGTTTTCACCCAGCTCGGCATCTTGCTCACCGGGCCGGGCGAACCCAGCACCACGCGGATGCCGTGCGCCTTGAATGTCGCCACCATTTTCACCGTGTTGGTTTCATAAGTCCGGCCGATTCGGTCTTCGTAGGGGCGATATTCACAGTCGTTCATGCCGTAGCAGGTGGTGGCGATGGTGGGCTGGAATCGCAGGCAGTCGTTGGTCATGCGAGCAAGGAAGCCCGGCACCTTCTCGCCGCTCCAGCCGAATTGGCGCACGGTCACTTTCAACTGCGGCGCGCACATCGTCAGGTAATCCTCCATGATCCGGGAATACAATTTCTGCTCGGTGATGGAATCGCCGCAAATCGCCAGCCGGTCGCCTTTCTTCAAGGCCAGCGCGGAAACAGCCGGGGCCTTGACCGGCTGAAACTTGTCAAAGAACGGCACGTCCGGTTTCGGCTCCAGCAGCGGCGCGGCGGCGAGCGTAAGGTTGAACAGTCCCAGAAGGCAGATGAGTTTTGTGCGCATAAATCGGCGAACGGGTTTTAATATAATTGGTGCCTGTGCGAGCCGTCATTTTACGAAATGGCTGCGGAACCTACAAACTAAACCTGCCGTTGGCTCGGGTTCTGTTTCGGCGGTTGTAAAAAAGAATTAAAGTCCGGCGGTTTCCCGCCGATGTCTCGAATAGCGTGGGCAGTGGAAGGTGTCCGCCGTATAACCGCAACAACCCCCAACTATGACTATCACCGAATTATCGAACGTCGCCAGCTCTTACTTAAATAAAATTCAGTCTGCCAACGGCGCGAGTGCCTCCAGCCCGTCGGCCAACGCTCCCACCGGCCTGCAAGCCCTGTTCACCCAAATCCAGACTGATGTCCAGCTCAAGTCCAAGGATTTCATGGCGCTCCAGACAGCGCTCAAAGCCGGCGACCTGGCCGGCGCGAACACCGCATTTGCCGCCGTAAAGCAAGATTTTCAGAACGTTCCGGCGATTTCCGGAGTGCAGAGTCCGCTCGATCTCACGACGCCGGTCGGTAAAGGTTTTCAAGCGCTGGGCAATGCGCTCCAAGCCGGCAACCTCACAGCCGCCCAGCAGGCGCTCACTGTGTTCCGGCAGGATATGCATCATGCCTCCTCGTTTGGTTCGCTCTATCAGGAGGCCGCCACCGCCGTGAACAGCAGTTCCACTGGTGGCCAAGGCTCGGGTTTGTCCTCCGTCCTGTCCAGCCTCGGCAGCGGGCTCAATCTCAACGCCTGATCCGCGGGCGGCTGGCAAAGCTGCGGCCTCGGCAGGTGTCCGTCATGGATCAGCGCCGACTAGGCAATCGCTTCCTGCGCGCCACCGTTCACTTTTTGGTTGATTGCAACCGCCGTGACTGACTGCGACTGGACACATCTCTATTTTTGTTGGCACCGGCTAAAGGGACAAAGTCCATTGGCCCGGTGACCAATGACAAAACGGTGCAACTTCCGCATATACCAGGCGGTAACTTCTGGCTATTACGCACGCTTGGTGTTTGCTTTTTCAGGCGAATTGTGTTTTATTGCGCGGCCTTAAACATATTATGCCTACCAAAATTGAAACGAAAACGAACGAGCTGTGTGAAGCGATCTTGGAACAGCTCAAGGCCGGCGGCGTCCGCCAGCGCATTGACACATTCCTGTCCGACGCCACGGCTCGGGGCCAGTATGAATCGCTGATGAGCCAGGGCCAGAAGCTCCAGGAGAAACAGCATAGCGGCCAGGTTTTGGACCCGGCGGAAATCGCCGCGTTTGAAAAAGACCGTGACTCGCTGCTGAAAAATTCTGTCGCCTCCGGTTTCCTCGACGCGCAGGAGGAGATGCATGACCTGCAACATTCCGTTCAGAAATTTGTGGCCAAGACGATTGAGCTGGGCCGCCTCCCGGTGGCGGAAGATTTGGCCGAAGGTTCCTGCGGCCACGGCTGCGGCTGCCACGACCACTGATTTTTCCCCAATCCTTTGCCCGCCCGGCGCAGTCAACCCTGCGCCGGGTTTTTTATTTGCCATCCGGTTGGCGGCTAGGCGTTTAAAATTGCCGGCATGAAAGTTAATGCAAATGGTCTAATAGCATGGTATTAATAGAGCATCACAACCGTTAAAATGTTATCAGCCGCCGCTGAACCGCGTCTGATTGAGCCGCCAATGGATTGAACGCGGTGAGAATCACGGTCGTGGCACAAAACCAGTCCATTCAAGTTTGATTTAAAACCGCCCCATGAAAACAAACAAAATATTTTTCAGCTTCCCTGTGCTGTTGCTGGCGTGCGTTTTGAACGTCCGCGCACAAATCACCTGGGGACCGGCGGCCAACATCGGCGTGGCGGGAGTCAATGATATTTCCGTCCTCGGCTCGTTGAATTACGCCGAGGATTGGGGGAATGCCGCCACCACCATCAATGGCGTGGCCTTCACGGAAGACACCAGCACCGCCGGCGATGCGAACGTGGGGATTTCGCCCACCCAAAACGGCGTGGATCATACCGGCGAAGGCACCGGGGCGAGCGGCACGGCATATTACACATTGACCAGCGCCAATAGCACTTATGTGCCTCTCATTCAGGGCTCGGTCTGGGGCGGCACCGGGACGGTGACCATCACGCTGAACAACCTGACGGTCGGCCATGGCTATCAGGTTGAAGTCTGGGAGAATGACAGCCGGGGCGGCACTTATTCCGCCCGCAATGCCACGTTCACCAGCGCGGGCGGGAATTCGGTGACACTGGCTTGTTATGTTGGCGGCAATGGCTCCACTTCGGCGGCGGGCGGCCTTGGACAATACGCCCTCGGCACTTTCACCGCCGGAGCCACCAGCCAGTCCTTTACCATGACCCCGGGTGGCACCAATCCCGGCAGCCAGCTCAACGCCATCATGGTTCGCGATATCACCGGTTACGCTTCCGGCACCTGGAACACCACGACCAGCGGTGGCAATTGGAGTTCAACCGGCAACTGGACGGGCGGCGTCATTGCCAATGGCGCAACATTCAACGCCAATTTCAACATGCTGGACATCACCACCGATCCCACCGTGGTGCATCTGGATTCCGCCCGGACAATCGGAAACTTGATTTTCGGTGACCTCAATCCCGCCACGGCCGCCGGCTGGCTCTTGAATAATAATGGCACGGCTGGAAATATCCTGACGCTGGCCGGCACGGCACCCACCATCATCGTCAATCCATTGGGCACGGGCAAAACGGCCACGATCAGCGCGGTGATTGCCGGCACGGTTGGTCTGACCAAGCTGGGCGCAGGAACGCTGACGCTGGGCGGGGCGACGGAAACTTTCACCGGCGGACTCAATCCCAACGCAGGAACTTTGACCTTGGATTTCTCCGCCAGCGGGTCGCCCACAGCCAACCTGATCGGCACCGGCAACGCGCTGACCATGGGCGGCGGCAGCTTGAATATCGTCGGGGCGGCGGGTAGCGCGACGCCGATTCAAACCGTCAACGGCCTGACGTTGGCGGCGGGCAACAATGTGGTCACGGTTGGCAGCAGCAACCCGAAGTTGGTGCTGGGAGCTTTTACCCAATCACTGGGGGCCACGATGGAATTTGTCGGGCCGGCGACGATTGGCAGCGGCGGCGGCAACGTGTCCGCCACGGGCACGATCACCACGACAACGCAGGGTTCGCCGGGCACTTTTACCGCCGATTTGGGTTTGCTCTGGGTTCCCACCACCCGCGTGGGCATTGCGACCGTCGGTCTTTATGATTATGCCTCCACGGATACGACTGGCGGTGGGGCTGGCACTTCGCCTTATACCATCATCGGCTTGAGCCAGGTGACTGGCGGTTATACCACCATAGCCAGCGGCACCACGACGAACGCGGACAACGTGTTGGATATTACCGGCAGCGTGACGCTCGCCAATAGCGGTTACAACGATGCGCTGCGCTTCAACACCGCAGGGGCCATCACGGCTACGGTCGGCGGCAGCGGCAACTACGCCATTTGCGGGGTTCTCGTCACGCCGAATGTCGCCGCCAACAACACCACCATCAACTTTGGCACCCATTGGTTCAAGGCCAATGGCACGGGTGCCAACCCGGCGGCCATTGACGCCTATCAAAACAATCCCTTGGGCGAACTATTCTTCAGCAACGGTGCCATCGCTGATTGGACGCACGCGACCACCTATGTTCAGGCCGGTGCGGGCACGGTGGTCATGTCTAGCTCGGCGGTCAATCTCTACACCGGAGCAAATTACCTGAACGGCGGCGTAACCGAAATCAGCGCCGACTCAGGACTCGGAGCGGTCGGAACCGGGGCCGCCGCCAACCTCAACGGAGGCACGTTGCTGGGCGGTGCCAATTTCACCTTGGACAATGCCGGAAACAACAAGCGTCCAGTCGCTTTAGGCGGAGCCGGCGGTGGTCTGGCGGCGGTGACGGGCACCACGATGACCGTTGATGGCATTGTTAGCGGTATGACCGGGAGTGGCCCGCTGACCATCGGCATTCCGGCGTCGGCGGCAAATGGGAACACGGCAGGACAGGTTCCCGGCACGGGCAGCAGCACCGCAAATGCGCAGGTGCTGGCCACCGGCACGGTGGCTTTGACCGGAGCCAATACTTATACTGGCGGCACCATACTTGCAACCGGCACGGCTCAAATCAATGGCATCTACAATTTTGGCGGCGCCAATTACGGCGGGCTTGCCTTCAGCGGCGGCACGTTGCAATACGCGACCGGAGCCAACGGGGCGGGATCGTTGGATCTCTCGCCGGCCCATGGCCTCACCGTGGCCGCTGGCAGCGGCACGATTGATCTTAATGGTAATGCGGCAACTTACGTTAACTCGATCGGCAACGGCGGCAATGGCGCGCTGACCGTGCTGGACTCAACCGGCGGTGGCAGCTTGACGTTGTCAGGCGGCGGCACTTATACCGGCACCACGACAGTGGGTAACGGAACGATGCCAATGACTTTGAAAGTGAACGGCACGTTCGCCTCGAGCAGCGTGAACGTCAGCAGCAACGCAACCTTTGGCGGCACGGGCACATTGGCCGGGAATGTCAGTTGGGCCAACGGTTCCGCTGCCGTGCTGACTCCCGGTTCGCCGCTGGCGGTCTCCGGCACGGTGAACTTCAACAGCACCGGCAGCGGCAATCCGATTACCATTAACGCCAACGGGTTGACTTCTACCGGCAGTCCTTTCACTTTGTTGACGGCCGGCAGCATTGGCGGGACGGGAACCGTCAATTCGGCGCCCGGCGGCATCGGGACGATTGCCGGCGGCTATGTCGGCGTGGTTTCCATCAGCGGTAATTCCGTCATCTTGACCGTCAGTGCCTCGGGCGTGGCGGCGACGTGGACGGACGCTAATCATGGCACGGATGACAATTGGTCAGACGCCGGAAATTGGACCGGCGGCGTCCCGCAGAACCCCGGAGATTCGGCCAGCTTCGGCAGCGGCGGCACTGGCATCCCGGTGAATTTGAATGTGCCCGAAACCGTGGGTGGCATCACCTTTAACAGCGCCAGTTCTTACACCATTTCCGGAGGAAACACTTTGACCTTGAATAACAACGGCCACGGGGCCGCAATTAATGTCAGCGCCGGCCCGGCCAACGCCATTAACACGGCGGTGGAGTTGAGCGATGTCACGGTAGTCGTGGCGAACAGTGGCGATTCGCTGGCCTTGGGAGGAACCGTTTCCAACGGCAGCGGCACCCCCGCACTCACGATCAGCGGCGGCGGCACCGTGGTCCTTTCCCAGGCCAACACTTACGGGCCATTAGCCGGCACGCTGGGCACCACTTTGGGCGGGGCCACTATTCAGCTCGGCAGCAGCACGGCCTTAGGTGCGGGGGATGTGAATGTCACCGATAACAGCACTCTCAAAATGGCGGCACCCGGTATGAATCTGGCCAACAACATCGCGATCACGGCGGCCAAAACTACCACGGTGGACAACGGCGGAAATGCTTCAACGCTCAGCGGCGCCATCAGCGGCAGTGGTGCCCTGCAGAAAATCAACAGCGGCACGCTGACGCTCAGCGGTAATAACACCTACTCCGGCAACACGACGGTCAACGCAGGCGTGTTAAGCATTTCATCGCCGAACAATGTCGCTGGCACCGCTGCCATAATTCTCAATGGCGGCGACCTGCTGGGTGGCACCCTGGCGGAAACCAACAACATCGCGATCGGCCTGCCGACCGGAAGCGCCAACACCACGGCGTTGCTGGATGCCGCCAGTGGCCAGTCTTTCATGGTGGACGGAACCATTGCCTCAGCCGGCAATTCGGGTGTGAACTCGCTCACAGTGAACAGCGGCGCTGGCAACAATGGCGCTCTAATCTTGGGGGGCACCAACACCTTTAACGGTTCAACGTCCATATCCAACGGCGTGTTGGAACTGGCGAGTCCGCTGGCTCTTCAAACTAGCACCTTGAATTATAGCACCGGCACGGTGTTGTTTGGCGGGAGCGTCACCGCAGCATCGCTGGGCGGTTTGAGTGGCACCAACACCAGCCTAAGTCTGACCAATCTGGCCGGCGCGGCGGTGGCTTTGACGGTGGGCGGCAACAATGGCAACAACCTTTTCGCCGGAACCCTGTCGGGGAGCGGCTCTCTGATCAAAACCGGGACCGGGATGCAGACGATTGGTTCCGGTGGCGGCGGGGGTGCCAGATATACCGGTACCACCACGATCAACAATGGCACGCTGACCCTGGGCGGTATTGGCAGCATGGCGGCCACAGGCAATCTGGACATCAGCGGCATCAACGGCAGTTGCACCATGAACCTGGTCGATTCGGCTAACGCCACCTTAAGCGGAATGATTGAGTTATGCTATGACGGAGGCGCGGGCTACCCGGCGGTCAGTTCATTGACCGTGGCCAACAATGCGAATTTGAGTTCGGCCTCATTCAGCTTTGGCAATGGGTCGCGTGTTCCCAACCTGACCTCCGTCACGGTGACAAACAATGGATCACTTTCAATATCCGGCGCGTTTGATCTGAATGACAACATTGGCAACACTGCTCAATTGACACTGGTCAACCTGAATGGCGGAACCTTGGCGGTGGGTGATTTTATTGATTCCGATGCCGGCGCCACCCATCAGGCGCAGGTTAATTTCAACGGGGGCGTATTGCAGGCGAATGCAAATGATCCGTCCGGCGGCTCCTTTCTGCCCGCCTTTGCGGGATTAACCGTTTATGTTAACAGCGGAGCCGGCGCGGTCGTCAAGCCCAATGGTTACAAAATCACCATTGCCGCCCCTGTGGTTCATGGTAGCGGCACCCCGGATGGTGGTTTGACCTTGAACGGTGCCGGCACACTTGTCTTGAACGGTGCCAACACTTACACCGGCGACACAACCATCACCAATGGCACGCTGGCGCTGGGCAGCTCCGGATCGATTGCCGCCAGTCAGCACATCATCGTCGGCACCGGCGGGTTGTTTGATGTATCCGCCAAATCCGGGTTCACGCTCGCCCTCGGTCAGTCGTTAAGCAATTACAACTCCACCGCCATGCTCAACGGCAGTATCAACACTGGCTCCGGAACGGTGGCGTTGAATTTTGCGCCCGGTACGCCGGCTTTCATGATCACCAACGGCTCGTTCACGCTGAATGCCGCCACGATTTTCCAGATCAACAACACTGGCCCGGCGCTGGCGTTGGGCAGTTACAAGCTGATCTCGACCAACAGCAACGGGTCAGGATTCATCGCTGGGACCATGCCCACGTCCATTTTTATGAGCGGCAACGGTTTTGTTACCAATACCTATCCCTCGCTGCAAATAACCAATGGCGAGCTTTATCTCGCAATTACCACGGGAACCTATACCAACCCGGTGGTTTACCCGCCCGCCATCGCTTTTCCCGGCGCGCAGGGTTTTGGCGCCGCCACCAATATCACGGGCGGCCGGTTCGGCACGGTCTATCATGTCACCTCGCTTGCGGATGACGGCAGTCCGGGCACGTTCCGCGCGGCCGTAGGCAGGCCCAATCGCATCATCATTTTTGATGTCGGTGGTTATATCAACCTTGGTTCGGCGATTTCGGCCAGCAGCAGTTTGACCATTGCCGGGCAGACCGCTCCGGGTGGCGGCATTGGCTTGAAGAACAACGAATTATCCTTCTACAATCAAAATAATATCATTTGCCGGCACCTGCGCGTCCGGCAGGGCGGCAGCAGCAGCGGTTCCAGCGGCATCAACATCGGTTCCAGCGGTGGCCAGGCCAACAACATGATTTTCGACCATACCTCGGTGGAGTTCGGCCAATGGGATAGCTTTGATGCCGTCCACACCTACAACTTTACGATTCAATATTGCATCATCGCCGATCCGATCAACCAACGGTTCGGCGCGCACGTCGAAGGCGCCAATGCCTCGTATCTTAACAACCTTTGGGTCAACGCCCACAACCGCCAGCCGCTGGCCAAGGCGAGCACGGTGTATGTCAACAACGTTTGCTATGACTATCAGGCCGGTTACACGACCGCCAACACCGCTGGACATTTTAGCCATGACATCGTCAACAACTATTTCATCACGGGACCTTCCACCACCAGCCCGAATGGTGACTTTTTCCAGTTTGATGGCAACCAGGTGGTTTATGGCGTGGGCAATCTGCTGGACAGCAGCCGGGACGGCGTCCTGAACGGTGGCCCTTCCGAACCCGGCGGCGACACGGTGTCGGCCACGCCGTGGTCCCCAGTCACCGCCACCATTCCCACAGTCTCCGCTCAGAACGCCTACCGCATTGACGTTTCCAGTGCGGGCGCATTTCCCTCCGACCCCTTGGATTCGCAGGTGATTAGCCAGGTAACTTCGCTGGGCACCGGTGGAAGGCTCATCACCAGTCCGGGCGACACGGGGTTGGCCAACGGCGGTTACGGCACGATTAATGGCGGCACGCCGCTGACCTGCACTGATGGCGACGGCATTCCGGACATTTGGAAAAACGCCGTCGGACTCAATCTTTACACCAATCAAGCCATGGTCATCGCCGCCAATGGCTACGCGAACATCGAAAATTATATCAACTGGCTGGCCGGGCCGCACGCCTTTGTACAGACCAATGCCACGACCATAGACCTGTGGCCCTATACGCTCGGCTTCACCAACGGCGGGATTTACACGGTATCCGGTGCAGTCAACGGTTCGGTGACCGTGACCAACAGCCACTTTGCGAATTTTGTGCCGGCTCCCGGTTTCACCGGGTTGGCCAGTTTCAATTTTGCCGTGGCTGACCCCGATGGCACCACCATGACCAACACGATGGGCCTGCTGGTTTCGGTTGTCTATATTCCCCAAAATCTGGTTTGGGTTGGCGATGGCATCAATAACCTCTGGGATACCACAAACACTGCCGACTGGTTTAATGGCAATGACCAGGTTGTTTTCAACTCCAGCGACAATGTCACCTTCGATGATACCGGCTCCGCCAGTCCGGCGGTCAACATTAACAGCACGGTGGCGCCCGCTAGCGTGGTTTTCAACGCCAATCAGAATTACACCCTCGGTGGCAGCGGTGGCATCAGCGGCGCGGGCTCTCTGACCAAGTCCGGCGTGGGAACTTTGTCGGTGAATAACAACAACACCTTCTCCGGCGGTGTGGATTTGAACAGCGGCACCATCCAGCTCAACAATGGCAGTTCCCTCGGCAGCGGAACCAACACCTTGGAAGCTGGCACACTCGTGAACAACTATGCGTCCGGCAATTATCTGACCCTCGCCAACCCGCTGCTCGTGCCGGACGGAGACACCGCCACCATCAATCTTGGCAACAGCATCAGCCTTACTGGTATCCTTACCGGCAACGGCACGTTGAACCTCGATGTTCAAAGCGGCGGGGCGACCGAACAATTCAAAGGCAACACCAGCGCCTTCACCGGCACGGTGAACCTGCTTGGTAGCGGCGGTGTGCGCCTGGTTGCCAATGGCGGTGCCTCCAGCGGCTTTAACAATGCGCTGATGACAATCAACGTGCCCGTGACCATGGGTTTCTATGACAACTCTGGCGGTAACACCTATTACTTTGGATCTCTGGCTGGCACCAATGCGTCTGTCGCTTTATATGTATATTATGGCGGTGCGCCGACGGTGCAAATTGGCGCTCTGAACCTGGACAGCACTTTTGCCGGCCAGTTTCAAACCTCGGTGAACCTGGTAAAGACCGGCACCGGTATGCTGACGTTAACCGGCAACAGTACGCACTCCGGTTCGACGACGGTTAGCAACGGCACCTTGCAGGTCACCGGCAGTTTCAGCAGCAGCCCGGTCACGGTCGTCAGCGGAGCCACCTTGGCGGGCAACGGCATGCTCGGCAATGGCCTCACCATCCAGAGCGGCGGCAGTGTTTCGCCCGGCCCGGGCGGCGGCACGTTGACTGTCACCAACAATCTAACTCTCAACACGCCCACCTTGAATTTTGACCTTTCCAGTTCACCGGCGGGCGGCAGCGACCAGATCATGATTCGAAACGGCTCGCTCACGATGAGCGGCGTGCAGACTTATAACTTCAATCTGCTTAATGACGCGCTGGGCGCGGGCACTTACACCTTGATCGGCGGGGCTTCGGGTAGCACGGGCGGTAGTGGCTTTGCCGACAATCTGCCGGGCAATACTCGCCAGTCATTTACTTTCCAAAATCCTTCCGCCGGCGTTCAACTACTCGTCACCGGCAATGCCGGTTCGCTCGTGTGGCAGGGCACCAATGGTGGCAACTGGGATCTGGCGGCAACGGTGAACTGGCTCAACGGTTCGGTCGCGGACACATTCTACAATCTTGATCTGGTGCGCTTCGATGACACCTCAACCAACGGCAATGTTTCCATTGTCGGCGTGGTGCAGCCCGCCGCCGTGCTGGTCACCAATTCGCAGACTGCCTATACCATCGGCGGCGGTGTGCTCGGCGGCATTACCAGCCTGATGAAGACCGGTCCAGGCACGCTCATTCTCAATTCCAGCAACAGCTATACCGGCGGAACTCTGGTCAATGGCGGGACGCTGCAGCTCGCCGCCAACGGCTATGCCGCGGGCAACGGCCCGATCAGTCTGAACGGCGGCACGGTGTTCCTTAACGGCATCGGCACGGGCACGACGATTTCCTGCGCCGGCACCAACACGTTGCAAACCTACGGCCAGCCTTACGCCAGTTTCAGTCTGCAGGGATCCGGTTGGCTGAATCTCAATATCGGCGGCGGCGGCGTATTCACCCCTGGTGGCGACTGGAGCGGCTTCAGCGGCACCATCTATTTTACGACCGGCAACTGGCTGCGCGATGGCGCCAGCACTTTTGGCAGCGCCAATGCCGTGTGGAATTTTGGCAGCGCGGGCGGCATCTACAACAAAAGCGGCGCTGCAACGGTTTACTTTGGCGCACTGTTCGGCGGTGCCAGCGCGGTGCTGGGCGGTGGTCAGTCGGGCGCTCCGGTGACCACCTATATCATCGGCGGCGTCAATGCCAACAGCGTGTTCAACGGCACCATCTCCGACGGCGGGCTGGGCACGGTCTTGATTTTCAATGGCCCCGGCTCGCTCACGCTCACGGGCAATAATACTTACAGCGGTGGCACCACCGTCAATGCCGGCTCACTCTACGTCAACAACACCGTTGGTTGCGGCACCGGTACCGGCTCGGTCAGCGTCAACAGCGGAGCCACACTCGGTGGCAACGGCACGATCGGCGGACAGGTCTCGCTTGCCGCCGGGGCCACGCTCGCTCCCGGTGGTTCCGGCCCCGGCACGCTGACCATTACCAACAACCTAGGTTTGAACGATGCCAGCATCCTTCAATTCCAACTTGGCACCAGCAGCGATCAGGTTTCCATCACGGGCGACCTGACGCTCGGCGGCGCGTTGAATATCAGTGCCACCGCCGGCTTCGGTCCCGGCACTTACACCTTGTTCACCTATGGCGGCGCATTAAGTCTTGGCACTTTGACCTTCGGTACGACCCCGGCCGGTTTCATTTACACGCTTGATACCTCGGTGCAAGGCCAGGTCAATCTGATCGTCTCGCTGCCAGAGATCGGCCATCTCAGCGCGACGCCCAACGGTTTCGTGATGAGCGGTTCCGGCGGCGTATCCAACGCGGTTTATTACCTGCTGGCGTCGACCAACCTCACCCAGCCGCTGGCCGGTTGGACGCGTGTGCTGACCAACCAGTTTGACGCCGCCGGCAATTTCTCCGTCACCAATCCGCCTGCCACCAACAGCCAGCTTTTCTACCGGCTCCAATTGCCGTGATTAGGTTGCGCGCATCAGGGAAATGGCAAACCAGCCAACCACAATAGACTAATTTTTAAACCAGCCACCGCTGGCGCGAGAACCAGCCGCCGTGTTCATCCTTGAGATTATTGTAGGCATAATTCCTACATTTTTATTAGCACGCGTCATACAGACAATCCACGCGAATTGTTTTAGTATTGGAGTATTCCAATAAAGCTTTCGTGGCCAAATTCGCTGCGCCGGCGGTTTCGATTTTGCCCGTTGATTCCTAACCAGCCTCAACCACCACAAATGTTCCCCACTGAAATTACCATGAGTTTGAAATGCATAACCGCCACGGTCTTGCTGGAAATTAAACCTGTACTGCTGTCCTCTATCTTGCTGCTGGGAATGGTGCATGGATACGCCGCGCTGCCGGCTTTTCCCGGCGCGGAAGGCGTGGGCGGTTATGCCATCGGCGGACGCTACGGCGATGTCTATCACGTCACGACCACGAGCAGCAGCCAGAGCACGCCCGGCTCGTTTTATTACGGCATCGCCAACGCGCCGTCGGCGGGCCGCACGATTATCTTCGATGTCAGCGGTTATATCCACATCGGCGGCACCTACACGATTGGCAAATCGAAGATCACCATCGCGGGGCAGACCGCGCCCGGTGACGGCATCGGCTTCAAGGACGGCACGATGAACATGACCGGCAACGACCTCATCATCCGGGACATCCGCTTTCGCGACGGCAACAGCGCTGACTCCGCCGATCTGGACAACGACTCGAACATCATGATGGATCATTGCGACGTGATGTTCAGCAACGACGAAAACCTCTCCAGCTTCAGCACACCGCCGGATAATTTCACGTTTCAATGGTGCATGAATTCCTGGGGCATGGAGACGCACTCGTGCGGCGGTTTGTGGGATCAAAACCACGCCACCTGCCATCACTCGCTCTGGTCGCACAATCACACGCGCAATCCGAAAGTCCGCTCCTCGCTGCTGGACTGGGTCAACAACGTGACCTTCGACTGGGACATCGGTTTCATCATGGGCGATTCGTCTTCGGGAGCAAACTGGAATGCCAATGTGCGCGGCTGCTATTTCGTCTCGCCGCCCGGCAACACCCACGGCGCGGCGCTCGAAAAGGCAAACCTCGATTCGCACGGCAACCCCAACTTCCATCTTTACATTGATGACTCCGCAATGGACGGAAATGGCGACGGCATTTTGAACGTCTCCAAGACCGGCTACGCGCTCGCCTCCGGGAATTACGGTGTGAGCGCCACGCCATTTGTGCCGCCGTCGGGAATTCCGGTGACCATTGACGACCATCTGACCGCGTATAAAAAAGTTCTTTCCGCCGCCGGCCCGGTGCGGATGGATTCCGACCCGTCCGAGCCGCTGCGCGACGAACTGAACACCCTCCTCGTCAACAACGTCATCCAGCAGCGCCGTTTTCATGTCAATGCCCCGTCCAAGACCGGCGCAAGCAACGGCGGCTTTGGCACGCTGAATTCGGCCCCGCCGCCGGTGGACAGCGACCACGACGGGATGCCGGATTTTTGGGAGACGACCTTGGGATCCAACGCATTTTCTGACGACCACACGAACGCCGTGCCGGTCGGGGCGTTCGTGCCCGCCGGCTACACGCTGCTGGAAGAGTATCTGCAATTCTTGATGATGCCGCACACCGTCATGGCCAAGTCCACGGTGGCCGTGCCAAACGCCATTGACGTGGACTTGCATAAATACACGCTTGGCTTCACGAATCGGCTGCCGGTCGTCTATGCCATTTCCAACGTGACGAATGGCACGGCCTATGTGACGAACGGCTATGTGGCGCACTTTATCCCGACGACCAGTTTTTCCGGCCGCGCCCGGTTTGATTTCACCGTAACCGACGGCGACGGCAGCACCTGGCGGCAGACGTTCGCCGTGCTGGTTTCGTCCGTGTCGCTGCCGCGCGACCTGCTGTGGAAAGGCGACGGGAGCGTCAACACCTTTGACACGAGTGCGATGAATTTTCTGTTTCGGACGAACCTCACCGCCTACAGCACCGGTGACAACGTGACCTTGGACGACACGGGTTCGACCAATCCGGCCGTCAACATCGTTGGTGCCTTGACGCCCGGCGCCATGATCGTTGATTCGGCGAAAAATTACACACTCGGCGGCAGCGGTTCGCTTGGTGGCATCATGACCTTGAGCCAGTCCGGTGGCGGCACGCTCACCATCGCCGTCCCCAACACCGCCAGCGGCGGCGGGACGATTGACAGCAGCACGGTCGTCATCAACATCGGTGGCTCGCTCGGCAGCGGCGTGTTCACTTTGCAGAACGCCACGCTTACCTCGACCTATGGCGGCACTGCAAACTTCACGCTGAATAACGCCCTTACCATTCCCGATGGCACGACGAGCACCATCAACCTTTCACCGCGCATGAGCGTCGGCGGAGTTTCTGGCAATGGCACGTTGAACCTGAATGTTTCCGGCACGGCGTTTCAATATGACAATTTGAACAGTGCTTACGCTGGTTTCACCGGCACGCTTAATCTCACGGGCACGGTTCCCAACGCGCTCATCACGGCGCAGTTCAACGGCGGCGCGTTCGACGGCCGGATGGACAGCACCGAACTGAACCTCGACAACGTGGCGATTCGCGGCCGCCAAAGTGGTGGCAGCGGCAACACATTTTACATTGGCGCGTTAACCGGCACGGCCACGAGCGGTTTTCAAGGCTCAGGTTATGCCGGGCCGGTGACGCTCGTGGTCGGCGGGCTGAACCTGGACACAGAATTTGCCGGCTCGATCACCAGCGTCAACAACACCAACCGCATCGTCAAGGTCGGCACGGGCACCTGGACGTTGAGCGGATCAAATAATTTTTCCGGCGCGCTTATCGTCAGCAACGGTCTGGTGCGCGTCACCGGCACCAACGCCGGCAACATCATAACCGTCACGGCGGGTGCAACGCTTGACGGCACTGGCGCACTGCTCGGCGGCGTTACGGCCCTGGCCGGCGGAAACATTTCTCCCGGTCTTGGCATTGATAGCTTTGGCACGCTCACAACCAGCAATACCCTCACGCTCGCCACGCCAAACATGTATTTTGATTTGTCCAGCTCACCCGCCGGCGCGAACGACAAGATCGTGATGCTCGGCGGCACGCTGGCGATGAGCGGCGCGCAGAATTACATTTTCAACCTCACCGACGGCACGCTGGGCGCAGGCACCTACGGTTTGATTGAAGGAGCGACGGCTTCGAGCGTCTCGGGTGTTTCCTTCAAGAGCAACCTGCCCGGCAACACGCGGCAGGCGTTCAACCTGTATCGCGCCAGCGCCGGCGCAAATCCCTCCTACGTTCGGTTGGACGTCACCGGCACCGCCGCGTCGTTGCAGTGGCGCGGCACGAATGGCAGCGCCTGGGACGTAGCCAACACAATCAACTGGCTGAACGGCTCTGTGGCCGACAAGTTTTACAACCTCGACACCGTGACATTTGATGACACCTCGACGAATGGATTGGTTACGGTGTCACCCTTCACTGGCAGCAACCAGCCCGCCTTCCTGATTGTATCTAACAACACCCGTGACTACACGATTGGTGGTGGCGGCATTGCAGGCCAGACGACCGTGGTGAAGAACGGCCCCGGCTCGCTCATCCTCTCGCCGTATATGGTTTCCCTGGCCTGCAACCTTAACAGCAGCACGACCCTCAGGGTGGCCAGCACCAACGGCATCGCCCCCGGGCTGACGTTGAGCGGCCCGCACATCCCGGCCGGGACGACGGTGGTCTCGGTGCCGAACAGCACTAACGTCATCATCTCGCAGGCCGCCGACAATTCCACGAGCTACACGATTGGCTTCTGCGCCGTCAATTCATACACCGGCGGCACAGTGGTGAACGGCGGCACGCTGCAGTTTGTCAACAATCCTTATGGCGGCGGCACCGGCCCTATCGCCATCAACGGTGCCACCGTGTATTTCAACGGCGTCGGCACCGGGACGACCATCACCTGCGCCGGCACGAACACCCTGCAGACTTCCGGCCAGCCTTACTCGAGTTTTGGCCTTGCCGGCTCGGGTGTGCTGAACCTCAACATCGGCAGCGGCGGCGTGTTTTCGCCGGGCGGCGACTGGAGCGGATTCAGCGGCACCATCAATTTTCTCACCGGCAACTGGATGCGCGAACTGAGCACCACCACCTTTGGCAGCTCAAATGCCGTTTGGAATCTCGGCGGCTACGGTGGCATCTACAACAAGGACGGGGCGGCGACCATCTATCTCGGCGCGCTGTTCGGCGGCGCGAATGCGGTGCTGGCCGGCGGCCAGGCCGGCACGCCGGTGACCACCTATGTCGTCGGCGGCGTCAACACGAACAGTGTTTTCAACGGCACTATTTTCGACGGTGGCCTGGGCACGGCGCTGATTTTCAACGGCCCCGGCTCGCTTAGCCTAACGGGCAGCACCAACAACTATACCGGCAACACGCTGGTGAACGGCGGCACGTTGCGCGTGAACAACACCGCCGGCAGCGGCACGGGCGCGGGCGACGTGCAGGTCGCCAGTGGCGCGACGCTGGCCGGCACCGGCAGCATCGCCGGTCTGGTATCCATTTCCGACGGTGCCATCCTCGCGCCGGGCAACAGCGCGGGCGTCCTGACCATCGGGGACGGCCTGGTGTTGGGTGATGGCTCAACCATGAACTTTGAACTGGGCACGGTCAGCGACAGCGTCAACGTCACCGGCGATCTCACCTTCGGCGGCACTTTGAACCTCACTAATTTGCCGGGCTTTGGCGTCGGCGCCTACACCTTGTTCACTTACGGCGGCCAGTTGTCGCTCGGCCACCTGACCTTCGGCACGAAACCGGCGGGCTACAACTATTCCATCAACACCAGCACGGCTGGCGCGGTAAAACTCATCGTTGCCCCCACCACGCCGCCGCAATTTGGCAACCTGGTCAACAGCACCGGCAACCTGCTGTTCAGCGGCAGCAATGGCGTGCCGCTGGGAAATTATTATCTGCTTGGCACCACCAACCTGGCCACGCCGCTGGCCAACTGGATTCGCCTGCTGACCAACCAGTTTGACGGTGCCGGTAATTTCACCGTGACCAATCCGCCTGCCACCAACGGCCAGCTTTTTTACCGGCTGCAACTGCAATAGCGCTTGCGTCGCGCCGCGCTTCGGCAAAAATCAACGGGTGAACCAAAAATTCGCCGACACCATCGCCCGGTTCGACGCGGAGAACTCGCGCGACCCGAACCAGGAAAACGGCCGGCCGCGCGAACTCCTCTACGCCGAACGCCTCACCAATTGGGTGTTGAAGCTGTGTCCCGCCGCATCCGAACCGCTGTTGCTGGCCGCGCGTTGCCAGCACATCCGCCGCTGGGAAAGCCCGCGTGAAAATTATCCCGCCACCCGCGCCGGCTACCTGATGTGGCGCGCCGACCTCAAGCAGTTCCACGCCGAAAAATCCGGCGCCATCCTCCGGCAGATGGGCTATGATGACACTACCGTCCGCCGCGTGCAGGAATTGAACCTGAAAAAGAATTTCCCCGCCGACCCCGAAGTCCGCGTGCTGGAGGACGCCCTGTGCCTGGTTTTTCTGGAATTTCAATTCGCCCCGCTCGCCGCCCGCAGCGACGAAGAAAAAATGATCAACGCCCTCCGCAAATCGTGGGCAAAGATGACCGAAGCCGCCCGCGCCGAGGCGCTGAAGCTGCCTTTCGGCAACCACGAAAAAACACTCATCGCCCAGGCGCTCCAGCCATAGGTGTTGGGGTTTTCCGCCAGCATGGCAGACTGGTGCTGCGGCCTTGTCCCTAGGCGGCGGCGAAAGCTGGGCGGCACGTTCAGTTCAACGTTGGCGGGCGCGGGGTGAAAACCTTTAACGTCAGGCCGTCGGTGTTGGCGCTCCCGGCGAAGGTGGAGATGTAAAAGTATTTTTCCACCGCCGCATAATCCGGCAGCAGGGAGAAATCCAGCCATTCCCGAAAGTTGGCCGGGAACATCCGCAACGTGGTGTCGGCGGCGATGGAATTTTTCAGCGCCTTGAAGGTGACGCGCATGCTGTCGCGCTGGTTTTCATAGCCGAACAGTCCGCCGCCCGCGCCGCCGAGGTGCGCCAGGGCGTCAGCCAGGCCGGGATTTTCCCGCAGCGGCTGGGTCTGGCTGCCGGCGCTGCGTAGGTAGTCTTCCACGATGGGCACATCCATGCTCAACACCAGGTAGCCGCCGGCGGCGGTGGCGCAGAGCGAACGCGGGATCGGCGCGCCGCTGACGGAGGTTTGCACGGGCTTGAGCGGAATGCTGTAGATTTTGTGGCCCAGAAAGTCGCGGGGCGGCGCGCCGGCATCCGTCTGGGCGCTCAACGCGGCCAGGGTCTTCACGGCGTTGATGGTGGCGTCGGGGTTGGCCACCGCGATGAGGAAGATGGTGGGCGGGTTGGCCACCTCGGCCAGGGAATTGCCGGCCACGGGCTTCTGCCAGCTGATGAGGTCGTCGCCGAGGTTGCCAAACAGGTCGGTGCGGATGTCAAAGCCGGGATTCTTGGCCGCCCCGAGCGAGTTGGCGATGTTGATGATGGCGTTCAGGCTGGTCTGGCCGCCGGGTGAAAGATTGGCGATTATCTTTTGCAGTTCGGCCCAGGTCATTTGGCCGTCCAGCCGCAGGCGGGAAAATTTCACTGCATCAGCGGGCACGAAGAGCGGCACGCTGGCATCTTTCGGGGGCAGGGCGAGGATCTTGAGCAGCCCGGTGCGTTCGGCTTCCGGGGCGGTGAAATGGATGGCGAGGGTGGAGCCTTCATGGGTTTCGCGCAGGGCGAAGCTGGCGGATTTCAAGCTCGCCAGGCCGAGGGCGCTCAAAACTTTTGGGGTGGTCAGTTTGGGCATGATGGCCTGCGGATCGCTGTTGTCCGGCGCCTGGGCCATCAGGTCAAAAAAACTTTTGCCGTTGAACCAGCCGTAGTATTCCGGGTGGTCGCGGAACTGCGACAACTGGTCGGCGGCGAAAACTGGGTTGTCGGCAATGGCGGGCGCGCCCCCGCCGGTGAGATGCGCGGCCACCGGCTCGACCACGCGCGGCGAATTGCCCGCGATGAGCAGCGACTGAAACTGCGTGAAATAAATCTCCCCCGGCTGGCTGGCCGGTGCCGGCGGTTGGCCGATCTGGGACACTGGCTGTTTTTTGGGAAAGAGGCCGGAGAAATCGTTGCTGGAAAGCGGGACCACCGTGAAGGCGAGGCCGTGGATGGTTTCCGTCCGCAGGGCGCGGCCGGCGGCGCTCCACTTTTTCATCAGCCCGGCGAGGTTGGTCTTGAGCAAATCGCTTTTGTCCTTGGCGTCCAGTAGTAGCAGCAGGCCGGCGGGGATGTCATCGTGGCCGTTGGAGCCGTTGACGGTGACCGCCACGGTGAGCTGGCCCTGCGGCAAATCCATGAAGTCGGTGGCCTTCGCGCCGAGGTCGCGTTCCAGCGGGGCAATGAACTGCTCGTTCCATTTCGCGACGAAATGGTCGTGAAACGGTTTCATCGCCGGGTCGGCCCAGCACAGCCAACCGGGTGATTGCGCGGCGGCCGCGCGCACGGCGGCGCAGTCCGGCGCGGTGAAAAACCCAAGCGTATCAGCGGGCAGCAGATTCTCGGCGGGCGGAATTGCGGCGCGGAGCCGGCTGCTCGTGGCGAGGAAAATGAAAAAGGTGAAGGCCAAAAAGGTGGCGATTCGGCGGCTGGATACGGTCATAGATTTTTATACATTAAAACCGGCAATATCATGCCGCAATGCCCGCCGTTGCCAATTCAAAAACAATTGACAAGAATAACCCTGCACCGGCTTCAATCCTTCGATTGCGCAGGAAAAAATTCGCGCGAAGACCGCAAAGGTCACGAAGAAGGAGTTTCTCCAGCTCCGTAGGAGCGGCATATGCTGACGATGTCGCTCGCTTGATTCATTTGCCTGGCTGGTTCTACAAAGATGCCAGTCCTACGGACTTCGCCGCCCTCGCGCCCTTCGCGCGACAAAATCCAAACTCACTTTGCCCCATTCGTCCACCCGAAACTATCTTTGGACGGGTTTTGGCAGACGGCCACCGGTATAGTGGCGGGCATCTTGCCTGCCGTAGAGCCGCGGCTTCCAGCCCGTCGGAAATAACCCTCGGCCAGCCAAACGTCACCGAACATTTGGCAACGCGGTAAAACCCGTCCGTCTTTTTCCGTCCGGCAAGGATGCCCGCCCTCCACTTCAGGTCGGATGCCTGACGCTGCGGAGTGCGCCCGTCCTCGGGCGCAAACCGTCCGGCATCGGATTGGCGAATGCGCGTTGTCGTCTGGTCATTGCTACGGCCGGGGACGGAACTGTGTCCGGCTCCATGAATACCTTCCGCATCTGCGCCATTGCCGCTGCCAACCAGATGAGTGAATAGAACTCGTCCCTGAGCGCCATTTGCACCTGAGTCCCTGAGCATGCGTTAAAATCACGAACGGCACCAGTGCAAGCCGGAGCCGTTTATCTTTTACAAAAGCTCATTCCGCCGACGGTGAACCGGCGGAGGGTGGGGGTTAATTTGAATTGTTTTTTGAAAGCAATTCCGACAATTCAGCCATCCGCTGTTTCTCAATCTGCCGGTCGCGGCTATTGAAAAATAATCCTAGCTTGGTGGTTTTCAGCTGCACCCGGGTTTTATTTGCCTCAATGCGGGTGACCAGAATGCAGTGTCTTTGCCGCTGACATCACCGGCTGGCTCTTCTGGTATGCTAAAATAATATAGTCCTGATTTAAGTTCGCGACCGCGGATGACATCGCCTTTGGCGTCAGAATTTAATTTTAATTCCGACAATTTATGGGTAATCGTTTCGTAGCTGGCGTCAAAGGCTTGCTCCCGCCCATTATTTACAGCTTCCTGACATCCTTCAATCATGCCCTGTAACTGCTCCGGCGAAGTCGGCGGTTGATTTGTTGAAGCGCCTAACAAATTGAAGGCGGCAGCCAAGCCCAAAAGCAGGACGCCCCAAAACTTTTTCATGTCTATTTATTTTCCACCGGCTTGGCCTTGGTCCGGCTCGGCGGTTCCAGATAGCGGAAGGGATTGTTCGGATTGTCCGTCGAATAGGCGAAGGCGTCGCGGTGATCCAGAAAACTTTTCACCAGCTCCACGGGAATCGCAAAACCGAGGCCTTCGCCGAAGGTGATTTTCATGTTGGTCACGCCCACGACCTCGCCGGCGAGGTTGAAGAGCGGGCCGCCGCTGTTGCCGGGATTGATCTGGGTGCTGGTCTGCAAATAAAGTTCACCTTCCAGCTCGCGCGTCTTGGTGCTCAGTATGCCCTGCGTCACGGTTCGTTCAAGGCCGAGCGGACTGCCAATGGCAAACACGCCGTCACCGACGTTCAGGGCATCGGCGCTGCCAAGCATGACCGGCTTGAACTTGGGCGCGTTCTTGTCCTCGATGTGGAGCAGGGCGAGATCGTGAAATTTGTTGATGGCGATGATTTTGACCTGCTTGTAGGTTTCCCGGTCCAGCTGGTCGTTCTTTTGCTGATACACTTCCACGGAAATTTCCGTTTCGCCCTCGATGACGTGGAAATTGGTGATGAGATAGCCGTTTTCATTGATGAAAAAGCCGGAGCCGAGACCTTCCGGCGTGCGGACCTGCACCACGGCTTCGCCAATCTGTTTGACGAGCGAACTCACATCGCGCGGGTCGGAAACCTTCGTGGTGGCGGAATAAAACTGGCCGCCGGTCAGCGGTGCGGTCGCCGTGGCCACGGCGGCGTTGCCCGCCTTGGTGACGCTCGTGATGGCGGCGCGCGGAATCACCAGCGCGGTGTAGCCCACGTCCACGACCAGCGAATCGGTCTTCTCTACCAGGATTTTGCCGGTGATGGCGTCGGCGTCCTTGAGCTGGATGGTGTCGGCGAAAAGGAATTGCGTGCCGCAACCGAGCAGGGCGGCCACCGCAAGATGTTGCTTGAACGACATTGAGCGACGATAAACCAGAGCCTTTGATTTGACAAGCAAGCCGGTGTTCAAAGTTCCTTGGAAAATCAGCCGCATCGCCTTTTTTCGGCCGCATCCTCGAATTTTGAGGCGAATCCCTGCCGTTGAAACCCGGTGTATCGCGCGAAGGGACCGAAGGGAATCCGGCGAGCGGACGCTATAACCGGCAAATCCAAGGATGAACCGGCTCCAAACATCTCGAGCAACGAACATCAGATCATTTCTTCGCCACCTTCGCGCTCTTCGCGCGACCCGTTTCGTTTTTTACGGCATCGTTCCGGTTGCGGCTGAACCTGCCACCATGCCCAAGAATGATTTCACCGCAGAAATCTTTTCAAACGGGCCGGCTTCCGGCATGATGGGAAACCGTGATTGACACCCAAGAAAAGCTCGCCGCGTTCCTGCCGGTCATGCAGTCCGCCCTCTGGCTAGCGCTCGACACCGAGGCCGACAGCCTCCACGCCTACCCGGAAAAAGTCTGCCTCATCCAGATCAGCACTGCCGCCGGCGACCGGCTGGTGGATCCGCTAGCCGGCATTGACCTCAGCCCGTTCCTTGACGCGCTAGCCGGCCGCGAACTCATTTTTCACGCCGCCGACTACGATTTGCGGCTGCTGCGGAAGCACCACGAGTTCACGCCCTCTGTCATTTTCGACACCATGCTCGCCGCGCGCTTGCTGGGGGAAAAACAGTTTGGCCTGAGCAGCCTCGTGGAAAAATTCCTCGGCGTGAAGTTGGACAAAGGCTCGCAGAAAGCCGACTGGGCGCGCCGGCCGCTCACGGAGAAAATGGTAACCTACGCCCGCAACGACACGCATTATCTCAAGCCCCTGGTGGACCGGCTAACCGCCGAACTCCGGCAGAAAAACCGGATTGCCTGGCACCAGGAAAGCTGCGCCCGGCTCATCACGGAATGTTCGCAGCCGGTCGTCGTGGATGAAGCTGAAGTCTGGCGCATCAAGGGCAGTTCGTTTCTGGAACGCGGCGCGCTCGCCGTCCTGCGCGAACTCTGGCAATGGCGCGAACGCGAGGCCATCGCGGCCAGCCGCCCGCCGTTTTTCGTGCTGGCGCATGAAAAGATGGTGGAAATTTCCATCGCCGTCTCCGAGCAGAAGCCGTTTGCCGATTTGATTCCGCTCCGGATGCACCCGCGCCGGCGGGAGAATTTGCTGGCCGCCATCCGTCTCGCGCAGGCGGTGCCGCCGGAGAAATTTCCGCCGGTCATCAAGCACCGTTCGCAGCGGCCCAGCGAGGCGGAGTTCCGCCGGTTCCGGGAAATCGAAAAGCGCCGCGACAAGCACGCGCACGAATTGGGCCTTGACCCCACGCTCATCGCGCCCAAATCCGTCCTGGGCGACCTTGCGCGCGACTGGGACCGGCACGCGCCGGAACTGATGAACTGGCAGCGGGAGCTGTTGCAGGTCAAAGGTTGAAAACCGGATTGCGCGCGCGGAAAATTGGCAACCCAACCAGCAATTTTTACCTGAGAGCGTGTCTGAAAATGGAGCGCGGCTGTGTCGCAGACCAGCCGCAGCACATGGCAATCGCCAGAACGCCCGAGCATTCGTGACCGGCAGCGGCTGGTCGCGGACGACACAGCCGCGCTTCGGGGTTTTCAGACACGCTCTGAGAGAATTGTTTTTGGGAGTTTTCCCTGCGTGTTGAAGATATTGTTGGCAGAAACTTTTAGCGCTACAGTTTAAGGTATATGTTGGTTTGCGGTAATTTCTCAAATCAGTCACTTAGAATAGGCAGTTTTTTACGGCTTCATACTAAATGCCACCGTTCATTTGTCCAGATTTTGCTTCTCTGGTTATGGTTTATCTGGCATTTTATATCTCAGAATGAAAGGGAGGGTCATATCAAATATCGTGCTGGTTTTTTTTACTGCCTTGTTTTGGATTGAGGAAGGTAAAGCACAAGCATCCACCAACACATCCTTTTCCTTTATCCTGGACGAACCATGCAAAACCAGTGCCGGGGTTTTCACTCCGACCGGGACGTTGGTTCGAACGTTGTGGAGCAAGGTAAAGTATCAAGTTGGAACCAATTGGGCAGTTTGGGATGGACTCGATGACAGCAGCAATCCAGTTGCTGCCGGAGTTTACCAAATCAGGGTGCTACAGCATAATACCGAATACGTCTGGGACGGCGCGATCGGAAATACCTCAGCCGAGCAGTCCGGACCAACAGTTCACAATGGATTCTGGCCGATGCGAGACCTGGCTATCTCTGGAACCAACGCATTTTATGTTTCCGGTTACAATGAAGGGGGTTTTGACTTTCGTAGCTTTGCCACCACGGACCCGCAGCATGTGAAGTCGGAATGGTATTGGATATATAGCGCCTCGCAGAAATTGGTGAGCTCATTCAGTGGCGACTACAATGATCTTAATTGGTTGTGGGTGGCCGCGGATAGTAACCGGGTTTATTTTGCTTGTTCGGGAACTCCAAATCCGACCAACGCTTCCCCCGCGAATTCACCCGTCCCAGACAATTACCCTGGCGCCATCGTAAGCTGCAATGTGGCCGACAACAGCCCGGCATATTTCACGAATGGAGGAATCATCACCAACAACGGGCCTAATTTTCTTCTTCCCAATGGCATTTATGTTGGCGCGCAGCCGGGTCTGAGCGGTTTGAGTGTTCAAAACAACGGCAATCTGCTGGCTGCGGCCGTTAACCCGGATAATCTCATTTATCTCATCGACAAGGTCACTGGCTCTGCGGTTGGTAGTGTGAGCGTCACCTCCCCCGGCCGGTTGAATTTTTCACCGGATGGTAGTCTGTGGGTGATTTCCGGCAATAATGTGATCTGTTACACAAATCTGAGCACAAGTCCTTCGATTGCTGTACTGATCCCGGATTTCAGCGAACCGCTCGACGTCGCGGTGGATCCCATGAATCCCAATCTCATTATCGTCGCTGACGGGGGAAGTCGTCAGCAGTTGAAAGCGTATGACAAAACCGGAACCGTATTGTGGACCTATGGGTTGGTCGGTGGGTACCAAGTCAACGGGCCGGCGGTGTCCACCAACAAGTTCTGGTTTTTTAACGGTGAAAACGATGGAACCTTCGTTTCTTTTGTCCCCGATGGCTCATTTTGGGTGGGGGACGGCGGCAATCATCGCTCTCTCCATTTTTCGGCTGCGCTTAATTATTTGGAGCAAATCATGTATCAGCCTTTCACTTGGCTGTCTTGCGTCGACCAAAACAACCCTTCCCGGGTATTCAACCAGTTCTTGGAATTCAACGTCGATTATGCCAAGCCCCTTTCTCAAGCGTGGACCTTGGTTAATAACTGGGGTGCAACCGTCAGTTCCTGTTACATTCCCAGCACCAAACATAAGGGCTTGCGGGAAGTCACCACCTTTCCCAACGGCCGCACCTACGCGTTAATTGAAAATCATTGCGCTACCACGAACACCTTGGAGGAGTTGTGCGAGCTGGCTACCAACCAGCTGCGCCTAACTGGAATATTTCCCATGATCACCACCCAAGGGCGCTGGATCTCGCTAGGTGCAGATGGTTCTGCCCGAGCCACGGCCTTCGGCGATGCGCGGTGGTACGAGTCCACCTTGAATGGTTTTGATCCGAACGGCAATCCGCTTTGGAATCCTGAAAGTTTGATTGCCTCAGCGGCCACCAACAGCACCGACCCGGTCCCGCGTACTGGCGGATTCGGAAATATTCGCACCACGATTAGCACCAATAATATTTTAATTTCCTTTGACCAGAGCTTGAACAACGGCTGGCATTTAGGTGGGGTGGCGGTTGGAACCAGCAATTGGCTTTGGAAAGTGAGCCCGGCCGTCGCCTACATGAACGGACTGGGTACCTACGAAATCTCGAACGGGGTCATGTATGCCGGAACTGTCGCGCAAGCCCTGGACCGCCAAGTCATTTACGGCTATGCCGGAGAAAATTTCCGTGGCGAGGGGCAGGCGGCTCAAATGATGCATTTCTACGACGATGGTTTATTCGTAGGCCAATTTGGCGAGGCCAGCCCGGGACATCGGGCTTATGAATTTCCGCTGGCAGCTTTCGCCGCAAATTCCGATTGCGAAAACCTGATCAAGGATTGTAACGGCGAATACTTTCTCTGGTTGAGTGATGAAAGCAACCATGGTCCCCAGCGCTGGCATTTCGTCAACGCGAAAAATATCTGCGAACAATCTGGCAGTGGCGAGATCGGCAGCGCGATCACGCTGACCAACCCGTTCTGTAGTTTCCCGGTCGACGTCCTCGTCACCAACGGTAATCAAGCGGCAAACCTGTCCTGGCACCCGGTTGCCGGCGCGACTTTATATAAGGTCTATTATTCTTGCCACAATGGCGGCCCATATACTTTTCTTGAAGGCAGCACCACGAATTGCAATTTGTTTGTTAACGGGCTGGCCAATCGCCAAACCTATTATGCCGTGGTCACCGCGATCACCGGTGGAGTTGAAGGCGCTCCGTCTGAGCAGTGTGTTATCCATCCTTTTGACACCAGCCAGAATGTGTTTTGTGTTGGTTCCATGACTGAGGGGGGCCAAATCCCTTGGACCGTTCAGATCGACTCCAATGCTCCAGTTCTTGGCCTGCCAAGTTATATTGGAGACAATCATCTCACTGGATTGCTGGATCTTCGAGACCTTGACGATTATGGCTGCGGAAAATTGCAAAACGAATTTATCGGAACCAAAGGGTATATCATTTGCGACTGGAGCTCTGGACACGATTTCGAAAACATCGCCGGCAATTGCTCCTTTGCTCCTCAAAATGGTTGGCTCGAAATCCAATATCTCGAACGTCAGTATAGTATCGACAATGGCTTGACCAACTCTTTAGGGAGCAACTGGGGCGTAATGGCCAGCCCCACTGCTTCAATTCTAATATCTGTGACGGATACCAACTACCACTATCTCACCGTCGGTAGCCCGTCCCGGTTTGATAGTCCAAGAAATTTCACGCTGACCCTCCAATCGACCAACGGGACCTCCGCCGTGTACACCGTCAACGAGAATCCCGGCTATTCGCACATGTTTCAATTCTTGTTCAAAGGCGACGTTACGTTATGGGCCGATTCCCTAAATTCAGGGAGTGCGATCGTTCAAGGCCTGTTTCTAGACGACGCCCCAGTCACGTATTCCACATCCTCCAGCCCCGCCACAATCGAGCCGCCCCTTCTTGCGAATGTCATCATGCTGGGCAACCAAACGCTCCAATTCTCCTTCACCAACTACTCGACCACCTCGTTCACCGTGCTCGCCTCCACTAATCTTTTGTTGCCCTTGAAAAGTTGGACCGTGCTGGGGGCGCCTTCGAACATTGCTCCTGGCCTTTTTCAGTTTACCTCTCCAGCCGTGACAAACGACCAACAACATTTTTACTTGATCCGTTCACCCTAACCACCATCGGGCCCAAGCAAATAGGTCGCCCTGAATCCGGAACGATCAGAGTGCGTTGCTTAAAGCCGGCATGCAAAAAGCCGCTAGACATACATTGTGTTGCAATGTATAATGACGCTATGATAAGCAAAGAACTCGTGGCCGCCTCCACCGAACCGTTGATTTTATCGCTCCTGGCCGGCGGCGAGAGCTATGGCTATGCGCTGACCCAGGAGGTGAAGCGGCTGTCCGGGGACAAGATTGAGTGGACGGACGGGATGCTCTACCCCGTGCTGCACCGGATGGAACACCGCGGCCTCATCAAATCGCGCTGGGGCGAAAGTGAGACCGGGCGGAAGCGGAAATATTACTCGCTCAAACAGGGCGGCAAAAAGGCGATGGCCACACATCACGAACAATGGTCGCTGGTTCATTCCGTCTTGGCCGGATTAAAAAAGGAGCAATATGTTTGACCTCGAACAATCCATCGCGGACTGGCGGAAACAAATGCTCGCCGCCGGCATTCAAACTCCCGTGCCGCTGGCGGAGTTGGGAAGTCATCTTCGCGAGGAGGTCGAGGAGCGGATGCGTTCGGGTTGCAACGAACAGCAGGCTTTTACTTTGTCCGTTGCGCGAATTGGCGAAGCCGCCCGGCTCAAGCAGGAGTTCAGAAAAGTCCCGTAGAACGGAACAACGGTTGCGCGCACCATTTTCCTGCTCTTGGCGCTCTTCGGGACGGTGCTGGGCGGTGCCATCGTGCTGCCCGCGCTCGGTCGGTGGCGCGATCGGGGAGTGCTGCACCTTGGGCCGCTGCTGACAGGTGGCGCATTGGCTAGCATTGCGTTTTGCGTGGTGAGCTACGCCGTCAGAGCCCACCGGGGGACAAAAGGGCGAAAATGGATCAGCGTTTTGATGCTGGCCGCCGGTAGTTTTTATGTGGTGCTGCTCATCCAAGCATTTTTTATTCGGAAGGCGGATTTGACCGGGTGGATCGTCTGCGCCGTCCTCGCCGCTGGCTCTATTTTGTTTTATGGCCGGTGTCTTTATCGCCTCTGGCATACCAGACCGGCGTAAAGAGGTTCTACAATTATACCTGGAAAATCGAACTCGCGGAGCCAGTTGCCGGTCGGTGTGGTTTCCGGGACGGACTCAAAAGCAAATGAATAGGGGAGCCAACGCCGGCTAGCGCTGCCGGTTCCGCATCGTGGTGTTGCTTCGGCGGTTTGGGTCAGCTACTTTTTTATTGTCTCCAAGCGCCGAAAAAGCATGAAGAAATACCTGGGCCTCATCTCGAAGCGATGCTGCAACCTGGTTTGCAGCATGTTGCTGCTGCGTTTCTTATTGCCCGCTCCGCCGGGTTGGCTTTCTGGCGGTGCGATGATTTTCGCCGCAGTTTGGCTTTCATTTCTTCTGGCCGACGAGATTGTCAGCCGGCAGCAGCGCGCGCGACCATTATGAAAACCATACCCAAGAAAAACTGGAGGGTTGGAGCCGTTATGTTTTTAGTTGCCGCCGCTTGTTTTGGCGGTGCCGCGATTATTTACGCCAAGTCATCGAAGCCAAGCCTGGCAGTTCTGAATTCTTCTTTGGCCGTGCTCTACCTCGTTTTGAGCGCCCTCTTTTATATAAAGTGTAAGTTGGCGTGACCGGCTTGCTTTGAATTATGACGATGATGCCGCTGCGGTTGCGATTCGCGTTGCGAGTCGGCGGCGGTTCAGCTTTCTAGCTCGCGTTTGCAAGCCATAAAAAGAATTTTCAGTTCACCGATTGTCGGCGAGATTCCACAACTCAGAGCCATGTTGGAGTGTGCCGGGATTGCCTGCCTGCTGCGCAATGAAGTATCTGCTGGTCTTTCGCCGGAGGTGCGGCTGGCTGAAAGCACACCGGAACTTTGGATTCAAAATGATGGCCGACTGGCGGAGGCATTGCAAATTAAGGCCTGTTTTCAATCTGCTGTGCTGACCGGTGGGGCAGATTGGCAATGCCAGAAGTGTGGCGAGATATCCGAGCCGCAGTTTACCTCGTGTTGGAAATGCGGCGCGCTTAAATCCGAACACATTCCGGTGTAATGGATGCCACGCGAGCCGACAGCGCCAACACCCGACCAAAAAGAGATTATCGAGGATACGGAAGGCGGGGCGCCCTGTGTTGCTTGTGGCCAGCGCATCGCCGACCGAACCAAGTATTGTCCATTTTGCGGGTGGACTCAACCCAGAGATTTTTATGAACGACCGGCTTGAAAAAACCACCGGAATATCTGTAAATCAATCCCAAAAGCCAAAGGCCACTCCTTGAAGAGTGGCCTTCGCTTTTATGGGTTAAATAATCACTTCGCCGCTTTAGCCGCCTTTACCTTTGCCCATCTCGCTTTCTGGGCGGCTTTGATTCGGGCAATCCCTTCAGGGCTGATCTTCGTCTTCGCCTTCTTTACGGGCTTGGTTACGGGCTTGGCCGCAGTTTTGGCCACACCGGTCTTGGCCTTTAAGGCATGAAACTTGGCCCAGCGTTTCTTTTGTGCTGCCTTGATCTTGGCTAGGTGGGCGGGGCTGAGTTTGCGCTTGGCTGGTTGGCTGCCTTTGACCGGGACCTGAGCTGGTGCTTTGGTTCCGATAATGGCTGCGAGTTGAGACTGGAGCTGCGCGATCTCTTCTTGGAGATCGGCCGCTTCACGGAGTTGCGATGGCGTTAGATTAAACATAGTGGGTTTATTAAAGCACTGGTTTCATCTTAAGGAAAGAGAAAAATGGCAGCGTTAGTTGTCAGTGCGCGCCTCAAAACCTATCGCCGTCCCAAAATCACACTCGCCAACCTGAGTTTATCCCGCCATCCTTGCTGCTATGGACATTAGCCGCCATCTCCCTCAAATCCTGCTCCTCGTCTTTGGCGTGCTGGCCATTTATGTCGCTTACAAAATCGCCCACTTCGTTCTAAAAGTTGTCCTGCATCTTCTTGGCCTGGTGCTGTTAGGGAGTGCGGTGTGGTGGATCTTTTTTCGAGGATGACGTTTAAATTGTGAGGCTGCAGGTCTATGATTTCAAAAACATCAGAACTGTTTTGCGTCTGACCGGAAGCATCATCACCATCTTTAGCGGTCGCAATCTCCGGTATTATCTACTCGCGATTGTTCTTACTATGCTGGTTGTTGAGAACGGCTTTGACGGGGCATATTATCGTTTGACCAGAGTCGAATGGATTGTTCATTTCGCCCGCCCAGCCATTATACTTGGCACTTTGGTGCCGGTTGTTGAAACTTTGGTCATCCTTGCTTTTGGCGTAATCAGAAAGAATCCGCGCATCATCACAATGGACTGGGCTTTGGGGCAGGCAGCTTTGCTTGGTCACGCCTTCAACGTATTTGAAGGCGCTTAAATTCGTGCAATTCGTGTCACGTCTTTGTGTCTTTACATCGAATAATCCGTGCCCATCCGTGGTTGGAAAGTTTCTTTATTCGTTTTCACAGCCGGGACAGTTCGTCCAAGATTTTCTGGTTTAGCGTTTCGCTGGTTTTTCCCCGGCCCCGCCGGAATGGCCACGCCTGCCGATGCTTTTCACGTCCGGCGGCGTGGTGGCTTTCAACCACGCCTTATCGCACTTTTTCAAACGCGAAACCCTTCAGGTATTCCGTCTCCGGAATCATCGGGATGACCGGATGATCCGGGCTTTGCGCGTAGTTCGCCACGCGGCGCAAAATGTGGCGCGTATCATACGCCGCCGACAGCAGCGAATCCAAAAACAGCCCGGCGTCCACATGATGCGAACAGCAGAAGCTCGCCAGCGTGCCGCCGACTTTGAGCAGCTTTAACGCGCGCAGATGAATCTCCTTGTAGCCGCGCAGCGCGTCCGGCACGGATGCGCGGTTGCGCGTGAACGATGGCGGATCGAGGATGATCAAGTCAAACCGCGGGATGACGCGTTCGTGCGGCTTGACGGCGGTGTTTTCCTTTAGCCAGTCGAAGACGTTGATGGTGCCGAAGGAACATTTGTCCGCGAGGCCGTTGGCGGCGGCGTTGCGTTTGGACGCTTCAATCGCATCCTCGCTTTGGTCCAGCATATGGACATGCGCCGCGCCCGCGCGGGCCGCGTGCAGGCCGAAGCCGCCTAGAAAACTGAAGCAATCCAGCACCTGGCCGCCTTTGGCGAATTGCGAGACGGCCTGGTAATTCGCCTGCTGGTCGAGATACATGCCCGTCTTGTGGCCGCCGACCAGGTCGGTTTCAAATTTCAGCCCGTTCAGGTTGACGGAGACCGGTCCGGTCAATTCGCCCGCCAGCCCGCCGTTGGCTTCCGTCAGCCCTTCAAACTTGCGCGAGGCCACGTCGCTCCGCTCCATGATGACGCGCGGTGAAAAGATTTTTTGCAGCGCGCCGACGATCATCGCCTTGCGCTGATCCATGCCGAGCGCGGAAATTTGCAACACCAGCACGTCCTCGTATTTGTCCACGACGAGGCCGCTCAAGAAATCGCTCTCGGCGTTCACCACGCGGAAGGAGGTCGCCGCCGGCAGATGCTTCTGGCGCACGGCCAGCGCGGCGCGGATGCGCTCTTCGAAAAACTTCGCGTCCACCGTGACGCGTTCCGGTGCCAGAATGCGGACGTTGATTTTCGAGTGCGAATTGAAGAAGCCCACGCCGAGGTTCCGCTGGCGCGGATCCTTGACCTCGACCAGTTCGCCGTCGGTGAGTGGCGCGGTCACGCGCAGGATTTCACTGTGATAGATCCACGGATGGCCCGCGATGATGCGGTCGCCTTCGCCCGGCTTGAGGATGACCGTATTGAGCATTTGCGTTTTTGTAGACATAGCCGGCTAGCTTCGCAGGCGGGCGGCAGGGGGGAAAGTAAATTATCAAGCCTGTCCAAGTTTGCCGCCCCGGCGGCGCTGCTGACGTATTGTGCGCGGCTGCGTCAACGAAAAGTCAACCGTTTGTATATTGTTCCGCTGTGGGGTGAACACCCCATGGTGAGCATCTCGACATCCCGCTATGGTTGGGCTTCTGACACAACAAAATAGCTCCCATAAAACAAACAAAAAACAAATATGAAAACACTCAAAGATTTATTCCTGGATGAAGTCGGGGACATGTATGACGCCGAGCGTCGGATTGTCAAAGCCTTGCCGAAGCTGGTCAAGGCCGCCACGTGCGAACAATTAAAGGCGGCGTTGCAGGCCCATTTGAAGGAAACCGAGGGTCACGTGACGAAGCTCGAACAGGTTTTCCAAACGCTGGATCAAAAGGCCAAAGGCAAAGCCTGCAAAACCACCGTGGCTCTTCTTGAAGAAGGCGGTGACATCGTGGCTGAATTCAAAGGGTCACCGGCCCTCAATGCGGCGTTGATTTCAGCCGCGCAGAAGGTGGAACATCACGAAATTGCCTCCTACGGTGCCCTGCGCGAATGGGCTAAACTGTTGGGCAACCGCCCGGCCGCCGACCTTCTGGAAGAAATTCTTGGCGAGGAGAAGGCCGCCAACGCAACGCTCACCGAGCTGGCGCTGAATGGCAGCGACCAAGCAGCTTTGGGTGAATGTGGGTGTCATGGTGAATCTGAAAATGATTCAGAAAAAGAATGCTCGGTTAAAAAGCCGGCGACTGCGCGTCGCGGTATCCAACCCGCTGGGATGAACCGCAAGCGCGCTGGTGCTTTGGTGTAATCAACCTCGCCGCCCGGCCCTATGCGCGAGCTGTGTGCCGGGCGATCAATCATTTATTTATTTATAACTATGCTGGCTCTATTGATAACGCCGATGTTCGCGGCGGCCGGTTATTCCCTGATTTATCTCCTCTTCGGGGGCGGTCTGGGCGGAGCCGTGCTTATTTTTATTGTAGCGAAACTGGTGGGCAAATGAGCTTCTCCACTTGAGTCAAATAATACATGTCAGCGCATATCATTATGAAAATCTTAATTGTTTTAACCTCGCACAGCGAGCTGGGTGATACCGGCAAGAAAACCGGGTTCTGGGTGGAGGAATTTGCGGCTCCGTATTATGAACTGGCGGATGCCGGCGCGGAAATCACTCTGGCTTCGCCCAAAGGCGGGCCGCCGCCGATTGATCCCGCCAGTGAATTGGCCGCGGCCCAAACCGAATTTACCCGCCGTTTCGACCAGGATGAACCGCTCAAACAGAAACTCGCGCACACTTTGAAATTGAGTGCCGTCAAGGCTTCCGATTATGACGCGGTCTTTTATCCGGGTGGCCACGGCCCTTTGTGGGATCTCGTCAAGGATCCCATTTCGATTGCCTTGCTCGAAGCCTTTCAGCAACAGGGAAAACCCATGGCCTTGGTGTGTCATGCTCCCTGTGCCTTGCTCAAAGTCAAATTGCCCAACGGGGATCTGTTGATAAAAGGCAAGCATGTGACCGGCTTTTCCGACACCGAGGAAGCCGCCGTGAAGCTGACGAAAGTGGTGCCATTTTTGTTGGAGGATGAATTGAAAAAAGCGGGTTGTCATTACCGCAGCGGGCCGGATTGGGGCGTTTACGTGCAAACTGACGGCTTGCTGATCACCGGCCAAAATCCCGCCTCCTCCGCCGATGCGGCGAAGGCATTGCTGGAACTGGTGAAAAAATGAGGCGCCAGGGAGCGCCTGTAACGTTGTCAGTTCATGTTTCCGGCCACATGAAAAAGAAATCTGTATCGGCGCGCCGAAGTATAAAGCCGGCGCAGGGTGGGCGTCTGGAATTCCCCGGGGCAGCGTTGCGTCATTCGTTCCCCGTCATCGCCATGGCCGCGTCGGTTGGCGGTTTGAAGGCTTTGTCCATCATTCTGGGCGGCTTGCCGGCGGATTTTCCGGCGGCCATTGCCATCGTGATGCACGTTGCGCCCGATCACAAAAGTTTGCTGGCCGAGATTCTAAAATGCCGCACGCATCTGCAAGTCGCCCAGGCGCACACCGGCGACGTGCTTGTTTCTTCCAAGGTCTTTGTCGCGCCGCCCAACCATCATCTATTTGTGGTTAAAGGCGATCGCCTGAAGTTATCTTCATCGCACGCGGAGAAAATTCATTTCGCCCGTCCATCCGCCGAGCCGCTGTTTGCTTCAGTGGCGGCGGTCTATGGAAAAAAAGCCATTGCGGTGGTGCTCACCGGCGGCGATGGCGACGGTTCCTTTGGTGTGCAAATCATCAAGGACCAGGGCGGCATCGTCATCGCGCAAGACCGGCCCACGTCGGAAAATTTCAGCATGCCCGAAACTTCCATCAAGACCGGCGATGTGGATTTTATCCTGCCCCTGGATCAGATCGCACCCATGTTGATCGCCTTGGTCTGGACCGGCAATCAACCTAAGCAGGGTCGGCCGCCGGCCAAAATCTAATGCTTGTTGGACATTTGCAAAAATAGTGTCGCCACGCTATGCCGTCGGAATTAAAGCGGTCATATCATTTTCACGTATCGATGACTTCCTGTGGGGGTTATACCCCATGGCATCCGCGGCGGAGTCGGTTTATTTTTTCGGGCTTGACCGGGCCGAACGAGTTGCAGGCGGTCAGCGAAAATGAAACAACAAAACGGATACATGAACACACCTCAATTGAATATTGCCGTCCGGGTTGGCTGCCATCTCACTTACGAGACGCCCGTCCCGACGCCGGTGCTGTTTGTCCTCAAACCGCGTCCCGAAGGCCGGATCCGCGTGTTGGCGGAGCGACTTACGTTCGGCATCGGCCGGCCGTCATCTGAATTTCAGGACAGTCATGGCAACCTGCTGTATCGTTCGACTTTCATGCCGGGCCGAAATGAAGTCAGGCACGATGCCCTCGTCGCGGTTTCTTCCCTGCCCGACAGCCGGAACATCCAGGGAAACCTCATGCCCGTGGGCCAACTGCCGCATGAGTTGTTACGCTACACCTTGCCCAGCCGCTATTGCGACTCTGACAAACTGATGAATTTCGCCTGGAATAATTTCGGCCAGATTCGGCACGGCCTGCCCCGGGTGCAAGCCATCTGCGATTGGGTTCACAACCATATTGAATACCGCTTTGGTTCCGGGCGTCCCGATCTCTCGGCCTCGGAAGTGATTTTTCGCCGCCATGGCGTATGCCGCGATTTCGCGCACGCGGTCATCGCCCTGTGCCGCGCTTTCAACTTGCCCGCCCGCTATGTGACGGGACATTTGCCGGACATTGGCTACAGCGATCCGGGCACGCCGATGGATTTTCACGCCTACTGCGAAGTCTATCTCGGTCAGGAATGGCTTACGTTTGACGAGCGCTACAACGTCCCGCGAATTGGCCGCGTCAAGCTCGCCCACGGCGCGGACGCCGTGGATGGCGCGTTTGCCACCATCTACGGCGAGGCCTATTTGTCCGGTTTTCAAGTCTGGGCTTATCAAGTGAATTCACAGCAGGTTTCCGTGGGCGACCCGATTGACTTATCCCGCCGGCTGGATGGCAACCAAGCGGTGCGACTTAATTAAGCCAAAACTTCCCGGTGGCCGGAATTGCGCGGCTTGAACCCGTGCGCAGCGCGCCTCGTTTGAACTCAAATATATGAAGTGGGAAATATTTCACAGCACCCGTTTCGAATACGTATCGGCGGTGCGTGACAGTGTCAACCATATCTGCCTGCAGCCGATGCCCATCCCGGAGCAGACGGTGGAATCATTTATTCTCAAGGTGCTCCCGGCGTCGCGGCTCACGCATACCCATGATCTGTTTTCCAACCGGATCAGTCGGTTTGAAATCATCGAACCGCATAACTCCCTCTTGATCGAAGCCCAATCCCGGGTCAACACGCATCCGCCCGCCCCATTGCCGGCGGCGGAGAAACTATGCACGATGGCGGCAATTCAGACGGTGTCGAACATTGAAAACTGGCATGATTATTTGCAAGCCAGCCGGTTTGTGGGACTTTCGCCGGAAGCCTGGAAGCTGGCCTTGGACGCCGCCCACGGACTGGATGACGCCTGGCTGGCCGTGCTGGCGTTGATGGAATTCGTCTTTGGTTTCCTGAAATATGAAGCCTATTCCACGCATGTTCACACCCACATGGCCGAAGTGATAAAAGATCGACGCGGGGTATGCCAGGATTTTGCCCATCTGCTGATCGGACTCTGCCGGGCGCTAAAAATTCCCGCGCGCTATGTCAGCGGCTATCTGGCCACCGAAAAAGCGAGCGCCACGCACGCGTGGGTGGAGGTGTTCATCCCCGGCCATGGCTGGCGCGGATTGGATCCCACGCACAACCGCCAGATCGGTGAAACGTATGTGAAAATCGGCCACGGCCGGGATTACTCGGACGTGCCGCCCATCAGCGGCAACTACCATGGCACGCGCGAGCGTAAGATGACCGTCACGGTTAAAATCACGGCGGTGATTTGAAAGCCAGGGATGATGAAAGCCGGGGTTGATTGGACGGGTTTAAGGCTCGAGGCAAAGATTGAAGCATGGCCGCCAATTTAAAAAGTGCGCGCGGGAAAGGCTGGCCGATCGAAACCAGAAAAATCGCCTTGGTCCGGGCCAGTAATCAACCGAAGAATGATCGGCCGACCGGCAAAAACAAATGATTGCCTGGCCTCGGCAAATATAGTGTCTCCACACTAGGCAGTCGTAAATAAAGCTGGCATACTCAGGCGCAGGAAATAAAAGCGCATGAAAAAGAAAGCGTCACCGGCCCGCTCACCCAAAACTCCCGCCAAAGAAATTCGCCAGAAGACCGCATTTCCGATCGTCGGCATCGGGGCCTCCGCCGGGGGGCTCGAAGCCTTGGATCAGTTCCTGGGGCGAGTGCCGGCCGGCAGCGGCATGGCGTTCGTTATTGTTCAGCACCTCGATCCGACGCGTAAAGGCATCATGTCCGAACTGCTCCAGCGTGCCACGGGCATGAAGGTGATCCAAGTCAAGGACCGCACCCCGGTGCGGCCAGACTGCGTCTATGTGATTCCGCCAAACAAGGACATGTCCATTCTGCACGGCGTCCTGCACCTGCTCAAGCCGACCGCGCCGCGCGGGCTGCGGCTGCCGATAGATTTTTTCCTCCGCTCACTGGCGCAGGACCAGCAGGAGCACAGCGTGGGTGTGCTTCTCTCCGGCATGGGCTCGGACGGCACGCTGGGTCTGCGCGCCATCAAGGAAAAAGCGGGCCTGGTGCTGGTGCAGGACCCGGCGACGGCCAAATTCGACTCCATGCCGCGCAGCGCGATTGACGCCGGGCTGGCGGACATCGTGGCCCGGGCGGAAGAGTTGCCGGGGAAAATTCTCGCCTATCTGGAGCGCACCCCGCTCATCGCCCGGACGGAAGAGTTGCTGGAAGACAAGGTGCAGGGCGCCCTGGAAAAGGTGGTCATTCTGTTGCGCGCCCACACGGGCAACGACTTTTCTTTTTACAAACGGAACACGCTTTACCGCCGGATCGAGCGCCGCATGGGCATTCACCAGATAAAAAAAATGACGGCTTATGTCCGCTACCTGCAGGAGAACTCGCAGGAGTTGGATCTGCTGTTCAAAGAGTTGTTGATCGGGGTGACTAACTTTTTCCGCGACCCTGCCGCCTGGGAGCAGTTGTCCACCGAGGCCGTTCCGGCGTTGCTCGCGAGCCGCCCGCCCGGCAAGACGCTGCGCGCTTGGGTGCCCGGTTGCTCCACCGGGGAAGAAGCCTATTCGCTGGCCATCGTGTTCAAAGAGGCGCTCGAAGAGGTCAAGCCCCGGGGGAAATTTTCCATTCAAATCTTCGCCACTGACCTGGACCGGGACGCGATCGAAAAAGCCCGGTCGGGCATCTATTCCGCCAACATCGCCGCCGACCTTTCAGAAGTCCGTCTGAAGCGATTCTTCACCAAGGAGGAACACGGCTACCGGGTGCGCAAAGAGATCCGCGAGATGGTGATCTTTGCGCCGCAGAATCTCATCATGGACCCGCCGTTCACCAAGCTGGACATTTTGAGCTGCCGCAACCTGCTCATCTATCTGACCACCGAGGTGCAGAAGAAACTGATTCCGCTGTTTCACTACAGCCTAACCCCCGGCGGCATTTTGTTTCAAGGCAGCGCGGAGACGGTGGGGGATTTCACCCATCTTTTCGCCCCGTTAAATGCCAAATCGCGGCTCTTCCGGCGGACGGAATCCGTGCTGCGACCGGAGCAAATTATTTTTCCCTCGTCCTTTTCCGCCGGGCCGCTGGTCATTTCCGAGGCGCGGCCGGCGACCAATCCGCCGGCCAGTCTCCAAGTATTGGCGGATCAGTTGGTGCTGCAAAGCTACGCCCCGCCGGCCGTGCTCACCAATGACACGGGCGATATTTTCTACGTCAGCGGCCGGACCGGCAAATATCTGGAACCGGCCGCCGGCAAAGCCAACTGGAATATTTTTGCCATGGCCCGCGAAGGGTTGCGTTATGAACTGGCGAATGCCTTCAAGGAAGCGCTGCGGAAAAAAGAAGGTGTGACTCTGCATGGACTCAAGGTCGGGACGAACGGCGGTACGCAGTGCGTGGATGTGACCGTCCGACGCCTGGATGAATCCGGCCCATTACAGGGGTTGATGATGATTGTTTTCACCGACGTGGCCGCGTCGGTGGCGACCAGGGCGACCGGCCGACCCGCGAAGCCGGACGCCCGCAGCCCGCGCGTGGCGGAATTGGAGCAGGAACTGTTGCAAGTTCGCGGCGAGTCGCGGGCCACCCACGAAGAAATGCAGACTTCTCAGGAGGAACTCCGTTCCGCCAACGAGGAATTGCAATCCACGAATGAAGAGATGCAGTCCACCAACGAGGAACTCACCACCTCCAAGGAGGAAATGCAATCCATGAACGAGGAATTGCAGACGGTCAACACGGAGTTGCAGGTCAAGGTGGACGAGTTGTCGCACGCCAGCAACGACATGAAGAACCTGCTCGATAGCACGGACATTGCGACCCTGTTTTTGGACAAGGAACTCAACGTGCGGCGGTTCACCCCGCAGGCGACGAAAATCATCAAGCTCATCGCGGCGGACGCGGGCCGGCCCATCACGGATCTGTCCTCGGACCTGCACTATCCGGAACTAGCCGAAGATGCGCGGGAGGTTTTGCAGAAACTGGCCGCCGTGGAAAAAGCCATCAGCGCGCGGGATGGCCGCTGGTTCACCGTGCGCATCATGCCTTATCGCACCTTGGACGACCGGATTGACGGCGTCGTGATCACGTTCGCGAACATCACCGTGGCCAAGACGCTGGAGGGTAAGTTGCGCGGCAAGCACACGGCTTTGGAAAAGCGGGTCGCCGAACATTCGGCGGAGCGGGCGGCAGCAGCAGCGGCCGGCGGGAAGCGAGCCAGGGCGGCGGGCAAAGCGCGGCGCTCGCGCAAACGGTGAAGCGTCCGCAATATGCAAAAACCGCCGCCATCATCAGCCCAGCCGGCCCAACTGCGGAGTAGGGCTGAAGCCCATTTGCGGGAGCAGAAGAAATTGAAAGCTGGCGGGGCGAAGACCGGAGCGGATTCCCGGCGGCTGCTCCACGAATTGCAGGTCCATCAGATTGAGTTGGAGTTGCAGAACTCCGAGTTGCGGCAAGCCCGGGATGAATTGGAGGTGGCGCTGGATAATTTTACCGACCTTTACGATTTCGCGCCCAGCGGATATTTTACCCTCGCTTCATCGGGTGCCATCCTGCAGGCCAACCTGACCGGGGCAACGCTGGTTGGCATTGAACGTTCCCGTTTGGTGGGGCAGTCTTTTGGGCGGCTGATTTCCGCTGAATCTCGTCCGGCTTTCAGTGCCTTCCTCGAACAAGTTTTTGCGGGCCAGACCAGACAAGCCGGTGATTTTGAGCTTGCGGGCAAAGGTCCGCCGCTCCGGTTCGTGAACATCGAAGCCCAATGCTTGCTCAACGGGCAGGCCTGTCGTGCCGCCGTGGTGGACATCACCGCCCGAAGGTTCGCAGAAGCGAGCACCACGCAATTGGCGGCCATCGTGAATTCTTCGAGTGACGCCATCATCGGAAAAGATCTGAATAGCCTCATCACCAGTTGGAATGCCGGTGCCGCAAAGATCTTTGGTTATTCTGCGGTCGAAGTGCTGGGTTGTCCGATTTCACGGCTGATTCCATCTGACCGGCTGCAAGAGGATATGCAAATCATGAGTCAGGTAAAGCGGGGGGAAAGAGTCAATCCTTTTGAGACGGTGCGTCTGGTCAAAGGCGGACGGCTGATTGATATTTCAATGACGGTCTCGCCCATTTGGAGTGCGGCCGGCAAAATAGTGGGGGCTTCGATCGTGGCGCGCGATATCACCGAGCGCAAGGCGGCGGAAGTGGCCGTGCGCCGCAACGAGGCACTTTTTTCTGCGCTCATCGAGCAGGCGCCCGTTGGGGTATATGTGGTGGATGCCCAATTGCGCCTGCGCCAAGTCAACCCCCGGGCGGTTTCCGTTTTCAAAAATGTCCACCCCCTAATTAGCCGGGATTTTTCTGAAATCATCCGGATCGTCTGGTCGCCGCGGGTCGCCTATCAAATTGTGGCTCGCTTTCGGCATACGTTGAAGACGGGCGAAGCTTATCAATCACCTGAATTTAGCGAGCGGCGCCAAGATACCGGCCGGAAAGAGTTTTATGAATGGCAGCTCCAGCGGGTCACGCTGCCCGCTGGCGAATACGGCGTGGTTTGTTTTTTCAACAACCTCACCGAGCGTAAGCAGGCGGAGTCAGCTCAGCGACGTCTGGAGCTAATGACTGCCTCGAACCGGAAGTTGGAGCGGGAAATTATCCGGCGCAAAACGCTGGCGGAGGCGCTTAAGACCAGCGAGCACCAATTACGGCAATTGTCCCACGAAATTCTGCTCGCGCAGGAAGCGGAACGAAAGCGCATCAGCCGCGAACTGCATGATACCGTCCTGCAAACTTTGGTGGGCATTAATGTCCATCTGGCGTCTTTGACTCCGCAGCCGGCCGACAATCCCGCGAGCCTCCGCCGGAAAATTGCGCAGACGCAACGGTTAGTGGAAAAATCGCTGGCCATGGTCCATCGGTTTGCCGTGGAACTGCGCCCGACCGTTTTGGATGATTTGGGACTGATTCCCGCGCTGCACACTTTTATGAAGGACTTTATGAAGCGGACGGGTGTGCGGGCGGGTTTGACTGCCTACGCGGCGGTAAACCAACTGCCCCTCGACCAGAGTGCCATTCTCTATCGCGTCGCTCTGGAAGCCCTCAATAACGTCGCCATCCATGCGCAGGCCAGCGCAGTGAAAGTTCACCTTAAAAAACTGCCAGCCTGGATTTGCCTGACGATAACCGACGACGGCATATCCTTCGATGTGAAACGTGTCCTCCGCACGAAAGGAAACGGTAGATTGGGATTACTCGGCATGAGGGAACGATTGCAAATGGTCGGGGGCAAATTCTCGATCAAATCCACGCCCGGTCATGGCACCGTCGTAACCGCTCTGATTCCTGCCACCATCAAAGCCTCAATAAAGGATGGGAAACGGTCGTCGGCAACCAAGTCTTGAACGCTATACGGAATGATGCCATAAAAATCGAACCGGGACGCGCGAAGAGCGCGCAGGTGCTGAAGAAATAATCTGATGTTCGTTCCTATTGATGCTGGGAGCCGGTTCATCTTTTGATGTGCCGGTTAAAGCGATCCGCTCGCCGGCTTCCCTTCGCTCCCTTCGCGCGACCCGCCGGGTTTCAACGGCATGGATTCGTTTAAGCGGCAATCACTGTTCTGTCCGCGAAAGCTTGCCCGTCCGCGCCCGAGTTGATTGAGCGAGCTGGGGTGAATACCCCATATCGTCAGGAAGGTTTTTCCGAGAATATTGATGAGTCATGGGTAAAATCAAACTCTCGCAAACGGGATCAGCCTCCGGTTTAGCTAGGCAACGCTATGCGAATCCGCCTTATCGCATTCTCGTCGTGAATGACAATGCTGACATTCTTCAGCTTAACGTTGAAGGGCTCCGGCATCATGGCTACGAGGTGGGTCTCGCCGCCGATGGCTGTGCTGGGTGGCAGGAGTTGCAAACAAATAGCTACCATCTTCTGATTACCGAGCACGAACTGCCCGGCCTGACCGGCGTTGGACTGATCAAGAATCTGCGTTCGGCTTACATGCCTTTGCCGGTTATAATCGCCATAGAAACGATGCCCCCATTCCAATCCTCCCAATACCCATGGCTTCTGCGCGCCCATAAATTATTCAAGCCTTATGCCGTCGCGGCAATGTTGGAATTGGTGAAACGCGTCCTGCGCACGACCAACGATACCGCGGTAAAAATCCGCCGGCAGGAAATGTATCCGGCCCACCGTGAGCCGGCAGTTACTCTCTAATTTTTAATTTGGTCAGCCATCATCCCGGCCGGATCCTGAAAAATGAAACCCAGTGACGTGAAATCGGCATGCCCTATTGAGACTCGCATAATCTAGGGTGACATCCTTTCATTAGTTGTGGCCGGATTGGCCAACCAACCGTTTCAACGGTTTTTCCCACATCCGGCCAGCCGTTGAAACGGCTTTCTGTCACGCTGCTTTAAGCCCCTATCAACTGGTGTCAGCCTATTCGACGAGTCTCAATAAGCCGTTATAACCAGAAACACTGATAAGCCGGAACGTCCGGCGGCCGGCCGACTGCGCAATTTTGTAAAACATTATGAACCTAAAAAAAGCTGTGACGGATTATCCGATTCAACCAGCCCTGTCCGATCGGTGGAGCCCTTATGGTTTCGAAGATCGTCCCGTGGCGGTGGATGACCTTTGTTCTTTGTTTGAAGCGGCGCGCTGGGCGGCGTCTTCCTACAACGAACAGCCTTGGAATTATATCGTGGCAACCGAAGAAAATCCCAAAGCGTTCGCAGAACTTCTTTCCTGCCTCGTGGAGGCAAACCAGGCATGGGCCAAAGGCGCCCCGGTGCTGGTCTTGGGCGTGGTCAGCCTGCGATTTGCCAAAAATCATAAGGACAACCGCGCCGCGGTTCACGACTTGGGCCTGGCCTCGGGCAATCTGGTGATGGAAGCCACCACCCGTGGTCTCTCGGTTCACCAGATGATTGGAATCCTGCCGGACCAGGCGCGTGAAGTTTATCAAATCCCGGAACACTTCGAGGCGTGGACCGCCATGGCCATCGGCTACAACTCCGACCCAGCCACCATGCCCGCCGCCCTGAAAGAGCGCGACCTGGCGCCTCGCCAGCGCCGGCCCCTCAGAGATTTTGTGTTTGCTGGCCACTGGAAGGTGGCCGCCCCGCTCGTCATCAAACGTGAGCCCTGATTCCCTGGGGTGAAGACCCCATACCGGACTCGCGACCAACCGCGTAATGTAGTGCCGCAATCTAAATAAAAAATTAACCATGAAAACATCACTTGTCCTCTGCGCCCTTTTGGGCGGCACCGCCGGCTTGCAAGCTGACGAATCTTTGTTCCAAGCGTCCTTGACGCCGGACATGGCCATCCACCCCCGAACCACCCAGATCAATGGCTTGGCTCTGAATATCTGGGGCGAAAATCCGCAATCCAGCTTGAACCTCGGTTTTGTCAACGGCAGCACCCGTGCCAGTCAGGGCCTGGCTTGGGGGTTGGTCAATTATGCTGATTCCTACACCGGCGTGGCGTGGGGCCTGGTTAATATCAGCCGGGAGAAATTCTTCGGCTGGCAAGCTGGCGCGCTCAATTACTCGCAGGGCACGTTCGTTGGCCTGCAATCCGGTTGGATCAATGTGGCGCAGGATTTTCAGGGCCTCCAACTAGGTTTTGTAAACTATGCGGAAAACCTGAACGGCGTGCAATTGGGTTTGGTGAATGTCGCTCTAAATAACCCATGGTTCAATGATTTCCCGGATAAGCTCGCCACCGGTTTTCCAATTTTGAACTGGTCGTTCTAAGCGCCCGAAATCAAATGTTATGAAAGCCCATGCTTGCGCGGCCCAAAGTAACGTGGTTCCGCTCGCATCCTTGACTGCTGAGCCATTGGCGGGTCAGGTTGGTAGCCTCATCTTTGGCCGCTGCAATTCCAGCGATTCGCTTATCGGGGGCGTCAATGAATCCCAAGCAATGCTGGATTTCTGCGGTCAGCACGATCTCACCGCTGACCCCGAACTTATCCCCATCCAGAAAATCAACGAAGCCAATGATGGCGTGGTGAAGAACGACCTGAAATATCGTTTCGACATTGGCGTGGCCTCGTTGAAAAAACCATGAGCACAAAGCCAAAAGCGTACCTTGTGGGTGGCGGCATCGGATCTCTGGCCGCCGCCGCCTTCATGATCCGCGATGGTGAGGTGCCCGGTGAAAATATTTCGATTTTGGAAGCGCTGCCCGTCCTGGGCGGAAGTCTTGACGGGGCCGGTGATGCCGCCGGCGGATATTCATTGCGTGGTGGCCGTATGTTGACCACCGACAACTATGAATGCACCTGGGGTCTTTTCAAATCCATCCCGTCGCTGATCCACGCCGGCCAGTCGGTATTTGATGAAACTGTGGAGTTCAACGAGCGGCACCGATCGCACGCCCAAGCCCGGTTGGTCGACCGGCGGCGCGCGAAGGTTCCCGTGTCTTCGATGGGATTTTCTATGCCCGACCGCATGGAATTGCTGAAACTCAGCCGGGCGGATGAAGCGTCGCTGGGGTCAAGCTGCATCACCGACTGGCTGTCGCCAGCTTTTTTTGAGTCGGAATTCTGGTTCATGTGGGCGACCACCTTCGCGTTCCAGCCCTGGCACAGCGCCGTGGAATTCAAACGCTACCTGCACCGCTTCATGCTGGAGTTTTCCCGCATCGAGACGCTGGCCGGTGTCAAACGAACGGTTTACAACCAATACGATTCCCTGGTGCTGCCTTTGCAAACCTGGCTCCAGGCGCAGGGCGTGCGCTTTGTTTCGGATTGCACGGTGACCGATCTCGATTGCAAAACCGAGGGCGGGAAATTTACCGTGACCGGTATTCATTGTCTGCGGCTTTACGACCACAGCGTGCTGGCCGTGAATGACGGCGACTTGGTCTTTCTGCAAAACGGGTCAATGACGGATGCCTCCAGCCTGGGTTCGATGACGAGCGCGCCCGCGCAGTTGACCAAGGAGGACAGCGGCAGTTGGGCGCTTTGGGAAAAGCTGGCGGCCGGTCGCCCGCAGTTTGGCAATCCCGCCGCCTTTAATAGCTGTATCGCGCAGTCATGCTGGGAATCGTTCACTGTCACCTTGAAGCATCCCCGGTTCTTCGACCTGATGGAAAAGTTTAGCGGCAACGAGGCGGGCACCGGCGGACTGGTGACGTTTAAGGATTCAAACTGGCTTATGTCCATTGTGCTGCCCCATCAGCCTCATTTTCTTAACCAGCCAGCCGATGTCCAGGTGTTTTGGGGTTATGCCTTGTTTCCTGATCGGATTGGAAATTTTGTTCCCAAGCCCATGGCCGACTGCAATGGAGCAGAAATCTTGCAAGAGCTTTGCGGCCATCTGCGCTTTGATTTTGAAACCGTCAAGCTGGCCAACTGCATCCCGTGCCGGATGCCCTACATCACCAGCATGTTCATGCCCCGCTTGAAAAGTGACCGCCCCCTGCCGGTGCCGCCCGATTCGAAGAATTTTGCGTTCATCAGCCAATTCGTCGAGCTTCCGGCGGACACTGTCTTCACCGTGGAATATTCGGTGCGAGCGGCGCAAATGGCGGTTTATGAATTGCTGGGGATCAACCTCCAGGTTCCGGCCGTGACACCTCACGATAAATCCCTCCACACCGAGTTTGAAGCGTTGCTCAAGGCCTTCAAGTGACCTGAAAATGGAACCCGGCAAATCGTCGAAACCGGCAGGGGAAGCCGGTCCTGAAGCTGGACAGTCAACCGGCTCCACTGGCTTCATTCATTATTGCGGGATTAGCCTTTGACAAGTTTGTCATCTGCCATCTCCCATCTGCTATCTGCTATCTGCTATCTGCCATCCGCCATCCGCCAACCCGTTGCAACTTGAACCGGGGCTGGACAGGTTGGAAAAGTTTTATATGCTGCCTGCCCGTTTTGGCCGGATGGCCGACGGTGAATCCATTTTTCTCAAAAAATATGCAATCGTCAGACTTGAATGAATTGAAGCAGTTGGTGGCGGAACTGCGGGCGGAACACGTCGCGCAGAAGGAAAAGGAAAAGCGCGAGCGTTGGACAAAATACGTCTCGCTTACGATGGTGGTCATCGCCGTGCTGGCGGCCATCGCCACGCTCAAGGGCGGCGGTTTCTCGACGCACACGCTGAAGGCGATGAACGAGGCGACTTACAACCAGACGCAGGCGTCCGACCAGTGGTCTTTTTTTGAGGCCAAGTCCATCAAACAAAACCTTTACCAGATCGAGCTGGATCATCTCACCGCCGCCCCGTCGCCGGATGCTGCGGTCGTGGCGAAGCTGAAGGCAAAGGTGGACAAATACGACCAGGACAAGGCCGACATCACCGCCCTGGCAAAAAAGTATGAAGCCGCCCGCGACGCCGCGCGTCAGAACGCGGCGGTCGTCGCCGAACATTCCAAGCAGATGGGTCTGGCGATCACGCTGTTTCAAATTGCCATCGCGCTCGGGGCGATGTGCCTCATCGTGAAGAAAAAACCGCTGTGGATCGCCTCGATGATTCTCGGTGGGCTGGCGGCGGCGCAGATGGTTTACGTTTTGTATTGGTTGCCAATGTGATCGCCGCTGGCGGCGAAGTTCGCGAGCCACGCATTGCTAGGGCGTTTTTTAAAATGCTTTCGGAGTGCGCCCGTCCTCGGGCGCTGCGACCAGCGTGAGCAAAACCGATATGTCCTCAGTTAATTCCCCGTGCCAATCGGCGTGGCAGCGGCCGGAACGGCCGCACTCCGTAATTTGAAAACACCAGCTATTCTGCGCGTCCTTCGCGCGACCCCAATTTAGTTTCTTCTACGTTTAACATAGGTAAAACCATTTTTTAACATTCTGGTAGTCGCGAAGCGACCCTGGAAATTAGCCAGGGACAACGTCCCTGGTTCAGTTCCAAATGAAATCCGTCCCGCGCGGGACGGTGGAAACACCGGAAAGGGAACCATTACCATCTTCCTTTCGGGTCGCATGGTTTTATTGGATGCGTTTCCCGCCGTGCCCGAGCCGCATCGTCGGAAACGAGGAGGAATGCTCTCGTCCTTAAGACTTTTGCGTGTACGTCACGCATCTCGCGTGAGAATCGCGCGTCACATTTGTCTTCGCGCGTGAGAATCATGGGTTTTTCAGGGAATTCCATTTGGCAAGCGCCATGCATTAACCAAAGCCGCAGAACCATTAACCTGGAGTAATTATGATACCGGTTAATATTCAATGCACTTGCGGTCAGCGCTATGCCTTCGACATTGAGCCTGTCTGCGGTCGGATGCCGGGCCGGGTCGCTTGCCCGGTTTGCGGGATGGACGGCACGCGGGTGGCCAACGAAATCATCGCCTTCTCCCTGGCCAGCGAAATGGCCGGCGAATTCGCCCGGCACGGTGCCGGCCGCGAAATCGTGATGGCTTGCGCCGTCATCGGTTGCCTGATTGCGGGTCTGGCCGGGGTCATTAAGGCGTTGAACTTGGCGGGCGGGTTTGACGTGTCGCTTTGCCTCTTGGGCGCCACCCTCGCGTTTGGCCTGGCGCTGTGCGTCTATTTCTGGAAGCGGTGAGGTGGCTTTTGATTGTGGGCCGGCCGGGAATGTTCCACAGTGGTGCATGATGACGAATACCATTCAGTGGCCGGGCGGTGAATTTACGCTGTCAGCGGCGGTGGATTTGAATGCCGGGATTCCCCCGGCCGAAGTCCGAAAAAAACTGGCGGCTGCCATCGCGGCCAAAACCATCGTTCAAACCCAGAAGGGCAACGATAAAGTCAAAGGCCGGTTCTTGGTGGTGAAATAAATTGTCGCGGCGCAGGGAACCCCTGAACCGGCGCAAGGTAGCGCAGCCGTCCCCGGCTGCGGGTGCCGGCGGCGTCTCGCCGCCAGTTCTATCGCCGGGCAGTACGTCTGGCGCTGCTCAAAGGACTTGGGGTTGAGGGGCCTTCGCTCTCTTTGCCCCCCAACTGCCAACTCCCATCTGTCATCTGCCAACTGAGCTGCGGACGCGCGAAATCATCCTGCCATTGATCCGGCCGGTGTAACGGCTGGCCTCGCGGATTCACAACAGGCTTTGCGGGCGGATTCACATTCCGTATCCTTTCGAAATGGCGAAACCCAATTTCATCGAACTGCCCGGCTGCGAGCCGATCAAGATTCTGTTTGAGGACCGCTCCGTCATCGCGATTGACAAGCCCCGCGGCTGGATGCTCGTGCCCGATTCCTGGCGCAAGACGAACTGGAATCTCCAGACGGCGATTGATTCGTCCATCCGCGCGGACGATTTCTGGGCGCGCTCGCGCAACCTGCGTTATCTCCGGCACGTTCACCGATTGGATGCCGACACCAGCGGCGTGATGCTCTTCGCCAAAAGCGAGGGTGCGATGCGCGCTATGGGCGATCTGTTCGAGTCGCGCCGGATGGAAAAAACCTACCTCGCCGTCGTCGCCGGTGTGCCGCGCGAAAAGGAATGGAAGTGCGAACTGCCCATCGGCGCCGACCCGAAAAATTTTGGCAAAATGCGCGTGGATTACACGGAGGAGGGCCGGGAATCCGAGACGCATTTCCGCGTGCTGCAAGGCAACGAGCGGTTCACGCTCATCGCGGCGAGTCCGCTCACGGGGCGCACGCACCAAATCCGGCTGCACCTCGCGGAGTCCGGCAGCCCCATCATGTGCGACGAGCTTTACGGCCGCGTGGAAAAAGGCTTTCGCCTCGGCCTCCGCGCCGTGCGGCTCGCTTACCAGGACACCTTCACGCGTCGGCCGGTCAACATTCTTGCGCCCGCGGAATGGTTTCTGAAGGAATTTGGTTTCCAGCTGACGCCGGATCTGGCCAATGAAAAATGGGCGCGCCGTCCCTTCTTGCCCAAGGAAAAAACGTAGCGGCTTTCGCCAGAAAGCCGCAATTTAACTTTGCTGCCGGCGGCGCTCTGCCCGGACGCCGCTACAAATCAATCCGTATATTTGACGCTGCAGCCGTAGGGCTTGGTCTGCGAAACCGCCACCGGTTTGCCCGCGAGCAGTTCATCCACGGCGGTGCGGACGTAGTTTTTCGCCGTGCGCGGATCGCCGGCGGGCTGCGGGCGATTGTCAATCGCGCCGTCATAAACCAGCGTGCCGTCGGCGGCGACCACAAAACAATGCGGTGTGGTTTTTATGTCGTAAAGATGGCCGATATCGCCGGTGTGATCGTCCAGCCACGCCGTCGCCGCGATCTTCAAATCCGCCGATTCCTGGCGCGCCTGTTCCGGCGTGCGATAGCTGAAATTCTTTGGGTTCACCGAATCCACCAGCAGCCATACCACGCCTTTGGCCGCCAAATCCTTTTGCAATTCCTGCATCGCGCCGGTCGCGTAATGGTTGCGACAAAACGGGCAGTCGGAATTATAGGATTCAATGACCACAATCTTGCCCTTGTAATCCGAGAGCTTGATGCTCTTGCCGTTGATGTCCGTGCCGGTGAAATCCGGCGCCGGCTTGCCGATTTCCACGGCGAAGGCGGATGCGGTCAAAGCCAGCGCGGCGAACCACGTTAAAAGTTTTTTCATGATTTAATTCAGTTTGGTTGATGACGGTCAATGTAGCAGACGCAAACCGAAGGCGTTTGGTTCAAATATTTTTGCAGCCGCCGAGGTCGCGCGGCGCTGGGCATTTTAAATATAACTTTGGCCAAACAATTTGGCCGGTGGCGGTCGGCTGGCGCGGCTGCGTCCTGGAGTGCGGCAGCCCTCTGCCGCTTTGGTGTCGCCGCCCGACTGTTGTAGCGGCAGGCATCTTGCCTGCCGTGGAACCGGGCATCCTGCCCGGTGGAAAAGAACTCACGAACCCAAACCCGCCCAAAAAACTCCCAGAGCCTTAGCGCCTGTCTGAAAAAGGAGCGCGGCTGTGTCGCCGACCAGCCCAGCCCATGGCCATCGCCTAAACGTCCGGGCATTCGAGACCGGCTGCGGCGGGTCGCGAACGACCCAGCCGCGCTCCGGGATTTTCTGACACACTCTTAATCCCGGAAATTAGCGTCTCCTGACGTCTTTACCTACGGTTTGGCGGCCCGGTCGAGCGCGTCCAGGACAATTCCCGGCGTCAAAACCTCCGGCAATATGCTGGCTGATATTTCTGCGGACATTGAAAGACCAAAGCTTTTTTTCGGAGCGGTCAATATCCACTCCATTTGTAGTCATACCCGGCCGGTGGATTATAGGCGCAGGCTACTATCGGCGCAAAACTTGGGTTGCAATAAATTTTTTCATAACCGGTGTGGCCGTCCACAAAATTGACCATGTTCTCGGCATCACGGACTCCCCATTGTCCGGTCGGCAATTTTAGCGGCTGATGCCACGACCAGGGATTAAAGGCCGAAAATTCCGTGATGAGAATCGTATCAACGGGATTGTTGACGTCGGTGTCTTTCAGTCCGAAAACCCCCGGCCAAGCCGTCTCATTGAGATTGGGCGGCGGCGACATCATGGCGGCGGCGCAATTGGCCCCGTTAAAGCCATAGCTGGAATAATCCGAACCAGGCTGATCGTGCAAACTCTGCGCGGCATAATTCAACTGCGTGTCATAATAAAAGGTGTCGGCGGGACAGGCGAACACCTTGTCCTCCGGTGACGATGCGCCGTGGAGGCCGACATAGCTTTTAATGAGGCTTTTGTAGAAGAACGGAAACTGGTTCGTGGCGATGGTGTTGATGATGATATTCGGTGCGGCGGGCAAAGTGTTGCCATAGTCCTGGGCATAGAGCAGCACCCCGATGCCAATTTGCTTCAAATTGCTGGTGCATTCCGCGCGCTGCGCCGCTGCCTTGGCGCGGGCCAAGGCCGGCAGCAGCAGTGCGGCCAGGATGGCGATGATGGCTATGACCACCAACAGTTCAATCAGGGTGAAACCGGATTTTTGGCGAACCGTTTTCATACCGGCGAAATGTGACGCTGGCCATTGGCTTCGTCGTTCACGTTTTGGTCCATGCTGTTCATTTGCTGACGGGGCGGTCGCCTTTCTGTTGCGTGTGGGAAATCAGGATGGCGGCGGTGGTGCGGTTTTCCGCGCCAAGTTTTTGGAGGATGTTTTCCAAATGTTTTTCCACCGTGCGCGGGCTGATGCCGATGATGGCGCCAATTTCCGGATTCGATTTTCCTTCCGCCAGCCAGTAGCCGATTTCGGCTTCGCGTGTGGTCAGTTGAAATTGGATCAACGACCGCGAGGCGGCGGTTGTCTGGGCCGTGGCCGCTTCCGCATTTTGATACGCCTGCTTGAAATGCGGTTTTATGAAATTCAAGGCCGCCCGGTCCCGTTCGCTGAAATCTTGTTCTTGTTCCTGTCGGCCGAAATTCAGCGAGGAGATCAATCCCGGATGCAGATGCACCGGCACTGTCAGTTGGCGCAACCAACAACTGTTGTGAGCATGCACTTCCTTGTAAAGCCGGGTCTGCTTGAACTCCTCCAGCGTGTAAAAATCCGAGAACATCAACGGCGCGGGATCGGGATTCGACAGGAACTCCGCATTAAACGGATGTTCGGAAAAGACGGGTTTGATCCGTTCAGTAAACGACCGGAACCAGCCCTCTTTAGACTCGGAAAAATCCACCACGCTCATCGTGCTGATCATCAGTTCATTCCACAAAAAATAATCCGCTGGAATGAGCCGGAGCATGACGCCGGGCAACGCGCGGCGGAACTCGGTCAGATCGCGAAATGAATTCAGCTCTAAAATGGTGGTTTGGATCGCCTTAAAATCCTGGCCGGTCATTGTGTCCGTCATGCTTTGCTTCATGCCAATTTGCCTTTCACATTAACCGATTAAGCAGGGCTGCGCTGCGTTCAGGGTCGGTTTTACCGCCGGGCTGTTCGCCCGTAAGTTGCAGCCTTGCCATAATGTTTCCTTCCAACTACGTGACTCCACGTATTCACAAACTGTCTGTTTACAGTTTTAATACTTATCATGCAAGACACTAATGGCAACTGGAAACTGAAAAAAAGTCAGCGGGCGGGCCAGAGCAGCCATGGGGTTGGCGCGCAGCCATAACCATGTCCCAATCAGAAGACCAGCAGTATGAAAATCAAGCACCGTCTGATTCGACTTTGCCTGCTCACGGCGGGGTTGCTGGCCGTTAGCCCAGCGGCCACGGCACAAACTTATACCGTGCTGAAAAGCTTCACGAACATTTTGGACGGGGCGTATGTTTATTCTACGCTGAGGCTGGACGGTAGGACCCTCTATGGAACGACCGATCAAGGCGGCAGCGCGGGCTTTGCAGGCTATGGGACAGTGTTCAAAATCAACACCGACGGCACGGACTATAAGTTGCTCAAGGACTTCACCAACAATGCCGACGGAGCATATCCTGATGGGGCACTGACATTGGGCGGCAATGTGCTCTACGGAACGACCAGAATAGGCGGAGATTCAGACGGCGGGACGGTTTTCAAAGTCAACACCGACGGAACTGGCTTTGCCAGAATCATGAGCTTTGATGCCAATAGTCTGGTTGCGGCAAACCAGCCTTATGCGGGACTGGTTCTCTTTAACAATGTGCTCTACGGGACTACGGCAAGAGGCGGTCGAGGATCCGACGGGACGGTGTTCAAGGTCAACACCGATGGCACCGGTTACACCGTGCTTCATGATTTTTTTGGCAGTGGTTATGGCGACGGAGCGGTTCCCTTTGCAGGGCTGACGTTGTCAGGCAACGTGCTCTACGGAACAACCTATGCGGAAGGTGATGGAGGGCAAAACGGCACGGTATTCAAGATTAACACCGACGGCAACGGCTATACAATTCTCTATAATTTTGCAGGCAACCCGGATGGAGCCAACCCTTCGGGAGGACTGATATTGTCCGGCAATGTGCTCTATGGGACAACCACCGCTGGCGGCAATGCGCAGGACGGCGGGACATTGTTCAAGATCAACACCGACGGCACGGGCTACGCGGTGATCAAGCGCTTTCCTGGCGATCGGGAAGGATCTCCGCAAGCAGAGCTGTCGCTAATGGGGAACACGCTCTATGGGACGACTTCTGATTGTTTCGGTTCGGTATTCCAAATCCACACCGACGGCACCGGCTACACTCCGCTCAAGAACTATATCTACGAACCAAATGACGGTCTTGATCCCATTACGGGAGTAACGCTCGCTGGCAACACGATTTATGGAACTACCTATGAAGGCGGTGATTTCGGCGGCCCCTTCATCGGCTACGGAACCATATTCTCAATGAGTTTGGTTCCGACATTAACCATTGTCGTGGCGGGCAATCAAGCCATTCTCTCCTGGCCGATTTGGGCACCCAACTTTTCTTTGCAGAGCACCACCAATCTCGCGGCACCGGCTTGGACGGCTGTTACCGATGCCCCGGTGGTCATCGGCGCGAACAACGTAGTGACCAATGCCATTTCCGGAATCCAGCAGTTTTACCGCTTGAACCAATAAATTCCCCGCCATCACCAAAAGCCTGTATCCAATAATCCATGAAAACCCACCTGATTCGGTTCTGTCTGCTTGCGGCGGGGCTGCTCGCCTTGGCTCCGGCCGCCAGCCTCGCCCAAACCCTTACTATCTATACGATTTCTTCACCGCCATCACCTCCAGGCGGCGGCACCACCGGCGGCGGAACTTATCAAATCGGAACGCACGTTTCGCTGGTGGCTTCGAATAATCCGTGCTGGCTGTTCGACCATTGGGTGGATAACGGCGGCAATATTAATGATTCCAATCCATATAACATCACGGTCTCTTCAGAGATTACCAATTACACGGCGGTATTTTTGCCCCAAAGCTGCCAGATAACTGTCGGGTGGTCACCCTCGGACGGCGGCACCAGCACCGGCGGCGGCTCGTATCTTTGCGGAACTAATGTGGTGCTCCTGGCCATATCTAATAATCCATGCTATATGTTCACCAATTGGAACGATGGGAGCACGGATAATCCGCATACCGTCACGGCTTCGGGCGATGCAACCTACACGGCAAACTTTGTCCCCAAACAATTTACCATCAAGACCGGGTTTGCCCCTCCAGAAGTCAGCTCGCCAAACGGTGACATCACGACGGGCGATACCACCACCAATTGCGGTGCCATTGTGGTGCTCACCGCCAATCCCACACCCTGCTGGGTGTTCACCAATTGGAACGATGGGAGCACGGATAATCCGCATACCGTCACGGCTTCGGGCGATGCAGCTTATACGGCAAATTATGTCCCCCGACAATGTGCCATCACCACTAAAGTTGCGCCGCCCGGGAGTGGCACGACCACCGGAGATACCGTGACCAACTGCGGCGCCATCGTGACCGTGACGGCGCAGCCCAACGCCGGCTATAAATTTTTGTATTGGACGGAACGCCTCTGGATATTTGGCTCATCGCCGCCGCTATTCACGATCAATTGTTTGAGCACGTCGGCCAAATATACCTTTGTGGCCAGCGGCTTCAAAGAACTGACCGCCAACTTCGTGGATACTAATATTAATCCTAAACATCCTTGCACCTGCCCAATTTTCCCGGATGGCAAACATATTACGGAGGCGGGCGGCGGCGGCACGGTGAGAGTTTACGCCGGGTTTAACTGTGATTGGACCTATGACCATGTGCCTGGGCATATTCATATCCTCGGCCATACCCATACCAATCTGACCTATGCGGTGGACGCTTTACCGCCTGCATTCCAAGCCGGTGGCCCGCAATATCAAAACCCAACTGTTCATGTTCCCTTTTCGTTTCAGATCGCTGGCCAGACCTATACGGTGCTGCAAGATCAAGCAACCGGTGAGCACTCTCCCAATTCTCCCCCGACACCACCGAACCCCTGAAAACCCTATGAGAACCAAACTCGTCGTCATCTGCCATCTGCTATCTGCCATCTGCTTTTCTGCCTCCGCGCAGAGCACCGCCTTCACCTACCAGGGCCGGTTGAATGCCGGCGGCAGTCCCGCCAGCGGTAGCTACGACCTGACGTTCTCGCTCTATTACACCAACACCACCGGTGTGGCCGTCGCCGGGCCGGTCACGAACAGCGCCGCGGTGGTGACCAACGGCCTGTTCACGACGGCCATTGATTTTGGCTCCGCCGTGTTCACCGGCACGAACTGTTGGTTGGAGATCGGCGTGCGCACCAACGGCAGCGCGACGGCTTTTGGCATCCTGACCCCGCGCCAGCCGTTGACCCCGGTGCCGTATGCCTTGTTTGCCCTGACCCCTTCCGGAACCAATGGCGCAACGGGCCCGCAAGGTCCGGTGGGGCCAATGGGGCCGCAGGGCGTTGCTGGCATCAACGGCACGAATGGTGTTAATGGCACCAACGGAATTGACGGTGCCACCGGCGCAACCGGTCCACAAGGGCCAATCGGGTTAACGGGTGCGACCGGCCCGCAAGGCATTCCTGGCCTCAATGGCACCAATGGCGTGAATGGCACCAACGGGCTGGACGGTGCCACCGGACCACAGGGGCCGCAAGGTCCTATCGGTTTGACAGGCGCAACGGGTGTTACCGGTGCGACCGGCCCGGCGGGTCCGCAAGGCCCAATCGGATTGATTGGTGCCACCGGCGCGCAGGGTATTGCCGGCCTCAACGGCACGAACGGAGTGGATGGCACCAACGGTCTTAATGGCGCGACCGGCCCCGTGGGACCTCAAGGTCCAATCGGTTTGACCGGTGCCACCGGACCTCAAGGCCCGATTGGTTTGACGGGCGCAACGGGTGCGACGGGCGCAACTGGGCCGCAAGGGCCGATTGGTTTGACGGGCGCAATCGGCCCGGCAGGCCCGCTCCTGCCGGATGTGGCCTTGGTGGACACCAACCAGATCTTCACCGGCTCGAATACTTTCACCGGTGTCCTCATCGCCACGAATGCGACGAATGTCATTTACGGCAGCTTCACCGGCAACGGCACGGGCTTGACCAATTTGAATGTGAGCGCCAGCCAGGTCACCGGCACGCTCGCTCCGGCGCAACTGCCCGCCAGCGTTGTGACCAATGGCGCAACCGGCCTGAATCTTTCCGGCAACCTAAACGGCAATCTATCCGGCACGTTCACCGGCAATGGCGCGGGCGTGACCAATGTGGGTATCACCACGCTGAACAGTCAGGGGGCTATCACTTCCTCCTCCGCCTCCGGCATTCTGACGCTCGCCTCCTCGCCGGGCGTGGGCGGCCAGCCGCTTTCCGTGGCCACGGCGGATGTCAATGGCGATGGTAAACCGGATATGATCACCGCCAACTACAACGACGGCACGCTGTCCGTGCTGACCAACAACGGCAGTGGCGGCTTTGTGCTGGCCGCCTCGCCGGGCGTGGGCGGCCAGCCCTACTCGGTCGTGGCGGCGACCAATATGTTCAATCATGGCGAGGTGGATTTGATTGACGCCAACAATAATGACAACACGCTGACGGTGTTGACGAACAACGGCAGCGCCAGCTTTGCGACAAACGCCATCTTGAGTTTGGGCACCAACCAGCCGGTTTTCGTCACGGCGGCGGATGTCAATGGCGATGGCAAAGTGGATTTGATCAGCGCCAACCTCAATGAAAACACCTTGACGGTATTGACGAACAACGGCAGCGGCGGTTTTGTTCTGGCCGCCACGCTTGGCACCGGCATCGGCACCGGGCCGGGAGCGGTCGCGGTGGCGGATGTTAATGGCGATGGCAAAATGGATTTGATCAGCGCCAACGAAACTACCGGCATGTTGACGGTGCTGACGAACAACGGCAGCGGCGGCTTCGGTTACAATGCCACGTTGAGCGTGGGCGCCAATCCAAACTCGGTCGTGGCCTCAACCAATCTTTACAGCCATGGCGAGGTGGATTTGATCAGCGCGAACACCTCGGGTGCTTCGCTGACGGTTTTTACCAACAACGGCAGCGGCGTATTTACGCAGGCGGCCACCCTCGTCACGGGTTACCAGCCGATTTTCGTCGCGGTGGCAGACATCAACGGCGATGGCCGTCGGGATTTGATCAGCGCGAACTTTGGTGACAGCACGCTGACTGTGTTCGCCAACACCGGCAGTGGTTTTGTGTCCGCGTCCACGAACAGCGTGGGCACCAATCCGCGCGCCGTCGTGGCGGCGGATGTCAACAGCGATGGCAAAGTGGATTTGATCAGTGCCAATCAATACGTCAACACGCTGACCGTGCTGACGAACAGTTCCACGGGCGGCATCAGTTTCACCGGCACGTTCACCGGCTCCGGCGCGGGCTTAACCGCGCTCAATGCGGCGCAATTGACCGGTGCCGTGCCGTCGGCCTCCCTGACTACCGTCCCGGCAGGCAACCTGACTGGTTCCGTTCCGTCCGCGAGCCTGACCTCCGTTCCGGCAGGCAGCTTGACCGGCACGCTGCCGCTGGGGACGTTGCCTGCGGCCGTCGTCACCAACACCGAAACCGGGGTGACTTTGACCGGCACCTTCGCCGGCAACGGCGCGGGCTTGACCAATCTGTTTGTGACCGCCAGCCAGATCACCGGCAGCCTCTCCCCGGCTCAATTGCCCGCCAGTGTAGTGACCAATGGCGCGACCGGCGTCAACATTTCCGGCACGTTCACCGGCAACGGCGCAGGCATGACCAATGTGAATCTCCAGACGGTCAATAGTCTGGGCGCCATCTCATTCTCGACTAACTCTGGAATCTTCACCCTCGCCTCCTCGCCCGGCGTGGGTAGTGGGCCTGAATCGGTCACGGCAGCAGATGTCAACGGTGATGGCAAGTTGGATTTGATCAGCGCGAACTACGGTGACAACACACTGGCCGTGTTGACCAACAACGGGAACGGCGGCTTTGCACCGGCCTCCACGTTGAGCGTAGGTAGAAATCCGGTTTCAGTGGTGGCAGCGACTAATTTATACAGTCATGGCGAGGTGGATTTGGTCAGCGTAAACTTCAATGGTTTTACGTTGACGGTGTTGACGAACAATGGCAGCCCCAGTTTTGCGACGGCGGCCACCTTGAGTGTGGTTGGCAACCCTACTTCGGTCGCGGTGACGGATGTTAATGGCGATGGCAAGCCGGATTTGATTTACGCAACGGTCGGTCTGAATGCGTTGACGGTGTTAACGAACAACGGAAGCGGTGGCTTTGTGCTCGCCGCCACGATAAGCGTGGGCAGCTCTGCTATCCATTCTATCACAGCGGCGGATCTTAATGGCGATGGCAAGCCGGATTTGTTTTGCGCAAACTACGGTGCCAGCTCGGTGATATTGTTATATAACAATGGGAGCGGCGGTTTGATGTTGGGCGGCTCGGTGGGGGTGGGCAATGAACCCGTTTCAATCGCTGTGGCGGATGTTAACGGGGATGGCAAGCCGGATATGATTTCCGCAAACTACGGTAACAGCACCCTGACCGTGTTGACCAACAACGGGAGCGGCGGCGTTCTGCTGGCCGCCACGTTGAGCGTTGGCAACGGGCCGGAATCAGTCGTGGCGGCAACCAATTTATACAATCATGGCGAGGTTGATTTGATCAGCGCAAACTATGGTGACAGCACGCTAACGGTTTTGACCAATAGCAGTAGTGGCGGCTTTGCGCTAGCCGCTATTTTAAACGTGGGCAGCGGGCCTTTTTCAGTCACGGCGGTGGATGTCAACGGCGATGGGAAGCCGGATTTGATCAGCGCGAACTACAATGACAACACTTTGACCGTGCTGTTAAACACCCCGATGATCAATGGAAATTTCACCGGCGCGTTCACCGGCTCCGGTGCGGGATTAACCGGTTTGAATCCGGCGAACATCGGCGCGGGCACCGCCGGCATTAACATCTCCGGCAACGCGGCGACGGCGACCACGGCCACGAACGCCCTGAATTTCTCCGGCAGCGTCCTTGATTCCCAGCTCACGGCGAACATCCCGCGCATCAATGGCACGAACACCTTCACCGGCACGAACACTTTCAACAGTCCGGTGATCATGACCAATCAGGCGAACCGGATTGTCATCGAGAACCGTTCCGCTGACCCGTCCACTCCGGTGACGGGTCAAATCTGGCTCATCACTCCGTAACGAAAAAATCCCGAAAGCAAGGTTATGAAAAATTTAACACTTACCACTGGTGGCACAGCCGCAAGGTTGCGTTGCTTGGTTTGGCTCATCTTTGCCAGCTTGGTGTTTGGTCATTGGGCAGCTTTGGCCGATACGCCGCCAACGTTCTCATACCAAATTGGCGTGGCACCAAGCGGCAACGGAGGGTTCAGTTTAACGGTAGGCGTGGCGGTGGATGGCAGCGGCAACGTTTATGTGGTCGATAATGGCAACTGTCGCATCCAGAAGTTTAACAGCAGCGGAACATATGTGACCCAATGGGGTAGCTATGGCTCAGGCATCGGACAGTTTAATAATCCATATGGCGTGGCGGTGGACAGCACCGGCAATAATGTTTATGTTGTTGATCTCGGAAACTCTCGCATCGAGAAATTCACTAGCAACGGAACATATGTAACCCAATGGGGTAGCTATGGCACAGGCATCGGACAGTTTGATAATGCATTGGCCATAGCGGTGGATAGTGGCGGCAATGTTTATGTGTCCGATAGTGGCAACTCTCGCATCCAGAAGTTTAACAGCAGCGGAACATATGTAACCCAATGGGGTAGCTATGGCTCAGGCATCGGACAGTTTAATGTGCCAGTTGGCTTGGTGGTGTATGGCAATAATATTTATGTGGTCGATAGTGGCAACTCTCGCATCCAGGAGTTCAACAGTAGTGGGACATATGTGACCCAATGGGGTGTTGGTTCCAGCTCGTCTTTCGTGGCGGCGGATACCAGTGGTAATTTTTATGTTTCTAGTCAGAACAACAGTCTCATCCAGAAGTTCACCAGCAGCGGGACATATGTGACCCAATGGGGCAGCTATGGCACTGGCAACGGGCAGTTTAGATACGCGGAAGGCGTGGCGGTGGATGGCAGCGGCAACATTTATGTGGCCGATTTCGGTAATCGTCGTATCCAGAAGTTCAACAGCAGCGAAACATATTTGACTCAATTGGGTGGCACCACAGGCAACGGACTGTTTAGTTCACCGCATGGCGTGGCGGTGGATAGCAGTGGTAACATTTATGTGGCTGACACCGGTAATAATCGCATCCAGGAGTTCAACAGTAGTGGGACATATGTGGCTCAATGGGGCAGCTCTGGCTCAGGCATCGGACAGTTTAATGTGCCAGTTGGCTTGGTGGTGTATGGCAATAATATTTATGTGGTCGATAGTGGCAACTCTCGCATCCAGGAGTTCAACAGTAGTGGGACATATGTGACCCAATGGGGTAGCTATGGCTCAGGCATCGGACAGTTTAATGGACCAGTTGGCTTGGCGGTGGACAGCACCGGCAATAATGTTTATGTTGTTGATTCCGGAAACTCTCGCATCGAGAAATTCACTAGCAACGGAACATATGTAACCCAATGGGGCAGCTCTGGCTCAGGCATCGGACAGTTTTACGAACCGTCTGCCGTGGCTGTGTATGGCAACAACATTTATGTGGTCGATAATGGCAACGCCCGCATCCAGGAGTTCACCAGTAGTGGGACATATGTGACCCAATGGGGCAGCTCTGGCTCAGGCAACGGCCAGTTTAGCTTTTTTGACGGACAATTTAACTACGCACCGTCAGGCATGGCAGTGGATGGCAGCGGCAATGTTTATGTGGCCGATTACAATAATAGTCGTATCCAGAAGTTCAACAGCAGTGGGACGTATCTGACTCAATGGGGCAGCTCTGGCTCAGGCAACGGCCAGTTTAATGGACCAGTTGGCTTGGCGGTGTATGGTAACAACATTTATGTCGCAGATACCTACAACAATCTCGTTCAGGTTTTTGTAACACAAACAGCATCCACAGACATCGGCCTGCGGGTTTATGATGGAACGGCCACCATCAAGGTTGCCTGTGAACCGGCCGGAATCCTGACTTCAAAGTTGCGCATCAGCAAGAGCGGCATAACCTACGGCATCCTGCTCGTGCCCACCAGCGACCCGAGCGCCTCCAAAATCCGCATCCAAACCAGCACCGGCCCCATGGCCTTGCAGAAACTGCCCTAAAAAACCCCCCATGAAAACACAATCATCGGAGATGGCAGATAGCAGATTGGAGATGTGGCAGGCGCGCAGCGTCGTAGCGGCGTCTCGGCAGAGCGCCGCATTATTTCCGCAGGCCGTCCGCCCAATCCCAACGGGATTGTGTAATCCAGCCCAGGGTTGGTCCGCGCCGGACAGGCGAGGAACTACCCTGGGAACGTCCGCAACAAAATGTTCAACCCTGAAGGGGTTGCACCGGGCGTTCACCGGCGCGCGGAATTTTCTCCGGCGGCGGCAACCCCGTTGGGGTTGGGGGGATTTTCCCCGAATTACCCAGGGTAGCTTCGCAACCCTGGGCTGGAAGCTGGAATCCCTTTGGGATTCGGGAAAGAAAATCACGCAGACGCGAACCCAGCGGTTCGGCATTATCCCCACCCAAACCGGCGCGCACGGAGTGACGCGCCCTACCAGCCTCGCGCTGCTGCTTGGTTTCTGCTTTTTACTTTCCGCTTTCAGCTTTCGGGCGTCCGGGCAAACCTATTCCGTGGACTGGCACAAGATCGCCGGCGGCGGCGGCACCAGCACCGGTGGCACTTACGCAGTAAGCGGCACCATCGGCCAGCCGGACGCCAGCATGGCCATGAGTTCCGGTCAATATTCCGTCACCAGCGGTTACTGGAGCCTCATCAACGTGGTGCAGACGGCGGGCGCGCCCACGCTCAGCATTAGCTACAGCGGCAACACCGTGACAGTCTATTGGCAGAATGTTGCCGGCTGGAATCTTTACCAAAGCGGCAATCTCGCGACGCCCATCGCCAGTTGGTCATCCAGCAGCAGCCCCACGCTGACGGATGGGACCAACTATCTAAACCTCGTCAACCCGACGGGCAATCTGTTCTTCCGGCTAGCGCATTGATATATATCTTCCCTTCGCCACCTTCGCGCTCTTTGCGAGAAATATGCCGCTCCCAAGGCTTTCATAAATTATGGATGCCTCGCTTTATTCTGGAATGAAGCCATTGACAAACAAAGGTGACAAATAGGTAGGGCGGCCAGTCCTCTGCCCGCCGAACGCGTGGGTTAGTGACGGCCGCTTCGACTCCCTCTCCCCGCCAAACGGGGGCCGGGGTGAGCCCAGCTCCCAGCTCCCAGCTTCTAGCTCCCATCTGCCAACTGCCAACTGCCAACTGCCAACTGCCATCTGCCAGCTTCCAATCTTGGGGCAATGTGTGAAATCTGCGGACGATCTTGTCAGTTGCTTAGCGCCGGTCTGAAAACGGAGCGCGGCTGTGTCGCCGACCAGCCGCAGCACCTGGCCATCGCCAAATCGCCCAAGCATTCGCGACCGGCCGCGGCGGGTCGCGGACGACCCAGCCGCGCTCCGGGATTTTCTGACACACACTTAATCCCGGAAATAAGCGTCTCCTGACGTCTTTACCTACGGTTTGGCGGCCCGGTCGAGCGCGTCCAAGACAATGCCCGGCGTCAAAACCTCCGGCAACACGATGGCTGGTGCGTCGGCGTTTTTCGGATAAACCAGCACCAGCGGCACGCCGGCCCGGTTGAAGCGGCTCAGTTCCGTCGTGATGGCGTCCGGAAAATGCGTGTAATCGCCGAGCAGCGCCAGGGCGTTCAGAGATTTTAGTTTTTCCCGCACGGAAGTAATTTCAATGCTCGTCTTTTTGTTCACCTGGCAGGTCAGGCACCAATCCGCCGTGAAATCCACCAGCACCGGTTTGCCGGCGGCGCGCGCCTCCGCGACGGCTTCGGGACTCCACCGCTGCCAGTCTATGCCGTCCGCGGACTCTTTCAGCGAACCGCTGGCATTGTTGTCCGGCAGGGCGGTGCGCCAGTCCAATTCTTTTTCCAGCGCGAACGCGTAACCGCCGGCGAGCAAAAATAAAACAACCGCGAGCGCTATGCCGCGGCGCGAACGGCCGCGCTGGAAAAACTCACCAAAGATCCACGCGGCCAAGGCGACGACGACGAGAAAAATGCCCAGCCACAAAACATTTTTGCCATAGCTGCTGGCGGCGACGTTGAACAGCCAGACGACGGTGGCGAGCATCGGAAAGCCCATCGCAATTTTGAATTTTTCCATCCACGCGCCGGGCTTGGGTAAAAATTTCAGCCACGCCGGATTCCAGCTTAACAAAATATACGGCGACGCCAGCCCGAGGCCGACAGTCAGGAAAATCAAAACGATGACGCCCGCGCTTTGCGCGAACGCGAAGCCGAGCGCGGCTCCCAAAAACGGCGCGGTGCAAGGTGTCGCTAAAACGGTGGCGAGCACGCCGTTGAAGAAGGCCCCGGCAGCACCGTGTTTCGTCGCCAGTTCGCCCGCCGTGTCCAGCGCGCGTCCGCCGAGTGTGACTTCAAAAATGCCGAACAAATTCAGCGCCACCAGCGTCACGAGCGTGGCGAGGCAGACGATGAAAACCGGGCTGCCGAACTGCATGCCCCAGCCGGCGTGATGACCGGCAGATTTTACGCCGATCACCAAGGTGGCGAGCGCGAGAAACGAGAGCAGCACGCCGAGCGCGTAAATCAAGCCGAGATTGCGGACGCGGCGCGGTTCGCTTTTCGCCTCGCTGACGAAGCCAAGGATTTTTAGCGCAATGACCGGCAACACGCACGGCATGATGTTGAGAATCAGCCCGCCGATGAAGGCGAAGAGCAGCATTTGCCAGAGCGATTGCGGCGGCCTGGCGGGCGGTTGATTTGCCGTCGCCGCCATCATCTCGCTCGCTGAACCTGTGTCGGTCATGGGTAGCTTGATCTCATAACCGACGCCTGCGATAACCAAGACGCCGGAAATCTCCTTTGGCCAGTCGCCGGAGAATTTTTTAACGAGCTTGCGCAGGCGGATTTCACTGTGGCTGGCAGTAATGATCTCAGTGGCCGGCTGGACTACAAAATTATCACTGGCCTCCGGAAAAAAATCCGGCCCGTCTAACGGGATAAAATATGATGCCAGCTGCTGGCCTTGAATGATCATCGGCCTGGTGTCGTTGCTGGCTCCCTTTTCCCAATTCGCTTGCAGTGAGAAAATCTGGTTCGGTTGGGGCACCTTCTTTTTCCACAATTCAATCGTCGCCGTCGCCGCGGAAGTTGCGGTCTCGCTGCCGATGTTCAACCTGGTCTGGACATCGGAACTGGCGGGAATGCATGATTCCTTGCATTCGAGCCACGAAACCTTGGCGGCGAGATTCAGCGGGCCGGCGGGTAGATTGCTCGCCAGCGTCAGCGGCACGAGCAGCAGGACTTCGTTTTCGTAGCCGTAAGTGGTGACTTCGGCGGGCGGCAGTTTTTCCGGCAGCGGCCATTGAATTTCACCGGCCGTGATGCCCGGCGGCAACGACCATTTGATTTCCGTGGCCTCGCCGGCGTCGCCGGGATTTTTCCAGTAAGTGTGCCAGCCGGGTTCCATCTTCAAATCCACTCCGGCCAAAATTGTGTCGCCGGGCTTGGCGGTGTCCGCGGACAAAATTAATTTCGCCTGGGTGTGATGCGCGGCGAACGAATTGCCAAAGGCTGGCAATGCCGTTGCCGTTTGCGCCGCGGCTGGCGCGGTGAAGGCCGCCAGGCCGGCGCAGGCAATACCGATGACAGCAATTCGCATATTCATTTTGGACGGCGGACGGAACGGTTTTATTCAATAAAACCACTGGCTTAATAGCCGGTCACGGGTTGATTTGCACGCGATAAAACCGGTTGGGGCCGCCCACCGGATCGCTGATGGTGATGGGCGCGGCGCTGGCGGGCGGCGGAACATTGGTCAGCACGCCCCAGGTGCCCCCGAAGAGGGCGCTGTTGGTCAGCACGGAATTGGTCAGGCCCACCACCGGGATGAAAGTGAACTGGAACAGGCTCGCGCTTTTGGTTGCGGCGGTGATGTTTGCCGGCAGCGGATTGGTGATGACCAGTTTGGCGGGCGCGCTGGTGAGTGAACCGCCGTTGTTGGTGACGACGACGAAGTAAATTCCGCTCTGGCTGGCGCGGACGCCGGTCAGCGGCAGCGCCGCGTTGGTGGCGTTGAGCAGCGCGGTGTTGGTGTTGAAATACCATTGGAATTTCATGGGCGCGGAACCGCCGGCCAGCACGGTGAGCGTGGTGCTGCCACCGGCCATGTTGGTCGCATTGGCGGGATTGTTGGTGATGACCGGCGGCTGCAGGACCGTGAGCAGCGCATTCAAGCTGTTGGTGGACCCGGCGGTGTTGGTGATGGCGACATAGTAATATCCGGAGTTGGTCAATTGCACGTTGGTTAGCGTAAGCCAGGCATTGGTCATGTTCAGCAGGGCGGTGTTGGTGTTGAAATACCACTGATACTTGAAGGGCGCGGTCCCGCCGTTGGTCACGCTGAAAGTGACGTTGGTGCCGGTATCCACCGTCAGGCTCGCGGGATTGTTCGTGATGACCGGAGCCGTGCTCGACGATCCGGTTATGGTGATGAGAATGTTCGTCGTATAAACATAGCCGCCCTGGGCATAAACGGCCGAGAGGCTGATGTTGGTCGCCGTCGCCACCGTCGGCGTGCCGGTGATGACGCCGTAAATGTTGTTGGCATTATTGATGGAATAACATTTGTAGGTGAGTCCGGGGGGCATCATCACGGTGGTGGTCATGGTGTTGGTCAAATTCGGGGAAACGATCGTTCCATTCTTTGAACTCAAGGTGATGTAGTCGTCGGGGGTCGCCTGGTTGCCGCCATTGATCACAAAATTGTTGGTCACATTCATGGCGGTGCCGACGGTGCCAGTGATGTTGGAAGACGTGTTCATGACCGTGCCGGAGGCGCCGGAACACGCGTCAAAGGCGCCGACGGTTGCCGCCGTGCCGACGCCCCAGCGCAGGATGAAGGCAAAGCTGGACCCGGCCGCCGGGCTGGTGACGAGGTTGCGCAGCAGCGGCATGAGTTGCAGTGCCGCCGCGAGCAGCAGTGGTAATACTTGGGTGAGTCGTTTCATAAGCGTTGTTTGGTTGAAGGTTGAATGGGTGGTTAATTGCAGCCGCAGCCGCCGCCGCCCACGCCGCGTCCGCCGCTGGCTTCCTCGCGCGAAAACCAGATGTGTTCCGCCTGCGCCGTGCCGAGCGGGTCGCGGTCGGCCCGCATGGTGTAGTCGGCGAGATGCTCGCGCTGCCAGGGCTTGACGTTGGCGCAGCCGCTGAGGCTCAAAAGGCCGGCGGCGGCCAGCAGGAAAAATGGCTGGGTTTTCATAAAATCATTTCAATAGGGATTCGATCTCGCTCACATACTCCCGGCGCGTGGCTTCGCCGTGAAACCCATTGTGTTGGAAACACACCCGGCCGTCGCCGTCGAGGACGAACGACGTCGGCATGGTTTCCGGCGCGGCGGCGGCGACCAGTTTTTGTTCGCTGTCGCGAACCACGTTGAAACTGATTTGATGCCGGGTAAGGAATTTTTTCATGTTCGCCGGCTGCTCGTCCACGTTCACGGCCAGCACCACCAGCCGGTCGCCGTATTTTTTTTGCAGTTCGTCCAGCACCGGAAACAATTCCGCGCAGGGCCGGCACCACGATGCCCAGAAATCCACGATCACGACCTTGCCTTTGAGCCCGGCTGGCAGCGGGCCTTCGAGCTTGTAGCCGGCGAGGTCGGGCAGCGTGTCGCCGACTTTAAGCGCGGCGTTGGCGGTGAAAAAGGTTCCGGCGAGCAGTGCCGCCAGCGTGAGTTTTTTAAGCGGGGATGTATTCATGGAATTTTCGGGAATAGAGTTTGGTGGTGGCAGTGGTTACGGCTCCGGCGGCGTTGGGATGCAGCTCGACGAGCTGCAAACCTTCCTTCGCGCCGAGTATGCAGATGCTGGTGGCCAGCAGGCCGGCGATGGTGCAGCTCGGCCCGATCACGGATGCGGCGCGGCAATCGTTGAGCGCCGGATACCCGGTGCGCGGATCGAGAATGTGGCCGTAGCGCCGGCCGTTGAAAACAAAGTGGCGCCGGTAATCGCCGGAAGTGGCGACCGCGTGGTCGGTCAGGGCGACCCCGGCCCAGCACCGGCCCGGGCTGGTCGCGTCGTCGAGGCCGATCCACCAGAAATTCTTTTCCGGTGCCTGGCCGCGCACCCGCACATCCTGGCCGAAGTCCACCAGCACGTTGGCAATGCCGTGGGCGATGGCCAGGTTGGACACATAATCCACGGCGTATTCCTTGCCGATGCCGCCGAGATCGAGCGCCATGCCGCGTTCTGGCAAAAAAATTCCGCCGGCCCGCCGCCGGATTTTGTTCCAGCCCACCAGTTCGCGGGCGGCTCGGATGGCGTCCTCTTCGGGCATGACCGGTGGCCGCTGCTTCCAGTTCCAAAGTGTGATCAGCGGCAGCGCCGTCGGATCAAAGGTGCCGCGCGTGAAAAAGAAGAGTTCCTGGCACAGCTCAAACAGCCGGTCCGTTTCCGGATCGGTTTCCACCCAATGTTCGCCGGCGGCGGCGTTGATGCGGCCAATCAGGCTGTCGGGTATGAACCGCGAATAGCGCGCCTCGAACTGCGCCACCCACGCCACGACCTCGCGCTGAAAATCGCGGGCGGTCGAGGCCCCGACGCCGTGGAAGTTCACGCGGCAAGGCGTGCTCATGGCGTGGAATTCCAGCCGGTGCAATCCATTTTCAACGGTCGCCTGCGCCGATTGCGTGACGCGGGCGATGACTTCGGCGGCGGAATTGTGGTTGCTGGTTACCATGTGAAGGCGATGCCAACGGTGAATATATTGGCTTTGGGATACATGTCGGCGGTGGTTTTGCCGTCCAGGCCGTTCATTTCATAGCGGTGATAGCCGGCGGTTATTTTCATCCAGTCGGTCACCAAGACGCTGGCCTGCAGGCCGTAGTCGATCGAGTAAAATTCCGACAGCCGGTAATCCGACGAGTGGAATCCGGGCGGCCCGGCTGGATTCAAAATCCAGGCGAACGGGCCGGAAAACGTGGTGGTATAAAATGACGCCGCCGATTGTTCGCTGATGCGGAACAGCGGTTCGACCATGATGTGTTTGCCGAGCCATTGATGCCAGGTCAGTTCCACGGTGTGGGCTGAGACATCATAGGAATCGTGATAAAACCGGTAGGAGCCTTCGATGCTCGCGTTGAGCGGTTCAACGTAGTAGGTCAGCGAGGTGAATAGAACTTCCTTGGTGCGCTGGCTGGGGCGGCGTTCGATCACGCCCACGGTTGAGGTGGCCGGGAAGTTGACCGGATGAAATTCCGCCAGCCGGTAGGGGTCGCTCAAGTATCCGGTGTCGTTGCCCAAAGTGAAGTCGGCGTTGAAAATGGTCTTCGGCGAAAGCAGTTGCGAAACGCCGATGATCACTTCGGTGGCGTCCTTGTCCAGCCACGTGTGCTTGTCCGCCTTGCGGACGGAATCAAAATTGTGCGACACGCCGAGCTGCAGGATGGTGTTCTTGTCGTTGAACTCCATCGCGTCGTTTAAGGAAATGCCGTAGGACTGGTAATCGTGCTCTTTGCTGTAGGCAAAGCCGGGCGTCACGGTGTGGTTGGCGAGCCGGCCGTCGAATTCCAGATTGATGGACCGGCGGATGTCAAACATCGGCGGCTTGAGCATCGCGGCGTGGCCGTGGTAGTGGGTGCCCACCGGCGTCGCGCCGGAAACCCCGTCGTAGGTCAGCTCGCCCTTGGCGATGATGCGGTCAATCAGCTTCTGCTCGAAATAAACCGAGTGCGTCTGGATCTCCATCCGGTTGCCGTCCTCGACGTAATACTCATATCGGTAGTCCACCTGGTTTTCGGCGCGCAGCAGCGGTGGTGTGCTACAGGCCAGCCCCAGCGGCAGCCAGCGCCGCCAGCCGCTCCCGTTGTGCCGGGAAATTTCCGCCGCCGCTGCCGTCTTTGATTGCCGGTTTTTTTTCATCGCGTTCTCTAATCTGAATAATTAGTTCTGCGATGACTCTAGCGCAGCGGGTTAAAGAACCGCGGGGGCGGGGAATTAAAAAAAATTTATCTTTGCCGGGGCCGGTGGCCGTCTGCGAACCGGTGGGACTTGGTGAAAATCGGCGGCGAAGTTCGGTTTCGCCTCACCCATAACCGGAAATAATAACCCGCGAAATCCCCGAACCGCGCTGGCGACGGGCGGAGGCTGGCGGAATTAACTTCACCGGCCTTGGGGTTTGAGCCGGTGATTATTTAGTCATTCGCGGTTTCAGCCCCGGCCGGGCCTCACGGCTTTATATCCCGCAACGCGAAGCCTACGCCGCGCACCGTGTGGATGAGCGGTTTCATTCCCGGGAGGTCAATTTTCCGGCGGAGCAGGTTGACATAGACGTTCACCACGTTCGTCTCGGAATCGAAGTGTTGATCCCAGACGTGCTCTACCAGCACCGGCTTGCTCACCGGCTTGGGCGAGGCGTGAATAAGAAATTCCAGCAGGGCAAATTCGCGCGGCGTCAGCTCGATGTTTTTGCCCGCCCGCCGCGCCTGATGCGACACCAGGTCCAGTTCCAAATCTGCCACGCGCACCAAGGTCGCGGCGTTCGGGCGCTGCCGCCGCAGCACGGCCCGCAGCCGGGCGAGCAGTTCGGAAATGGAAAATGGTTTCGTGAGATAATCATCCGCGCCGGCATCCAGGCCGCGCACCTTGTCCTCCACCTCGTCGCGGGCCGTCAAAAAAATCACCGGCGCCAGGATCTGCTTGCGCCGTAAGTGGCGCACGATGGTGAAACCGTCCTTGTGCGGCAGCGACACGTCCAGCAGCAGGGCGTCGTAGGCATTCTCCTCCGCGAGCCACAGCGCCTCGTCGCCATCCACCGCCACATCCACGGCATAGCCCTCGGCCACCAGGCCGACGCGGATATGCTCCACAATTTTCAGTTCATCTTCCGCCAGCAGGATGCGCATGGGTTGGTTTGGGAGTTAATTAATTCATCTGACTGAAAAAGAATTCATCATGGAACTGGCGCGTTGTCAAATTTCCCATTCAAATAAATGCGCTGATGTCGTTCCCCAACTATGCGGGTGAAGCCCGCACCCCAAGCCCCGGCGAGTCGAACAGAGCATAGCCATCAGTCCCAAGGGGGCACCCGACAATAGCCCGGCGTTTCAACGCCGGGACGCTCGCGCACCGCATTAGTCCCATCCGGGACGGCTGAACCCACGGCCTCAGGTTCGTCCCATCGCCGTGTTTCGTTTTATCCATCAACTCGTCCCGCCGGGACGAGCAATGCGAGCGCTGCTGGCGGATTGGTAAAATGATTGGAAGAAAAATCCTCAGCGCGGCGTGCGCTAAAATTGCTGCCGGTGTCTTTTGTGGACATAGCGATCATCACCGCAAATTCCGCCATGGTCTGGCTGATGATTTCCCGCCGCGCCCGGATGGCCTGGTGGGCCGATTTTTTAAAATTGTAGCACACAAATAAAAATACAAATAAAGACTTGCCTGCTGGCGTGGGTGGTGATAATGTACCAATAGTTATGATCTACAACATTAAAAAAGGCCTGCCGATGAATGATAACGATCTGGTTCTTGCGCCGGTTGCGGCGGAGGCTCCAACCTCCGGCGACCTCCCGCCGCCGGTGTTTCCCCGCCGCGCCGGTGAAACCCCGCGCGCTTTCAGCGCCTTCCTGGCCTATTTCCAGCAGGGCCAAACCCGCTCCCTTTCGGCCGTGGCTGACCAGTTGGGCGAAGGCTTGGGCACGGTTAAAAACTGGTCCAGCCAGCATGATTGGGCGGGTCGCCTTCAGGCCTTCCATTCCGGTCTGCTCTCGGCGCAGGCCCGTGATCATGCCGCCCGCCAGCTCCGGCCGGCGGCCGATTGGCAGCGTCGCCTGGATGAGCTCCGCGAGCAGGAATGGGAGTCCTCGCAAAAACTCAGCATCGCCGCCCAATGCTTCCTTGAGACCTTGGGCGAGGATGACTTGCGTCGGATGACTCTCGCGCAGGCCTCCCGCGCCTTGAAAATTTCCTCCGCCATCGCCCGCTCCGCCCTTGCAGGCTTGGAGCTTCCCGCCTCGCCCGAGGCGGAGTTATCCCTCCTACAGCGACAGCTTCTCGCCGGGGTCGAACGCGTTTACGGTCAACCGCCCTTGTCATCCGCATCCAGTATCCAGCAACCAGCAACCAGCAACCAGCAACCAGTAACACGTAATCAGAACATCGGAAAACCATGCAAAAATTAATAATTTATCAGCTGCGGCAGGGCCTTGCCCGTGCGGAAACAATTAAAGGCGCGCGAACTCATTTTCAGGTAGCGCTCCAAGCCATTTGTGGGTGGTGGGGCGAGCGTCCCCGCGAGCCGCATCCATAAATCATATCCGTGTGTATCTGTGCCCATCTGTGGTTGATCAACCCTTTGTGAAATGAATTCAGTCATACCATGTGAATCGTCATACCGTGTCTATCACGTCAGGCGCCTTGCTCGCGGGGAACGAATTCATTGCGCGCGATCTGATTTTCAGCCGGTGTCTTTTGACAATCACGTATTTTTACAAAATTCAGGCAAAAATAATTCTCAAAATTCATTTTCAGGTCATCTTTGGTCACGTTTGGTCACGTTTGGTCATGTTCGCAGGGTAGGGGATGCGGTCGGGGGAGTGGCTTTTGGTTTAGACTGTCGCGAAACATTGCCGGCAGGATTTCTTCAAACCCCCCAAGCCGCCAAGGCCACGAGGCTCAAATTTCAAGAATTTCACAAAAACCGGCATCATGGAACCCCCTCACTGCCGTGTTGAAAGTTCATCGGGAGGGTGGGCCCAAATCAGTCCGCTCGGGTCTTTTCAAAACAACCCAAAATAATTTCAAAAAAATGTTGCAATGATTTTTCAATTTGATATTGTCACCGCTCCTCGCCGTCCGTAAGGCCGACAGGACAGCATGTTTGCGAACCGATAACTGATTCCCCTCTAGGGACAGGATTGATGGCTCGCTGACTTCAAAAAGTTGCTGATAAAAAACTTTAGCATTTATGCCCGTTAAAACATTTAGACCACTGACGCCGTCCACGCGATACATCACGATCGCGGACTTCAGTGACATTACCAAGACGAAGCCGGAAAAGTCGCTTGTCGAAATTCGCAAGAAGACTGGCGGGCGCAACCATTACGGTCGCGTCACCGCGCGCGGCATCGGCGGCGGTCACAAACAGAAAATCCGCCTCGTGGATTTCAAGCGCAACAAGCACGGCGTGGAAGCGACGGTCGCGGCGATTGAATATGATCCGATGCGTTCGGCCCGGCTCGCGCTGCTCCAATATAAGGACGGCGAAAAGCGCTACATCATCGCGCCGGTCGGCATCAAGGTCGGTTTGACCATTTCCAGCGGTCCGACGGCTCCGCCCGAAATCGGCAATTCCCTTCCCTTGAAGGCGATTCCGGTCAGCACGGCGATTCATAATTTGGAACTCCAGCCCGGCCGCGGCGGCCAGATGGTTCGTTCGGCGGGCGGCGCGGCGACCTTGATGTCGCGCGATCAGGGCTACGCGCAAATCCGTTTGCCTTCCGGCGAAATCCGCAAGATTAACGAAGAGTGCTACGCGACCATCGGCCAGGTCGGCAATACGGAGCACGAAAACGTGGTTCTCGGTAAAGCCGGCCGCACCCGTCATCGCGGTCATCGCGGCATTACCCGCGGTATGGCGCGCAACCCGGTTGATCATCCGAACGGCGGCGGTCAGGGCAAATCCAAGGGCGGTGGTGGCTGGCAGCAGCTCATGTCGCCGTGGGGCAAGGTCGCCAAAGGTGGCAAGACCCGCGCGAAATACAAAACCTCCAACCGCCTCATCATTGTTCAGCGCAATGGTCTGCCGATGAAAAACAAATAATTTATGGGACGCTCGATTAAAAAAGGCCCGTTTGTAGAAGGCCACCTGCTGGAAAAAATCGCGAAAGCGAAGGCGGCCAATCAAAAGACGCCGATCAAGACCTGGTCGCGCCGCTCGACGATCACGCCCGATTTTGTCGGCCTGACGTTCACCGTTCACAACGGCAAGGTTTTTAACCCGGTTTTCATCACGGAAAACATGGTCGGTCACAAGCTCGGTGAATTTTCCCTGACGCGCACGTTTAAGAAGCACGGCGCCCACACCGCGAAGGCGGAAGCCAAATAGTTTTATGGAAGTTTTCGCAATCACCAAAAATATCCCGATGTCCGCGCAGAAAATGCGCGAAGTCGTGCGGCAAATCCAGGGCATGCCGGCCTTGCAGGCGGAAGCGGTGCTCGCGGTCGTGCCGCGCAAGGGTGCGCGCTTCGTTGCCAAGACGCTGCATTCGGCCATCGCCAATGCGGAAAACAACAACAAGCTGCGTCCCGAAACTCTGCGCATCAAGGAAGCCGTGGCCGGCACCGCGACGACGCTCAAACGGTTTCAGCCCAAGGCGCGCGGTTCGGCGGGTCCGATCTTGAAACGCCGTTGCCATATCAAAATCACTTTGTCCGACGAATAATATATGGGTCAAAAAACCAATCCAATCGGCTTACGCGTCGCGGTCAACAAAGACTGGCGCTCAAAGTGGTATGCCGACAAAAAAGAATTCAGCAAGCTGCTCACGGAAGACCGCATCATCCGCACGCTGCTTAAGAAAAAGTTGGAAACGGCCTCCGTGCCGCGAATTTTGATCGAGCGCGCGACGAACCGCTGCCGCGTGACGATCCTGACCGCCCGTCCCGGCGTGGTCATTGGCCGCAAGGGCTCGGAGATTGACAAGCTCAAGGAAGAATTGAGCAAGATGACCGGCAAGGAAGTTTACGTTGACATCGTCGAAGTGAAGCAGCCGGAGCTCGACGCGCAGTTGGTCGCGGAAAACATCGCGTTGCAGCTTGAGCGCCGCGTGTCGTTCCGCCGGGCGATGAAGAAAGCTTTGCAGACCGCCAAGGATTTCGGTGCCGAAGGCATTAAGATCCGCGCCGGTGGCCGTCTCGGTGGCGCGGAATTGGCGCGCGTGGAAATGTATCACTGGGGCCGGGTGCCGTTGCACACGCTCCGGGCGAACATCGATTACGGTTTCGCGGAAGCGAACACGGTTTACGGCAAGCTCGGCATCAAATGCTGGATTTGCAAAGGCGAAAACAAGCCGCAGAAAAAAGAAGTGAAGGCCGAAGCGCCCATCGCCGGTTAATTTTTTAGAAAGAATCTTGTTATGGCAATGCAGCCGGAAAAAGTAAAGTATCGCAAAATGCACCGCGGCAGCCGCACGGGGCTGGCGACGAGCGGCAACACTGTTGCGTTCGGCGAGTATGGCCTCATGGCGCTCGAGCGTTGCTGGATGGACGGCAAGCAGCTCGAAGCCTGCCGCGTGGCGATCACGCGTTACATGAAGCGCAAAGGCAAGATGTGGATCCGGGTGTTTCCGCAGAAGTCTTACACCAAAAAGCCGCTGGAAACGCGCATGGGCAAGGGCAAAGCGCCCCTCGAAGGCTGGGTGGCCGTGGTTCGTCCGGCGAACATTTTGTTTGAAGTGGACGGTATCACCGAGGCGGAAGCGCGCGAATCCATGCGCCTCGCCGCGACGAAGTTGCCGATTAAAACCAAGTTTATTTCGCGCCATCACCGCGCAAGTTAATCCGATGAAATTTGCTGAAATCAAAGATATGACGCTGGTGGAGTTGGCGGCCAAGGGCCGTGACCTCCGGCACGAGATGTTCAACCTGCGCCTGCAACAGGCGAGCGCGCAGTTGGAAAAACCCGCGCGTTTGCGCACGCTGCGCAAGGATATTGCCCGCGTCGAAACCCGCATCTCCGCTTTGAGCAACCAGGCGGCGAAACCGGCGGCGAAATAATTTTGTATGGCTGAAACAACAAATCCCGTGGCGGCGACCGGCAAGCGCAAACAGCGCGTCGGCGAAGTCGTCTCGAACAAGATGACGAAAACGATCGTGGTGCGCGTGGAACGCCGTTACCCGCACGCCCAATTCAAAAAGATCGTCACGTCCTACAAGAAATTTTACGCGCACGACGAAAAGGCCGAGGCCAAGGTGGGCGACACGGTCCGCATCGAGGAATCGCGCCCCTTGTCAAAGTTGAAACGCTGGAAGCTCATCGAAGTCGTCGAGCGCGGCGTGGCCGAAACCGCAGTCGCAGCCTGATTTTTATTTTATGTTGCAAGTTCGATCCAGTTTGGATGTGGCGGATAACACCGGTGCCAAGATTGCTTGGAACATCGGCGTCACCGGCCGCAACCAGCGTTATGCCGGCATCGGCGACGTCATCAAGGTTCACATCAAGGAAGCCGCGCCGGATGGTTCCGTGAAAAAAGGCGAAGTGCATGACGCCGTCATCGTCCGCACGCGCCAGATCATCAAGCGCGCCGACGGCTCGGTGCTGCGCTTCGATAGCAACGCCTGCGTCATCATTGACAAGGAATTGAATCCCAAGGGCACGCGCATTTTCGGCCCGGTCGCCCGTGAGCTGCGCGAAAAGAAGTTCATGAAGATCATTTCACTCGCGCCGGAAGTCATTTGAAGGTTATGTCAAAATTTCATGTTAAAAAAGGCGACCAGGTCGTCGTGCTGGCCGGCAAGGAAAAAGGCAAGAGCGGCAAGATCATCCACGTGATGACCGACAAGCAGCGCGTCGTGGTCGAAGGTCTGCAAATGATCAAGAAGCACACCAAAAAGAACCAGCAGAACCCGAACGGCGCGATTGTCGAGCGCGAAGGTTCCATTCACATCTCGAATGTGAAAAAAGCGGAAACGGTTGCCGCCGCCTAAACAATTTTTCACGGCCCAATCCGTGATGCCAAAATGAAAGCCAGACTTTACAAAAAATACAACGAAGAGGTGGTGCCGGCCCTCAAAGCCAAGCATAACTTCAAGAATGTCCACCAGGTTCCGAAGTTCGTCAAAATCGTCGTGAACATGGGCATCAACGCGTCCTTGGAAAAAGGCGCGCTGGAAGACGCCGCCAAGGATTTGACGCAGTTGACCGGCCGCAAGCCGATCATCAGCAAGGCAAAAAAGGACGTCGCGAATTTTAAGCTCCGCAAAAACCAGGCGATTGGCTGCCACGTCACCCTCCGCAAGGACGCGATGTTCGAATTTTTCGACCGCCTGGTCGCTACGGCGCTGCCCCGTATCCGTGACTTCCGTGGCTTGTCGCCGCGCAAGTTTGACGGCCGTGGCAACTACACGTTCGGCGTGCCGGATCAAACCATTTTCCCGGAAATTGAACTGGAAAAAATCAAGCGCCAGCAGGGCATGGACATCACGATCGTGACCACTGCCGGCAAAGACGACCTGGGTCGCGACCTGTTGAAATTTATGGGTTTTCCGTTCGCAGAAAAATAATTTGTTATGGCCAAGAAATCCTGGATTGAGCGAAACAATCGCAAAAAAGAAACGGTCAAGAAATACGCCGCGATCCGCGCCGAATTGAAGGCGAAACGCGACTACGCCGGCCTGGCGAAGTTGCCGCGCGACGCCAGCCCAACACGCGTGGTCAACCGCTGCGCGATGAGCGGCCGTCGCCGGGGTTATTGGCGCAAATTCGGGGTGTCGCGTTTGACCTTCCGCGAGGCGGCGTTGAATGGCCTGATTCCCGGGGTGACCAAGTCCAGTTGGTGAAAATTTGATTCGTGCTGGCTGTCGGTTTCGCAATGTTGCGGGAGCCGAAACGCAGGACGAAAGTTGAAACGAAAATATGAGCGATCCGATTTCTGACCTGTTGACGCGCATCCGCAATGCGGGCGCCGCGCAATTGCCCTCTGTCGAACTGCCGCATTCCCGCATCAAGGAAAGCGTGGCCAAATTGCTGCAGCAGCAGGGCTATATCACCGATGTGTCCGTCGAAGGCGACACAAAGAAAAAGCTGAAGCTGCGCCTGAAGTTCAACGGCAAGAAAAGCGTCATCGAAGGCCTCAAGCGCGTCAGTAAACCCGGTTTGCGCCGCTATGTGGGCGCGACGGAAATCCCCCGCGTGCGCGGCGGTCTCGGCGTGGCGATTGTCTCCACCTCGGAAGGTCTGTTGACTGACCAGCAGGCGCGCAAGAAAAACCTCGGCGGAGAACTGCTCTGCTACATCTGGTAACATTTTTATGTCGCGTATTGGAAAACAACCGATTGCCATTCCCGCCAAAGTTAAGGTGGAAGTGAAGGGGCAGAAAGTCCATGTCGAAGGGCCGAAAGGCAAGCTTGACTGGGAACTGCCCAAGCGCACGAGTCTTAAGGTGGAAGGCGACAAGATTGTTGTGGCCCGCGCCGGTGAAGCCGCGGCGGACAAGGCGTTGCATGGCTTGAGCCGCGCGCTCGTCAACAACATGGTCAAGGGCGTCTCCGAAGGTTTCGTGAAGAAACTGGAAATCCAGGGCGTCGGTTTTAAGGCCGCCGTCAACGGCAAGGTCGTTAACCTGGCGCTCGGCTATTCGCATCCGATCAACTACAGCATTCCCGACCAGATCAAAGTCACCGTCGAGGAAAACACCAAGCTCACCATTGAAGGGCCGGACAAGATGATCGTCGGCAAGGTCGCTTCCGAAATCCGCGCTTTCTATCCGCCGGAACCTTACAAAGGTAAGGGTGTCCGTTACGCCGGCGAACACGTCGTCCGCAAGGAAGGCAAGACCGTCCAATAAAAAATTTATGTTCCCGGCCTAAACCGTGAACGCATTGAGATGAGAACTGAAAAAAAATTAAAGTTGAAGCAGTTGCGCCACTGGCGCATTCGCAAGCGCGTGAGCGGCACGTCGGATCGTCCGCGCATGAGCGTCCGCTTCACGAACGAAAACATCCACGTCCAGTTCATTGACGACGTCGCCGGCAAGACCATTGCCGCGGTCTCGACGGTGACCAAGGGCGAGGCGAAAGATTTGTCCGCCAACGTGGCCGGGGCGAAGAAAGTCGGCGTCCTCGCCGCGAAAGCCGCGATTGACAAGGGCATCACCGCCGTCGTGTTTGATCGGGGTGGCACGCGCTACCATGGCAAGATCAAGACGCTGGCGGATTCCGCGCGCGAAGCCGGATTGAAATTTTAACCTGAACCGGAGATTTTATTGTGGCTGAAAACGAAAACATTCCAGTAGTTCCCGCTGCTGCCGCCGCTCCCGAAGCGCCGGCCCCGCAGCCGGAATCGCGCGGTCCGCGCGGCGGACAGGGCGGTCGCGGTGGCCAAGGCGGTCGTGGCGGCGGACCCGGCGGTCGTGGCCGTCGGCGTACCGATGTCGGTGAAAACGCCTTTGAAAAGGGCGGGGAAGAGATCGTCGAAAAGGTGGTCTTCATCAACCGCTCCTCCAAAGTCGTCAAGGGCGGACGCCGCTTCAAGTTCAGCGCGCTCGTCGTCGTTGGCGACAAAAAGGGCAAAGTCGGCATTGCGCTCGGCAAGGCGGCGGAAGTCGCGGACGCGATTCGTCGCGGCGGCGAACTGGCCCGCGCCAAGATGGTTTCGGTCTCGTTGAAAGACGCGACGATTCCGCACGAAATGTATTCGACCTACGGCGGCGCTAAGATTTTGCTGCGCCCGGCTTCGCCCGGTACCGGCATTATTGCCGGCAAGACGGTGCGTTCCGTTTTGGAATCCGCCGGCATCAAGGATGTTTTGACCAAGTCACTCGGCTCCAAAAACGCCGCGAACGTCGTGAAGGCGACCTTGAACGCGTTGTTGAGCCTCCGCACCCGCGAGCAGATTTACAGCGCGCGCGGTTTGCAAATCAAAAAAGTAGCTGCGCCGAAAGCTCCCGAAGCGGTGGCGGCTTGATTTAAATTTAGAATTTTATGCGACTGCACAATCTTAAACCCCGTCCCGGCGCTAAGCACCGCACCAAGCGGCTCGGCCAGGGCGAATCCAGCGGCCACGGCAAAACCTCCGGTCGCGGCGGTAAGGGCCAGACCGCGCGTTCCGGTAGCTCCATCCGCATCGGTTTCGAAGGCGGCCAGATGCCGCTCATCCGCCGCATCCCCAAGCGCGGTTTCAATAACACTGAGTTCACCACGGCCTACACGCCGGTGAACGTGGGTGATTTGAATGAATTTGAAGATGGCGCGCGGGTTGACGAAATTGCCTTGCGTTCCGTTGGCTTGGCCAATGGTCCCAAGCTGGGCATCAAAATTCTCGGCACCGGCGAACTGACCAAGAAACTCACGCTGGTCGTCAGCGCCATTAGCGCCTCGGCCAAAACGAAGATTGAAGCCAAGGGCGGCTCGGTGGAAATCATCGCCAAAAAATCTCCGGCTCCGGCCAAGAAATAAGCGAGCCGTAGAATGTTTCGCTCTATCGCCAGCACCCTCGGCAACTGCTTCAAAATTCCGGAGCTGAAATCCCGGATTTTGTTCACGATCATGCTGCTGGCGGTCTGCCGGTTGACCGCTTTCATTGTCATCCCGGGCATCGACGGCCAGGCGCTGGCCAAGTTTTTCAACGACAACGCCCAGGCCAGCGGCGGTTTGCTGGTGATGTATAACACGTTCGCCGGCGGGGCGCTGGGGAATTGCGCCATCAGTTCGCTGGGCATCATGCCTTACATCAGCGCCACGATCATTATCCAGTTGTTGACGGCCGTCGTGCCGCGTTTGAGCAAGCTGGCGCGCGAAGAAGGCGGTCGCACGAAGATCATTCAATACGGCCGTTATCTGACCGTCATCCTGTGCCTCGGTCAGGGCTGGTATTTCGCGCACAATTGGTTGGTCCCGGAGAAGGTTTTCAATGGCTTTCACGGCCAGTTGGTGGTGACCGAAAATCATTTTCTTTATTACTTCATTACCATAGCAGTGATGACGGCCGGCACGATGCTGCTGATGTGGATTGGCGAGCAGATCACCGACCGTGGCATCGGCAACGGAGTTTCGCTGGTCATCACTATCGGCATCCTGACACGTCTGCCCAATGCGGTGCAAGGGGCCATTGACATGTTTTCAACACACGGCGGCACGACCGAAGCCACCCATAATTTCTTTGGCACGGGCATTGTCCTGCTGTTTCTGCTGGTGTGTGTGATCGGCGGCGTTATTGCCATCACCCAGGCTCAGCGGAAAATTCCGGTGCAATACGCCCAGCGCGCTGTCGGTCGCAAAATGTATGCCGGCGGTACCTCCTTTATGCCGCTGCGGGTCAATTATGCCGGGGTCATGCCGATCATTTTCGCGCAATCCATTTTGATGTTTCCGCAGCCGCTGTTCAGCAATCTGGGCAACTGGATCACTACGCCGTCGCTGAAGTTTCTGCAGGATTTTTGCCGTTCCATGGCGATCCAACTGGGTTATGGCTCGGTGCTGTATCTCTCAATTTATTCGCTGATGATTTTGTTCTTCTCCTATTTCTGGGTGGCGACGCAGTTCAATGAAATCCAGATCGCCGACGATTTGAAGAAAAACGGCGGCTACATTCCCGGTGTGCGTCCGGGTTTGGGAACCAGTGATTATCTGCATCACGCCATGAGCCGCATTACGCTGGCTGGCGCGATTTTCCTGACGGTGATTGCCACTATTCCGATTATTTTGTCCCGGCAGATGTCGGTGGATCAGAACGTGGCGCAGTTTTTCGGCGGCACCAGTATTTTGATCGCGGTCGGCGTTTTGCTCGACACGATGCGGCAGGTCGAATCGCACCTGATGATGCGACACTACGACGGCTTTTTGAAAAAAGGCAAGATTCGTGGCCGGTTCTGAAATTTTGTGGCTGGCATAAAGCTTAAGTCAGAGGACGATTTGAAGTTGATGCGGCCGGCGTGTCTGGTGGCCGGCAAGGTTTTGGACGAGATCGCAGCGTTCATCCAGCCCGGCATGACGACGCGCCAGATTGATAATTTTGCGGCGGAACGGATCCGGAGTTACGACGGCAAAAGCGCGTTTCTCGGCTACCGCAAGTTTCCGTGCCACACGTGCCTGTCGGTAAACGACGCCGTGGTTCACGGTATCGCGTCGGAACGCGAGTTGAAATTTGGCGACATTGTCAGCGTGGATGTCGGCGTGCTGTATCAAGGCTTTATCGGTGACACGGCGCGGACGGTCGCGGTGGGCGGCTGCGGCGTCGCGGCGCAGCGGCTGCTGGACGTGACGGAGCAATCGCTTTATCTCGGCATCGCCCAGGCGCAGCCGGGCAACCGGGTGCTGGATATTTCGCTGGCCGTTCAACAATACGTTGAACAAAACGGATTCAGTGTGGTCCGGGAATTTGTCGGCCACGGCGTCGGTCGCTCGATGCACGAGGAACCGCAGGTGCCGAATTTTGACGAGGGCAAGAAAAACTCGCCGAAGTTGAAGGCCGGGATGACGATTGCGATTGAGCCAATGGTGAACATGGGCCGGGCGGACATAAAAATCCTGAAAGACGGCTGGACAGTGGTGACGCAAGATGGTTCACTATCTGCCCATTTTGAGCATACCATCCTCGTCACGGATGGCGAGCCGGAGATTTTGACATGCGTGAAGCTGCCTTCCGCGTCGAAGCTCGCGTGATCGAAGCGCTGCCGAATGGCACGTTTTGCGCGGAGCTGGTCAACGGTCATCGCTTGACGGCGTTTGTGACTGGGCGGGATGAAAAGAATTTTGCCGGCGCGAAAGCCGGCGACACAGTAAAGTTGCAATTGACGCCTTACGACTTGAGCGTGGGGCGTATTTTAGTCGAAACGAAAAAGATTTAGCATGAAAGTCCGAGCATCAGTTAAAAAATTGTGTGAGCACTGCAAAATTGTGAAGCGGCGCGGGGTCATCCGTGTCATTTGCACAAACAAACGCCACAAGCAACGTCAAGGTTAATTAAAAAATTATGGCACGCATCATTGGTGTGGAAGTTCCGCCCGGCAAGCGCATTGACATTGCGCTCCGCTACATTTACGGCATTGGCCCGGTCAACGCGAAGGAGATTCTCGAGCGCGCGAACATTGACCCGTCCATTCGCGCAAAGGACCTGACCGAGGCGCAGCTCTCCCAGATCGTTCACGCGATCCAGGAAGGCAAATACGTCATCGAAGGCGACCTCCGCCGCGAACTCGGCATGAACCTCAAGCGCCTGCAGGGCATCAAGTGCTACCGTGGCATCCGCCACATGCGCAGCCTGCCGGTGCGCGGTCAGCGCACCCAGACCAACGCCCGCACCCGCAAGGGGCCGCGCAAAACGGTCGGCGTGTCGCGCAATCCCAACGCCAAGACCGGCATCCACTAATCACTGAATTTCATTATGTCCGAAGAAAAGAAAAAACCTGCCGCCCCCAAGAAAGAAAAAGAAGTGAAGGCTGATGCCGCTGCGGCTCCGGTTGCCGAAGCCAAGCATCCCAAGAAGGAAAAGGCGCCCGTGGCGGATGCGGCTGCGCCCGCTGAACCGGTGGCGCCTGTTGTGCCGACCGCTGCCGACCTGCTCGGCGAAGATCCGAACGCCAAGAAAATCGTCAAGGCCAAGCACGCGAAAAACATCGCCTCCGGCATTGCCAACATTCTGGCCACTTTCAATAACACGCAAGTCACCATCACCGACGCCCAGGGCAACCTGATCGGCTGGTCGAGTGCCGGTCGTGTGGGTTTCAAAGGTTCGCGCAAAAGCACGGCCTACGCCGCGCAGATGGTCGCGCAGGACGCCGCCCGCCAGGCCATGTCTCACGGCATGAAGGAAGTTGAAATCCGCGTCAAGGGTCCTGGCTCCGGTCGCGAATCCGCGATCCGCGCGCTTCAGGCTATCGGCTTGGAAATCAGCGCTATCAAGGACGTGACGCCGGTCCCTCACAACGGCTGCCGCCCGCGCAAGAAACGCCGCGTGTAACCATCAACTCTCAACTTTCAACTACCTACTAAAATGGCTCGTTATACAGGTCCCCGCGTCCGCATCAGCCGCCGTTTCGGAATTCCGATTTTCGGCCCGACAAAATATCTGGAACGCCGCAACTACGGTCCCGGCGTCCACGGCCCGAAGTCTCGCCGCAAGACCACCGAATACGGTGAAGGTCTGAATGAAAAGCAGAAGCTCCGCTACTACTACGGTCTGATGGAGAAACAATTTCGCGGCATCTATGAAAAGGCGTTGCGCCGCCGCGGTGTCACTGGCGAGATCATGCTCCAGATTTTGGAGACCCGTTTGGACAACGTGGTGTTCCACCTTGGCTTCGGCAACACCCGCGCTGCCGCGCGCCAGTTGGTGAATCATGGCCATGTGACCGTGAACGGCCGCAAGGCCGCCATCGCCTCGTTCGCCTTGAAAGTCAACGACGTGATTGTCATCAAGAACAACAACGTGTCGCGCCAGTTGGCGACGAAGAATTTGGAAGTGTCCGCGAGCCGCGCGGTGCCGGACTGGTTGTCCTTGGACAAGGAAGCGTTTAAGGGCGTGGTCATGCGCATCCCGACCCGCGACGAAATCCAGCCGATTGCCAATGAGCAGGCCGTTGTCGAATTTTATTCCCGCTAAACCGTAAACAAAAAAACAATTACACGGGCTTTTCCGGCCGGGAATAAATCAAGCCGGGGAAGTCAGCTTAAAATTGTTGAAAGGATAATATGCCAGTTCGTCTCGGACGTTTTGAAATGCCTAAGCGGTTGCAGAAGGATGAAGCCTCTGCCACCGAAACCTATGCCAAGTTTGTTGCCGACCCGTTTGAAACCGGTTACGGCCACACCGTCGGCAACTCGCTGCGCCGTGTGCTGCTTTCCTCGTTGGAAGGCGCGGCCATCACCTCTTTGAAGGTGGACGGCGCGCAGCATGAATTTGCCACGGTGGACGGCGTCGCCGAAGACGTGACCGACATCGTTTTGAACTTGAAGAAAGTCAAGTTCAAGGCCCACACCCGCGACGAGCAGACGCTGTTGCTCTCCGTCAACAAGGAAGGCGCCGTGACCGCCGCCGACATTCAGACCAACCAGAATGTCGAGCTGGTGAATCCCACGCAGCACATCTGCACGCTGGACAAGAAAAAGAAATTTGAGATGGAGCTGACTGTTAAAATCGGCCGCGGCTTCTGCCCGAGCGATGAAAACAAGAAGCCCGGCCAGGCCATCGGCATTGTGGCGATTGACTCGATTTTCTCGCCGGTGACCCGCGTTCGCTACGCCGTTGAGGCCGCGCGCGTCGGTAACCGCACGGACTACGATCGTTTGGTGCTGGAAATCTGGACCGACGGACGCATCACGCCCGACGACGCGCTGACCCAGGCGTCCGCGATTCTGGCGCATCACCTCGACGTGTTTGTCGGCTACGACAAGAACGCGATTGAATTTGAAGAAGCCGCCGACAAGCAGGACGACGAAAAGGCGAAGCTCAAGAAATTGTTGAACATGAGCGTCAACGAAATCGAGCTCAGCGTTCGCGCTGCCAACTGCTTGAACAACGCCAACATCACCACCGTCGGTCAGCTCGCGCTGAAGACGGAGCAGGAGATGCTTAAATATCGCAACTTCGGCAAGAAGTCGCTTAACGAAATCAAAGACAAACTGACGTCGCTGAACCTTTCGCTCGGCATGAATTTTGAGCCGGGCCTCGTCGAGGCCCCGAAGGAAGAAGCGCCCAAAGCGGAATAAGGAATTGCCATGAGACATTTGAAGCGCACGGCCAAACTGGGCCGCACCTCGGAACATCGCAACGCGATGCTCGCCAACCTGGTTTGCAGCTTGATCGAACACAAGCGCGTGACGACCTCCCTGGCCAAGGCCAAGGCGGCCCGTTCCGTTGCCGAAAAAATGGTCACGCTCGGCAAGAAGGGCACCGTTCATCACCGCCGGTTGGCGGTGGCGCGGCTCCATCAGGAATCCGCCGCCAAGACCTTGTTCACGGAGATCGCGCCGGCGTTCAAGGACCGGCGCAGCGGTTACACCCGCATCATCAAGCTCGGTCAGCGTCAGGGTGACGCCTCCCAGAGCGCGATTCTGGAATGGGTGGACACCATCGTCGCCACGCCCGCTCCTGCTGAAGCCGCTCCCGCTGTCGAGGCCAAGCCGGAAGAAAAGAAGTAAATCACTTTAAGCAACACCAAGCCCGCTCTTTTGAGCGGGCTTTTTAGTTGGACAGCAACGGCGCAGTTGCCGTTCCGTGCGCTTCGGCGGCATGAGCGTCAACTGCACCCCCGCGCAGCTCGTTGTCCTTACCAACTACGGTTGCCCTGACCGATGCCGGCGACCGGGTCTTTTCGGCGGAACTTCTGCTTTCTTTTTGTGACGGGAAAATTTAGCCTTCGCCCCTTATGAAAGGCATCATTCTCGCCGGCGGAGCTGGCTCCCGGTTGTATCCGCTCACGCTGGTCGCGAGCAAGCAGTTGCAGCCGGTTTATGACAAGCCAATGGTTTATTATCCGCTCACGACGCTGATCGAGGGCGGCATTCGCGAGTTGTGCCTGATCTCCACGCCGCAGGATCTGCCGCGTTTCCGGCAACTGCTCGGCGACGGCAGCCGCTTTGGCGTGACGATTGATTATCGCGAGCAGGCCAAACCGGCGGGCATCGCGCAGGCGTTTCTTATAGCGGAAAGTTTCATCGGCCAGGACAACGTGACGCTGATTCTCGGCGATAATATTTTTTACGGCGGGGATTCGTTTTATCGCGCGTTTGCGGAGTTCAAGCGCGGCGAAACCATTTACGGTTATCACGTCAACGACCCGGAACGCTACGGCGTGGTGGAGTTCGACGCGGACGGCAAGGCGGTTTCTATCGAGGAGAAGCCGAAGTCGCCGAAAAGTAATTACGCGGTGCCGGGACTTTACATCTGCGACAACTCGGTGGTGCAGATTGCGAAAGACCTGAAGCCGTCGGCACGCGGCGAATTGGAAATCACCGCCGTCAATGTGGAATATCTCAAGCGCGGGCAGTTGCGGGTGCAGCGGCTGGCGCGCGGCTTCGCCTGGCTGGATGCCGGCACGAGCAGCAGCCTGCACGAGGCGAGCGCCTATGTGCAAACAATCGAGAAACGCGCGGGCATCAAGATCGGCTGCCCCGAGGAGGCGGCGTTCCGGCAGGGTTTTGTCTCGCTGGCGCAACTGGAAAAAATTGTTGGCGCGATGCCCAACTGCGAATACCGCGCGTATCTCGAAAACGAGGTGGTGGCGGAGGCGAAACGCCTGCAAGCCATTTAAAATGTTTCATGGTTAAATTGTTAAATCCTCACCTTTGGTCGCGCGCATTTCTTTGCATCGATTCAACGGTTCAACATTTCAACGAATCACTATTATGATTTTATTGTTAGGCGCATCCGGTTACATCGGCGAGGCGTTCGCCCAGGAATTGCAGCGGCGCAAACAGGAATTCATTCCGCTGGCCCGCCGGCAGGTGGATTATTCGCGTTTTGATCAGCTGCTGGAATTTCTCCGTGCCCAGAAGCCGGCGTTTGTCGTCAATGCCGCCGGCTATACTGGCAAGCCGAACGTGGACGCTTGCGAACTGGACAAGGCCGGCACGCTGGTCGGTAACACGCTGTTGCCGCAGACCATCGCGCATGCCTGCGCGGCGGCGGGCGTTCCGTGGGGGCACGTTTCCAGCGGCTGTATCTTTAGCGGCGCAAAAATTTCCGAACCCGGAAAAGTTCGGGTGGAAAAGGATATGACCCAGCCAGCCCTGCACGCCCTGGCGGAATCGAAGTCGGCCGCCATTCACGGGTTTGCCGAGACGGACCCGCCGAATTTTTCCTTCCGCGACCAGCCTTGCAGTTTTTATAGCGGCACCAAGGCGCTCGGCGAGGAGATGATCGCCGGCCTTGGCCAGAGCTATGTCTGGCGGCTGCGAATTCCCTTCGACGAGTTTGACAGCAAGCGCAATTATTTAAGCAAGGTGCAGCGTTACTCGAAGGTGTATGAGAATGTGAACTCCATTTCGCACCGCGCCGATTTTGTGAAGGCGTGCCTTGACACCTGGGAGCTGCGTGCGCCGTTCGGCATTTACAACGTGACGAATCCCGGCTACGTCACTACACGGCACGTCGTGGAACTGATTGAGAAATTCCTCAAGCCGGCGCGGAAATTTGAATTCTGGAAAAACGATGCGGAATTTTATCTGGCCGCCGCCAAGACCCCGCGCTCGAACTGCGTGATGGATGTTTCCAAACTGTTGGCGGCCGGCGTGAAAATTCGCGGCGTCGAAGTGGCCCTCGAGGATTCGCTGAAAAACTGGCGGCCGGAATAACCATCAACCATCAACTCTCAACTATGAACTTGTTGATCACCGGCGGTGCGGGCTTTATCGGCTCCAACCTGATTCACCACGTCATTGACGATGCGCGCGTCACGAAACTTGTCAATCTCGACTGCCTGACTTATGCCGGGCGGCTGGAAAATCTGGAGCAGGTGGCCAAGCATCCCAAATATATTTTCGAGCAGGTTGATTTGCGCGATAAGGCGGCGACCTTGCAGGTGGTTGAAAAGCACGCTGTCACGCACGTCATGCACTTGGCGGCGGAATCGCATGTGGACCGTTCCATCACCGGACCGGGTGATTTTATCACGACCAACATTCTCGGTACGTTTAATTTGCTCGAGGCCTGCCGCGGTTTCTGGAATGGCAAGTTTGATGGCAAAAAGTTTCATCACGTTTCGACGGATGAGGTTTATGGCTCGCTCGGCGCGACCGGCTTATTCACGGAGACGACGCCTTACGCGCCCAATTCACCATATTCTTCCAGCAAGGCATCGAGCGATTTTCTCGTCCGGGCCTATCACCACACCTACGGTTTGCCGACCGTCATCACGAATTGCTCAAACAACTATGGCCCGTTTCAATTTCCCGAAAAGCTGATTCCTGTCGTCATCCAAAGCGTGATGGCCCGCAAAAATGTTCCTGTCTATGGCGATGGTATGAATGTGCGCGACTGGCTTTACGTCCGCGACCACGCCGAGGCGCTGTGGACCGTTTTGCAAAAAGGCAGGCTCGGCGAGACTTACAACATCGGCGGCCACAATGAATGGGCCAACATCCACATCGTGCAGTTGATCTGCGACACGATTGACGAATTCGCGCCGCAGCTTGGCGGCAATTCCCGTAATCTTATCACGTTCGTCACGGACCGGCCCGGCCATGACCGCCGGTATGCGATTGACGCGACGAAAATTCAGCGCGAGCTTGGCTGGACCCCGGCGCACAAGTTTGAGTCCGGCATCCGCGAAACGATCCGCTGGTATCTCGACCACCAGGATTGGGTGAAATCCGTCCTGAAGAAATAATTGTCTGAACGCTTTGGCCCGGCGTGCCATCCAACCATCAACCGATTATGCGCCGTCACAAAATCTTCCTGCTGCTTGCGCTGGTGGTTGGCTTGGCTGCGTACGCCCGCGTGGCGGAGACCAATTCGCTGGTCTGGCAGGCGGATCGCGACCTCGTCAGCGCTGACATCCACGGTGAGGCGCTTTGGCCGCTGCTGGAAGACATCGCGCACCAGGCTGGCTGGCATATTTTTGTGGAGCCGGGCATCAGCCAGAATGCCTCCGTCAAATTTCGCGATTTATCGGCGGGCGAGGCGCTGCACAAACTGCTGGGGAATCTGAATTTTGCCTTGGTGCCGCAGACCAACGGCCCGCAGCAGCTTTACGTTTTCCGGACGGTTATGCAAAACGCCACGCTGCCGGTGCTCAAGGCCAGCCCCGTGGTCAGGCGGCAGCGTCATGTCGCCAACGAACTAATTGTGAAGCTCAAGCCCGGCGCGGACATTGACGTTCTGGCGAAGGCGCTGGGCGCCAAAGTCGTCGGGCGCGATGATAAGCTGGGGATTTACCGGCTGCAATTTTCAGATGCCGCCGCCACCGCTGCCGCGCTGGCCAGCCTGCAAACCAATCCCGACGTGGCGGCGGTGGACTACAATTATATTTTCGATCAACCGATAGCGCCGCAAAAAGTCGCCAATGCCCCAGCGGGTCCCGTGGCGCTGACATTGGATCCGAATGCCGCGAGCGACCCGTGCAATCCGGTCGTCGGTCTGATTGACACCACGATGCAATCGCTCGGCAGCCAGCTTGATCCGTTTCTGCTCAAGGCTGTCAACGTGACTGGTGACACCACGACGCCGAGCGCGACCGATCCCACGCATGCCACCGCGATGGCGCAGACCATTTTGCGCGCGGTTTCGCAGCAGGGCACCAGCAGTTCCGTGCGGATTTTGCCGGTGGATGTTTATGGCGCGAGCGAAACCACGACGAGCTGGAACGTCGCGCTGGGCGTGCAGGCGGCAGTGGACGGCGGCGCCACAGTTTTGAACCTGAGCCTTGGCGCTGCCACTGACAGCCCGATTTTGGACAGCATCATCCAGCAGGCGCTGGCCAAGGGGGTCGTGATTTTTGCGGCGGCGGGCAACCAGCCGGTCAGCACGCCGACCTATCCGGCGGCAATTCCAGGTGTCAATGCCGTGACGGCACTAGGGGCGCCGGGCCAGTTGGCGTCGTATGCGAACTTCGGCAGTTTTGTGGAAATGGCCTTGCCGGGTGCGAGCGTGGTGTATCTTGGCAACCAGGCTTATGTGGTGCAAGGCACTTCGCCGGCCACGGCCTATGCCACCGGCGTGGCCGCGGGCACGAAAGGAATCAACTGTCTGCCCTGGGCGCAAATCCAGAGCGCGATGGCGGCGAAATTTCCCGTGCCGCAAACTGGCAATTAGCAGATGGCAGGTGGGAGTTGGAAGCTGGAGATTGGCTGGGGCGTCGCGACTTAATTTAAAGCCGGGTCAGACGGAGAGATTCTTTGCCCGTGAAAATCACCATCATCATTGCTACGTTGAGCATCCTGTGCGGACTGGCACCGGCGCAAACGAATGATCTCGACGTGGACGCGATGTTCGATTCCGCGCAGCAGTTTGCGCAGGACCATCTTGACCCGGATGTGCTAAGCGCCCTTCAGAATGTGGATCGCCGGCAGGTCGAAAATTTTCTCAATCATTATCAAGATTATCTCAAAGGCGATTACGTCTTGGACGTGGCGCAATTGAAAGACGCGGCCACCGCCATCCTGCCGCTGCTGGAAGCGCGCGAGGATACACAGCCTTATGCCGCGTGGCTGCGGTCGCGGTTGGATTATTTTGACGCGGCGGAGACATTGAAATCCGCCGCAGCACCAGCCAAGCCGGAACCGGGCAAACCGTTGCCACCCTTGCCGAATCCGACGTTCAAGGCGGAGCAGGAAATCTGGATCCAAAAAGTCACGCCGCGTCCATGGCCGAAAGGCGCGGCGGAGATTGTCCCCAAACTCAAAACCATTTTTGCCGGCGCGGGCGTGCCGCCGGAACTGGTCTGGTTGGCGGAAGTGGAATCCGGCTTTGACGCGCGGGCGCGGAGTCCGGCGGGGGCATTGGGGACGTTTCAACTGATGCCGGCTACCGCGAAGGATTATGGATTAAGTTTGTGGCCGCGCGACCAGCGGCGTCAGCCGGAAGTGGCGGCGTTGGCGGCGGCGAAGTATTTGCGCGCTCTGCACGAGCAGTTCGGCGACTGGCGGCTGGCGGTGGCGGCTTACAATTGCGGAGCCGCCACGGTTCAAAAAGCCCTGACGCGTTACCACGCGAAAAGTTATGCGGCCATCGCCACCCACTTGTCGGCGGAGACGCAGATGTATGTGCCGAAAGTGGAGGCGACGATCCTGCACCGCGAAGGAGTTGACTTGGAAAAGCTGAAAATGCCGTCGGGCGTGGTTCAACCATTTTAGCCGAGGCTGTTTCAACTTGGCTTGCCAATCACGTCCATGTTTTGTCTAATCTGGACGTGCTTAACCAGCAAACTCTCAACCGGCCGGCCAGTTTTTCAGGCATTGGCCTGCACAGCGGCAATCGGGTCAACATGACCATTTTGCCGGCACCCGCCAACAGCGGCGTGCGCTTCCGCCGCGTGGATTTGGACGGCAAGCCGGAGATTGAGGCCCGCGTGGAAAACGTTTCGGAGACGAACCGCTCGACGACGCTGGCGAAGGGCAATGTCAAAGTCCACACCGTCGAGCACGTCCTAGCGGCGCTGGCGGGTTACGGCATTGACAATGCGGTGATCGAGCTGGACGCCAACGAGCCGCCGATTGCCGATGGCAGTTCGCGGGAGTTCTGCAAGATCATCTCGGCGGCGGGCATTGTGCCGCTGGTGGAGAAACGTGAATTTTTTACGCCGACGGAGCCGATTGAGCTGCATCTCGGCGAGACAACGATGACATTGTTTCCGGATGACAAATTCAAAATCACCTGCACCAGCGCGGACAAGCAGGGCCGGTTTACACAGTTTTATTCCACGGAAATCACGGCGCAAACCTGGGAACGGGAACTGGCGCACGCGCGGACGTTTTGCTTTTTCGAGGAGATCGAATTTTTGTTCAAGAACGGCCTGATCAAGGGCGGCAGTCTGGAGAACGCGGTAGTCATCCGCGATGACGCGGTGCTGACGGCGGAGCCGCTGCGTTATCCGGAGGAATTCGTGCGGCACAAGATGCTGGACATCGTCGGTGACCTGTCGTTGCTAGGTAAACCGATTCGCGGCCATGTCATCGCGGTGCGGCCAGGGCATGCGGGCAACGCCGCGCTGGTGCGGAAAATCGCCGAGCAGATCAACCGGCCAATCCGGGCGGCGCAGACGTTTTCGCCGCCACCGGCCAAAAATCCGCCCGAGCCGCTGCCGTCGGCGGGTGGGTCCATGGGGATTGAAGAAATCATGAAGTTGCTGCCGCATCGGTATCCGATTCTGATGGTGGATCGGATTTTGAAGATGGAAGGTGACACGATTATTGGCGTCAAAAACGTAACGATGAATGAGCCGCATTTTATGGGGCATTTTCCAGGGCACCCGATCATGCCGGGCGTGCTGCAACTGGAGGCGATGGCGCAGGTAGCGGGTATTTTGCTGCTCAAGCGAATCGAGGCGGCGAACCAGATCGCGTATTTCATGTCCGCCGAGGAAGTCAAATGGCGTAAACCCGTGGTGCCGGGCGACGTGCTGGTCATCGAAATCGAGCTGACAAAAATCCGCGGCAAGATCGGCAAAGCCAAAGGTGTTTGCAAGGTGGATGGTGAAATTGTGAGCGAGGCGGCGGTGACGTTTATGTTGCGCGACGCGTGATTTTTTTATTTGCGAGTTAATCGCCGGTTTTGAAATCGCATAAATATACCGAAAAATTTCATGATTCATCCAACGGCCATCATTCACCCGAAGGCGCAGCTTGGCTCCAACTGCCAGGTTGGACCTTACTGTGTCATTGGCGAACACGTTACGCTGGGGGGAAACTGCAGGCTTTATTCGCATGTGGTGATCGACGGTCATACCGCGCTGGGGCGCGGGAATGAAATTTTTCCCTTTGCCGCCCTCGGTCTGAAGACGCAGGATTTGAAATGGCAGGGTGGCGTCACCCATCTGCGCATTGGCGATGATAATGTTTTTCGCGAAGGGGTTACCATCCACTCCGCGACCAAGGATGGCGATGCCACGGTCGTCGGCTCGAATAATCTGTTCCTGACCAATGTCCACATCGCGCATGACTGCCGGCTGGGCAATCATATCATCATGTCCGGTTTTGCGGGGCTGGCGGGACATGTCGTTGTGGAGGATTATGCGACCTTGGGTGGCTATACGGCGGTGCATCAGTTCTGCCGCATCGGCACCTTGTCCATGACCGGCGGCTGTTCGCGGATTCCGCAGGATGTGACGCCGTTCACCATCGTCGAGGGCAATCCCGCCGTGGCTCGCGCCGTCAACAAGATCGGACTCGAACGCGCCGGTCTTACCGGTGAAGCCCAGGCAGCTTTGCGCGCCGCCTATAAGATCATTTTTCGCGAGGACCTTTCCACCGCCAATGCGCTGGCTAAGGTTGAGGCTGAACTGCCCGCGCTGCCGGAAGTGAAACATCTGGTCCAGTTCATCCGCACCAGCGAGCGCGGCATCTGCAAATAAGGTGCGGATGGCAGCCGGTCGCCACCTGGTCGGAACAAGCCGAGAACTAATTTGTAATCCAACCTTCTATTGTTTTGGGGCCGCTGTTAATAACTGCCATTGGTTGAATGGATCTTCCCGCTTGACTCTTTTTATGTATCTGGCTAAATCAGCGCATGAGTATATCCCATCTCACACCAGCGCAATTAAGGCAGGCAGCCTCAATCTTGGAAAAGATTGAATCGCTGCAGAAACAACTCAACAACATTCACGGCGTCAAGACGTCCGCTCCGGCAGCAGCCAAGATCGGCCGATCCCCCAAGCAAGCGCGGAAGAAAATCAGCGCGGCGGGCATTGCCCGGATTCGCGCAGCGCAAAAGGCGCGTTGGGCAAAAATTCATGCCGCCAAGGGTAAGTAAGTTTATTTTGAACTATTCATCAAGGCCATCCGTCTCGGATGGCTTTTTTGTTTTGAGCTAAGCTTGAACAGCTAGGCGGCAGTTAGACGGCTGACTATCTCATGGATGACGGCCGCGCCATCCGGGTAATCCTTCTGCGCCTCGCGGCGTAACAAGAGCCGATGCGCCAGCACAGGTTCCGCCAGCGTTTTGACTTGGTCTATGGAAACGGCTCCTTGTCCTTGGATGGCGGCCAGCGACTGGGCGGCGCGGAATAAACCCAGTGACCCCCGCGGGCTGGCCCCGAGCCGCAGGGCCGGATGTTCCCGCGTTGCCCGCACCAGGGCGACTAGATAGTCACACACTCCGGAACCAACCGGTATTTCCCGCACACCGCGCTGGCATTTGACGATCTGTTCGGAAGTGGTTACCGCGGTAAGGGCTTCGATGGGATGGCGGGACTGGATGCGCCGGCACATTTCCGTTTCCTCGGCTGCGCTGGGATAGCCCAGGCTCAAGCGGAGGATAAAGCGATCCATCTGCGCTTCCGGCAGCCGGAAGGTGCCTTCCTGCTCGATGGGGTTTTGCGTGGCCATGACCATGAACGGTTTTTCCAGCCGGTAGGAGACGCGATCCATGGTCACCATCCCTTCGCCCATGGCTTCGAGCAGCGCGGATTGAGTGCGCGGACTGGCGCGGTTGATCTCGTCCACTAGCACCATCTGTGAAAACAAGGGTCCGAAACGAAAATCCTTCTTGCCTGTGGTTGGATCCAGAATGAAATCACCGACAACATGCTCCGGCTGCAAATCCGGCGTGCATTGAATGCGCTTGAATGAACAACCCACGCTTTGCGCGACGGCGCGCGACAACATGGTTTTCGCCACGCCCGGAACATCTTCAAACAGTATATGTCCCTCTGCAAACAATCCTACGACGGCGATCGTCACCTGTTCCGGTTTGCCGACGATGACGTGTTGGATGTTGGCGGTGATTTGCCGCGCAATTTCCGCCAGTTGCGGCGGCTGGTAGATTTCATCCGGTGGTGGTGTGACCGTCAGCTTAATTTTTTCATTTGGTTCCCGGAGTTTGCGTGGCGTTAGGATGTCTAGCCCGCAGGCCGGGCAGGGGAGGTGCTCGCCGACCAGCGAATCCGGGATTTCAAAAGGCTGGCCACAGTGCTGGCAAATGCGTTTGGGCATGGCGGTTCCGGTTTAATCAATTTTCACGACTGACTGCAGAGGCAGGCGCAGTCTTTAACCAGCCAAAGGCTTTGTCCAGAAGAAATAAAGTCTTCCGCCGCCGGTGAAAGCGGCTTAACCGCCAGTCGATTTCTGGTCGGTCGTCCGGTTGATGCACGGCTTGAGATGCACGTCAATTTGCATGATGTGCCGGCGAATCCAGTTGCTGCAGGATTCATGCAGTTCCAGCAGGATTTGGGGGCGGCCGCCATCCGCTTCGAAGCGCTGTTTGAACTGCCGGAAGAAAACCATGAATTCCCGGTGGGCTTCCTTGTTTTCGCCATGCACCGGACATTTGTAACTGTCCATGCACGCCTCCTCCTGCTGGAAATGCACGTCAATGTAGGTTTCCATGAAGGCAATCAGTTGGATGATGAACTCGGCCTGCTGCCGGTCAGGATTGGTAATGCGCGATATGCCTTCCAGCCGGTTGATATAGGTGATCAGCATTTTATGCTGCGTATCAATCAGCGAGTGGCCGGTTTCAAACTGTTCACTCCATTGCAACATGGTTTTCCTTCGAGATGACAATTTTCTGAATCGAAACTTGCATTAGCCTAGACACAAACCGCGGTTGCGTCCAGCCATCAATTGCCAATGGCCTCTGAGTTAACAGCAAAAGGAGGCGAGGTTTTGACAATATCGTTTCCGAAATCTTCATTGACCGGCGGGCGTTCCCGGCTAAAATCACGCATCGGTTTAAGGAAATTTACACCACCAATAAATAAAAAATAAAAAATATGGCTGTCAAAGTAGCTATCAACGGATTCGGCCGCATCGGCCGGATGGTCTTCCAGGCGCTGTGCGATCAAGGTCTGCTCGGCAAATCCATTGACGTCGTCGCCGTCGTGGACGTGTCCACCGACGCGGATTATTTCGCCTATCAGATGAAATATGATTCCGTCCACGGCAAGTTCAAGCATGCCGTCACCACGGAAAAGAGCAGCGCCGCGCTCGAAGAACCCGATGTGCTCATTGTTAACGGCCACAAGATCAAATGCGTCGGCGCGGTGAAAGACCTGGCCACCCTGCCGTGGAAGGCCATGGGCGTGGACATCGTCATTGAATCCACCGGCCTGTTCACCGACAGCGAGAAGGCCAAGGCGCATCTCGCCGCCGGTGCCAAGAAAGTCATCATCTCCGCGCCTGGCAAAGGCGAGGTCAAGACCATCGTCATGGGCGTCAACGAGGGCGAATACGACGCGGCCAAGCACCACATTGTTTCCAACGCCTCCTGCACCACGAACTGCCTCGCGCCGCTCGTCCACGTATTGATCAAGGACGGCTTCGGCATTGAGACCGGCTTGATGACCACGATTCACGCGACCACCGCCACGCAAAAAACCGTGGACGGCCCGTCCAAGAAAGACTGGCGCGGCGGTCGTGCAGCCTCCGTTAACATCATTCCCTCGACCACCGGCGCAGCCAAGGCCGTCGGCGAAGTGTTGCCTAGCACCAAGGGCAAACTCACTGGCATGGCGTTCCGCGTGCCGACGGTGGATGTCTCGGTTGTGGACCTGACCGTTCGGACCGTGAAAGACACGAGCATCGAGGAGATTGACGCCGCGTTGAAGAAAGCCAGCGAGACCTATCTCAAGGGCATCCTCGGCGTGACCTCCGAGGAACTCGTCTCCACCGACTTCATCCACGACAACCGCAGCTCCATCTACGACAGTCTGGCCACCTTGCAGAACAACCTGAAGGGCGAGAAACGCTTCTTCAAGATCGTGAGCTGGTATGACAATGAATGGGGTTACAGCAACCGCGTCGTTGACCTCGTGAAATACATCACGGGCAAGGGCATTTAATTCCACTGGCAATTCTAAACGGCGGACTGGCAACAGTCCGCCGTTTTTGTCTTGGTGGAAATCAAAATGAACTTCGCAGATGATCCTGCTGTTAAACATCCGGCAATGATGCCGGTCGCATCACCCGCCGAACGCGTATAGCTTTACTTCTTTCCCAGGTCCAGGCCGGTGAAGAGGCTTTCCAGGTTGTTCAAACTGGGCGCGGTGGGCGAGGGCAGTTTGGGGTTCAGCATTTCGCGCAGGAAGTCCAGGCCGTCCTCGATGGTGCGGACGGATTTGGGCAGGATGGCCCCGGCGGCGTTGGCATGGCCGCCGCCCTGGAATTTGGCCGCGAACTTCAGCGCGTCGCCGTTGCGGCTGCGGAAGCTGGCAAAGATGGAGTTTGACCGCCGGAATAGCGTCACCAGCACGGGATATTTCGTCGCGCCGCTTTCGAGGAGTGTGTGGACGATCTGGTTGCTGCTGCCGATGATCGTATCCACGAAACCGACCGCCGGCGAGATTTCGGTGAGGTGCTGTTTGCTCCATTGGAGGCCGAGCGGATCTTCCACGCGCCGTTTCACGGCCATCACTTCGAGGAGCGGATGGTCGAGCAGTCTTTCCACGTCGCCGCCGAGAAGGGTGTGCAGATTCCAAAACTGATAAATCTTCACGAGGCTGGCGTAATCGCCGGCGATGACAAAATCCGGGTCGGCTTCGAGAAACAAATCCGCGACGTTGTTCAGGTGCGCGAGCCGGTCGAGGGCCGGGGAACCGAGGCCTGCCTGCTGGCAGAGTTCGTAGGCAAGCTGGCCGGCGGATTTGGTGACGTCGTGGATGAGCCGTGCGTTTTGCGGTTTGGTGTCGGTGACATGATGGTCCACGACCAACCAGCCGGGCTTGTCCATGCGCGGCTCGAAGGTGAAGTCGGCGACCCAGGCGGATTTTTCGCGGAGGTCGCGCTGCTTCCAATAATTGTAATGAAAAGACTCCAGCCGCACGTCTTCGCCAAAGAGCTTTTTCGCGAGGCGTTGGAGCAGAATGCCAGCAAGGAAACCGTCGAGGTCGCTTTCGTGGGTGATGATGACTTCCGGCTTGGGCAGCGCGAGCATGGCGTCAGGCTAATGGAACCGCCCGGTCAAGGCGAGCGGGGAATTGCAGCCGGGCGGTGTAATTTACGGCAGCTTGTGGCCAGGGATGCTGCATGTCGGGGCATCGCCCACGGGGCCGAGGGTGTAAGTACCGCCCTGCGGGCAGGCCGGCCAGCGGCGGAGATAGGGCAGGAGGTCTTGCTTGGTTGGCACGGCCCCGGCGGGCTGGCCTTTTTCCAAGGCCCACTCGTTTTTGGCGGCGTCGAGCTGGCGGAGATTGTTGATGCAGGCGTTTTCCTGCGAGACACTGCGGGCCCTGACGAAATTGGGAATGGCCACGGCGGCGGCCATGGCCGGCACGACCAAGGCGGGCAGCAAGGCGAGATTGGCCAAGCTCTGGCTGCTGTTGCCAACAGTCAGGCAGCCTTGCGGGGTATTGATGCCGACGGAATAGGCAAAGGCTGACTGGCTATGTAAGAGCGATTGCATCCATTTGGCCTGTGCCGCCCCGCTCTGTTTCGCCTGGCCGGCCATGGCCTGCTGCTGAATCTGGAACAGGACGCGCCCGAAGCGTTCGCTCATGAAGGTGAAATTGTTCCCCTGCGTGGGAAGGTTCTCGGAGAGATGCTTGAATTCGTCGGTGCTCTTGAGGCCGGGCGTCTTGCCGCTTTGCACGGCGAGGGCGGTTTTCACCAGCTCATCGGAGGTGGCGATGAAGAGGTAGCCGCCGCTGCTGGCGGTGGTGGGCCGCAAGGTGCCGATGAAGGGCAGCGGCACGGGCATCGTCCGCATCTTGAGGCCGCTTTCGTCCACGCGGATGACCTGCGGATTCGCCTTCAGTTCCTCGTCAATGCGGTTGAAGATGGTGTCATCGTTCACTTCCAGGACGAGGAGCAGTCCGGGTTCGGGAATGGTCAGCGCGCCGCCGGGCAGCGGAACGGGAATGGTCTTGGCCTCATTGAGCGTGAGGACAAAGCCGGCTTCGCCGCCGAGGGAGTTGAGGACGGTTTTCCATTTCAGCTTGGTCTTTTGCTCAAACTGGTCGGGCAGCTTGGCGATGAAATCCTGCGCCGGCGGAAAACCGGATTGCGCAACTTCATCCTGCGCCACCTTCCACAGCAACGGCACATCCACGTCCGAAAAGGCGGCGAGCGCGGTGTTGGCCGGCAGCAGGTTAAGACCGGCGAGCGGATGCGGGTCCTGGCCGCAGAGTTTCCAGAGGAAGCCGTCGCCGTTGCCGGCGTAATGGTGCAGCAGCATTTTGTTGCGGAACACGCCCGGCTCGATCTCGACCGAACTCAGGCCGAGGCCGGTGATGTCCTGGATGCCGCTATCCTTGATGAGATGGTTGACGAGGTCAAAGCCATGGTTGATGTTGGCGGCGTTTTCCGGCGACAAATTGGGCAGCGCGGCAACGCCCTTCCGCCACGTCTCCACGGTGGTCGCCAGATGCTCCAGCCATTGGGCGGTGCCGAGATAGAGATAAAAATTACCACCGGGATCAAGCTGCGCGGTGACATCGCTGAAGCTGGTGCGCACGGCGGACACCGGGCTGGTGCCGGATGGCGGCATGGGCTTGGGCTTGCCGCAGCCGAAGCTGAACCACGCAAGGCCGGCGAACAGGGCCAGCGTGAGGGTGCCAAGGAGCAGGGAATTCTTTTTCATGGTGCTTGGGTGGTTGAAAGATGATTGGGAGCCGTGCGGAATGAAAATCCGTTCCCGGCCAAAGGTAAAGCGAAAAACAACTTTGCTTAAAACAACCACCCCTTCGATTCCGGCAAAGAATGACTTGAAAACGGCGGCGGCCGGTTCATAGTGAACCCATGAAATCCACCTCCCGGCGTTTCACTTCCAACGGTTTCACCTTCGTGGCCCTGCTCGTCATCGTGGCCGTGCTGGCCATCCTCGCGGCGATGCTGCTGCCCGCGCTGGCATCGTCGAAAAAAAAGTCTGCACGCATCAGCTGCGTCAACAACCTGAAACAAATCGGCCTTTCCTTCCGCATCTGGGAAGGCGACAACGGTGACAAATATCCGATGGCCGTCCCGCGGGCCGCCGGCGGCACGAAGGAATTCAATGCCGGCGCGGATACGTTCCATCATTTTCAAGTCATGTCGAATGAGCTGAGCACGCCGAAAATTCTGACTTGTCCGGCGGACACGCGCCAGATGGCCGCCAATTTCATCCGGTTGCGAAATCAGAACGTCAGCTATTTCGTTGGGCTGGATGCGAGCGATGCCAGTCCGCAGCAGTTTCTCGATGGCGACCGCAACATCACCGGCGGCAGCGCGCCGGAAAACGGCATCCTCAAGCTCGTCCCCGGCGGACCGGCTGGCTGGGACGCCACCATTCATAACGAACAAGGCAACCTCGGCCTGGCGGACGGCAGCGTGCAGCAATGTTCCTCTATCGGCGTGCGTGAGTTTCTAAAAAATTCCGGCGAAGCCACCAACATCTGGCGCCTCGCCTTGCCGGAGTGACGCGCCCGAATCCGCATCGCCGTTTTACTTTTGCTTTGAAATCGCGCCCTTTCGCGGCCACAATCCGGCTTCACTTTTGGATTCTGAATTCTAAATTCTGACTCCTGGATTCTTTTTTACATGAAACGCACGCATCATTGCAACGAACTGCGCCCGGCACACATCGGGCAAACCGTCACGCTGTCCGGCTGGGTTCATTCCCGCCGCGACCTCGGCGGCCTCATCTTCATTGACATCCGCGACCGCGAAGGCCGCACGCAGACGGTTTTCGATCCGTCCGATCTGACGCCGGAACTGTTCGCGCAGGCCGCGGCGCTCCGCAGCGAATGTGTCGTCAGCATCACCGGCAAAGTCCGCCATCGTCCCGCCGGCACGAACAACGCAAAAATTGCCACCGGCGAAATCGAAGTCGGCGTCACGGCGCTCGAAGTCTTGAACATGGCGGAAGTCCTGCCGTTCCCGGTGGATGATCCGGAAATCGCCAACAAGGTGAACGAGGAATTGCGTCTGCAATATCGCTACCTCGATCTGCGCCGGCCGGAAATGGCGCGCAATCTGAAAGTGCGCAGCAAAGTCGCCATCGCCACGCGCAGCTACATGGATGAACAGGGCTTTCTCGAAGTCGAAACGCCCACGCTGTTCAAGTCCACCCCCGAAGGTGCGCGGGAATTCCTCGTGCCGAACCGCCGCGAGCCGGGAACTTTCTACGCGTTGCCGCAATCGCCGCAGCAGTTCAAACAGATTTTGATGGTCGCCGGCGTGGAAAAGTATTTCCAGCTCGCCCGCTGCTACCGCGACGAGGATCTCCGCGCCGACCGCCAGCCGGAGTTCACCCAGGTGGACATCGAGATGAGCTTCATTGACCGCGAAGACATTTACGCGCTCATCGAAGGTTTGCTCAAGCGCGTGTGGAAGACCGCGCTGAACATTGACGTGCCGACGCCGTTCAAGCGCATCAGCTTCGAGGAAGCGCTGAACCGCTACGGCATAGACAAGCCCGATACGCGCTTTGCGATGGAGCTTGTGGACATGACGGAAGATTTTCGCGCGAGCACGTTCAAGGTGTTCAGCGGCACCATTGCCAACGGCGGCGTGGTGAAGGCGCTCAACGCCAAAGGTCTCGCCAGCGCCACGCAGGGACAAATTGAAACCATGACCGAATACGCCAAGAGCTTTGGCGCGAAAGGTCTCGCCTTCATCAAAGTGGAGAATGGCGAATGGAAGTCGCCCATCGTAAAGTTTTTCAGCGAAGCCGAAAAGGCCGCGCTGACCACCAAGCTGGCGATTCAGGAAGGCGACTTGATTCTCTTCGCCGCCGATCAATGGCTGAACGCCTGCGAAATCCTCGGCAAGATTCGTTTGTATTGCGCCGACGTTTTGAAAGGGCAGGGGAAGCTGGTGATTCCCGCCGACCAATTCAATTTCCTCTGGGTCATCGAATTTCCGCTGCTTGGTTTTGACCGTGAGCAGAACCGCTGGTATTCCAGCCATCATCCGTTCACCGCGCCGGTAACGGAAGATATTCCGTTGCTCAAGACCGACCCGAAGAAAGTTCGCGGCCAGCATTACGACGTCGTCGTGAATGGCGTGGAACTCGGTGGCGGCTCCATTCGTATCCACCAGCCGGATGTGCAGAAAACCATTTTCGAGGAACTGCTCGCCATTCCGCCGGAAGAAACGAAGTTGCGCTTCGGCTACATGCTCGACGCGTTCAAATACGGCGCCCCTCCGCACGGCGGCATCGCGCTGGGCTTTGACCGCTTGATTGCGATTCTCTGCGGCACGCCGAGCATCCGCGACGTCATCGCCTTCCCGAAAACCGCGAAAGGCACTTGCCTCATGACGGATTCGCCGAGCCACGTTTCGCCGAAGCAACTGCGCGATCTTTACTTGGAAGTGAAGACTCAGAAGAAAGAACCGTCAGCGAGCTAAACAGGGTTTCATTCCTTGTCTGCCGACCCCGCCCAGCCGGAGCGCAGGTCGGCGGAACAACCCCATGTCGGCGCCGGATTACCCGCCCAAGCGCCGGCGGTTTGCTACCGGGCAAAGGCCGGCACCCGTGCGGAAATTGCGATTTCCCCGTGGGCAGGCATGATTTCCTCGCGGGCAGAAGCGATTTCCTCAGCAGCGAACGCGTTATCTTCAAGGGAAATGGCAAGAACCTCAGGGGAAATGGTGACAACCTCAGAGGAACCGGTGGCAACCTCAGAGGAACTGGCGTTAGCCTCAGGGGAAACGACGGCAGCCTCAGGGGAAACGACGGCAGCCTCAGGGGAAACGGCGGCAACCTCAGGGGAAACGACGGCAGCCTCAGGGGAAACGGCGGCAACCTCAAGGGAAAACGTGATTTCCCGCGAGGAAATGCCAACACGCCTGAGGGAAATAGCCTTTTCCCGACTGGAAACAACGCCGTAACCCAAACAAACCCCGTGATTTAGCCAAAAAACGGCGGAGAACCTACAAAACCTGTACAAGACTGTGACGGACAAGCAGAAAGGCTGCGGTGGAACTGATGCAAGGGTGCGGGTTTCTGGAAAACGGATTTTTTAGCACGGTGGTCAAAGAGTGGCGAAAGAATGCATGTTTTTACCAGGCGGGGCACCAGTGAGTTCGCCGGCCACGGCCGAGTGGCAGGTCCAGGTGGCTTTTCTAACGCCTGCCGGCAGGCGGTTGGGACGGCTAAAATGACACAGGACGCGTTGGAGGATTTATAGTGGCTGAAGACACCCCCGACAGCGCCGACCGTTTAAAAACGATTTTAGCCGGACTTTTTCCCTAACGGCGACGAAGGCGCGAATGATCACGCAACGGAAGTTGCGGGGGTTTTAGTCCGGGCGAGAACGGCTTAATTTTGCGGTGCCATCAAAACCTGCTGTTTGATTTCGACGCGGAGGTGAATCAACAATTGCTCCAAGGTTTGGTGCCGTTTTTTGGTTTCGACTCTGGCCCAGTTCATCAATGACCAGAGCTGGAGCAGGGGCATGCCTGCCGATGAAAGTGCCAGCGTATTACCGCATGGGCAATTGGCGAAGGACATGGATTCCGCGGGTTCCGCGGGATGCCAATCGCCCATCTGGGCATCGAAAGAGGTGGGAGAACCCAACGGTTTGGTGGACAAAAGGTAATCGCGGTAGGTTTCGAAGCGATTATTACAATTGGAGCAAACCTTGGGAAATAGTCCTTCCAAGTGCACGCGGATTATCCGAATGACTTCAATTTCAGTCATTAAATTTTTACAATGGCACTATGGTTTGGCAATCACTCATTCATCAACATACTGCACTTAATAGAAATGTGTGGGCCAAACTCACAATTGTTTGCGAAAGCCAGTTTCAACCACTGAAAGTTTTAGACTAGAGGCCAACCCTGAACGCTTGTCGAAATGCGGCCGCTGCGCTGCGCTACCTGGTGGCGATGAAGGCGCGGACCATTCCGCAACGGAACTCTTCGCCGCTTCCTGCGCCGGTTCCTGCAACACGTCCTGCCCAAGGGCTTTCAACGCGTACGGCATTACGGCTGGCGGGGGGCGGCCGCCAAAGATAAGTGGGCCCGTATCCTGGCGCTGCTGGACTGGCGGTCACCGGTGCTGGTGCCGCACGCGCCGCTGCCGCCGCCGAAATGTCCCGGCTGCGGCCAGACGATGTTCCTGCTCGGCACGTTGCCGTGCGCCCCGACGGGCTGGCCGGTGGCGGTCAAAGTTTAACGGGCCGACCCAGTGCCATCACCTCGCGCTCACGGTGGCGTCTGGTCGCCAGACGGAAAAAGCGGGACTTGGCCCCGCTGCCGGGCCGCAAGATCGTCTGGATAAGATCACGGGCCAGAGATAGAAGGGATCGCCGGCGTCAGAACACGGGCGGTAAGTGTAAGTGGGCTCAACCAAATCAGGGAACGACGGCAAAAGCAAAAGGCAGGAGAGGTGGCTTCAGTAACTTCGACGGGCTGGTTCAACAACGGATTGAATCGGCGCTCCGCTGCGCTCCGGCCAATTCAATCCTTTGGTGATTAGGCGACTGGCTCATGTTTAGGCAACAATAAAAGCACAACTGAGACGATCGCGAAAACACAAACACACGCAATAATACAAACAGTGTAGGTGTGAAGTGATCTCGCCATCACCATATAGACGATATCGGAAAGCACCGTAAAAGCAGCAAACAAACCAACAAACCAACGCGCCCATCTCGCGCCACGAAACAAATATATACTCGCCACAATGCCAGCCAAATCCAGCAGGCAAAGACCAGCGAGAACAAACCAAGCAGGCCAAAGACCAATAGTGCTGGGAAGAGCCAACAGTTCTCTCAGAAGGTTGAAACACCCATAGCCACAAAACAGCAGCCAAAGTATGCCGAGGGTGCGATATGTTTTCATAAACGCGTTAGTCGCCTAACTAGGAAGTCGGTCGCAAAATGCGGTTAATCATAATCAGGCATTACCCATGATATTTTAAGCTTTCTGATTTGTCAACAGTGGGTTATAAGAATATTATCCATGAATATTGAACCGGCTAAAACCGCACCAAACTCCGCCAGGCCACCGCGCGACCACCCCACACGACCATGGGGATGCCACACTCGCGCTCCGGTCAATGCCATCCTTTGGAGATTAGGCGTGTGGGTGTAATCCATACTCGTCAAGTCTCTTAGTAATAAGCTCCCGAATCTCCGGGTCAAGCTTGGAACTTCGCCGAGCAAACTCCCGGCGAACCGTCTCAACAGGCATATGACCGTCTGCCACCAGAATGGGCGTGCAGTTGGCATTGGGATTGGTCTCGCCAGACTCGACAGCGTGATGAGAAAAACCACGAGCAGCCTTCCAAGTCAAAGCCCGCTCCTTGCCTGTCTTATCGTAGCAAAGCTGAAATCCATGAAAGCCACCATCTGGCTCAAGCCAGACGATCAAGTCCATGTAATCGTCACTCATCCACCGACGAGCAAAATCGTCTGGAACTTGCCGACATGGATGTTCTATCAACATGGTGCGAACACGGCTAGACAGTATGGCTGGCAATGAAAGTGAATAAGGTGTCTGCTCTCCGAGTTAAACGTGGGTTGCACCGCGTAAACGGTGCCGAGCCACAAGTTGTGGGACTCACGCCCCAGACAACCGACATTAGGAAAACAGACACCATGAAGACATACATACTGCGCCAACCGAAACCTGTCCAGCCGCAAAAAGCCAGTCGTTCACCCCGACTAAAACCCGCTCCCCCGGTGACCACCGCCAGCCCTTCGGGGCGACCGGAGACCCCGGCCAAAGGCCCGTTCCTGTTCATTGGATTGGACGTGCATAACGACTCCATTGCCGTGAGCCTCGCGCCCTCCGATTCAACCGAAGTCCGGCGTTACGGGATCATCGGCGGGGAGCATGACGACGTGCTCAAATTGGCCCACAAACTGCAAGCTGCCCATCCGGCCGCCACGGTGAAGTTCTGTTACGAAGCCGGGCCGCGCGGCTTTGCGCTGTGCCGCTGTCTGCAAACGCACGGCTGGGACTGCATCCTGGTATGCCCCTCCAAAATCCCGCGCAAGCCCGGTGAACGCGTCAAGACCGACCGGCGGCGGACTGACGGCCAATCCAAACAATTAGTTTAGGTCCGGTGGTTGGAGGAACGGAAAAGCGGTTGAGCTGGTTGGCTTAACCGTTTTTTTTGATGCACTGATAGGAAATTGCTTTTCAAGCGGGCTCATTTACTTGACGCGGCGCGGGTAAAGGCAACATCGTTTATTTTTTATTTTTATGATTGTCCTTCGAAATGAATTGTTGACAGCCAGCAAGAAATGCGAAAATAACAGCTCCCAAAAGGCCGTTTACAATTACAGAAAAAATATTACCGTTCACAAAACTGGTTGCGGACGCTTTATCCCAACCTGTAAAATGATTCAGACATTCCGTTGGGATGTCTAATATGTAAAGGGGACTTCTCAAAACCCTGTTTTTCTGATTTTCGAGGTAGCGTCATCGCTAGGTTTTTGTGATGAGTCGTGTTTGTGTCTTGGCTAGCTCGATAAGTTGGCATTGATGCGAGTTAGCTGGAGTGGTTTTTTTATCTTGGTGCCGACTTATGCAAGCTTCGGTGTCTTACGCCCCAATAGTTGGAGCCGAATGATCTGCTCGGTTCGCGCCATGTTATAGACCAGGTTCGCCAGTAAGATACCGGCCCGGTTTCTGGCGTAGCCAATACATCTTTGAAACATCGCCCGCATACTCCCGGTCATAAACCCAAAGATATGCTCCACCCGCACTCGTTTGCGCGACTTCGCCCGGTTCGACCGCTGCTGCCCCTTGGTCAGCGCATGTCCCCGCGTGCCCTTCTCACAGACGTGGGCGACGATGCCCTTGGCCGCCAAGATCGCTTCGCAATTGGCACCCGTATAGGCGCTGTCGGCCCAGGTTTCCGGATCGCCCGGCTGCGTGAGCGAGTCGAGGGCTTGGCTGTCATGTTCGCTGGCCGGGGTCACCTCGGCGCGCACGATGAGTTTGCTCGCCAAGTCCGCCACGACATGGTCCTTGTAGCCATAGTAGTTTTGCTCGTTCTTCTTCGTCCAGCGGGCATCCAAGTCTTTGTGGGCCAGCCGTTTCGCATCCTGCTCCCAACCCGCGGGCACTTCCCCGCGCTTGATCGCCGCGTTCTCCAGACGCCGGTTGCGTTGCCGTGGCACCTCGACAAACGAGGCGTCAATGATCTGGCCTTTGCGGGTGATGAAGCCTTGGTCCGTCAGTCGCGCGTTAAAGGCGGCGAAGAGTTCGCTGAAGAGTTCCGCCTGGGTCAACTTCTCGCGGAACTCGCGGATGGTGTTCTGGTCAGGCACCAAGTCGGCTTCACTCAAGCCGAGGAATTGATGAAAGCTGCGGCGGTCGAGGATTTGGAACTGCGCCTGCTCGTCACTCAAACCATAGAGCGATTGGAGCACCAGGATTTTGAACATCAGCAGCGGCGCATAGGCCGGGCGACCACCCGGCGCCTTCGGCTCCGCGCGCGGGATGCGATCCAAAACGGGGATAAAGATCGCCCAGTCCATAACTGTATCCAAGGCGGCCAGGGGATCACCCATGCCGCGGATCTGCTCCAGGCGTTGCTGGGCGTCAAACAATCCCAGGGCCGCGGGCTGGATATATCCACGATGTGTTTTCATGCCCACAAGTATTACTCTTATCCTTTAGACTTAGAAAGATATAACTAAGTGTAACTAGGGTTTCTGGGAGTCCCCTAAAGAAGATTGCCACCAAAGTAATGATCAACCATTACAACAATAAAACTTCCCATCGTGAATAATACTGCGCCCAAAAATGCGGCTTTTAACCTTAACAGTTTGTTGAAAAACGCACAATTGATTGTAACGATTGGATGAGTTGAACGTCTGCCAATGGATGCGTGGAAAACCTCAAGCCCAGCCGGACTTTTTGACGGTCATTAATCTCAACCAGTGCGTGCCCGCAGACCATCCGCTGCGCGCCATCAAAAGCCAGGTGGATGCCGTCCTGAAAAAACTCTCGCCACTGTTTGACGAACTCTATGCCGACGATGGCCGCCGCAGCATTCCGCCGGAACAACTGCTCAAAGCCCGCGTGCTGACGGCCCTTTATAGTGTCCGCAGTGAACGGCTCTTTTGCGAACAGCTCGGCTACAATCTGCTCTGGCTTTGGTTTCTGGACCGAGAGTTCCATGAGGGCAGTTTCGACCACAGTATTTTTGCCAAGAACTATGAACGTGTGCTCTCCGTCGAAGTGGCCAAACTCTTCTTCCTTGAAGTGTATGACTTGAGCCGGCAGGCCGGTTGGACCAGTGACGACCATTTCACTGCCGACGGCACGCTCATCGAAGCGTGGGCGAGTCTGAAAAGCTTCGTCCGCAAAGATGGCGCCGATCAGGCCAAGGTGGCGGCGGCCAAGGATGAAGACCCCGGCAATCCCACGATTAATTTTCGCGGGGAACCTCGGCGCAACGACACGCACCAGAGCACGACCGATCCCGACAGCGTGCTGTATCGCAAAGCCAGCGGACAGGCTGCCCGGCTGTGTTTCGGGGCGCACGCCCTGATGGAAAACCGGAATGGTTTGTGCGCCGACTTCACCCTGCACAACCCCATCACGGAACCGGAACCGGTGGTGGCCCTGCAACAGGCCGACACCCACGAGCAGTTGCATGCAGGGGTGCAGATCCAGACGCTCGGTGCCGACAAGGGCTATCATCAAAAAGCTTTTGTGCAAGGCTGCCGGGAACGGCAGATCGCGCCGCATGTGGCGTGCAAAGATAAAGTGTCGGTGGCCGGACTGGACGGGCGCACCACGACGCAGCTGAGTTATCAAGTCAGCTTGAAGATCCGCAAGCGGGTGGAGGAAATCTTTGGCTGGATCAAGACGGTGGGCGGATTTAGACGGAGCCGGTATCGGGGATTGGAGCGGACGCAGGCTTGGGGCTACTTCGTGGCGGGGACTTACAACCTGCTGCGCATGGCGCGGCTGGCGGCGGCCTGAAAGGCCAGGCGAGACCGGGCGAAAAGCCCGATGCGAACGGAACGCATGGCCTTCCGGGAGCCCACCGGCCGAAAATCGGCCCCGGTTGGGACAGCCATTACCGCTGTTCCCATACTGGATTTTGAACATTTCACCCATGAACATTTGCGAGACTGAAAATTGACCCGTATTTCAACGGACTGTTAACAATAACTTCTCTTTAGATTTCGGGTCGTTCATAGATCTATTTATTAGCTAGCATATTTACCGCTCGAATACTTTATCACCTTCGTCCTCACATTGTTCGTGCCATAGATAAGAACATAATTCCACCATGTTCCATTTAGACGAAAAAAGCTGAGCCACCGCCGACTGGCGACGTTAACCGCGACAGCGGAACTGAAAGCGCCAACGGCGGTTGGGTCAACTGTTGGGTATTACACAGCGTTCCGTATCGGTAAAATATGATGATTCCAAGGAGCGATATAGTCGCCGGAAGCTGGTTCCAGTCAATCCAAAAACCTTGGGCGACCATCTGCTTTTGAAACGCATTCAGGCCAACCTGACCCAGCCAGAAGTGGCGCAAAAGGCCGGGGTTTCAGTGCGGACGGTGCGGCAATGGGAACATGGCGTTGTCTGTCCCACCGAGGGGCATTGGCTGGTGCTGAAGCTGATTCTGTGCTTGGATTCAGCACTCCCCACCGGCTGAAACCCATCGTCAGAGTAGCTTGTTGGGTTTTGCACAGTTTTGTTTCTCCAAACCACTGAATCTCACTCTATTTCTGACGCAAGGCTTCGCCCAATTTCTCCACGACGGATTTTAGCAGCGCCAGAATGACGGGCTGCGCAGCGAGACTGGGACGCAGCTTTTTGGGAGCGGTATTGGCGGCTTCGAGGAATGATCCCAGCAGCACCAGCATCAATCCAGGTTGCGGACCGCCTTGAAAAAACGATTCCAATTTTTTTGGAGTGACGGCTTCTGCACTGGCATGAAGTTGGTGTAGATTCGACTCGAAGGTTTGTTCGAAGTCAGCAAAGTCAATTCCCGGAGCACAGCAACCGCAGGGCACCAGCGCAAACCATGTTTGCAACAGGAATGGGATGGCAAAACAAAAATCATTTTCCGTCAGCCTTTCCCGCGTAAGTTTCTCGGCGTCTTCCAATAGAGTTGCGCCACTGGCAACCAATTCCGCCTCCGCCTCGGCAGCGGTGTCAAACATATCCATCGCCTTTTGCAACCGTTCCGCTGCCTTTTCCTCGGTCAACGGTGCCACTGGCAACGGCGGCGCGGGCGGACGGTTGTTCTCTACACTGGGCTTTCCATCAAAACCAGCCGGCTCAGACCAATCATCTTCTTCGTTTGGCAGCGGTGCCGGAGGCGGACGCCACGGCGGCGCGTCGAACATGATTTCCGTCAATCCAAGTTCGCGTAGCAGCCAATTAATGTCGTCGGTGCGGCCGGTTTGCAAGTTGCGCTCGTCATGGCTGCGCACACGCTGTTTAATCAAGTGAATCAGCTTGGGACGCAAAGCCGGGTCATGCGCGGCTTCTCGCGGGGTGCGGTTCTCCAGCGAGGGAATGTGGTCGTCGAGAAACGCCCGCGCAGCGGCGCGCATCAATTCCTGCTCGGCATCTTTCGGGGACACGCCCGGCGGCAACGCCAGCGTGCGCGAAGTGGCCAGGGACATTTGATCAGGATTTTCCAACAAGCTTGGCGGCACGAGTGATTGATCCACGGCGGGTTCCTTGGCGGCAAGGCGGGCACCCAGGTCATCCACGCGTTCACCCGTAAACCGAAGACGCTCGCCAAGTTGTTGTTCAAACAACAGCCGCAGGCGGGAGAGCCTTTCCGCGCCAAAAGCTTCCAGTCGCCAGAGTGACTGGCCAAGCAGCACCCGGCCCAGCACCATTCGTCCGCCCGGCGCGGTCAGATGTTTTGCACTGGGCTGTGGGTCAAACCATTCGCGCGTCTCGGCAAAGCCTTCATTTTGTTCCCCGGCGGAAAGGTCGTCCGCCTCCACCTCTTGGACTCTATCCAGTTGTTGGCGACATTGGGCAAATGGTGCCCGCAGTTCATACACAGCCTTGCCCGATTTGGCATCCATCCCCGCCAGCATTTGCTGCCGGCGCAGTCGGGAAACCGCCTGAAGCGCGGCGTTGAACCGGTGAAAATGTTCCGCCAACCAGCGGCGCATTTCTGCTTCCACCAGTGGCCCGCCCAGATGCTGCACGATTTCGTGGACAATTTCCGGCGCGGTCAATTGCGCCACGTCTTGAACGCTTGTGCCGGTTCCGCTCAACCGCCAGTAATGAGGCAAGGGATAAGCCCAGGTGAGAAAAGTTGAGAACCGTGAGGCCACCCCCGCTAGACTGCGATCTTGAAAAATCATCGGGGTCAGATTGGGCGAGAGCAAGTCCACCGCCTCAATCCGGTTCCCCGCCAGAACCCGATGAATCTCCAGCAGCACCATGCGCATCTGCATTTTGGCGCGCAACAGAACTCGCTCGTCATTCTTGAGATCCGGGCAGCCCGTCTGTTCCCAGCGCCGCGCAAAAGTGGTTTTGTCCGTGTCTTGGGCGATAAACAGCTTCCAGACAAATAATGCCTGAATGGCGTGAATACCCTGGCTTTTTGCCTGGGCAATGTCCTTTTTTATCCCCTCGGTATTCGACACCGACGCGAGCAGCCGTTCCACGCTTTTGGTGTCGAACCGGTCTTCAATTTCAAGCAACTGGGAATAATTGGCCGGATTGAAGGGATTGTGTGAACAATCCGCCGGGCAGGCCAGCTGGCTTTGACGCTGCTCGCCGCAGTCCGCTGCAGTAATCCCGCGCCCCAGCGCCGGACAAGGCCTCAATTTGGAAACTTTGCTCATGTAAATGCCAAGTTTAGCCGTGCGAATAATTTTGGTTCAAGCCAGATCAATTATATTTTGCCTGGTTATGTCTGGAGTTGGCCGCGCTGATTTCTGGGTTGCTTGGCCGTCATCGAGTGCTAAATTGCCGGCATGAGCAGCATCGCTGAAATCGAAAATGCCATCGAAAACCTGCCGCCGCCGCAGGTGGATGAACTCGCTGGCTGGCTCGCCGTCCTGCGCGCGAAACGCACCGCTGCCCCGCCGCTCGAAAGCTGGTTGCAACACGCCCGTGGTGCCGCCCGGCTCGGCGAGACCACCGCCAAAATAATGGCCCTCACCCGGGGCGAGGAATGAACCTGTTTGACACGAACGTCCTGCTAGACATCGCCACCGCCGATTCCGTCTGGCTGGCTGTTAATTCCATTCATTTCAATTTCAAAGAGAAATACAGGACGGCAAATATCCACTTGAGCAGCCAAAATTGTCGGCAATTGTCATTTTGATGCGTCGGAGATTTGAACATCTTTGAGGGCGTTGCCAAGGCTGCCGTTTTCGAGGAGAATGCGTTCGACCATCAATTTTGCTTTGGTGAAGGGCTTGTCGATGGGGACGAGAAAATTGTAGGTGGTTTTGGCGTTGGAATCGAGGGCTGGCTTGTCTTTACCGCCACCGATGATCCAGCTTGTGGACTGGCCGACGACTTTGCCCTGGTCATTCAGCAGAAAGACGGCGGCCCGGACGGACTGAATCTTATTGGTATAGGTGTTTTGCAGGTCCAATTTGACGATGACCTTGCTACCGGTGGTTTTGGGCGGCGCGATTTGCACCACCAAGGCGGCGGGCGCGACGACTGCGGTCAACAACAACACAACCAACACGCTCAATCTTCCGAATCCTTTCATAAGCAGATTTTTCATGGCTTTTTTTTCAAAATTGACTGACGAACAGAATTGCCTCATTCAACAGGCTGACATAGCTGGGACGGTCACCGCCATGACCGAATGCGACCCGGTTTTTGCAAGCCTCCATAACTGAAAAGCCGGACCGGCGCTCATCTTTAATTGGCATCACGCGTGCTATGATTGGCATGCCGAGTTCATTTGTTTAGCCATCATATCACGGCCTTGAATAATCAACCTTCATATCACCAAAGTATTTTTTGACTGCTAATGGCCGACGATCCGATACGCGCTCATTCTTATTTAATTTATCGGGATAAATTAAGTTAACCTTGAATCTACCTTCATCTATTACATAACACATCACACGCCACTCGCATTTTCCAGGGTGCTTCTTCCATTGGTCCCAAAAAGAGTAAATAAGCATTTTTGTTGGTTTTGGACAAAAAAGGAAGCGCACTATACCCTCATAATTAACGTAAAATATGTCCGCCGATACCACGCCATTTTCAACCTCGGCATAGATAACCAGTTTTCCTTTTATATCTTGAGCGACAGCAAGAGCCGCGTTACCGATTTCTTGATTTAATTGTTCAAGTGATAAATTCATGTTTTTACTGACCACCGCCAAGTTGATTCAGAAAATACTCCTCAAATGGCGAATCGTCTATCGTATATCTTATTTGCAAAGAATCAGGTCTTAACGAATTTCCTGAATAACTTGCTTTCCCGTTAAATTTGGCATGAAAGGAGCACTCTTTTTAAGAGTGGTTTGTCAACTTTCATTCGGAAAGGCGTAATTGTAATAACGGCGCAAAACTTCAATGGGTGTAAATTGAATTGACCGTTCTTCTAAAATGACCTCAAAAAAAGTGCCACAATCTTTGCACCGATAAAGTGTTCCATGACGTTCTTTTGAATCGCCTAGTGCAATGTAACACATGAACGGGTTACGTTTTAATTCGATGTTTTGGGTTGGTGTAAGTCCACTTGATCGGCGTGGCGGTTTTATTGTAGTGGCGAATATAACGCAGCAGTTTGGAGCGCAGGT
>Ga0302281_10000039_pt1 | contig 109063 bp, 91 predicted proteins | sample III_Fen_E1_2_FD_198762 | JGI IMG/M metagenome (GOLD analysis project Ga0302281, IMG submission 198762) | Peat permafrost microbial communities from Stordalen Mire near Abisko, Sweden - III_Fen_E1_2 | ecosystem: Environmental > Terrestrial > Soil > Wetlands > Permafrost | place: Sweden: Abisko...
AGGATGGGATATGAATGCGACTGTTCGGCGACCAGTTCCAGAATGGTTTCGAAATCCAGCGCGGATTGCTCCGACTTAGCCAGCCACGTGTGGCCGAGCGGCTGAAGCCGCGCGAGATCATTTGTCGTCACCAGATAGGTGGTCAGCAAAGGCGCATCCAGCGTAAGGAGCGGCCGCGTGTTGGTGTCGAGCGTGCCAGATTCAAATAATTTTTGCGACCGCTGAAAGGCCGCAATGGCCGCACGCGTCTGCGACCCGATGGCGGCGTCGATGGCGCCCGGCGAAATAGCCCGCCGCGCGAGCGCGACCTGGGCCTCAAACCCGTCGCGCACCGGCCGGGGAAAATCCGCCGGCAATGACGGCGCGACTACGAGCGGCTTGAGCTTGATCGGCTTGATCGGAACCGTGGGGATTACGGATTGAACCGCCGCAGCCGCTTTGGCTCGGGAGATTTTCCTCGAATGCCTTTGATGCCACCAGAGCCAGCCGAATCCGGCGAGGATGACCAACAGCAGCAGCACGGCAATAAGATCCCCCAGCCGGGGGCGGCGTTTGGACGGAAGTTTTTCCAGAAACGGCACGGCCACAAGTTACCCGCCGCCGCCGGACAGCCAAGCGTGAAGTTTTCAGTTGCCAGCAACAAGGCGTCAGTGATTAGCCGCGCGGCATTTTCGTAACCGACCGGACTGGTATTGATAATGAAGTGATACTGGATCGGGTCGTTAATGTCGGCGTTAAAATAGGTTTTTAGATAGCGGGCCCGGGCGTGTTCCTCTGCCAGACAAAACCGCCGTGCTTCCACCGGCGTTTTGTGGTCATCGCGACAGATGCGTTCCAGCCGGTCCTCCAGCGCGGCGACAAGGCGGACATTCAGTATGCCAGGCAGTTTCGCCATGACAACGCTGCCGCCGCGGCCGATGAGAATGGCGTTGCCCAGTTCCGCGAGTTGAAGCAGCGTCTCGGCCGTCTGCTGGACGATCATTTAGGCCGGCGGATGCAGCCAGAAAATGTCCGCCAGCGTGTCTTAAATCTGCGAGGCGCGATCCCCCGGCAGGAACCGGGCGAGGTACTTCGGGAGATTGTGGTCGGCCAAAACCTTGTCCATAAGGCCGCGATCGAATACGGTCCAGGCGGGACTCTCCGGCAGTGATGCGGCTGGAGATAGCCGGCCAGTTACTCCTCCACGATTAACGCGCCGCAGCCGGGCTAGCGGGAAATGGCTACGGCCCAGCGCATTTCCGGCGGCGTCCCGGCACGAGCCGACGGGACGGCATGGCTGTGGATGAGGGAAACACAACGGTCAAGGCTGGCATTCATCATGAATCACCTCGTGGTTACAACCCAGCCTACGCCCTTTGCCGGGCAAATTGCAACGGGCCAGCGCAGTTTTTAACGGCGCTAAACTTTAGTATTAGTTTCTAGTCCGACCCCATCATCGCCTCGTATGCGGTGCCGATCTGGTCCACGAGCGGCGAGGGAGCCACCGGCAGGCCATCAAAGGCGGCGACCGGCACGATGCCCAGCGCGCTTTGAGTGAGAAAAATTCCTTCCGCGTTGCGCAACTGTTCCGGCTTGATGATGCGCTTCTGCGTGGCGAGGCCGAGCGACTGGCAGATCTCCAGCACCACCGCCCGGGTGATGCCCGGCAACACGCCGCGCCCCGTCGGCACCGTGCAGATGTTGTCCTGGTAAATCCAGAAGATATTTCCGCTCGCCGTCTCCGCCACTTCGCCATTCGTATTCAACAGCAGCGCCTCGTCCGCGCCTTTTTCCTCCGCCTCGGCCCGCGCCAGCACATTCAGGATTTTACTTGTCGTCTTGAACGCCGACAGTGCGTCGCCCGCCGGAATCCGCAGGGCCGACGTAACCAGACTCCACTGCAAGGGCTCGTCCGGATTCACCCGCGGTAACGGATTCAACGTCATCGCCAACGTCGGCGGCCCCGCCAGTTTTGGAGAATACCCACGCCGGCCCGGCCCGCGCGTAAGCGTCAGGCGCAGGATGGCGTCGGCCACCTCGTTCTGTGCGGCGAGCTGCTCCGCGAACCGCTGGATTTCCTTGGAGGTGAACGGCAGGGGGATTTTCAGAAACTCCGCGCCGCGCGCCAGCCGCTCCAGATGCTGTGCCAAGCGGAAGGGCCGGCCGCGCGCCACGCGCAGCGTTTCAAAGAGGCCGTCGCCCAACAAAAATCCGCGGTCGTTCAGGGACACGAACGCTTCGGCTTCGGGCAAAAATCTTCCGTTGAGAAAAACCAGCATGGATTCAATCCTTCGTGACGCTTCAATTATCCGAACTGGGGCGGGAGTTCAAGCTTTAGCTGGGAGCGGGCCGGGCCGGAGTGGCGCACGAGTGGCTGGCCATGGAATTTTCAAGCGCCAGCTTGGATGGTTAGTCCAGCAAAAATCTATGTCCCCATGACCCCGGCCGGCGGTGAGGTTTGGGTAAGCGTCCGTCGCGGTTGCGGCCAATCATGCCGGCTGCAGCTTTCACTGCGAGGGCAAGTCACGGCCGGTGCTGGTTCGGTATCGGGGCGACTGCGGGATTAAATTCCAGCTTCAGTGCCGCCAGAAAACCGGCGGCCTTGGCGAGCGTCTCCTCGTACTCCGCCGCCGGTTGGGAGTCGGCCACGATGCCGGCACCGACATTGAAGTGCGCCACGCCGGGCCGGCAGACCGCCGTGCGGATGGCGATGTTCAACTGGCTTTCGCGGTTGAAGCCGAGGTAGCCGATGGCCCCGCAATATGGCCCGCGCGCGATCGACTCCAGTTCGTCAATGATTTCCATCGCGCGAATCTTCGGCGCGCCGGTGATGCTGCCGCCGGGGAAACACGACGCGAACGCCGCAAAATGCGTGACGCCCGCCCGCAGCCGGCCCTCGACCGTCGCGACGAGATGCTGCACCTGCGCGAATTTTTCAAGCTTGGCCAGCTCCGGCACCTGCACCGAGCCGTATTCGCAGACCTTGCCGAGATCATTCCGCAGCAGGTCGGTGATCATCACAAGCTCGGCGAGTTCCTTGGCGCTGGTCTGCAATTCGTAGGCGAGCTGGGCGTCCCGCGTCGGGTCAGCGTCGCGCGGACGTGTGCCTTTGATCGGCCGCGTCACGATTTGCGAACCGCTCAACCGGAGAAACTGCTCCGGTGAGGACGAGGCGATATTAAATTCTCCGCAATCAAGGTAGGCGGCCAGGGGCGCGGGTGAGACGGCGGACAATTTTTGAAACAGCTCCCAGCCGGATCCGCTCCAGGGCGCCGTGAGCCGCTGCGAAAGGTTGACCTGATAAATATCGCCGGCGCGGATGTAGGTTTGCGCGCGTTCAACGGCGGAGATAAATTCGTCTCGCGAAACATTGGAAACAGCCTCGGCCACTGAAGTGCCGAGCCGAAGAGTACCGGAAGCATTTTCTTCCTCGGTGTCTCGGTGTCTCGGTGACAATTCCTTTGACGTAATTTTTGAATTCCAGAAATCCATTTGCGCCTTTGCCCGCCCCTCGCTGCGGGAACCATCGTCAGCCAGACCGGTGGAGACCACGAAGACTTTGCCGAGCCGGTGGTCGAAGACAACCAAGCTGTCGTAGAAACCAACGTGACAATCGGGCAGTTCCAGATCATTCACCGCCCGGCGCGGAAGTTTTGGCTCGGTGAAATTCTTAAGTTCGTAACCCCAGTAGCCAAACGCGCCGCCGAGCGGGAACGGCGAATCAATCTCGTCGAGCAGTTCGAAGCGCGCCATCAGCGCATCGAGCAGGTGCCACGGATTGCCGAACAGTTGCTGCCGCCCGGCGCGGGTAATGATTTCCCCGCGCGATCCGAAGGAGCGGAAGCTGAGAAACGGATTGGCGACGACGAAGGAGTAGCGCGCCGCAAGCGGATCAAACTGCGAGGTGCGCAAGAGCACAATGCCATTTTCGCCGCGCAACTTCTCGACCAGCGATTCCGGCGTGTACGCGGTGGGGATTTCGTGGATCAGGGGCCGCATGACACTTCACGCGAACGCGACCGGCAACGTGCCGGGCGGACCGACGCGGCGTTCGTAGTCGCGGATGATGGCGATGACTTCGTCCACGTCGTCGGTGATTTTCAGGAGATCGAGATCGTCCGGGCTGATCAGATTACCCTTTTCCAGGCGCAACTTCAGCCACGCGATCAGACCCTTCCAATGCGCCTTGCCGAACAGGATCAAAGGGAACTGCGGGATGCGCTGCGTCTGCACGAGGGTGAGCACTTCAAACAGCTCGTCCAGCGTGCCAAAGCCGCCGGGCATGAAGACAAAACCGATGCTGTATTTCACGAAGCAGACTTTGCGCGAAAAAAAATAGTGAAAGTGAATCGGCACGTTGGCGAAGCGGTTGCCATTCTGCTCGTGGGGCAACTCGATGTTGAGGCCGACGGATTTGCCCCCGGCATGGGTCGCGCCCTTGTTCGCCGCCTCCATGATGCCGGGCCCGCCGCCGGTGACGACGGCGAGATTATGTTTGGCCAGGCCTTTCCCAATCTCCAGGGCGGCGCGATAATACGGGTCCGTCGGCTTCGTCCGCGCGGAGCCGAAGACGGTCACCGCCGGGCCGACCTGGGACATCGTCTGGAACGAGTCCACGAACTCGGACATGATCCGGAAAATGCGCCAAGGATCCTCGCGGATGAAAGTATTGCCGTCGCTCATGCCGCCACTTTAGTCCGGTCCACAAAATGAAACAAGCCGGAGAACGCGAATTCTCCGGCCGGCTTCAGGGATCCGGGTTTACGAGCAACCGAGGCTCTCGCCGCAGTTCAGGCACTTGTAGCAGGCGCCGTTGCGGACGGTGATCTGGCCGCAGTTCGGACAGCTCGGCGCGTCCTGCTGGTTGGTAATCATCTGCGTGAGCGTCGCCGCGCGGCGGTCGTGCTTGTGGCTGGTCCCGGCGGGGAGCTGGATCACGTCTGTGTCCTCGGCAATCGGCAGTTCAGGCACCGGCCGGTTCACTTTTTTTTTTATTTCCTCGGCCAGGCCGGGCATGACCAGCTCCGGCTGGTTGCGCGCGGTCGTAATGTTTTCGCGATAGCCGGGAATGAACTGGAACGCCATCCAGCGGAATACGTAGTCGGTGATGGACGAGGCGTTACGGATGTCCGCATTCTTGGTAAAACCGCTCGGCTCGAAACGCTGGTGGGCGAACTTCTTGACGAGCGCCTCCAGCGGCACGCCGTATTGCAGGGCCATGCTGGTGAGCGTGCCAATGCTGTCCATCAAACCCCCGATGGTGGAACCTTCCTTGGCCATGGTGATGAATAACTCGCCCGGCTGGTTGTCCTCAAACAGCCCGACGGTGAGATAGCCTTCGTGGCCAGCGATGTCGAACTTGTGCGTGACGGCGGTGCGGGTATCCATGAGCCGGCGGCGCAGCGGCTTGCCGGATTCGCTTTCCAAACGGGCCACTTCGGCTTCGAGTTCCTGAACGCGGGCGTCGAGCGCCGGAGCGACGAGGGATTTGTCGCCACCTTCATTGGTTTTCTTGGTGTTGAGCGGCTGCGAACGCTTCGAACCATCGCGGTAAATGGCCACACATTTCAAGCCCATCTTCCACGCCTGAACGTAGGTGTCTCGGATTTCGGCCACGGTGCATTCGCTCGGCATGTTGACGGTCTTGGAGATCGCGCCGCTGATGAACGGCTGGGCGGCCGCCATCATTTTCAAATGCGCCAGGTAGCCGATGCTGCGCTTGCCCCGCGAAGGCTTGAAGGCGCAGTCGAACACCGGCAGGTGCTCCGACTTCAGGCCGCTGGCGATCTTCACACCGTTTTCCTCGACGTCTTCAATCGTGTCAAATTTCTCGATGTGCGCAATGATGACGGTCACTTCCTTCTCGCTGTAACCGAGGCGGCGCAGCGCGTCGGGCACGCCGCGGTTGACGATCTTCAACATGCCGCCGCCGGCGAGCAGTTTGTATTTCACCAAGGCGATGTCGGGTTCCACACCGGTGGTGTCGCAGTCCATGAGGAAGGCAATCGTGCCGGTGGGCGCTAGCACGGTGACCTGCGCGTTGCGGTAGCCATGCTGTTTGCCCTTGGCGAGGGCGCCATCCCAGCATTTGCGCGCCTCGGTCTTGAGATAATTGAATTCCGCGCTCGGCTGGATGGTTTCCACGGCTTCGCGGTGCAGCTTGATGACGCCAAGCATGGACTCGACATTGTCCTTAGTCACGGTTTTCTCGACGCCGGCGCAGCGGGCGTCGCGGTAGCCCGCAAACGCGCCGGTGGTCGCGGCGATGTCGGCGCTCTGCTCGTAAGCATGACCGGTCATGATCGACGTAATCGCCCCGGCCAGCGCACGGCCCTCGTCGGAATCGTAAGGCAAACCGTAGCTCATACAAAGCGAGCCAAGGTTCGCGAAGCCGAGGCCGAGCGTACGGAAGATGTGGGAGTTTTCCGCGATGTCCTTGGTCGGATAGCTCGCGTTGTCCACGAGGATTTCCTGGGCCGTGATGAAGATGCGAACGGCCGCCTTGAAGCGTTCGATGTCGAACTTGCTGTCTTCGCGCTTGAACTTCATCAAGTTGAGCGAGGCAAGATTGCACGCGGTGTTGTTGATGAAAACGTATTCGCTACAGGGATTCGTGGAGTGGATCGGCTCGGTGCCCTTGCAGGTGTGCCACTTCTGGATCGCGCCGTCATATTGGATGCCGGGGTCGCCGCAAATGTGCGTGCCTTCGGCAATCTTGTCGAGCAGCTTGCTGGCGTCCTTCTTCTGGAGCGGCTTGCCGTCGCGGATGGCGCGGGTCCACCATTCTTTGCCGGCGAGGGCGGCTTCAAAAAACTCGTCGCTGGCGCGGACAGACAGGTTTTCGTTCTGATACATCACGCTGCCATAGGCGTCGCCGTTGTAGCTGCCGTCATAGCCCTGTTCAATCAATGCCCAAGCCTTCTTTTCTTCCTTCTGCTTGGCGTCGATGAATTCCTCGATGTCACCATGCCAGTCGCGGAGCGTGTTCATCTTCGCCGCGCGGCGGGTCTTGCCGCCGGATTTCACGACGTTGGCCACTTGATCATACACCTTGAGAAAGCTCATCGGACCGCTGGGGCGGCCGCCGCCGCTCAATTTCTCGCGGCTGGAACGGATCGGCGTCAGGTCGGTGCCGGTGCCGGAGCCATACTTAAACAGCATCGCTTCGCTGTAGGCGAGGTGCATGATGGATTCCATGTCGTCCTTGACGGACTGAATGAAGCACGCGCTGCCCTGCGGATATTCGTACTGCGTCTTGGCGCGTTCGGCCTCCTTGGTTTTCCGGTTGAAGAACCAGTTGCCCTTGCTGGAATTTTTGCCGACACCGTATTCGTGATAGAGACCGACGTTGAACCACACCGGCGAGTTGAACGCGCCGTATTGGTTGAGACAGAGCCAGGTCAATTCCTCGTAAAAGATCTCGCCATCGGCCTTGCTGAAATAGCCATCCGCGATGCCCCAGTCGGAAATGGTGCGCGTAATGCGGTGGATGAGCTGGCGCACGGAGGTTTCGCGCTCGGAGGTGTGCTGTTCGCCATAAAAATACTTCGAAACGACGACCTTCGTGGCGAGCACGGACCATGACTTCGGCACTTCGACGTTTTCCTGCTTGAAGATGACCTTGCCGGCGTCGTCAGTGATTTCGGCGGTACGCTGATCCCATTCGATCTGGTCGAACGGCTTGACCTTGGCGTCGCTGAACACACGCTCGACGCGCAGCGATTTTTTGGCTTCGGATTTGGTCGGTTTCATGGCGCGGGTCGCAGAAACGGGGTTGGGGCGGCGGGGGGCGGCTTTCGGGGCCGGCGACGAAACTTCCTCACGGGCATCAATCATGGTGAACTCCAGGTTTATTTTTGCAATTTGTCCGGTCGGCTTCAAGCGAGACAGAAACGCGCCGGGATTAAAAATCCGTCAATTTTTAGGAAAAAACGAGATTTTCCTCGAAATTGAAGCCCCCCACTAATTGGGGAACAGCGACCATCATGCTACCACCGGTTGTGGATTTCAAGAAAATTTTACAAAAAAGTTACAGGAACGATATTCGCAAATGAAATCAGGCGAATCCGCCGGTTTCTACGGGTGGAAGCCGACTTATTCCCACCGGTGAACAAGATTTTTTAGCGCCGGCCTTTGGCACGATTGCTGCCTCGGGCACCGGATTTCTTGGAAGTCCGCTTTTCGCGTTTTACGCCGAATGGGTGGGCGGATTTGCCTGGTGCTTGGGCTTTGGCTGCCGGACGAAATTTACGCTTGGGCAAAACCGTTTTGGGCCGCGCCTTGGGCACTAGCACAATCGGGCAGCCTTCGTAGCCGAACGCCGTGCGCAGTTCATCCGCGAGGCTTTTTTTGTATTGTTCGGAAAACAGTTCGTCGCGGTTCACAAACAACAGGAAGGTCGGCGGTGCCTGCCGGACCTGCGTGGCGTAATAAAATTTCAGCCGGTGGCCCGCATCGCTGACCGGCTGGCGGCGTTCGACAGCGTCGTTGATGGTGCGGTTGAGGATGGCGGTGGGAATTTTTTGCTGCAATTGCGCAGCGACATAACGCACCGCCTCCAGCAGACGATCCAGATGAAAGCCGGTGGTGGCGGAGGTGAAAATCACCGGCGCGTAATCGAGAAAAAACAATTTGTCCTGCACCCACGAACCAAATTCACTCAGGGTGGTGAGCTTCTTCGCCTGGCCCTCGGTGCGCTTCTTCGCCTCGCGGGATGCGATCTCCTCCTCGCGTGCCTTGCGGATTTCGTCCGCGAATAGATCCCACTTGTTGATGACGATGATGCAGGCGCGGCGCTGCTCGACGATGGTGTCGGCGATCTTCTTATCCTGTTCGGTGACGCCCACTTCGGCGTCAATGACCAATACCGCGATGTCACAGCGGGCGATGGATTCTTGCGCCCGCTGGACGCTGAAAAACTCCACGGAATCGTCCACCTGCCGGGCCTTGCGCATCCCGGCAGTGTCGATCAAAATATAGTGGGAACGCACGCCGTCGGTCTCCACCTCAAACGGCACGTCCACGGAATCGCGCGTGGTTCCGGCAATGGGCGAGACGATGACGCGCTTGGAATGGGTGAGCGCGTTGATGATGGACGACTTGCCGACGTTGGGCCGCCCGACGATGGCGAGCTTTAACGGGCCTTGAATCTTGGGTCTGGGTTCCGAGGTTTCGCCTTCGACGTTTTCAGGACTTTGCACTTCGGTCTCCAGACTTTGGACTGGCAGAAAGGCCGTCGCGGCGTTCATCAAATTTTGAATACCTTCACCATGGATGGCGCTGACGGGGAAAATTTTCTCGAAACCGAGCCGGGCGAATTCATCCATGTCCTTTTCGGCGCGCGCAGTATCCACCTTGTTGACAGCCACGAGCACGGGTTTGCCGCTCTTACGCAACCGCTGGGCGACCTCGCGGTCCAGTGGCACGACGCCTTCCTGCACGTTGACGACGAGAATGATGGCGTCCGCCGCCTCGATGGCCATGCCAACCTGCTCCACAGCGGCCTTGATGATAACGTCGCCGGACTTTTCGCCGCGCAACAGGCCGATGCCGCCGGTGTCCACGAGCGTGTAGGGCCGTCCCTGCCATTCGGCCTCGACGCTCACGCGGTCCCGGGTGACGCCCGGCTGGTCGTGAACGATCGCAATCCGTTTCTTGACGATGCGATTGAACAGCGCGGATTTGCCGACATTGGGTCGGCCGACGATGGCGATAAGTCCTGACATGATGTCAGGATAAAAGAAATCCGCACCCGGCAAAAGGCAAAAGCCCGTTCATTTGACTTAGACCAACGCCACGAATATCAGCGGCAAGTTGCCGCACCTCCCACACGACTATCGGCTTGCGCGTCTACGCCCTATTTCCAAGAACCAACGGAGCAACGCAGCCCTAACGGTTCTCATTTAAACTCTTTCGTAAATATGGATTAAAACTTTTTCGTGTGGTTCGCTGCTTTCGCGGATAACTTGTCCGGAAATGAATCCCGGTTCCGCCGTCCCCATCGAAGCCGAACTGCTCGTCATCGGCTACGGTAATTCCCTGTGCCGCGACGACGGCGTGGGCCCACGCGTGGCCGAGGCGGTTGAGGAATTAAATTTGCCCGGTGTCCGCACGCTCGTCTGCCAATTGCTCACGCCCGAATTCGCCGACGCCATCGCCCGCGCCCGCCGTGTGATTTTCGTGGACGCCGCCGTGGACAAGACGGACGGCGTGCATTTCCGCCACTTGGAGCCCGGCGACACCTCACAGCTCATGGCGCACGCCGCCGATCCGCGCACCATGCTCGCGCTGGCGCGGGATGTTTTCGGCCATGCGCCGGAAGCCTGGTGGCTCACTATACCCGCAATGAATCTGGGTTTTGGCACCGATTATTCACCAGAAACCGAAGCCGGATTTCAAAAGGCGGTCGGTGAAATCAGCCTTTTAGCCGCGGGATTTGGCGCTTAAGCCACCAATAAAAGCCAAGCTGTCGGCAACTTATGCAAAGCGGGTTTTAACCCGCCCAGGTAAGCTGGAAAAGTGAAGTTGCCCACGCTTTCAAACTTCGCAGGCCAATCCCGGTTTGACCGGGCGTTGATTCCACCTGCGCCGGCTGCGCCCCCGGTCCGGCTTAAGATTGCCGTTCGTGGTGCGGTGCAGGGGGTTGGTTTCCGGCCGTTTGTTTTTCGTCTAGCCGGAGAGTTAAATCTGAACGGCTGGGTTCATAATTCAGCACAGGGCGTTTTTATCGAAGTCGAAGGTGCCCGCGCGACCTTGGAAAAGTTCTTGCTCCGCCTCGCCGCAGAACTACCGCCGAACAGTTTTATCCAAAGTCTCGAATCAAGGTGGCTGGATGCTGTCGGCCTGCAAAAATTTGAGATCCGCCCCAGCGAGCACTCCGGTGCCAAATCCGCCCACTTGCTGCCGGATCTGGCGATGTGTCCGGACTGCCTGCGCGACATTTACGATCCTACAAACCCGCGCTTCCGCTATCCGTTCACCAATTGCACGCACTGCGGGCCGCGCTTCAGCATTATTGAGGCATTACCATATGACCGCGCCAACACGGCGATGAAAAAGTTTCCGATGTGTTCCACGTGCCAGGCTGAATACGACAATCCGCGCGACCGCCGCTTCCATGCGCAGCCGAACGCCTGCCCGGTTTGCGGACCGCAACTGGAACTGTGGGCTGCGACCGGCGAAAAGATTTTCGGCGGCAACGCGGCGCTGCTCGCAGTGGCGCAGCAGATCCGGCATGGAAAAATTATCGCGGTCAAAGGAATCGGCGGATTTCATTTGCTGGTGGACGCCCGCAACGAAAAGGCGGTCCGCCGTCTGCGCGAGCGCAAACATCGCGATGAAAAACCTTTGGCGCTCATGATGCCGACGATTTCCATGGTAAAAGCTGTTTGCGAAGTTTCGGCGCTGGAAGAACAACGACTGCGTTCACCGGAAGCGCCGATTGTTCTGCTACGCCGCCGGAAACTTGAAACCTCCCCTTACCGACTAAGAATTCCTGAAAACGTCGCCCCGAAGAATCCGCTGCTCGGCGTGATGCTGCCATCCAACCCGCTGCACCAACTGCTGCTGCTGGAACTGGACTTTCCCGTCGTGGCCACGAGCGGCAATTTGAGTGACGAGCCAATCTGCATCGACGAACACGAAGCGCTGGAACGTCTGCGCGGCATTGCCGATGTCTTTCTCGTCCATGATCGGCCGATTGTCCGGCATTTGGACGACTCGATTGTTCGCGTGATACTGGGACGCGAGATGGTTTTGCGCCGGGCGCGCGGTCTCGCGCCGCTGTCAATTCAATTGAGTTCCAGCGCCCGAAGTCCGGAGTCCAAAGCCATTCTCGCCGTGGGTGCGCACCTAAAAAACTCCGTCGCGCTCGCCGTCGGTAAAAGTGCTTTCATCAGCCAGCACATTGGCGACCTGGAAACCGAAGCCGCCAATTCGGCTTTCCGGCGGGTTGCCAACGATCTACCAAGGCTTTACGACACTAATCCAGAAATACTCGTCGCTGATCGGCATCCCGATTATATATCGACCAAGTTTGCCCAAGCCAGCGGGAAGCACCTACTCACCGTCCAGCATCACGTCGCCCATGTCCTTTCGTGCATTGCGGAAAATGAAATTCAACTGCCTGTGCTTGGTGTCGCTTGGGATGGCAGCGGTTATGGAACGGATGGGACAATTTGGGGTGGAGAATTTTTTCTTGTCACCAACGAGCGGGTTGAACGCGTCGCGCATCTGCGGCCGTTCCGGCTGCCCGGCGGCGACAAGGCCGTCAAGGAACCGCGCCGCGCCGCGTTGGGACTGCTTCATGAATTATATGGCGACGCGGTTTTTGAAATGACGCATCTCCCGCCGCTGCGAGAAATGTCCCCGGTCGAAATGATTACCTTGAAAGGTATGTTACAGTGCCGGTTCAATACGCCAGCCACCTCCAGTATTGGCCGATTGTTCGACGTGGTGGCCTCACTGGTCAACTTGCGGCAGCGGATGCAATTCGAAGGCCAGGCGGCGATGGAACTGGAATCGGCGATTGGCGACTTCAAAACCGACCAGGGCTTTCCCCTGCCAATAATCGACCGAAATCCAATGTTGGCCTTGGACTGGTCGCTGATGACTGCAGCGATTATAGCTGATGTGAAAAACGCCGTTCCGCTAGCAGAGATTTCGGCAAAATTCCACAACGCGCTGGCCGAGGCCGTGGTGGCGATCGCCAAAAGACTTGGGCTTTCGCGCGTCGCCCTGAGCGGGGGATGTTTCCAAAATCGGTATCTCACCGAACGCGCCGTGACACGATTATGCGCGGAACAGTTTCAGCCGTATTGGCATCAACGCGTGCCACCCAATGACGGCGGCATTGCGCTCGGCCAGATCTATGCGGCCCAACACGAGTTGACCTTGAAATAATATATGTGCCTCGCCATTCCCGGAAAAATACTAAGCATCAGCGGCGACGAAGCGTTGACGCGCATGGGCAGGATTGATTTCTCCGGCGTCATCAAACCGGCGAGTCTTGCGTATGTGCCGGAGGCAAGGGCTGGCGATTACGTCATTGTCCACGCGGGATTTGCCTTGGGTCAGGTGGACGAAGCCGAGGCTCAAAAAGTTTTTGAATACCTCAAACAAATCGGCGAGTTGGGCGAACTGGAGGGGAAATCGCCATGAAATTCATCGACGAATACCGTGACGCCGAGCTCGCGCACAAATTCGCCCGGAAAATTCATCAGCTTACCACAAAGCCGTGGCGGATCATGGAAGTCTGTGGTGGTCAAACACACGCCATCGTGAAGTTTGGGATTGATGAGTTGCTACCGGAGCAAATCGAGCTGATTCACGGGCCCGGCTGCCCGGTTTGCGTGACGCCGCTGGAGGTGATAGATCAGGCCCTGGAAATTGCCGCGCGTCCCGATGTGATTTTCACTTCCTTCGGCGACATGCTGCGGGTACCGGGAAGCAGCACGGATTTATTGAGCGTCAAGGCCCAAGGCGGGGATGTGCGAATGGTTTATTCGCCGCTGGATGCGGTGAAAATTGCCGGCCAAAATCCCACGAAAGCCGTGGTTTTCTTTGGCGTCGGCTTTGAAACCACAGCGCCGGCAACGGCCATGGCGGTATATTCGGCGGCGCAGCAAGGCTTCAAAAACTTCACGCTGCTCGTCTCGCACGTGCTGGTACCCCCAGCGATCGAGGCATTGATGGCGTCGCCGGAATGCCGTGTGCAGGCGTTTCTCGCCGCCGGTCACGTCTGTACAGTGATGGGCTATGAGGAATATTTTCCCCTCGCGAAAAAACATCGCGTGCCGATTGTCGTCACCGGTTTTGAGCCGCTGGACATTTTGCACGGCATCCTGTTGACGGTAGCGCAGCTGGAATCTGGGCGGGCGGAAGTGGAAAACCAATACGCCCGCGCCGTCCGCCGCGAGGGCAACCAACCGGCGCAGGAACTGATCCGCAAAGTATTCAAAGTGGTCCCGCGCAAATGGCGCGGCATTGGCGAAATCCCTCTCAGCGGGCTGGGTTTGGCGGATGAATTCCAGGCATTTGACGCAGCAAAAACCTTCGGCTTGGCTGACCGGCGGGTGGACGAACCGGCGGAGTGCATCGCCGGCTTGATATTGCAGGGGCAGAAAAAACCCCGCGAATGCCCGGCGTTCGGCACGCGCTGCACCCCGGAACATCCGTTCGGCGCAACGATGGTTTCCAGCGAAGGCGCGTGTGCGACCTACTACCGCTACCGCCGGCATAACGCAGCAGCCACGGCGGTGACCAGATGAGAACACCCGATTTCAACACGGCCTGTCCGGTTCAGATATCGCAGTATCCGGAGGTTTTGATGGCGCATGGCGGCGGCGGCACGCTGACGCACCAACTGCTTGAAAATGTTTTTGGCCGGGCCTTCCGTAACCCCATTCTCGACACTTGCCATGACTCAGCACAATTCACGGTACCGCCCGGGCGGCTGGCGATGACGACGGATTCCTACATCGTGCGGCCGATTTTTTTCCCCGGCGGCGATATCGGTTCGATGGCGGTTCACGGCACGGTGAACGATCTGGCAATGAGCGGTGCGCGGCCGTTGTATCTGAGTTGCGGCTTCATCATTGAGGAAGGCCTGCCAATGGCAACGCTCGTTCGCGTGGTGAATTCGATGCGTGACGCGGCGCAAAAATGCGGCGTGTCGATCATCACCGGCGACACCAAGGTCGTGGACAAGGGCAAAGGCGATGGCCTGTACATCAACACGACCGGCATCGGCGTCATTGAACACGAACAAACGATCTTGCCACGGAACGTGCAGCCCGGCGACGCGGTGCTGGTCAGCGGCGATCTCGGCCGGCACGGCATGGCCATCATGGCCGTGCGCGAAGGTCTACAGTTTGAAAGCGCGATTGAAAGCGATTCCGCACCGGTGCATGCGGCGGTCTTGAATTTGATCAAAGCGGGGACAGAAATCCATTGCCTGCGCGATTTGACGCGTGGCGGGCTGGCGAGCGCACTTAATGAAATTGCCGAGGCCGCCGGCGTGAAAATTGCCGTCGAGCAGAAGTTAATTCCCGTCCGCGAGGAGGTCCGCGCCGCCTGCGAAATACTGGGGCTTGATCCGTTGCAGGTTGCCAACGAGGGCCGGTTCGTCGCCTTCGTCGCAGCGAAAGACGCGGAGGCAGCCTTGGAACTTTTGCGCGGTCAGGACGGATCGGCCAACGCCGCGCTGATCGGCAAGGTAATGGAACACCCCGGACCCCTGGTGACTTTGAAGAGCGAGCTGGGCATCAGCCGGATCCTCGACATGCCAAGCGGGGAGCAACTGCCGCGGATTTGCTAACGGCACAGCCCGGAAAGTATTCCTCTTTGAATCAGCCGCCTTCGAACGCCGCGCGGTTTAGCCGAACGATGATTATCTCGCCAAATCTTCTGCATAAGCGGTGCAATATAGGACCAGAAAAAAACAATGGCCGTGTGGTGAAAAATTCTCGCCCCCGCTATTTTCAAGACACAAATCGTGGAATCTTCAAAACATCATCGGGAGCCGACCAGGTCAGCGGCAAAAAAAAGCCCGACGGTGGCATATCAACCAGCTCCGGCACGGGAAACGGCGTTTGACCGGCCCCGGGATCGGCTGGGCAACCGGTTCGTCTATGCCGTCATCTCTTCGCGGGCGCGCGGGCTTTCGTTGGGCGTCAATGTCAATCCGGACAAGGAGTGCAACTTCGACTGCTCCTACTGCGAAGTGGATCGTCGCCAGCCGTCCGGGGAGAAAAAGCTCGACGTGGATGTCATGGCCGCCGAATTGCATAAGACCATCGCCTATATTCAAAGCGGCAAACTGGCGGCCCGCGCGTATTACCGTTCACTCCCGCGCGAACTGCTGCAATTGCGTCAGGTCGCATTGAGCGGCGATGGCGAACCGACGCTGGCGGATAATTTTGTCGAGGTGGTCAAAGCCGTCGCCCGCGTCCGCGCGCTGGGCGATTTTTTCAAGATTGTTTTGATCACCAACGGCACGAGCTTGGACCGGCCGGTGGTGTTGCGCGGCTTGAAACTGCTCACCGGCTCGGATGAGATCTGGATCAAGCTCGACGGTGGCACCCAGACGTTCATCGACAAGGTGAACCGGCCGGACGGGCCGATGCGAAAAGTCCTGGCGAACATCACCCTGATTGGCCGCCAGCGTCCGGTCATCATTCAGAGCTTATTTCCCGCGGTCAATGGCGATGAGCCGCCATTTGAAGAGATTCAGCAGTACGCCTTGCGCCTGAAGGAGCTTAAGGTCGAAGGCGCCCAGATCTCGATGGTTCAAATTTACTCGGCCGCGCGGCCGGGCGTGAATGCGGAGTGGGGCCACCTGCCGCTGCGCGTGCTTTCCCAGATCGCGCAAACGGTGCGTCAGCTGACCGGGCTTCGGGCCGAAGTCTTCTAAAACGGTATTCTGCTCCGGTCACCAAAAGTGTTGACTGGAAAATCCCTAGTGTTAGACAGAGAGGTCGCCCGTCCGCCTGGACGAGCGATTAAAATCAACCCATTATTCATGAGCCATCCTGGCCACCGAACGAGTGCCGTCTCCCAACTCTGTCCCCAATGCGGCTTGTGCTGCGACAGCACCCTTTTTGCCGACGTGGAACTGCGCGCCGACGACGACGCCACGCGCTTGCGTCAGCTTGGCCTGATGCTCGTCAAGAAGGGCCGCACCAAAACCGCCTTTGCGCAGCCGTGCGCCTGTTTTGACGGCAAGTTGTGCGGCATCTACGCCGACCGGCCAGGGCGTTGCCGCCGATTCGAGTGCGGCCTGTTGAAACGGGTTGATACCGGGGAAATGACGACGGGTGCGGCCTTGAAAAAAATTGCCGCGGCCAAGCAGCGCGCCGAGGCGGTGCGAGCGCTGCTGCGTTCCCTGGGCCAGCGCGACGAGGCGATGGCGTTGACGCACCGTTATGCCGAGGCCGTGAGCGCCCCGATTGATCTGTCCGACGCGGGCCGCGCCGACCGGCACGGCGAACTCATGCTGGAAGTGAACGACCTGATGACGATGCTGCAACGGGATTTTCTCCGCTGAACTCAGACCAGGCCGACGTCCTTGGAAAGCTTTTCGGCGGCGGCGTTGTCCACCCATTTCACCAGGGCGATGAAGTTAACGAGCGCGGGACTGTCGGCCTTCACCTTGAACAAATTCCGGAGGGCGTGCACGGTCTTGGTATAGATCGCGGCATACTTTTCATGGACGAGCCGAGTCACGAAGGTGTCTAGGATCGGACGCGCGAGCGGATCAGTCTGGCCGTCGGGCAAATACGGAAACAGACAGAAGACGCGCACAAAAATCATGGGATCGGCCTCGGTCAGGACGAGCCAGCAGGCTTTCACCTCATCGGCGTCATACATGCCGCGCATCCGTTTGCGGATGGCGGCAAGCACTTCGGCGGGCGAAGCGCGGGTGGCGATTAGGTCTTTGATGAGGTCCCACGCCAGCTGGCGTTCGCGCTCCGGCGTGAACGTGGTCTGCTCGGTGAGCCGCTCGAGGATTTCCTTCAGGCCAAGTTCCTGTGCGACGGCTTTGCCGAGCTTCTCCGCGTCTTCCTTGCGCAGCCGGTCGGAGGCGGCGATGGCGCGGATGCAAGACTGCTGCATGTGCGGATTGAACAGCCGCAACATCGCCGCCAGCGCGGCGGGCGTGGGCGATTGGCCCAACGGGATCAAATGCTTGATGCACTCGCTCGTGAGCGGGTCGTGGTCGGAAAGTTTTTCCACGCGGAACGTCAAGGTGTAGCGCAGAGTGCGGGCGAGGCCGCCGGCTTTGCCAATATTGTTGATGACCGCCTTGCGATGATCGTGGTTGATGATCAGCGCCAGCAACGTCTCGGCCGCCACCAGCCGTTTTTCGTCCACCACGCCATCTTCGCTGATCACGACGAGCTGCTCGATGACCGGTGGCAGGCGCTGGGCGAACACCACGTCCGGCGATTCCGTGCTCTGATGCTCGTAGTAATGCAGCAGTTCGAGGTAAAAAGACAGGCGCAGGAAAGCGTTCTTCTGCGCGCGCGCCGGCCCGGTATTTTCCCGGCTCAGGCGGATCCGCTGGTGCAACGCCTGGAGTTCCGTGCGCCGGTCGGAGGCCAGCGTTTGGTTTTGCTGGAGCAGCTCGGCAAAATCCGGCTTGAACGCCAGCATGATCTCCTCCGGCTTGGGCCGCGGATTAAACTTCACGTCCGTCGTCACATCCCGGAAAAAACCCAGCGCCTCCGCGCCGAACTCCTTGACGATGCGCTCGCGCGGCACCTGGCCCTTGACGAAACCGCGGTTGGCGCGGGCCACCGCCGGCGAGAAAAAATTGTCCGGATGCCTGAGCAGCGCCTGGAGCATCTCCTTCTCAAAGGGCGTATCCAGCTTGAGCAATTCCTCCAGCTCCGTATTCGCCGCCGCGGCCAGATCGCGCCGGGTCTTGTCGAGCGTCTTGAGTAACGTCGGCTGCAGGAAATTATCCTCCAGCTTGCCTTTGACCAGACTGGCGCACATCTCCGTCACCTGCTGGTTGTGCTCCATCAGGCGCGCGACAATCACGCCCACGTCGTTGAGCGGCAGCTTGCTGACCAGCGTGGTGATGAGGTTGACGAGGTCGCCGTGGGATTTCTGGCGGTGTTCGATGACGCGCTCGACCAGCGCCCGCAGCGCCTTGTTTTGCTGTTCCAAAGCCGCGCGTTCGGTCTCCGCCTGCGCCATGCGCAACGTCAGCTCAAACCATTCGCGCTGGATTTTCTCCACCGAAGCCAAAGCCACAGTTGTATCTTGCGCCGTTGACATGCGCCTATATTCATCCATCGGCGGAATAGTTACCAACCCTTTTTTGCATATTTAGTTTCACATTTGTCGTGCGACAGATTTGAAACTAAAGGTGGTGACGGACGTTTCGTGCTGATCAAGGTCACGTCTGTGGGCCGCTTTAGGCAACACTTGATTCCCGTTTGCCAACGCGGCGTTTGTCCGTCACACTGGCATTTCGAGCATGAACAAACGGTTTTACATCACCACGGCGATTGATTACGTGAACGGCCAGCCGCATCTCGGCCACGCCTACGAGAAGATCATTGCGGATGTCATCGCGCGGTCGCGGCGCAGCCTCGGCCAGGAGGTCTTCTTTCTGACGGGCCTGGATGAGCACGGCCAGAAGGTGCAGCAGGCGGCCCAGGCGGAAGGCCGGAACCCGCAGGCGTATTGCGACGCGCTGGCAGCGGACTGGCAGGCGTTCGCCCGCAAACTGGAGTTGACGAATGACGATTTCGTCCGCACCACGCAGCCGCGCCACAAGGCGTTCGTGCAGGCAACCCTGTCCCAGCTCCACGCGGCCGGCCATTTCTACCGGGCCACGTACACGGGCTATTATTCCACCAAGGAGGAGACGTTCCTCACGGAGAAGGACCGTCTGCCGGACGGGACGTTTGACGCCAGCTACGGTGAGGTGGTGGAGCTGAAGGAGGATAATTATTATTTCAAGCTCGGCGCGCAGCAGCAGTGGCTGATCGATTACATCGAGGCGAACCCGGAGTTCATCGCGCCGTCGTATCGCCGCAACGAGGTGCTGGGTTTCCTCAAAAACAACAAACTAGAGGACCTGTGCATCTCGCGTCCGCTGGCGCGGCTGAACTGGGGCATCCCCCTGCCCTTCGACCCGGAATTCGTGACGTATGTGTGGTTCGATGCGCTGGTGAATTACACCAGCATCGCGCACGCGCACGAGGCGCTCCATCTCTGGCCGGCGGACATCCACGTCATCGGCAAGGACATCGTGAAGTTCCACGCGGTCTATTGGCCGATCATGCTCAAGGCGATGGGGCTGCCGCTGCCGAAGCAGATCCTCGTCCACGGCTGGTGGCAAAAGGACGGCGCCAAAATTGCCAAGAGCACCGGCAACGTGATTGATCCGATCGCGGTCATCAACGAATGGGGCGTGGATGCCCTGCGCTTTTACGTATTGCGCGAGCTGGATATCGGCCCGGACGGCAACTGGACGGACGCCGGCTTCCGCTCGCGTTATCAGGCGGAGCTGGCGAACGGCCTGGGCAATCTGGTGAACCGCTCGCTCTCGATGCTGAAGCGTTATCGCAACGGCGTGGTGCCGGCGCGTTCCAATGAATTGGCGGCGGACGCGGCCAAGGCTGCCGACGAGACGCGGGCGCTGTTCAAGCAGAGCCAGCTCCAGGCGGCCCTGCATAGCATCTGGGGGCTGGTCAACCGCGCCAACAAGTTCGTGGATGAAACCGCGCCGTTCAAGCTGGTGAAAGATCCGGCGCAGGCGCAGCGGCTGGACGAAGTGCTCTACAACCTCGTCGAGTCGTGCCGCGTGCTGGCGGTGCTGCTCTGGCCGTTCCTGCCCGGCACGGCCACGAAGATTTATGCGCAGCTCGGCCTGACGGGGTCGCCGGATAAACTCGCCGACGCGACGTGGGGCGGACTGGCCCCCGGCCAACAGACCGGCGAACCCATCCCACTCTTCCCACGCAAGGAGGTTTAGACCTGCGCCTTTACGCGGCACTTGGTGGCCGGCGTCAAAACTCGGTAAAGCAGAGCCTGCCCGGCCATGGGCGCGAGACCACACGAAATTTTCTCGCCCGCTCCGCCATTTCTCGGTTTAATCTGCGCCACATGAAAATGCAAAAAGCTTACGCCGCCGCCGGCGTGGATATTGATCTCGGCAATAAAGTCAAAGCCACCCTGCCCCAATTGCTCGCGGCCACACATCGCCGCGAGGTGCTGGGCAAGGTCGGCGGTTTCGGCGGCCTGTTTGCATTGGACGTGAAAAAATATCGCGAGCCCATCCTCGTCTCCTCCGTGGACGGCGTCGGCACGAAGCTCAAGATCGCCTTTCAGCAGGACAAGCACGACACCATCGGAGCAGATCTGGTGAACCATTGCGTGAACGACATCGCCGTGCTCGGCGCGGAACCGCTGTTCTTCCTCGATTATCTCGGCACCGGCAAGCTGGAGCCGCATGTGTTCACGGACATCATCAAGGGTTTCGCCCGCGCCTGCGCGGAAAACAACTGCGCGCTCATCGGCGGGGAAACGGCGCAGATGCCGGGCTTTTACCAGAAAGGCGAATACGACGTGAGCGGCACGATCGTCGGCGTGGTGGAAAAATCCCGGATGCTCAACGGCCAGAAAACCGTGAAGCGCGGAGACGTGGTCATCGGCATCGCCTCGAGCGGCCTGCATACGAACGGCTATTCGCTCGGCCGGAAGATTTTCTTCGAACAGCTCGGCTACAAACCTTCCAGCAAAGTTCCCGGCCTAAAAAAAACCATCGGTGAGGAACTGCTGAAGGAGCACATCAGCTATGGCCCGCTGGTGCAAAAGCTCATTAAAAAATTCAACCCCGCGGGAAGCGGAAAGCGGAAGGCGGAAACAGTCAAAGCATTTGCGCACATCACCGGCGGCGGTTTCGTGGACAACATCCCGCGCGTGCTGCCGGCTTCGCTTGACGTGGTGATTAAAAAAGGTTCGTGGGACATGCCACCCATCTTCCGGATCATCGAGCAAAAGAGCGGCGTGCCGGATGACGAATTATATCAGGTGTTCAACATGGGCATCGGCATGGTGAGCATCGTCGCGGCGGACCAGGCGGAAGCCGTGCTTAAATTCATCAACACGCAGCCGCACAAGGCGTGGATCATCGGCGAAGTCGTCAAAGGCAAAGGCGAAGCGCGAGTAGAATAAATTTTGGCCAAAGCGACACCGAGCGCACAGAGGAAAAGATTTGGTTTCCGGAGCGGTGCGCCGGGTGACTCGGCCGTATTTCTTTTATGAACATTTTGGTCATCGGTTCCGGCGGACGCGAGCACGCGCTGGTCTGGAAGCTGGCACAGTCACCGCATGTCACCCAGATGTGGTGCGCGCCCGGCAATGCGGGCATGGCACAAGAGCGAACGGAGAAAGCGGAGAAGCCGGTAGAATGCGTCAACATCTCGGCTGAAGATTTGCCCAAGCTGCTGACGTTCGCGCAGGAGAAGCGCGTGGATTTCACCGTCGTCGGGCCGGACAATCCGCTCGCGCTGGGCATCGTGGATTTGTTTCAGCAGCACGGGCTGAAAATTTGGGGCGTGAACCGGAAGGCCGCGCAGTTCGAGTCTTCCAAGGTTTTCTCGCAAAAGTTCATGGAGAAATACGGCATTCCCACCGCGGCGGCCGGAACCTTCTCCGAGGTTGTGGCCGCAAAGAAATTTACCGCAACCCTGGGCGGCAGGTGCGTGGTGAAAGCCGACGGCCTGGCACTCGGCAAAGGCGTGTTGATATGCGCGAATCAGGCCGAGGCGGAAAAAGCCGTGGACGAAATCATGGTGGGCAAGGCGTTCGGCGCGGCGGGCGCGAACGTGGTCATCCAGGAATATCTGGAAGGCATTGAGGTTTCCCTGCACGCGCTGTGCGACGGTCAGACCGCGAAGATTTTCCCCACGTCCCAGGACCACAAACGCGCGCTCGACGGCGACTTGGGCCTGAACACCGGCGGCATGGGCACGTATTCGCCGACGCCCTTTCTCAACGACGCACAACTGGCCGAGGTGGCGAAAAAAGTTCTCGAACCGTTCATGCGCGGCTGCGGGGCGGAGGGCATTGATTATCGCGGCCTGCTGTATCCCGGCGTGATGCTGACGCAGACCGGTCCGAAGATTCTGGAATTTAACGCGCGCTTCGGCGATCCCGAGACGCAGGTTTATTTGACCCGCCTAGAAAATGATTTGGTGGAACTGCTGGACGCGAGCGCGAGCGGCACGCTGGCGAGGCACGAGTTGAAATGGAAACCCGAGGCCAGCGTCTGCGTCGTCATGGCCAGCGGGGGTTATCCCGGCAGTTATCCCAAAGGCAAAGTCATCACCGGCATCGACGCCGCGAACCAAATGCCGCGAACCAAAGTCTTCCACGCGGGCACGACGTTGAAAGATGGCCACATTGTTACCAACGGCGGCCGCGTCCTCGGCGTGACGGCGCTGGGCAAAGATTTGAAAGCCGCGCAGGCCGCCGCCTACGCCGCCGTGGAGAAAATCCATTTCGACGGCGCGCGCTTCCGGCGCGACATCGCGGCGAAGGCCATCTAACCTGGCTCATGCCGGCGGGGTGGGCGGCCGCTTTTAATTTGACGTTCTTTAGCCGCCATTTATGTTCGCGGCATGAACCAATTTGATCTGATTCCCCCCGCGACGATAGCGACGTCCACAGTCGGCCCGTCCCAGTTCCGGTTTCCCACTGTCTGGCTGCTGATCGGGCTGTTGTTGCTGTCGCTGGGCACAACGCGCGCGGAGGGGCCGGATGACGATTACATCGCCGCCTACAGCCTCATTAACGATGCGGATGCGATGAACACCAGCGGCAAGACCCGCCTGGCACATGCCAAATACATCGAGGCCTGGCAGGCTCTGACGCAGTTCAAGCGGGATAATCCGAGTTGGAATCCCGGTATCGTTTCCTACCGGCTGAATTACCTCGCTGGAAAAATCGCGGACACCGTGCCGGTGGCCGCCTATCCCAGCCCCGCCGTCGCCACCAACGTCGCCAGCCCCAACACCCCCAGCGAGTCCCTCGTCTCCACCAGCACCAACCCGGCGGAAACGCCAGCACCGAAACCGGCCGTGACCCTGATTGACGCCGGCAGCGAGCCGCGCACCGTGCTGCGCCTGCATCCCGCCGTCGGCGACAAACAAACGGTGAGCATGACCATGAAAATGGGGATGGACATGGGCGGCGCCGGCGGCCTGAGTCCGAACAGGGATATTCCCACCATCGGGATGAACATGGACGTGGAGGTTCAGGATGTTTCCACCAATGGCGAGATCACCTACACGGTGGTTTACCAGGATGCCTCCGTCGCCGCCGGCACCAACACGATGTCCACCATCGCCAACGCCATGAACACCGCCCTGGCCGGCATTAACGGGATGTCCGGCACCGGCCTGATGACCGACCGCGGGATCGTGAAAAAAATGGGGATAAAGCTGCCCCCCACCGCCGCGCCGCAGTTGAACCAGATCACGGATCAGATGAAGAATTCTTCCGCCGGCACGGCCGTGGCGCTGCCCGAGGAAGCCGTCGGCCCCGGTGCCCGCTGGGAATACCACACCAAAATTGATTCGCAAGGGATGAGCATTGACCAGACCATCACCTACAAGTTGGTGTCCTTGGACGGCGACCGGCTCAATATTCGCAGTCTCATCACGCAATCTGCCGGCAACCAGAAAATCTCGAATCCGGCGATGCCCACCCTGAAGATGGATCTCACCAAGATGACCGCCAACGCAACCGGAACCACCACCGTTGACTTGGGCAAGCTCCTGCCGGTGGCCGCCACGCTGTCGGAAAAAACCGAGACGGTCATGGGCATGAATATTGGCCAGCAGAAGCAGATGATGGACATGAAGATAAATATGAATCTCACCATTGAATCGAAATGAGATGTTTCCCCGGGACGTACTCCTACCAAAGTAAAGAGGATGGCGGTTTGACGGCTGCACGCCACGCCATTAACTTTATTCCATGATTGATTTCGCAGAAATGCACCCGCGCGCGGCGATGGCCAAAAACCGATTCGAGCCGCTGGCGAAGGAAATCTACACGCTGAAGAAGCAGCTCAACGCCGTCATCCTCGCCCATAATTATCAGGTGCCGGAGATCCAGGATGTGGCGGATTTCGTGGGCGATTCGCTGGGGCTAGCGCAGCAGGCGGCCAAGACGGACGCGGATGTGATCGTATTCTGCGGCGTGCATTTCATGGCGGAAACCGCGAAGATTTTAAACCCGGACAAGATCGTGGTGCTACCGGACAAGGCAGCGGGCTGTTCCTTGGAAGAAAGCTGTCCCGCCCCGGCCTTGGCGAAACTGCAAGCGACGAATCCAAATTTCTGGACAATTGCCTACATCAATTGCAGCGCGGCGGTAAAGGCGTTGTGCGACGTGATCGTCACCAGTGGCAACGCGGAACGCATTGTCAACGCCGCTCCAAAGGACCGCGACCTGCTGTTTGTGCCGGATGAGAATCTCGGCCAATGGGTGATGGAGCAGACGGGCCGCCCGATGACGCTGTGGAAAGGGAACTGCTATGCGCACGTCGAGTTTCAAAGCAGCCAGGTGCTGGCGGCGAAGCGGCAGTTTCCCGACGCGAAGATCGTGGTCCACCCGGAAAGTCTGCGCGAAGTGCGCGACCTGGCAGACGCGGTTTGCTCGACGGAAAAGATGATCACCTATTGCCAAAATAGTCCGGCAAAACGCTTCGTCATCGTGACCGAGTCCGGCATCATCCACCGGCTGCAGAAGGAATGTCCCGGCAAGGAATTTCTCTGCGCACCGACATTTGACACCCTGCGCGCACCGACCGACAACTGCCGTTGCAGTGAATGCAAATTCATGAAGCTGAACACGCTTGAAAAAGTGCGCGACTGCATGAAATACCTATCGCCGAGCGTTGCGCTGGCGGCGGAAATCATCCAACGGGCGCGGCGGCCGATTGAGCGGATGTTGGAGATTTCAACCAGGTAATTTCCACATGACCGGTCCGGTTTAAAACCAGCCGGGACGCAACCGCTAACGGGCCTGGCCATATCCTGTTGAGTTTATCCGGCCGAAAAATTATCGTTCAGCCATGCGCCAACTTCTGAAGTTTCCATTTTTGCCTGACCAGTTCGCCATCAGCCCGCCGGCACTAGAATGATTCAACGCGTGAAGTTCCTGCCATACCTTTGCCTGAGCCTGCTGGCTTGTTCTGTTCTGCCGCTGCACGCAACGGATTGGGCAGCCTGGCGCGTGGGGGACACGGCCGACGCCGACATCATCACACCGGTGGCGTTGGACGTAGTGGATGCCGCCGCGACCGCCGCGCTCCAATCGGCCCGGGCACGGCAAATCCCGGCGGTATTCCGCCGCTTCCCGCAACCGGCCAATTTGATGGCAGACGGATTTCTCGCCGCTTTCGCTCTGGCCCGCACCAATTTTCTGGACGAGATGGTGCAGGAGTTTCATACCGCAACGTTGGATGCGACGACCATTGCCTCGACGGATTTTGGCCATCTGGTCACGGGTTTCGACGTGAAACACCAGAGCTTTCCCGTCCCCGATGAACTCGCCGTCGAATGGGCGCTGGGCGGTGATGGCCAGGTTATCCGGGACAAGCTGCTGGCCGCGCTCCAGCACGCGACCGACCGACGCATCTGCCCGGATGTTTTACCCGAGGGCATGGTCGTCGGCGACACGATCCACCTTGTGCCGGTCACGGCGGTCGATCAAAAACTATCGCCGGACACGGTGCTGCAAAGCCCGCGACTTTCCACTGCCAGCCTCACGCCGGTCGCCACCGTGCGGTTGGAATTCCGCCACGAATTTCCCGCCGGGCAGCAGTTATTCGCGCGGGCGTTGGCGGCTTTCATCCAGCCCGACTGCCTGCCCGACGCACCTTTCACGGAACTGACCCGCGGCACCGCCCTTTCTCAAATGATCGTGGCCAACCATTTTGACGCCGGCGATCCGCTGGTGCACCGGGGCGATCTGATCGACGCCAACGCCAAAGCGGCGCTGACCGTGTTGAATGAAAAATTGCGGTCCACGTCCTCCGGCCCACCCGTCGTCCCGGAAGGTTTTCGGCCATCGCCGCCCGCCGCCCCGGCAGTGGCGTTGGCGGTGGTTTCTAGCATAACCAGAAATCCGGCGACACCCAGCGTGAAAGCCGGTATGCGACACGAAGGTTTGATTGTCACGCTGGCCGGAATTTCAACCGGCGCGCTGCTCATATTTGGGTGGCAGGTTGCGCGTAAAAAAAACCGGGCGCTGGTGCCCGCACCAACGGTCCAACTGCCGATGCCGCTCCCGAGTACCAGCCACACCACCAACAGCAGCCTGGCACCGGAAGTGGCGCAGGCGGTACGCGAGGCGGTCGTACAGGAACTGGCCGCGCAACGGCGTGAGCTTTTGCTGGCGCACCAGGCTGCCACGGAAGAGATTGCCGCGCTGGTCCGCCGGCTGGACGAATTGCAGGTGCCCATGCAAGAACGCCTGCACACCTATGAAACCCGCATCCAGACCCTGGAAAAAGAGTTGGCGATACGCACTGAAGAAAACCGCGAGCTGCTAAAGCTGAAAATCGAGACAACCCGCCAACAATTGCAAGCCGAACTTACCGGCACTGCGACCACTGCCAGCACATCTTAAGCGTCCTTACGCTCGTCGGCCAGATTACAGGCCTCGGCCGCGCTGCGAACCAATTCGCCAGTGTTAGCGAGTTGCCCTCGCGCAGGGCTAACATTCAACCCGGCAACCGGTACGCGAGCACCGCGGAAGGGTCGTTGGCGTTGCCGATAACGCCGCTCTTTCAACCGGTCTGATTCAAATTTTCATTTTGGAATAGTCGGGATAGTTGGGCTGGAACATTCGGGCGCGGATGTGGCCGGCCAGATCCGCGGGCCGCGGGCCGGTGTTCAGACCCTGCGCATAGACTTCTTCAGCGACAGCCACGGCGATTGCGTGAGAAACCTCGTGGATGCGTTTCAGCGTGGGATAGACGCGGCCCTCGGCCAGTTCGCTATTGCGGGTGAGTTTGGCCAGCGTGCGCGCCGCCGCGAGGAACATAGAATCTGTCACGCGCCGCGCGCCGGTACAGATGAGGCCGAGACCGAGGCCGGGAAAGATATAAGCGTTGTTGCCCTGCCCCGGCACGATCCGTTGCCGGCCGATCTGCACTGGCGCGAACGGGCTGCCGCTGGCAAAGATGGCGCGGCCTTCGGTCAGGGTATAGGCGTCCTCGGCGGTGCACTCGGCCTTGGAGGTCGGGTTGGAGAGGGCAAAGATTACCGGCCGTTTATTGAACTGGCCCATGGCCCTGACGATTTTTGGCGTGAAACTTTTCGCCTGGCCGGACACGCCGATCAGCATGGTTGGTTGAAGCGATTTGACGGCGGCGTACAGGTCGGCGCACGGCTTGTGCGCATGGGCGAACGGCAGTTTTTGTTTCGTCAAGGCTGCGCGATCCTGGACAACGAGCCCCTTGGAATCCACGAACCAGCAACGCTGGCGGGCCTCGGTTGCGGACAGGCCATTTACTACGAGACAAGCGACGATGTTTTCGGCGATGCCGATGCCGGCCTCGCCCGCGCCGAGAAACAACACCCGCTGATCGGCCAGTTTCTGACCGGTGAGGCGGAGCGCGGACAGGACGCCCGCGAGCGCCACGGCCCCGGTGCCTTGGATATCATCGTTGAAGGTGCAGGCGCGATCGCGGTAGCATTCCAGGAGACGGAAGGCGTTGCTGTTACCGAAATCCTCAAACTGCACGAGGGCGCAGGGAAAGGACATCCCCACGGCGGCCATGAATTCCTCGATAAGCGCGTCGTAGGCTTCGCCACGGATGCGCTGGTGCCGGAGGCCGGTGTATAGGGGATCGGCCTGCAGGGCTTCATTGTCCGTGCCAACGTCAATCATGACCGGCAGGCATTGCGCGGGATCAATCCCGGCACACGCGGTGTAGAGGGACAGCTTACCGATGGGGATGCCCATGCCGGAAGCGCCGAGATCGCCCAGGCCGAGGATGCGTTCGCCGTCCGTGACCACGATGACCTTCACGTCGCGCGTCGGCCAGTTATTCAACATCCGGGCAACCTGCCCGTGGTCGTTGGCACAGATGTAAAAACCACGTGTGCGACGGAAAATGTGACCGAACTCCTGGCATGCGCGCCCGACGGTAGGCGTGTAGATGATCGGCATCATCTCCTCCAGATGATCCATGACGACGCGGTAGAAGAGGGTTTCATTCCGGTCCTGCAAGGCGACCAGGTGGATGTAGCGCTCCAGATCGTTTGTCTTGCTGTGGAAGTTGTTCATCACGCGGGCCACCTGCTCTTCGATGGTCTGGACATGCGGCGGCAGCAGGCCGCGCAGGCCGAGCATCGTACGCTCCACATCGTTGAAGGCGGTGCCCTTGTTGAAAACAGGGTTGTGCAGCCAGTCGATGCCCGTGACGGGCAGCGGGCGGTTGATTCGCGTAAGGCTGCGGTTGGGAATGGATTTTTTTGGCGTGTGCATATTAAAAATCACCTGGTGATGTGTCCGGCCCGACTGGGTTCCCCCATATAAAAATAGACCGAACCTGATTTAGTAATAACTTACCGGCCCATGTTAGTCTGGACCTAGATTGTCAAAAGCAGGGCAAAAATTGCCCTCCCGTTGCGGCCCGTTTTGCCCCCAGCGTCAGCTCGAAATAGATTTTCGGGAGTAAAATCCGGTTTACCTCCCGCCTTCGCGACTTGCTTCGGCGCGGCAGGCTGTGGCTAAATGGGCGGGTGAACATTGTTGGCATCATTCCCGCGCGCTTTGGGTCGACGCGGTTTCCCGGCAAGCCGCTGGCGCTGATCGCAGGCAAACCCCTGCTCCAGCATGTCGTGGAGCAATGCCAGCGGGCGAAATCGCTGGCGGAGATCATCGTGGCCACGGACGACACGCGCATCTGGGAAGTCGCGCAGAATTTCTGCCGCGTGGAAATGACGCGCCTGGAACATCCGAGCGGCAGCGACCGCATCGCGGAGGTGGCGGAACGCTGCGAATGCGACGCCATCGTCAATATCCAGGGCGATGAACCGCTAATTGATCCAATCGTGATTGATGCGGTGGCGAGCGCGCTGACGCAAATTGAAATGTCCACGGCGGCGACGCCGATCAAGCATCAGGCCGAGCTGGACAATCCAAATGTCGTAAAAGTCGTTGTCAACGCCGCTGGTCGCGCGTTATATTTTTCCCGGCGCACGATTCCGTATTTGCGCGAGGCCGCCAGCCGTCCGATGAACGAGCAGTTGGCGGCGTTTCCTTTTTTGAAGCACCTCGGCATTTACGGCTACCGGCGCGCTACGCTGCTACGGCTGGTGAAATTTCCGGTGTCGCCGCTGGAAAACGCAGAGAAGCTGGAGCAGTTGCGCGCGCTGTATAACGGCATCCAAATCGCGGTCGTGGAAGTGGATTACGACAGCATCGGCGTGGATGTGCCGGAAGATGTGAAACGCGTTGAACAATTTTTGAAATGAAATTCATATTCGTAACGGGCGGCGTGGTGAGTTCGCTCGGCAAAGGCTTGACCGCTGCCGCGCTTGGCACACTACTCGAAAATCGCGGCCTCAAGGTCACGCTGCAAAAATTTGATCCGTATCTCAACGTGGATCCGGGCACCATGTCGCCGTATCAGCATGGCGAAGTTTATGTGCTAGACGATGGCGCGGAAACCGACCTCGACCTTGGCCATTACGAGAGGTTCACTAGCGTCAAACTCACGCGGCTGAACAACCTCACGAGCGGCCAGGTTTATCAGACTGTGCTCAATAACGAGCGCGAAGGAAAATATCTCGGCAAGACGGTACAGGTGATCCCGCATGTCACGGACGAAATCAAAAACCGCATCCACGTCCTCGCCGAAAAATCCAAGGCCGACGTCATTATCACGGAAATCGGCGGCACGACCGGCGACATCGAGGGCCTGCCGTTCCTCGAAGCGATTCGCGAGTTCGCTCTGGAAGTCGGCTACAACAATGCGATTTTTCTCCACGTCACCTATGTGCCCTACATCAAGGCCGCCGGTGAACTGAAGACCAAGCCCACGCAGCAGTCGGTCGCCAAGCTGCGCGAAATCGGCATCATGCCGCACATCCTCGTCTGTAGATGCGAGAAACCGCTCGACAAGGATCTGCGCCAGAAGATTTCGATGTTCTGCAACGTCCCGCTTGAGGCGGTCATTGAGGAAAAGGACGTGGATCATTCCATTTACGAGGTGCCGCTGATGCTCCAGCGCGAGCGCATGGATGATCTCGTCTGCCGCTTGCTGCACCTCACCACGCCCGCGCCAAACATGGCCCACTGGCAGGAGATCATCCGCAAACTCATCGCTCCGCAACACCGCGTGCGTGTCGGCGTAGTCGGCAAATACATTGAACTGCAGGATGCGTACAAATCAGTCTATGAGGCGATAATCCACGGCGGCGTGGCGAACGATTGCGGTGTGGAGATCGTGCAGGTGGACGCCGAGGAAATTGAGAAGAACGGCGTGGACAAAACCTTGAAGGGCCTCGGCGGCATTCTTGTCCCCGGCGGGTTTGGCGAACGCGGCGTGGAGGGCAAAATCCAGGCCGCGCAATACGCCCGGGAAAAGGGCATCCCTTATCTCGGCCTCTGCCTCGGCATGCAGATCGCGACGATTGAATTCGCACGGAACGTGCTGAAACTAGCCAAGGCGCATTCGACCGAATTCGACCCGAGTACGCCGCATCCGGTCATCGCGATGCTAGACGAGCAACGCAAGGTGACGAAAAAGGGCGGCACCATGCGGCTCGGCGCGCAGGCGTGCCAGTTGACCGTCGGTTCGCAGGCGGGCAAGCTTTACGGCTCGTTTGTCATCCATGAGCGCCACCGCCACCGCTACGAATTCAACAACGCCTACCGCGAGAAATTCGAGAAGGGGGGCTTCGTGTTCAGCGGCCTGTCGCCCGACGGCAAACTTGTGGAGGTTATCGAATTGAAGGATCATCCATTTTTCCTCGCGAGCCAGTTTCACCCGGAATTCATGAGCAAGCCGCACCAGCCGCATCCGTTGTTCAAAGGCTTCATCGCAGCCGCGCACCAGCGCATCCACCAGAAGCCGATTTAGCGGAATGGAGGAGGCGGAATGAAATATAATGCACGGCCGGAATATTCTGCCGCCATTGAATTTCTTTATGGCCTAAATATTTTAGGCGCCAATTTCGGGCTGGAAAACCCGCGCCGGCTTGCCGCGCTGGCCGGTAATCCGCAAGACCGGCTCCATTTCCTCCACGTTGCCGGCACCAATGGCAAGGGCTCCACCTGTGCGATGCTCGAAAGTATTTATCGTGCGGCCGGGCTGAGGGTCGGGCTGTTCACCTCGCCGCACCTCGTCTCATTTCGCGAGCGGATCCAGGTCAACAGGCAACTGATTCCGGAAAGCGAAGTGGTCCGGCTGGTGCAAGCCCTGCGCGCGGCCAACGGCAAAAATGAAGTGACCCTGTTCGAGTTCGCCACCGTGATGGCGCTGACCTATTTCGCGGAGCAAAACTGCGACCTCGTCATCTGGGAAACCGGCCTCGGTGGGCGGCTCGACGCAACCAACATCGTAATGCCGCTGGCCAGCGTCATCACCAATATCGGGTTCGACCACACGCAATGGCTGGGCGACACACTGGAAAAAATCGCCGCTGAAAAGGCCGGCATCATCAAGCCGGGCATTCCCGTCGTGACAACCACCTCCGCACCGGAAGCCTTGGCGGTCATTAAAAAGATCGCGCGGCAGAAAAATGCCCCGCTCACCACTGTGGCCGCCGACGGTAATCCGCCGGTGCCCGCCCTACCCTTGCTTGGAGCACACCAACAAACCAATGCCACGCTGGCGCTAGCAACCGTGGAGATGTTGCAGGCACAGATCCCAGTCGGCAAAAAAATTGTTAACAAGGGGCTTGCCGCCGTGAACTGGCCGGGCCGGCTGCAATTGGTCGAAAAATCCGGTGGCCAAAAAATCCTGCTCGACGGCGCCCACAATGTCGCCGGCGCGGAAACCCTGCGCCTCGCGCTCCAAACCTATTTTGCCGACATCAAGCCGGCGCTCATTGTCGGTGCGTTGGAGGACAAAAACTGGCTGGACATCTGCCAACTGCTGGCACCGCTGGCGGCAAAAATCCACACCGTGCCGGTGGCCAGCGGCCGCACGGCGGCCGCAACCAAACTGGCCAAAGCTTTCCGTTCCGGAAATCCGGCGGCGGAGATCATGGCCCAGAAAAGCCTGTCGGCCGCGCTAAACGCCAGCCAAGACGAGCCATTGGTCGTCATCACCGGCTCGTTGTATCTTGTCGGCGAGGCTTTGGAACTGCTGGGCCGGTCACCGACCGCCGCCGGGGAACGCGGCCTGAATGAGTGGATCGCACCCCGGATTCTTCGATAAGTTTCCGGCAAGTTAATTCCAAGTGTCGCTTATACTTTTACCGGCGCGTTGACGCTGGAGGGGATAGTAACTAAAGTAACCAAATTATGCCTTACGCTGATACCCTGCCGAAGCAACGAGACTTCGGCACAACGACCCGTCCCGACGCCTGGTGGCTTCAACCGCTGGCTGTGTTCCTCGGCTTTTCCGCCTTCATCATCTACTCGACCTGGGCAGCGTTCCAGGGCGTGAGCGACATGCATAACCACGCGTGCAGCTACTGGTATGGCGGCAACGGCGCGAATTATCTCTCGCCTTTCTACTCGCCTGAATTCTGGGGCACCTCGCCGCACGCCATTTTTGGCAAGACGCTGCCGGCGTGGTTTCCCAGCTGGGCGCCATTCTCGCCGGCTTTTTTGATTCTCTGGGTTCCCGGCGGTTTCCGGTTCACCTGCTATTATTACCGCGGCGCCTACTACAAGGCCTTCTGGGCGGACCCGATCAACTGCGCGGTCGGCGAACCACGCAAAACCTTCCTGGGCGAACGCTACTTTCCGCTCATCATCCAAAACATCCACCGCTATTTCTTCTACCTCGCCGCGCTTTTTATCGTTTTGCTTGCACATGATGCGTGGAAAGGCATGTGGTTCAGGGATGCGACCGGGGTGAAACATTTTGGCATTGGCGTGGGCACGATCATACTGACATTGAATGTGATTTTTTTGGCGCTCTACACGTTCGGCTGCCATTCGCTGCGCCATCTCATCGGCGGCTTTTTAGATTCCAAATCCAAGGCCCCAACTTGCGCGAAGAGTTATAACTGCGTCAGCTGCCTCAACAAGAAACACATGATGTGGGCGTGGATCAGCCTGTTCGGCGTCGGCCTGACGGATGTTTATATCCGGCTGTGCGCGACCGGCCACCTCAGCGACTACGTGTTCTTCATTCTGAAATAAACCCTCACCCGAAAGATTTTTGTGGCTACCAATTACGAAACTCACGAATACGACGTGCTGGTCATCGGTGCGGGCGGCGCGGGTCTGCGCGCGGCGATCGAAGCTTCCGCAGCCGGCGTCAAAGTCGGTTTGATTTGCAAATCACTGCTTGGAAAGGCGCATACCGTCATGGCGGAAGGCGGCATGGCGGCGGCGATGGGCAACGTGGACGACCGCGACAGTTGGAAGGTCCACTTCGCCGACACGATGCGCGGCGGCCAATATGTCAACAACTGGCGCATGGCCGAGTTGCACGCGAAGGAAGCGCCAGCGCGCGTTCACGAACTCGAAGCTTGGGGTGCGGTGTTTGATCGCACGAAGGAAGGTAAAATTTCGCAGCGCAATTTCGGTGGTCATCGCTATCCTCGCCTCGCGCATGTCGGTGACCGCACGGGCCTCGAACTCATCCGCACGTTGCAGGATCATGGCATTCATCAGGGCATCAGCGTTCACATGGAATACACCATTGTTTCGCTGCTCAAAGACGGCGACCGCGTGGTCGGCGCGTTTGGTTATGATCGCGAGCGTGGTCGTTTCCGTGTTTTCAAGGCGAAGGCCGTAGTGGTTTGCACCGGCGGTTTGGGCCGCGCGTATGCGGTGACCAGTAATTCCTGGGAAGGCACCGGCGACGGCGTTTCGCTCGCGTATCACGCCGGTGCGGAATTGCTCGACATGGAATTCATTCAGTTCCATCCGACGGGCATGATCTGGCCGCCGAGCGTGAAAGGTATTTTGGTCACTGAAAGCGTGCGCGGCGAAGGCGGTGTGTTGCGCAACAAGGACGGCAAGCGCTTCATGTATGACGATGTGCCGGAAAATTACAAATCACAAACCTCGACCGACCCGGAGGAAGGCTGGCGCTACACACAGAACGACAAGAACGCGAAACGTCCACCGGAGTTATTGACGCGCGATCACGTGGCCCGCTGCATCAACCGCGAAGTAAAAGCCGGCCGCGGTAGCCCGCACGGCGGTGTGTTTCTCGACATTTCCTGGATCAAAGAAAAAATTCCGAACGCGCCCGAGCACATCAAGCGTAAGTTGCCTTCGATGTACCATCAGTTCATGCAGCTAGCAAATCTCGACATCACCAAGGAGCCGATGGAAGTCGGACCGACCACGCATTACGCGATGGGCGGCATCCGCGTGAACGGCGACACGCAGGCGACGAATGTCCCCGGTCTTTTTGCGGCAGGCGAATGTGCGGCTGGCTTGCATGGCGCGAATCGGCTTGGTGGCAATTCGCTTTCCGACCTCATCGTGTTCGGCAAACGCGCCGGCGAATACGCCGCGAAATACGCGAAGGAAAATGCCGCCGGCAAAGTCAATGATGCGCAGGTCGAGGCGGCCTATAGAGAAGCCGTCGAGCCGTTTGAACGTCCGGCGGGCGGCGGCACCGAAGGTCCATATCAGGTCCAATACGATTTGCAGAATATGATGCAGGCCAACGTCGGCATCGTGCGATTGCAGAACGAAATGGAATTTGCCCTCGCCGGCATTGAGAAGCTCAAGGCGCGGGCGGCCAAGGTCGCCGTACAAGGCCATCTCGAATACAATCCCGGCTGGCACACGGCGATTGACCTCAAGCATCTTCTGACAATTTCCGAAGCCATCACGCTGTGCTCGCTGGACCGCAAGGAAAGCCGTGGCGGCCACTTCCGCGAGGATTTTCCGAACAAAGACCCGGAAGCACAGAAATACAATTCCGTCGTGTACCAAGCGGCGGACGGTTCCATGAAGTTGCGGCGCGAACCTATTGCGCCAATGCGGGAAGATTTGAAACAAGTCATCGAGGAAATGAAATGAACAAGACTGTTACTTTTCGGATCTGGCGCGGTGACGCGACCGGCGGCAAGTTTGTCGAATACCAAACCGAGATCACCGAAGGGCTCGTGGTCCTCGACGTCATCCACAAGATTCAGGCGACGCAGGCCAACGACCTCGCTTGCCGCTGGAACTGCAAGGCCGGCAAATGCGGCTCCTGCTCGGCGGAAGTCAACGGCATGCCCAAGCTCATGTGCATGACGCGCATGGACACGCTCGACATCACCAAGCCCATCACCATCGAGCCGATGCGCGCGTTTCCGAGCATCCGCGACTTGGCGACCGATGTGTCGTGGAACTTCCGCGTTAAAACCAAAATCAAGAAATTCAATCCGCGCAAACCCGACGCCGAAGACGGCACCTGGCGAATGCCGCAGGAGGACGTGGACCGCGTTCAAGAGTTCCGTAAGTGCATCGAATGTTTTCTGTGCCAAGACGTCTGCCACGTTTTGCGCGACCACCATAAGCATGAAGAATTCATCGGCCCACGCTTTCTCGTTTACACCGCCGCGCTGGAAATGCACCCGCTCGATACGGAAGACCGGTTGCCGGAATTGAAGCAGTCGCAAGGCATCGGTTTCTGCAACATCACCAAGTGCTGCACCAAAGTCTGCCCTGAACACATCACAATCACTGACAATGCGATAATTCCTTTGAAGGAACGCGTGGTAGACGAATATTACGACCCACTCGGCTGGCTCTGGAAAAAAATCCGCCCAAAGGGTTGAAACCATTTCCCGCGATGAATCTGACCGAGTCCCGTTGGCTGCCCATCGTGCTGCTGACCTGTTCGAACATCTTCATGACGTTGGCGTGGTACGGCCATTTGAAATTCAAAAGCAAGCCGCTGCTGCTGGTCATTCTCGCGAGCTGGGGCATTGCTTTTTTTGAATACTGTTTTCAGGTGCCGGCAAACCGCTGGGGCAACTCGGTGTATTCGGCCACGCAGCTAAAAATCATCCAAGAGGTCATCACACTATTGGTGTTCGTGGTCTTCGCCATTTTTTATCTCGGCGAAAAGATTCGGTGGAACTATGTGGCCGCGTTCGGGTGCATCCTGGCAGCGGTGGTGTTCGCGTTTTGGCCCAAGGATTGAACCTTGCCGCCGCGAAGGCTGATGTTTTATTTCAAGCAACTTGCGGTTTTGCATTGTGGTTGTGAAAACTCGCTTGGCAGTGGCTGGGCATTCTGTTTAATTGGCCGCGCTTGATGAAACCTTTTTCCGCCATTGCGCTGATTTTCCTCGGCGGATTCCTGACCCTGACCTCCGTAGCGCAGGAAGTTGCACCGGAAGATACTTCTTGGGTAATCCAAGCCTTGAATCTAATCATGCCGGGCACGACGGCGAGTGGTTTGGATTACGCCAATGGCATTGCTACGGGCACGAATGGTGTCTACGTGAAATACTGCAACGAGCAGTTGACCGCCGACAGCGCTTCGGTGGATGAGCTCTCCGGAGAGGTGTTGGCCGACGGCCATGTGCGAATCGAATCAGGCGACGAACTCTGGGTCGGCGAGCATATCCGCTTCAATTTCAAAACGCGCCAGATGCAGAGCGCTTCGTTCCGCACGGGCAAATGGCCGGTGTACGCGAGTGGCTGTGATTTAACCGGCGACACGAGCAACCGGGTCTATGTCGCGAATCACGCCAATGTCACGACGGACGACGTTGCGGATCCGGCGTTTCTGGTTCGGGCCAGCCGGATCAAGATCATTCCCGGCAAGTCCGTGGAGATGTGGAACGCGGTCTTTTACGCGGAGGGCGTGCCGGTGTTTTATTTTCCCTATTACAAGCGTAACCTGGGGCCGCACGCTAACAACTACCTCCCGACGCCGGGTTTTCGCAGCACCTTTGGTCCGTTTTTGCTGAACACCTATAACTGGTATTTCGGCGACATCGCGGACGGACGGCTCCATGTGGACTACCGCGTGAAGCGCGGCCTAGCCGCCGGACCGGATGCGAACTTGCACCTCGGCGCGTGGGGCCAGTTCGGATTGGAGTCTTATTTCACCCACGACCGGCGTCCGAACACCAGCACGAACGCGTTTCCGCAATTCGGCAACATCCCAGCCGACCGCAAACTTGTCAAGTTTACCTGGCTAGCCACGCCAGCGACGAACCTGAACCTGAAGGCGCTGATCAATTACCAGTCTGATCCATTGTTTGTACACGACTTCCGTGATGGCGATTACAGCGCCAACCCCCAGCCCTACTCGTTCGTCGAGGCGAACAAATACTGGAACAACTGGAGCCTAGACGTGCTGACCACGCCACGCATCAACAACTTCTTCAACCAGGTCGAACGGCTGCCAGACGTGAAGCTCACCGGCCTGCAGCAGCAGGTATTGGACACGCCGGTTTACTACGACAGCGAAAGTTCCGCCGGCTGGTATCGCCAGTACGTGTCCTACGCCAACGTTTACACCAACGGCTTTTACCCGGGCACCAACGGCTTCTACGCCAACTCCGCCGCCCGCGCCGATACCTATCATCAATTGACGCTGCCGTGGACGTTCTTCCACTGGTTGAATGTCACGCCGCGCGTCGGCGGCCGGTTCACGTATTACAGCAGCCAGAACCTCACCAACGGTGCGCCCAACCATGACGACTATCGTAATGTGTTCAACACCGGCATTGGTACCTCGTTCAAGGCCTCGCGCCTGTGGGCGAACGCGACCAACTCCTTCCTGCAAATTGACGGGCTGCGCCACATCATGGAACCGTCGGCGAACTATGTCTATGTGCCGGATCCGAGCACGCCGCCCGGCCAGTTGCCGCAGTTCGACGGCGAACAGCCGAGCCTCATGGAAATGCCGGTCACCTTCCCTGACTATAACAACATTGATTCGATCGATACCCAGAACGTGATCCGCTTCGGCCTCCGTAATACACTCCAGACCAAGCGTGACGGCGGGTTGGATCCGTTGCTCGACTGGAACCTGCAGCTCGACTGGCGGCTGAATCCCAAAGCCGGCCAGAACACCTTGAACGACCTCTATTCCGAGTTCGCCTTCAAACCGCGCACCTGGCTCACGGCGGAATCCCAGACCCGTTACGACCTCGACTATGGTCATCTCAACATGACTTTTGAGCAGCTCACCTTCGCGCCGAACGACCGCTGGAGTTGGGGCCTCGGCTACTGGTATCTGCGCGGCGACACCTGGGGAAATAGCACGTGGAATGAGAATAACGTCATCACCAGCACCTTCTTTGTGCGCGTGGGGGATAACTGGGGCGGCCGTGTAACGCAAAATTACAACCTCGTGACCGCGCGACTGCAGGACCAACAGTTCACCCTCTACCGCGACCTGCGCAGTTGGACCTCCGCACTGTCCTTACGCGTGGCTAATGATACCGGCGGCCCGTTGGATATCTCGGTGGCCGTTACGTTCTCGCTCAAGGCATCGCCCGCCATGGCCGTGGGTGAGGATGTGGCCAACCCCTACCGCCTCGTCGGCCAATAATCACGCATCATTGCCGGGAGAAGCAGCAATTAAAGCTCGGCGGCAAGCGAGAAGACGAAAGTTGAGCCGCGGCCCGCTTCGCTGAACACTTCGATATTCCCCTGATGATCCTCGGCAACGCGCCGGCTGATGGCCAGCCCCAAACCCGTGCCGTTTTTCTTGGTGGTAAAGAACGGCTCAAACAGCCGCGACAGATGTTCCGGGGAAATGCCCGGCCCCGTGTCCTGAAAATGAATCTTTAACATGCGGCGGCCCGGTCCGTCCGGGCAATTTTCCGTGCGCACCGTGATCTCCCCGTTGCGGCCGATCGCCTCTACGCCATTCATGACGAGGTTCATGAACGCCTGTTGCAGTTGCGACTCGTCGCCCCGCACCGTGTCGGGGCTGGCGCCGTAATCCCGCCGGAGCTCGATCATCCGGCCGGTCATCTGGTGGTTGAGCAGCAGCAGCGAATGGTCGAGCAGCTGGTGGATGGGCACGGTCGCCGGCGACATGGCCCGGGGCGTGGACAGCCGGAGCATCTGCGTCGCCAGTCCATCGATCCGTTTCAACTCGCGCCGCACCACCTGGACCATTTCCGTGTCCTCGCCATTTTCCAGCAGCACTTCGACATAGGTCTTGATGGCCACCAACCCGTTCTTGATTTCATGCGCGATGCTGGCGGAGACGAGACCGAGGTTGGCCAGCCGGTCCAAACGGCGAAGGTTTTCCTGCAAATCATTGGTGCCGGCGGCAGAAGTTGCCGCCGGGCTGCCGGACTTTTTTTCGGATGGGCTGTTTGACATTTGTATTCCTGGCGCCTCCAGCCCTAGCCAGAACGGAATTAAAACCTACCAAGCACTGTAATCAATCCCGCCGTCGTCACCAACAAAAATTCCAGCAAAACGCATGAAGGGGTGACTTTTTCTCCCGCCGCGATTAGCCTGTGACCGTTGATGAAAACCAAATTTGATTCCATCCCCGCCGTTCTCGCCGACATCCGCCAGGGCAAAATGGTCATCGTCGTGGACGACGCCGACCGCGAGAACGAAGGCGATCTGATTCTCGCCGCCGAAAAAGCCACGCCACAGAAAATCAGCTTCATGGTTCGCTACACTTCCGGCGTCATTTGCGTGCCGATGGCCGGCGACGACCTCGATCGGCTCGGTTTACCATTGATGATCGAGCAAAACCAGGAACGGATGCGCACCGCCTATACCATTTCCGTGGACGCCGCGAACGGCATCAGCACCGGCATTTCCGCCGCCGACCGCGCCCACACCATCCGCCTGCTCGCCGCGCCTCAAACCAAGCGCGAGGATCTCGTCCGTCCCGGCCACATCTTTCCCTTGCGGTATCGCGAGGGCGGCGTGTTGCGGCGCGCGGGTCACACGGAAGCGGCGGTGGATCTCGCCCGGCTCGCCGGCCTGCGCCCGGCGGGGGTCATCGCCGAGATTGTGAACGACGACGGCACCATGGCCCGCCTGCCGCAATTGCTCAAATTCGCCCGGAAACACAAACTTAAACTCTGCACCACCGCCGCGCTGATCGAGTTTCGCCGCACCGGCGAGAAACTCGTGGAACCCATCGAGACCGTGAAGCTCCCCACCGATTACGGCGATTTCAACCTCCATCTCTACCGCTCGAAAGTGGACGGCGAACATCACCTCGCCCTCGTGCATGGCGATATCGCGGGCCAAAAAGATGTCCTCGTCCGCGTCCACAGCGAGTGCCTCACCGGCGACGTGTTCGGCTCGCGCCGATGTGACTGCGGGCCCCAGCTCCATTCCGCCATGCGGCAGGTGGCTGAGGCCGGCTGCGGCGTGGTGCTCTACATGCGGCAGGAAGGCCGCGGCATCGGCCTCGCGCCCAAGATCAAGGCCTACAAACTTCAGGAACAGGGCTATGACACCGTGGAGGCCAACGAAAAGCTCGGCTTCAAGATGGATCTGCGCGAATACGGCATCGGCGCACAAATCCTTTGCGACCTCGGCTTGAAGACCATCCGGCTTCTTACCAACAATCCCCGCAAGCTCGTCGGCCTTGCCGGCTATGGCCTCAAAGTTACCCGGCAGATTCCCATCCAGGTGAAGCCCAATCCGCACAATGCACGCTATCTCAAAACCAAGCGGGAGAAACTCGGCCATCTCCTTTGAACCTGCCTCCGGCCCTGGGGCGAATACCTAATGGCAGACGCCTTTCAGCCATGGAAAGATTGGGCCAATGAGATTTATCCTACTTTTGATCTGCACTTGGATTTGGCTGTCCACCACCGGGTGTCTAATGTGGGGCGGACACGATGGCGAACGCGAACACGACGAACATTCCGGCGGTGTAGATCATGGCGAACATCCCGGCGACAACGATCACGGGGACACGCAGCAGCGTTGATCCGCTGTGATTTGCCGCCGCCTGTCCAGACCGCTTAATTGGAAGCGGACTTGCCGTCCCTAGCCAAATCGGGCATTGGGCCGAGAATGGTTAATCTTGACGCCCGGACGGAAAGCCGTTCAACTCCTCACGAACTTCAACCACCAACCCAAGATAAATTATGGCCGTGCCCATCCAATTAACCACCAACGTCCAGAACGAAACCTTCGGCGGCGTCACTTACCATATCGAGGGCGAACTGGTGCCCGCCCTGCACCTGGAACTGAGCAACACGGGCGTCTATTTCGAACATCACATCCTGCTGTGGAAAGATCCGGCCGTGCAGATCGCGTTGCATCCGATGAAGGGCGCGTTCCGACGGATGCTCGCCGGCATGCCTTTTCTACTGACCGGTGCCAACGGCCCCGGCCGTATCGCCTTCAGCCGGGATGGCGCGGGCCACGTCTTCGGGTTGCACCTGAAGCCGGGCGCGAGCGTGGACGTTCGGGAACATCAATGGCTCGCCGCCACAAACAATGTGGAATACACTTTCAAGCGGGTGAAGGGCGCGGCCAACATGTTGCTGGGTGGCACCGGATTTTTTATCGACACCTTTTCCAGCCCGGAACGCGAAGGAATTCTCTGGCTGCACGGTTTCGGTAATGTATTTGAAGTAACGCTCGCGGCTGGCGAGGCGATTGACATCGAACCGGGCGGTTGGATCTACAAGGAGAACACCGTCCAGATGCAGACAATGTTCCAGAAACTCTCGACCGGCTTGTTCGCCAGCGCCGGGCAGATCGTCTGGAACCGGTTCACCGGCCCGGGCAAAATAGCGCTTCAATCCATGTATTTCCACATGGAAGGCGGCGAATAAAATCAAAAGTTACGATTTTTCCGTTAACCACGGTCCAGCTCGCAAAAGCAAGGTTTGGCCCGTCTGGGTTGAACCAAAATGCGTACATTGGCAAAAGGCGGCGGTGACCGGTTGCTGCAAACTCACTCCACGGTCACCTTGGCGTCATCGAGCATGACGTGGTATTTGTAGCCGGACCCAAAATCTTTATTGGTGGACACCGTGCCGGTCACCAACACGGTGTCCCCGAGCTTGGCCGGGGTGGCAGTGGTGATGGTCAAATCGTTGTTCTGGTTCGCGGCGCTGCCGGTGCCGTCCTGGATATGCAGCCAGTTCTTGCCCAAGATCATGGCGCTGTACTTAACCACCTGACCACGCACGATGACGGTCTGGCCAGCGAACTGGTCTTGGGCGGCGTAAATTTCCTGAATGGTCTGACCACCATCTGCGCGCTTGATGTGGGGCAGATCCAGCTTCGCGCCGGCCGTCCCGGTGAGCTCGGGATGGCCCGGCGGCAGATCGGGAGCGGCGGCGGCGTTCAGGGGCGGATGCCCGGGCGGCAACGTCGGAGCGGCGTCAGCCGTCGCGCCGCCAACCGTGATACGACCGGTGAAATAGATAAGGTCGAAATCACGATTGAGCGACTGGCGTGGAAGTTTTTCATGGGCATGCCGCCAAGGACGGTCACAGTGTCACCCTGCCTGACAGGAAATTGGGTGGTGGCGGCCCAGACTTTTTGACTGCCAGTGTCCACCTGGACGTAGGTGTAACCGGCGGTGTTGGTGGTTTCAAGGACTTTACCAGAAAAACCGCTGATGGCGGATGGCGCGTCGGAGGCAGTAGCCAATTGAATGGGAAAGGCTAGCCCGGCGAGGAGGATGAGGTTTTTCATAGTTATGATAAAAGTTTTAAGCGTCCAGTATTGGATGGGTCAACTGGTGGTAAAGGCACTAGCATCGTCGCCATCCCCGCCACAAATTAGAAGCGATATTGCAGGCTGGTGAAAATCAGATTGGAGTCGTAGTTGTAATTCCCATTCGCAGCAAAGTCATCGTAGTGAGTGTAGGCGTATTTTAGGCTCCAGCGCATATTTTTGGAGAGGCGGCGGGAAAGGGTCGCGGTGAGGCTGTATTGCCGCTGGTCACTGCCGAGCGGCACGCCGTCCACGATGTTGTTCTGGCCATTGTCGGCACGATAATAAAAACAGCCCAGGTTCAAATCCGTCTTGTCGTCCAAAACAAAATTCGAGTTGAAGTTGGCAGTCCAATAATTGTTCTGGGAGTTGAGGACAGACTGGGTGTAGGCGGAGGCCGGGGTCTTGGTGGTGCTGAGGACGTAATTAAAACCGGTTTGCAGCGCGAGCCAGTCCAAGGGCGTCCAACTCACGTTCTGACCAATGATGTGGCTGAGCATCGTTGAGGAATCCGCCTCGCCCAAACCAGACGAGGAGTCGGGCTGCGTCTGGATGGTGGAATATTGATACTCGTAACGGCTTACGGTCGTGACGCGGTTCAAGGGGTGGAGCGTGAGACGGACGCTGCCGTCCCAGGTTTGAAAACCCTGATAAACAATGAAGCCAGGATAGGCGTTACCAGTGCTGCCATTGTCCGGCGTGTTGTCCGTGGTGTTATTGTAATTGTAGGCGTTGTCTTTGTAATAAACGCCGAAATCCAGGCTGGCCAGGCGGAGCGGATACCAGCGGGCATTGGCAAAATATTTTTGGAAGAGGCGGGAGTCATCGGTCGCAAACTGCACCGGAACCGGGCCGAAGCCATTGACCTGGGTCAACCCGCCGTTTTCATGGAGGCTCCCCTGCCCTTCCGTCCAAAGGCCGCCGGTGCTGAAGACCCAGTTGGTCACGGCGGTGTAACGCACATCCAGACGTTCGGTGACGTCTATGGAATCATAGCCGCTGTTGCTGTTGAACGGTTGCGTGTCCCCCGTGCCGGCCGCCGGATCATATAACGTGCCCACGCCGGAGGAGCTGGCGTTCCAATCCTCCGCCTGAATGCGCACCGAGGGAATGATGCTCAAGGTCTTGGTCGGCATGGACATCAAATTGACGTTCGCCACATATTCATTCTTGTGCGCACCGCCGTTGAGACCGTTGTAGCCAATGCCGGCGGCGGGATAGGTCGGCGAGTAAGCCACGTCAAAATCGTCCCCGTAAATCGTGCTGCCGGTAAAGCTGTCATCGAGATTGGCATAACTGAAGCCGGTGGAGAGAAACAAATTATCCTTGATCCACGAGTCCGCCGAGGCATGGGCGCTCAACATGTCGTAGGTGGTGTTCTGACTGTCGGTGGCCTTTTGCTGAACCGGTTGCCCCTGCCAGAAAGACAGGTCGTGGGAATCGTTAAATGTTCCGATCTCATAGGCCAGGCCCGCGCCATAATTCACGGTCTTTTTCGCGACCATGAGATGGTGGGTCAGGTCGAACTGGAAGGTGTCGGACTTCTCGTTAATGTTGTAAATGCCTGGATAAACGCGGTTCACCGGCGTTCCGCCGCCACCCTCCGGACCCCACAGCGTGGAGTTTTCTTCGCCGATCCGGTAGCGGTGGCTGTATTTGAAAGTAAGCTGGGGTTGATCCGGCTTGGTCAGACCGGCCTCAAAGGAAATCAGGCCGCGATCCACGGCGAGCGCGTTGCCCGGCAACGAAAAGGCCTGCTGATCGGCGGGGATGTATCCGCCATTGCCGGAATCCCAAGTGCGGAAATTCTCAAAATGAAAGCGGATATAACCCAAGTCCAATTTGACGAGGCTGAGGTCGGCATTGTAATCGTTCTGGCCACCTAGGGCACGCCCGTCAAGCGTGAAGGTCGTTTTCTTGGCGACATCGGTTTCGTAATGCAGGTCTTCAATGCCGCCAAAGGCACCCGTGTTGAGTTGTTGTCCCTGGGACGCCTGGGTCTTGTTCCCTTGCGTCATCAGCGAGCCGGCGGAAAGCTCGATCCAGTTGTTGTAACTAGTGGTCCCGCCTTCATACCACTGCGCCGGAGTTTCGGATTTGGTTCCGGCCGCCATCACCTGACCGACCAAGGCCAGCACCGCCGCGCCAACTGCCGACTGGCCCAGACGGTTTTTTCGCCGCGCCGCGCGGAGCTGTTTTGATTGGCGAGCTATATTTTTCATGGCTTCCGGGTCATTGTTAAAATCTCAAGGACGGACTCACCCGCGAGCCATGAACGGCTTCATGGCAGCCGGCACTCCAGCAGGAGCCCTGGCTCAAGCGCGATGTATGGTCCACACCGCCGATCAAAATGGCGGTGCCATTCTTGATCTCCTGGAAATGACATTTCAGACACAGGTTTGAGTTGCGCTCGGTGAGCAGCTTGACGTTGACGCTGCCGTGCGGCGTATGGCAACTGGTGCAACCCTCACGCATCGCCTCGTGTTCGAACACGAACAGACCCTTCTGCGATTCATGGCATTGCGTACAGTTTTCCTCCTGCGAAAGCAGTTGCGTACTGCCGCCAGCCATCGCGATGCCCTTGTGCGGGGGATGACACTGGATGCACGTCATACGGCCTTCCGGCACCGGATGATGATTGGGCAAATTGAACTGGCCCCGCACATCCATGTGGCACTTGTAACAGGTGTTCTCCACCGCCCGGTCGGATTCCAAAGGAAAACGCCCGCTCAAACTTTCGGATTGCGGCCGGCCGGCGGTGAAGCTGTAAGGCGGCTTGACCTCGCCGCCCGAATCTTCATGCAAACTGCATGGACCATGGCAGGATTCGCAACCGGCGTTCTTGCCGTTCTTGCCTTTGGCAATAAGCCGGGCATGGTCGGCGGTCTTAAAATCACGGCAAAGATCATCATGACATTGTTCACATTCGGCAGAACCGACGTATTTCGCGCCGGGCACATCGGGCAAAATTACCGCCGGCTGCGTGAGCGAACCGCAGGAGATCACGGCCAGCAACAAGACGCCCGTGCCGGCGACCACGACCAGACCGCGCCAGCGGGAGCACCGAAGCCAGAGTTGGTGGAGGAAGGAAAATGTCTTCATGCAGATCAATGGTTCAATTCGTGGGGGACAAAGCGAATGCCATGGCCGACTGGAGCAGGAATCTGGCGTAGATGGGATTGTGAACCCCAAAGCTGCCGTCATTCAAAATGAGATACAAATTGAATCGCGCTTTCAGGATGCCCGGATAATTGGTCAGCGTGGACTGGAACGCCGCCGCCGGTCCGTTGAAATTGGTATAAACTTGATCTGATTGCGTCCAACCAGTCAACTGGCCGGATGAGTTGGTCTGCCACGCCAGTCCGTCGGACGACGGGTATTCCCAAGCCACGGCTCCGTTGGTGCGCAACGCCGCCGGGGCGCTCGTGGCCGCCCAACTGTTCAGACTGCCAATCACCTGGGAAACTTGATTGGAAAGATCGAAAGTCAGACTGGCTTGATACGTCGGGCCGTCATGACAGTTCAGGCAGACATTGTAGCCCGGTCTGAAGGTATGGCTAAAATCCGTGGACGACGCGGACGACGACGGCATGTGGCAGGAGGCGCACTGGTTGGTCAGATAAAACAGGCCGTTGATCGAATAAATGGCGGACGAAGGCAAACCCGCATGCGCACCGGGAAACGGGCTGGGCAGATACAGCTGCTCACCGATGGAACCCAGCAACAAATTATATTGCAACGAATGATGCGGTGCGCGGGAAGTGTCTGTCCACGCGGCGCCCCGATCGTTGTGGCACTGGGCGCAGAGGTTGATGTTTGCGTTCGCGTTGTATTTGTTGGTGAACGCCGACACGGTGGCCGTGTCCGCGCTGGTCAACTCAAAATTGCCGAATGAGGAAATGGGGTTGCGCAATTGTACCGGGTTGGCATTGTTCTGGTGCGGGTCATGGCAGACGGCGCAAGTTTGTGGAACGTTGTAATCTTTCGTGAGCGCGACGGCGGGATTCAGTCCGTCCAGCAGGGCCAACCGGGCGGAACCGGAATGACAGACGCCGCAGCTTAAGATATTGTTCGTACTACTGCTCATGGTTTGCAGCACGTCCGGCACTACAGCGGAGTGACCGCTGGCCGACCATTCTTCAAACGTCGGCGGATTGGTGTAAGCAGTGTGGCTGGCGCTGTGGCAGCCACCACAAACGTCGGCGGCGATTTCCACCTGCGGAACCACCGTGGGGTCATCCGGGCTGGCCGCGTGATTGGCAGCCGGACCGTGGCAATTTTCACATTGCACATTTTCGAGCTGGGGCGTGGCGGACCCGCTCACAAAGCCGGTTGGCAAGCCATAACCAACCGTGTGACACGGCAGACATGACGAGTTATTCTGCCCGCCGTTTGATTGAAACACCGGATTGCTAAACGCGCTGGCGTGCGGCGTGTTGGTCTCATAACTACAGATGTTCAAATGGCAGGTGATGCAGACCTTGGAGCCAGCATATTTCGTTGCCGGCCCGGAGACCCGGAAAAATGCGCTATTATAAAGCTGGGTGATGGTTGCGGTGCGGGCGAGGTTGGTGGCTTTGCCCAAGGCCAGCCAGGCTGCCGATTGGAGATTGTTGCTTTTTTGGAAAACCTGATAATAGCCAGACGGACCGTCCCAGGTGAGCCGCACTCCGTTGGTGAGCCGGGTGATGCCCATCATCACCGGCAAACCCGGCATTCCGCCCGGCTGGGTGATGCTGAGGTGCGGCACCGGCTGGGCCAACAACGACAAGCGACAAATCCCCAAGGCCGTCAAAGCCAAGATCGTCTTTCTTCCAAATGAAGATTTCATGCGAGCCAGAATTTTTAATTGAACTACAGCATTTCAATCGCCGCTTTAAACCATCGCCGGTTCCACCAAAATACCTGACGAAAGTTGGCCGTTCGGTTCATGCGGTTAACTTTATAATCACCACCATTGTAAACCTAACCGTATTTTGTCTATTGCTAAGCAATTATTGGCTTCCTCATGAGCAACCGGCCTAAATATCTAATTTCTAAATTGACAGTCCAGTCCGATGCCGGAAACTGTCTGACGCAAGAAATATTCCACGCATGAATCCGAATCCAACCGCCAGCCCCGCTCAGCCGCAAACCTCCCGCCTTCATCCTTTCTTGCTGGCGATCTTAGCCTTCGGGCTGGGCATGGTCCTGGCTGTCGTTTGGTTTCATCACCATCGTTCCGGCCCGGAAAATAGCGGCGGCCTTTCCACCGCGACCCAAAAGCTGCTGGGGCAGTTGGAAACACCGGTGAACATCCGCTACTATTCCTTGCTGCCAACGGGCAGCGCCGATGAAACGCTCCAGGCGTTTGCCGGACGCGTGACCCAACTGCTCAACGCCGTGCAAGCCGCCGGCGGTGGCAAAATTCAAGTAGCCAGCTTCGACGTGCCAGCCGAAACCAACACTACCGCCGCCAGTGCCGACGGAATCCAGGCATTCAATCTGGACAAAGGTGATGCCTGTTTTCTCGGCCTAGCCATCGCCAGCGGTCAAAATAAGGAATCGCTGACCCGTTTGCAGCCGGAATGGGAACCGGCGTTGGAATCTGATCTCGTTCGCGCCATTTTACGCGTGACCGCCACGGCCGCCCCAGCCAAACCCGCCGCCGAAATTGCGAAGCCCAGCACTGAAACCATCGCAACCATCAACCGGCTGATCCCGGATGTGAGCGCGGTCACCGCCGAACAAGCGGGCCAGATTTTCAGCGCCGAGTACTTGAAGCAGGTCGGCGAGGTTGGGGCTGAGATGGAGGCGCAGGTTAATACAGCCGCCCAGCTCGTGGTTCAAGCGCAGGCCAGCGGTTCCACCGCGGATCTGGAAGCCGCCCAGAAAAAACTGGCGCAGGCGCAATTGGCGCAGGGAAAAAAACTAAGCAACCTCGCCACCCAACTCCAGGCGCAATTGGCCGCCTTTCAGCAGATGAAGGCCACCGCCGCCAACGGCATAAAATAAAACTGAATCCAGTTGCTAAAAGATTTTTCCACCCAGGATTTTTCATGTGGAAACACACTGTTCAGCTTCCGCATTAATGGTGGTGCCTGCTAAAGACTTGAAGAATGGGCAAAGTCCAAGCCTGCTTTTCTGCCCAGTTAAAGAGAGCAACCAAGTTCTGACCCTAGCCGATTCATCGACCACTAGCACGTAACTCAGCCGGTGAACTATTTACAACGCCGAGCTAAGTCAATAAAGCAACTTTACGCATGTTTTTGGGATTATTACTTTGACAAGCTTACAAAAGGGCGGCGGCTTCGACTCCCTACGGCTATGCTTCTGGGCCAGGTTGGGCGTGGATGTTTTCCCCGTGGCCGCAACCAACTTTCTCCGGTGAAGTGGCGCACGGACAATCCATCTCAATTTCGTCCACTGTTTCGGGCTTCTGGACTGGAAATTCCTCGGCGGTCTCCAACTTGAATGTGGCGGGTCAATTCGGGATGTCGGTCACGCCCTGGAATTACGTTTGCACGAAAGAAAAAACTGGCGGGGGAACATTTTCCGAAAACCCGATGTTGATGGGGAACCCGGCGAGCTTTCCGGCATCCGGCCCAACCAACTCTTACGCGCAGGCCACCTTCGTGGAGAAACAAATCGAGCCGCCTTCTTGGCAGGCGTCCACGCCTTTCACGGTTGGCTTCGTTATCATGGATTCCAATGGGAATTTCCAAAAGGTGACAACTGCCGGCACGTCGTACACCGCTCATCCGGCATGGCCCATGGTGGTGGCATCGACGGTGACTGATGGCACGGTAGTCTGGACGTGCGTCAAGGTGATCGTGGCGCCGGACACTTGGGCGTCACTCACCTATTACAATGTGGGTGCGACCATCATTGATTCCAGCGGCAACACTCAGACTCAGGCTTCTGGCTGGCAGGCGGCTCATGCTTACACCACCAGCAACGTCATCAATGATGCCAACAATAATTCCCAGCATTGCACCACACCAGGCACGAGCGGCGCGACTGAGCCGGCTTGGTCAACCACCTTTGGTGGTACCACCACGGACGGTACGGCCGTCTGGACGAATGTTGGATCTGGAACCATTGCGCAGAGTGGGCTGGGTGAGCCGGCGTGGGGAACTTCCATCGGCAGCCGCACGGTGGATTCGCTCGCCACCTGGAAATGCACCAAACTGGTCAAACCGATCATCCCGGCCGTCAAGCGTCAGCAGTTTGTGCCGCGCTATCCGTTTTACTGGTACGGCAACACTTCCAACGCGACCACTTGGGTGCATGGCACTGCCTATGCGCAAAATGCCACCGTGATTGATTCCAATGGCCGCACGCAGCAGTGCACAACGCCTGGTACCAGCGGCACCTCTACGCCGATCTGGTCATCGAGCTTGGGTGGTACCACATCGGATGGATCGTGTGTCTGGACCTTGATTCTCTTGTCGTCGGATTTGGCCTGGCTCAAGCCCCCCACGACCGCCAACGAATCCGAGAAAACCATCTGGGGCTGTGGCAATCAATGGCAGCGGAACACATATTCAAATCACAACCTTTTTTACAATGTCGGTTTCCAGCAGGATAATATGGCTAAGGGCTGGTGGATTTACAGCATCAGCCTGAACCGTACCAAGTTTGAGGTTTATGATCCTGCACTCACCGGCATCGGCCAGGTCGGCTTCGGGGCCGGGTCCACGACACCTGGCATTGGCGGATCTCACCAGGAAGTCTTTGTGACCATCGGCTGCATCCGGAATAATGCTTTTGTCGCATTCGGCACTTTTCAAACTGGCCAGACGTATCAGGTCTTGTGGCCCATTTTCACCTCCGACGCACTGGTGTATCAGTGCAGCGAGCGGATCGATCTTCAGGCTGTAGCCATCGGCACCGGTGGTGCTGGTGTCACGACCGGCACCACGGCAAATTCCTACCCCATCTGCGCCGCTTTTGTCTCTGACGTAACCGCCCTTTTGAACCTCATCACATGAAAACTAAAATCTTGATCCTCGCCCTCTGTTTTCTGGTCACGGCTGCCTTCGGCCAGATCCAGAATTATGATTTCACCACCACCAACGTCGTTAGCGGCGTCACTATCGTGGGCGACTCCCCACTCGTTGCCTTCCAGAAGACAAGCAACAACGTGGCATTCCTCCAAGCCGAACACACCAACGATGCCTCCTTGATCGCCACCAACGCGGCCCAGATCGCCGCCCAGGCGGCCAGCATTAGCGCGCTTCAATCTGTCAGCCCGATCACAAATGCCAGCGCGACGGCCGCCAGTATTTCCGCCGGCAGCGCACCGCAATTCTCGCTCGTCATCACCAACGGCGGCATCGTCGGCTATATCGGGATTCCGTACCAAGCGCCGTACACGAACGCCGTCTTTCCAACGCCGGTTTACACGCTATTGGATACCAATCCGATCCTGTTTAATGGCAGCAATTATCTCGGAAACTTCACCAACGTTTATACCGTCACCATCAACGTGCCGAGCACGTCCGTTGGAACCTCGGTGGGAACGAATATTGTGGAGAATCTTTACGCCAGCTACACCGGCACGAATGGCTGGTTCGCGGTCACAAATTTCCCCTGCAATTTCTGGAATACGAATGTTTATCTATCGGTGGTTGGCGATGGCACCAACGTCACCCTGAACACGGGGGAAGTCATCGTCCAGTCGATGCTTAATTATCAATATGCCGGCGTCGTTTACGATCTGACTGGAACTCCAGTTTTGGTTGCGAATAGTGCGACGAACACGCAGGCGGTGAACTACAATACGATGGTGAATTACGTCGGTAATTATGCCGGCTATTCGTGGGTCTCAATCCCCAACGGCATCGCCTACTCACCCTTCGGATCGAACATTATGTCCGTGGCCCACGGAAGTGTGACCGGTTCGACGAACCTGTCATTCACCTTCGCCAGCACGAACTGGATTCTATCCGTCAAATCGACGAACTTCGCCGCTGGTTCTGGCCTCTATGCCAGCGTAATCTCATGAACACAAACGGTTGGTTTTTGTTCAGCCCGAGCCTCTACACCCTGACCACCAATTCTGGGGTTATCAGCTACACCATTCCGAAGGTGAACACCTCGGTGAATTACGAGTTCTTCCGCCTCGCCGCCTACACCACGCCATCGATCACAGCCTACGCGCCGATCACAGCCTACGCGCCGATCATTTGCGCCTCAAATTCATGGGCAAATGCCATCGCTTTGGCTACCAACAATCTGACGCCTGGCCAAACGGCATTCTTCGTGAGTAGCAATGGGGTTGGGGTTTATCGGGTGCAGAACAGCGCTGGCACATTCATCATCTCGCCGCAGTAGGGCTTTAAACGCCCGCTGTGGCCCACCTTAACTTGCTGTTAAAAGCGCGACCTGGGGCATCCTGAGAAGCCGTTTTCACCCAAAAGTTCTCAAACCTATTCAAATTCTTCTCAAACCTCGCGCGTTTTTACAATTATTTTACCCAGCCAGGGGCAAAGCGGCGGAGGGCCGCCGCAGTCCAAGACGCTGCGCGCGGACCGGCTACCGTGGACAACGCGAAGCGTCTTGGAGGCACCTGTCCCCAAGTGAACGGGTGCGTGGCACCTGGTATCGGCCCTTCCTCACCCGACCTGCGGCCAACCGCTCCCGCCCGCTAGCGCGGGCCGGAGAGGTAGTGGCCCAGAGGGCATCAGGTGCAGCCATAAAATTAGATATGCCAAAGAACGATGGCCGAGGAAGAGTCCACACCGCGGACTTGCCAACACCCAGCTAGTTGTATTAATAATATTTTTATACAATTTGGCAAGCGTTGAGGATGAAATATTTTTGGATGATTCAAGTGGCGATCGAGAGGCGGAGTGGCTCGCGATTATATGAGAGGGTTTAGATTTGCACGTGTCTTGACATTTCACCAGAGCCATCTCATCCTAGATAGCAGGCGAGGAATAAAAAGCGGTCAAAGGCATAATCCTGCGACCACGAGCGAGTAAAATCCCCCTGCGCGTAGGCCAGGATTTAAACAACACCTTTTCAACAAGAAACCCCTTTCCCGCTTGTGCGGGAAAGGGGTGGTGATATCTCAGTTTGAATTCAGCCAGCGATCACGGGGTGTGAAGCACGCGGTAGTACATCTGAGTGTTGTTGCGCGTCGGGGTCAGGTAGCTGACGGTGTTGCCGGTGCCGGGGATGTTGGTACTGATGTTCGACCAGTTGCCGGTGAGAGCGGTTATGCCCTGGATGGTATAGCTGGTGCCAGGCACCGTGTCGAAGGCGATCTCCGCCGCTGTGTAGATGGCGATGATGTTGGTGGCGCCGTTGACGATATTGGCACCGTTCACATATACCACGCCATTGACGGCGGTGGAACCGCTGAACGGACTGAGACCCAGGGCATACATCATCCAGTTGGGCAGTCCGTTGGTGTTGTTGATGCCATAGAGGCCGGCGGCCGGATTCGTGGCGAAACCAGAACCAAAGTTTTGGCTCTGCCACGCGTCCGGCAGGCCGTCGCCGTTGGCATCACCGGTCAGGTTGCCGATGGAAGCCTTGAGCAGGCCAACCGCGAACGGTCCGTTATGCACACCCAAGCTGCCGTCCATGCTGACGAACTGCCAATTGTAGGCGGCCTGCAGAAAGGGCGTGGGCCAGTTGGTTTGAGACGAAGGCGACTTGACCTTGCCGTCCGCGACGTAGTTGTTCGGATTGGCCTGATAGCCCGAGGGCGGGAGGAGCGTGGACAATTTGTTCAACAGAATCTGGACCTGAGTCTGGATACCCTGACTGTAGCCGTAGCCCACGTAATCGGGAACCGGGATGTCGAAGTTGGTGACGGCACCATGGCATTGGGCGCAGACATAAGCGACGGGCATTTTGGCCACCACGCCGTTGTTGGTCACATTGTAGCTCATCTTGGTGGTGTGACCGCCGGCCAGGGTGAACGCCGGATCGCTGGAAGCGATAGTCTGCATATGGCAGCCGACGCAGGTATTGGAAACTACCAAAGCATGCGGTGCGCTGGGAATCTGCTGGCCGTAAGTAATGGCATTCAACCCCTCGAGCATGTCACCCTGCGGACTATCATGGGTGCCGAAAGCGACGCCGCCGGCCCAGTTGGGCTGGTTAAACGGGTATTTCGTCATCATGTTGGTGACGGAACCGTTCCGGCTGTTATGGCATTCCATACAGAACCCACCAGCACCGGCGTTCGTCACCACAGTGCCATCGGAGAACACAACATTAGAGCTCATGCGCAACTGATGGGGATTGGAGGCATTATGCGGATCATGGCAGGCCTGGCAGGTGATCGGGAAATAGGTCGTGTTCGGCGGATTACCCTCGACGGTGTAGGTCGGATAATTGGTGTTGCTGATGTAGGTCACGATGTTGGTGGAAGAATAATTTGCCCAGATGATGTTGGTGGGATTCTGATTCTGCCCGGCCATGCCGCCGGCCGTGGCCCAGCCCACAAAGCCGGGAGCCGTATGGCAGCGGACGCATTGCGGACGGCTGACACCGGAAGGCGTCCGGGAGGCCGCAGCATGGAGCGAGTTGTTCCATTCCGCGCTGTAATAATGATTATTCAGGTCATCATGGCATTGCGAGCAGTCGCCCGCAGCGTAGTTAACGGAAATGGCATTCGTGTTGCCCACCACACCCTGCGAGAACAAATGCTGGCTGCCGGGGCCGTGGCAGTTTTCGCACTGGATGTTGCCGAGGTTTTGCACGGCCGTCGGCATGTTGGCCCAGTTGTTAGTGTTCAGCGTGGCCGGAAACGTCCAGCCATATTCCAGCGCGACGTCGTCAAAACCGCCGTTGACGGCAAAGGAGTTGGTATCATAGCCGACGGTGTGACACTGAATGCAGCTTTTGCTGTAATGACTACTTTCCAGGCCGTTGATGGCCAAGGTGAAGAAGGAGGCGTGCGGCGTGTTGGTGTACGTCGAATAGATGCTCGGGGCACCGGAAAACTGCCCGCTATGGCAGGCGGCGCAGGTCTGGAGGCCAAGGTAGGTGGCCGCTGTAATCCTGATCGAGAGATTGGTCGAGCCGCTGCCGACGGTGGTGATGGTGGCATTGACGGTGTATTGTCCGCCGACATCCGGGCGGAAAAACGTCCGGCCCGCCAGTTGATAAGCCGGGCTGCTGCTTTCGCCCGTAAAACGATCCGAGGTATTGAAAAGCGGCACGTTGGATCCGAGGGGTCCGGCAGACAACGCCGCCGTCGATCCTGCGGGTGGAATCAGCGACCAGGTCACTCCAAGAATATTCGAGGGGGCAATGGCAGCATTCACCATGGCGTCCAAATAAGCCGGTTCGCCGAGGGCGATGGTGCTGAGGCCGCCGGAAAACTGCGCCGGCGGATTGGTCAGGTGATAAGTTGCGATTTCCGTCTGCGTGAGCGGGCGCAGGGTGAGTGAGCCGCTTAAGGCCGGGGCAGCCGCCCAGGTTGCGGTCAAACTACCCATCAAGGTCAAACCCGCCACCGTAAGGCAGGCTGACATTTTCCGGTATTTATTTATTCTATTCATGATCATTTGGTTTGGTGTTGGATGTTCTCGTTCGTAAAATTTCATTCAGGCCGTCGCCCGGGCCAAGGCCCAGTCGGGCGCCACCGCCGCTTCCGGCGCGCGCTTTAGCCAGGGCGAATTAAATCGCGCCATCAATTCCGCCGTGTGTTCGGTGATGATCTGCTGGCAAACCGTCAGTTCCTCCTTGCGGTTTTTGGTGTTCTCGCGAACCACCGCTTCGAGATCGTCGATGTCGTAGAGGAAAACATTCGGGAGTTCCGCGACCGCGGGGTCAATGTCGCGAGGCACCGCAATGTCCACGAGCACCAGCGGACGATTTCCGCGGGCGGGCAAAGTTCTCGCCACATCCGCGCGCCGCAAAACAATTTCGGGACTGCCGGTCGAGCTAACCAAAATGTCCGCCTCGATCATCGCCGCCGCCGAATCTTCGAGGCGCACGGCGCGCCCGCCGAATTCCGCGGCCAACTTTTCCGCGCGCTCCACGGAGCGGTTGGCCACGAGCACGGTCTTCGCCCCGCGCTTGGCGAGATGCTTCACGCAGGCCTCGCCCATTTTGCCCGCACCGAGAATCAGCACGGTCTTCGCGCTCAAATCGCGGTCGAAAATCTTTTCCGCCAATTCCACCGCCACGCTGCCGACCGAGGTCGCACCGCGCCCGATGCCCGTATTCGTGCGGACCGCCTTCACCACGGCGAAGGCGGCCTGGAACAGCCGGTTCATTTTTTTGCCGACAAGGCCGGCGGTCTTCGCCGCCTGATACGCGTTCTTAACCTGACCGGTGATTTCCGTCTCGCCAATCACGAGCGAGTCCAACCCGCTAGCGACGGCAAACAGATGTTCCGCGGCGGCGGCACCTTCCTTGACGTAGAGATGCGGGGTGAAATCAAAATCGCTGCCGGTGAGTTCCTGGAACAAGGCCTGAACGCGGCCGTGGATCCAGGGCGACACGCCGTAAATCTCCACCCGGTTGCAGGTCGAGAGCAACACCACCTCGTCTAGCCCGCCGCGCAACTTCAGACGGCAGCCGCAGCATTGCAGCCGGGTGCGGGGCACGGCGAGCCGCTCGCGCACTTCCACCGGCGTGGTCTTGAAGCTCAATCCTGCGACGAAGATTTTCATTTGGGTACAGATTCGGTCATTAACTTGATTCAACTTTAGCCAAGCAGGAAAATCGCGCTTACCATTTCTTGTCATTTACCTAACAATATTTGGTGAAGTTAAAGTTGGTTTTCGGGTTAACATAAAATCAGATTTCCTGGTCGTCCTCCAAAGGCCCCGGCAGATCGGCGCGGCGCGGGACGGCGGCGGGTTCGAGTGGATGTTCATGGGCCTGGAATTCCTCGGAGATGCGGCCGTCCAGACAGGCGGGGTTGAGCGGATAAACTTCCGGATCAAAAATGACGTGGTAAAAATGCCAGACGATGATGGCGAGGCACGCCAGCAATGCCTCGTAGTAATGAATCGTCGTCGCCACCATCACCACCCAGCGGGGCAGAAACTGCGTCACATCAATTTTCATCCAGATGACGATGCCGGTCGCACCCATGATGATCGTGCCCCAGACCACCGCCCAGTATTCCATTTTTTCGGCGTAGCCGAAGCGGCCGATTTTGGGTTTGTCCTGGGACAATCCGGCCAGGTAGCGCACGGCCTGCCAGACATTGAGCGCATCTTTTTTGACCGGTAACAAATCCGCCACGAGCTTCCGTCCGTCGCGGGTCGCCAGCAGATAGAGCAGATGATACGCGCCGACGCCGAGCATCACGAGGCCCGCAAACCGGTGCGTCCAGCGGCGGAAGGGCTCGCTGGAACCCAGAACTTTCGCGAGCCAAGAATCGGGAAATTTCAGGGCAAATCCGGTCAGCGCCAGCACGATGAAACTCGCCGCCAAAATAAAATGTTGCCAGCGCTGCGAGCCCGTCATCCGGACGACCGGACGTTCCGTCCGGCGCAGCCGCGCGGCGGTTTTCTTGACGAACAGAATGCCATTGTGCGCCAGCATCCCACCGATCGTCACGAAGATGAGGAACAGATAAATGCGGCGCGTCCAGTTATTCAGCCGGCTGCCGAAATCCGTGCCGCCCGCCTGCCCGTCCGGCGCGACGTGGATTTTGCCGAGCGAAAATTCCTTATTCGCACCCGGATGGCATTGACCGCACGTCGCGACGAGGTTGACTTTGTTGACGGTGGAATTGGGGTCCGACGACGGCAGGATTTTGTGGAAGCCATGACAGCTCGCGCAATTCGCTGCCACGGTAGAACCATATTGCGCGGCGAGACCGTGGTAGCTCGCAAAAAAGGTCGTGACCCGGTCGGCGGGAAGGTTGTACTTGGTGTTCAAACGCTCGGACGCATGGCAGCGGCTGCACACATCCTCGGAAATGGTCATGGTCGAACTATATTTGAGTGACCGGATTTTGTGCTCGTCATGACAACCTGTGCAAGTAGGCGCGTCATGCGAACCAGCCTGGACCGCCCGGCCGTGAACGCTCAAAGCCCATTCGCGGGCCTCCTTGGCATGACACGCGCCGCAGGTTTCGGCCTGGCGCGAAAAATAAACCGGTGAGGCCGGCGAATCGACCGAGACCATGGCATGGGAATCGTGACAGTCCTGGCAATTGGCCGCATCGGCGTGGCCGGCTTTCAACGCAAGGCCGTGAACGCTGGCGTTGAAGCTATCCGTCGGCCGCGCATGGCATAGGGCGCAGTTGACGGGCGCGAGCACGAGGTTGTCATCAGGATGCTTGGTGGTGACGTCGGCGTGACAACTGAAGCAACTATTGGTCGCGTGGACGGACAGTTTGAATTTGGCCACATCCACGAACAGCGAGATGACCTTGCCGGCCGAGTTGGTTTTGAACAGTGTGTTGTCGCCATGGCAGTCGAGACAGTCGCTGTTTTTCAAACCGGCAAAGGCTGGTAACGCCGCGACCAGCAGCATGAAGAGCAAGGGGAGAATGCGTTTCATCCCCAGAGTATCGGTTTCAGCCGCCGAAGATACTCACCCGGTATTGCCAAGTGCTGGACAATTTTTGATGCATCAACGGCGGCGAAATACCCATTCGCCGGCCAAAATTCCGAACATGGTTTGCCGCCGCCCGGTTAGATTGTTTAGACTGATAAAACCACAAAGACCGAACCTCCATTCCGTTTTGGAAAAATGAGAAATTCGACTTTGATCCGGCTTTCAGGGCAGGCTGGCAAGCAGGAATTGTCCGGTGTCCGCCAGATTGCGGTTGAGCCGCTGAAGTTCATCGGACAAGGGCGATAGGGCGACGTCGGGGGCCTCGCGAATCAAGGTGCCTCCAAATTCCAGAGCAGAATCCACCGCGGCCAGCGAAGGCGAATCAACCGGCGAAACTTTGACGGCCGGCGGCGATGAAAATTGCGTGGCCAAAAGCCCACCCAGCAGGATCAGACAGACGAGCCCGAAAGCCGGCACCCAGCGCAAGCCGGCGGATGGGGTTTCCCTGACGGTCGTAGACCGTGCATGCCGGACGGCGCGCATGATGGAGGCGTGCAGAAACGCAGGCGCTTCCGGCGGGGACGTCTCGCTTTTCAAGGCGTGCCCCAAGGCGCTGGCATGCTCCGCAAAACTCCGCAACTCGGCGGAGCGGCTTACTGCCCGTTCAACCGCCGGCGGCAGGGGCAGCCGGTCGTTCAGGGCATTCGAGATTTTATATTTTTGCAACCAGGTGCTCATAACTTTTCGTTTATTACGTTCATTTTGCCGGCGGAGGATTGGCCGGCCGGCTGGCCAAAACTGACAGCGCCGGATTCAAGTTCGAGGTCGGAGTGGCTTGGCTGGACAGCCGGCCGGGCTTTAATTCGCGGCCCAGAATCTGACGGGCGCGAAACAGCAGCACTTTGACATGCACCCGGGTCTTGCCCATCACCTGCGCAATCTGGGCCACGTCCAGATCTTCGGCATAATGAAGCCAGAGCGCCTGAAACTGGTTTTCGCCGAGGCGCCGGCGGGCGAATTGCCACAGGTTCCGCCGGTCTTCACGGCGGGCGATGAGTTCCGACGGATCGGCGTCATCCAACAATTCCGGGATGGCTTCATCGGTCACACGGGATGCGGCGCGGTGACGGTCAATGCATTTGCGGCGGGCGATGGTGAACAGCCACGAGGCAAAGACGCGGCGCGCATCAAACTGCTCCAAGCTCTGAAAGGCTTTCACAAAGGTGTCCTGCGTGACTTCGCGGGCATCCGTGGGGTTGCGGCAGAACTGGGCCACAAAAGCGTGAACGCGGCCCTCATAGCGTGAGACCAGTTCCTCGAACGGCTCCAGCGATCCCGCCTGCGCCTGCCGGGCCAGTTCTTCGTCGGACAAAGATGGAATTTCTTGAACCAAGTTTTTGCTTTTCCAAAGGCGTCAGCACCTTATTACCGCGCTGCCTTCGTCGCTTCAAAATGGCGCGGCTTCATGCGCGGAAATACGACCCTCCGCCCGAGCCGCCGTCATTCGCGCAGCACCGGCCTGCAACATTTCCACCACGTCGTTGGTCGGCAGTTCCAACGTGCCAAGGATTTCGGAACCATCCTGCGTGATGACGACGGCGTTGGCGAGTTTGACCGCATCCGGATTATTTGACTGCATCCGCATCACCGCCACCAAGCCCTGGGCAATGGAAAACATTTGTCCTGCCGCGTCATCATTGTTGGCCACCAAGGTTAGCGCACCTTGAAACTGCTGTTTTTTCTCGCCGGCCACCAGTTGGACGCTTTTGGCAAGCTTCAGGATGGCGGCGTTTGGAGCCGAGTTGGTGGAGTCAAATTTGCGGGCGGCGGCTTCCAGGAAATGGGGGTTACCCGGCAAACCCAATTCCGAAAACGCCCGGCGGCCGGCAAGGCTGGGCGCGGTGCCGTCGACCACATCAAGCGCCGCCGCCACCCGGTCACTGCGCTGGCCAAGAATGACCCGGTGGTCCTGAAACGCCGCATAGACGCGACGGGTCATGCCCCGCTTAGTCGCGTCAATCCAGCTGTGGATAACATGATCGTGGTGAGGGCTGCTTTGATAATCATTGGCCGCTTTCGCCAGGGTGAGCAGCCGGTCCGCGTCGAAATCCGCATAAATGATTAGCACGCCGTCCGCCGGGGTCTGGCTGCTGCCGAAGAGCGTGACACCGTGAACTTGGCTGCGCAGGTCGAAGCCAAATATGGTTTGAAACGAAGCCAGCCGGGCCTTGGCCTTCGGCTGGTCCATTTGCGCCAGAACAAATTGGCCGAGCGCATTGGTGCGCAGGGCATCACAGTCCAGGTGCAACAGCCAGACCGGGTCGGCAATCACGTCAGCCCGCTGCAATCCGGCAGCCCGGGAGAACAGGCCTCCCGCAGACAGGCAGACGGCACAGAGCGTCAGTTTCCAAAGGTTTTGCTTCATAATAAACATCAGAGACGGATTTGATTTTAAGCGTTGATGGCGGCATCGCTTTATATAATAGCATACGCGGCAGAAGACCGGCCGGTTACAGCATACTGGCTGGAGGCAACGCGGGCCGATCGCAAAGATTCTCCGCCAGCGGAATTGGCGCCAGGTTCAATCCACCCAAACAGAATTGGTTCCCGCACCGTAATTAATTCCCCAAAGATCCGGTGAGGGCGGATTGTAGGTCTGGTCAAATTTCAAACGTGCCACATGATAATCAAAAAAAAGATAATTTGCCGCACCGCCATGCCGGGTGTCATCCAACTCTCCCGGGTTTCCGCTGTCGCGATCCGCCCGATGTGAACCGGTGGGCGGATTGCGGCCACCGATTGATTTCGCGACCAAGATCGTGCCGCCGGAATTTGCAACCTTGCTCACGAGTCGTCCTGTCAAAAAATTCAGGCGCACAAAAACGCGCAGCCCGATTTTCCGGCCAAGTTAAGGTGATCGGAGGCGGTAGAATTTGGCCACCACGGAGGGGTCGAAGCCATTGGTCATGGCGAAGTGTCCCGTGGCATCAAAGAGATTGGTGGCCACCGGGATCCAAGTATTCAGTGGCTGGGCGCAATTTGTTGCCATCAGGCAGGTCCAGTGGGCCTTGGCTGGCCCCGTGCCCTTGAACACCAACTGGGGCCCGGTCACGATGCAGGTGTCAATGTGGGGAGGCACCGCCGCCGGCATGATTTCAACCGCCGCGATGTCCCATCGATCAGTCACTGGCGCGGTGACATTTACCGGAACCAGCGTGCCTGCTGCAGGGATGGGTGAAGCCCCCGTCTGGACCCAGAATGTATCACCCAACACGTTGTCAACCCATTGGTGAACCATCACCTGATTGGTGCCCAGCACTCGCGCGACCGGCGCGTCGTAATCGCTCCCGACACCATAGATCAAAGAGGCGGCATTGCTTGTCGTCAGGGATACAGTTGCGGCTCCGATGGCACCGCCAGCTGCGGCGGACGCGCCAGTTCCACCCGCCCCAGTGAACGCCACAACGGTGAGCGACTGATCATATCCTCCGGCGCTTGGCGTGGAACTCACGGTGAGATTAGACGATTGCATCGTTGCGGTGGCCTGCCAGATTTCCGCGTCACCCAATTGCGTGTTGGCACGTTGCACCAGCGACCAGTTGAGCCCTGCTCCAGAAACGGTCAGTGTCTGAGTAAACGCGGGGCCATCAGAACCCGCAAACGCCACCAGAAGTTCCCCGGGGTTCCACGCGCCGAACGGAGGCGTAGTAACCGTGCCATTGCCGTCCACGGTGATAACTTGGTCCACCGCCACGCCGGCCGGAGGAGAACCGGACGAAACGATCAGATTCACCGTGCTGCCGGGTGCCACCACCGTGCCCGCTGCCGGATTCTGGTTGAGCACCAAGCCCGCCGGTGCCGTTGCGCTAGAGGCACTACTGATGGTTCCGACCACCAGACCGGTGGACGTGAGCGTGGACGAGGCAGCGGCCTGCGTTAAGCCCGCCAGGTTCGGAACTGGCAATGGACCTTGCAGGGTGTTGATCCACTGCGCGAAGGTCGCAACCGCCTGGGTATCCACCAGATTTTTTGCCAGCGGCGGCATTTTGATCGAGTCCAGGCTGTTCATCCGCAGGTACATGATCGACTGGTTGGTGCTGGAGGGAGCAATCACTTGGGCCCCGGAAATTCCGAGGCTGTCGCCGACCGCTCCGCCGATAATTCCCTGATTGGTCAGCGGCGTATCAAACCTTGCGTCGAAAAAGGTCTGCGTGACCCCGTTAGGACGGTGGCATTGGGCGCAGTTCCCATCCAGATAAGAACGAACACGGAGAGTGAGATCCGCGCTCGTATTGGTGATGGAGACGGATTGCGGATACGTCGGAATGTTGGTTTCGACGAGGGCCGAATTGAACATGCCAAGGTGGTTCAACGTGCGGAGTTGGTTGTCGGTAACGCCGGTGGCAGGGTAAGTAAAATTGCCATTCAATTGACAAGTGCGGACACCGAGCACCTGGCCAGCGTTCTGGTTGTGGCAAATTTGACAATCCTGCCGGTCGGGGTAATACCAGACCTGGGTTTGCACGCCGGTGGCGGTGGTTATGAGGTTCGTTTCATTCAGGCTGCCCGGGAGCAGATCGGCATCGCTGTTGTCGGCACGCCATTTATAGGTCAGCCCAAACCAGTTGCCATTGGTCCCGTGAATCATAAATCGGGTTTCCAGCCGTTTCAACGCGCTGGGGTTGGTCTGGTTGATCGGCAGTTGAAAATTTTTGATAAGCACGGTGCCCGTCGGAAACGACCAAAAGCCGTTGGTGGCGAAATTGATCTTTTGCCCAGAGTTATTGGGCACCGCCAGCCAGCGGGATTTTAACGCGCCGTCCGACCACAGCGGTGAATTGACCGCATAGGGGATGAGGTTAGAGTTCGGTGCCAGGGTCAGGAGATTCGTGAACACGCCGGTTTGCGACAGCAGCGCCGGCGGTGCCTGGCCTTGATTGCCGGTGAAGACCAACTGATATAAATGGGACCCCTGAGTCAACTGGCCAAAATACAGCTCGCCGTTCTGATCCAACCCGAAGCTGGTAATGTTGGCACCCGGAAGCGAACACAGATAGTTCACTTGGGGGGCGTCTGCGCCATCGTAGCTCATCGACCAGATCCGGCCCGACTCGAAATCGGCAAAAATATAATCCCCGGACAAATAAGCGGCGTTCACGACGCCGTGATAAACGTAGCCGCCAATGATACATGAGTCCCCGTTGGCATGAACGTACGTGTAGATGGGCGGTTTATCCACCCCAATGAGCGGGGTGGGTTTGGGGTTGTAACCGGGTATGTTGCCTTCCATATAGGCCCACTGATAATTGCCGCCTTTCTGGATCAAATCCACTTCCTCAACCGTGTTTTGGCCCACATCCGTGAGCCAGATGTTTCCCGTGGGCGGATCCAAGGTCATACGGTGCGGACTGCGAAAGCCGATCGCGTAAAATTCCTCCAACACGGCCCCGTTGGTATTCTGCCAGGGATTGTCATTCGGGATGTAATAGTTGCCGGAATAGGTACCGGGCCAACCGGTCGGCGGAGTACCGGCGGATTGCGGCTGGCGGCGGATGGGGTGGCTCGTTGCCGGGTTCATGTCCACGTCTATGCGGATCACACCGGAGAATAAACCTAAATCAATCCGTTGTGCGTCGCCCAATACATTGTTATCGGAGCCTTCGTCCCCGAGGCTCAGATAGAGATAGCCATCCGGACCAAATAACAGCCCGCCTCCATTGTGCCAGAGGTCGCGGTCAAACTGGTTGATCAGGACCACTTCCGATTTGGGATCGGCAGTCAGCGAACCGTCCGGCACGGTGAAGCGCGAGAGCCGGTTGTAGCTGAGCGTGTTCTCGGCTGGATTCGCGTTGGGGGACGGAGAATATTGATACCAAATATATACGTATCCGCGATTGGGCGAACCCGGCACACCGTATTGGGGATGAAACGCAAAGCCCAGCACGCCGCAATCATCATTGCCCTGCGTCTGCAGAGTGAGATCGAGAAACAGGGTTTTGGTCGTGGTGGCCTGGTCGTTGGTGAAAAAGTAAATCGGCCCTTCACGCCCGCAAACATAGATCCGGCTGCTGCGCGGCTCCGGAGTGATGGAAATCGGGTCATCAAACGTGAGGTGGGGAAAGGCCACGGCGGTTTGCCAGCCGGACGCGCTTTGCGCCTGGGGCGGCATAACCCCATTCAGAAAAGGGCCCAGGGCCGGCCGCGTGTCTAAACCATAACTCTGCGCCCGGGCAACCGAGGACATTACGACCAAAGTTGCGACCATGGCAACAACCCAACGCCAACTCCAGACAGCGGGTTGGTCACACCTTGAACCGGAGAAAAAACTAGACATTTGCCTCATTACTTTACAGTAACATCAATAGCATAAACCGAGCCATTCTGCAACCGATTTTTATTTTACGATTCAAACCAGATCCACCTCAAAACTTGCTTCAATGTACCAGCCGCGAGACCATCGCATAGATGATCAGCGCCAATAGCACGAGCCCGAGGCCAAAGAAGAAATAGCCGAACGACTTGGCGATGTTCTTCCATTGGAACCATTCGTCCTTAATGCGATAGGCGTCCAGCTGGCCAGCCTTGACCAGCCGGTCATACCAACGCCGGCGTTCGTGCAGCATCTCCGCCTTGGACACGCGCCCGGAGAAGATGACGGTGTCCATCGGGAATTTCTCAATGCGGAAATGCGTGTTGAAAAAGTGGATCGAGAAAATGAATCCGGCGGCGAGCAGCGCCTCATCCGAATGCAGGATGAGCGCGATGTTGATGACCCAGCCAGGCAGGAAGCGCGTGAAAAATTCCGGAAACCACATGATCAGCCCGGACGCGCCGATGATGGCGACGCCCCAGAACACGGCAAAGTAATCAAACTTCTCCCAATACGTCCAGCGGTCGAACTGCGGCTTCGGGCCCTTGCCGAAGAACCATTTGTTGTGGTCGATCAGGTCGCGCAAGTCTTGCAAGGTCGGCACCATCGAATCCGGGCCGAACACCACGGAGGAGAAGCGTTTGATCTCAAGCCGGCCAGTTTCTGGATTGCGCAGGTTGCCCCAGCTCTTCCACGACCGGCCAACGAGGGCGCTCAAATGCAGTGTAAAATAAAGGAACGTGATGATGGCGCCGAAACGGTGCAGCATCCGCGCCGTTTCCGGTCCGCCGATGAGGCTGAAGATGAATTTCGCCCAGTCGGTGTAATAAAATTTCAACGGCATGCCGGTCACAACGAGGGTGAGAAAGCTAGTGACCACGAGGAAATGCAGAAACCGCTCGAAGGGCTGGAAACGCGTGAACCATTCGTCACCTTCCTGCGTCTTGATCTTGGATTCGCGGAAGGTTTTAGAATCGTGCAGATACAACCACACCGCGCGCACCAGCCAGGCCAGGGTGTGCATACCGAAGAAGCCGAAGGTGCCGATGAGCAAACCCGTCATCGCGAGGAACACGACATGGAGCAGCGGATAATTTTGCTTGTCCAGCGGATTGGCGTGCGGCCGGTAGCCGGTGAATTTGGCCGTCGCGCCCGGATGACATTTTTGACAGGTGACGAGAATGTTGTTGGTGGATAGATGCGACGCCGGATCGGACACCGGCAGGATGTCGTGGAACCCGTGGCAATCATAGCAGGCGGCGACTTCGGGTGCGGAGTTCGCCAAGCCCAGCGCCATCGCCTTGCCGTGGTAGGTCTCGCGGTAATGCTCCAACCGGTCAGCGTGGCATTTGCCGCAGCGCTCGTCGCTCAGGGCCTTGAAATTCTTGCTGGTCGGGTTGACGATCTGGTGCGCGCTGTGACAGTCAATGCAAACCGGTCCGCGCGGGTCGCCCTTCGCGAGCAACTGACCGTGGACACTCTGATTGTAGATCGACTCAATGCCGACGTGGCACTTGCCGCAGGTCTTGGCGACGTTGGCGTGGTTGATCGGCGAATCGCGGTCCACGCTGCGCTTGATTTTGTGCGCGCCATGGCAATCATTGCACGAGGGCGCGACGATCAACCCCATCTTCAGCAGCGCCGTACCGTGGATGCTGTCTATGTATTGATTCGCGGCCTCGGGAAATTCGATTTGGTATTCCTTGGTGAGATTCGTGTTGCTATGACACTTGGCGCAAGTCGCCGGCAAATTCATTTTATAGACGGACGAACGGACATCCTTCACCGGCAAAATTTCGTGGCTGCCATGGCAGTCCCAGCATTCCGCCGCGCCGGACGCGCCCATTGAATGGCTCATGCCGTGGATGCTGGTCGCGTAATCCTTGCCTTCCTTTTCATGGCAGCCGGTGCAGTTCGGCGGCGGCACGTTCCTGTCATGCTGCAGTTCCTTGATACCGTCATGGCAGTCAACGCAGTCCAACTGGCTGTGGACGGACTTCGCAAAACCGTTCGTGGGGAACAGCGCCATCGCCTCGGCGTGACCGTTGACCATGCGCTTGTTCGCCGGGTCGGTGTGGCAGTCGAGACAGGCCTCGTTCTTCAGCTGTTCCGCCGCGAAGAGCGCCGGTGCGGCCAGCAGGACGAAAAGGGCGAGCAGGAACCGGCTGCATTTTGGGTGATGCGTGGTGTTTGCCATACGCGATAAGAATCGTCAGAAATGCGGCGGATGGCTTGCCGTTGGTTGTTGTTTGCTGGTCATTTTTTGGCTAGCCAGACGGGCGTCCGCCGGCGATTTCCGGGCTTCCGGCGGATCAGATTCATTTCACTTTCCGGATTGACAACTTTTGTCCGTCATGGCTTGGTATCGGCATCATCCATCCGGGACCGGCACATTCTGCGGCCAATCAAATGTATGCCTGAATTCAAATTCTACTGCCCGCAATGCGGCCAGCACATCCAGTGCGACACCGGCCATTTGGGGAGGCAAATCAACTGCCCGGTCTGCCAGCAGGCCATCGTCGTGCCGCAGGTTCCGGCGGCCGTGCCCATTCCACCGCAGCCCGCACCGGTTTTTTCGCCAGATCAAAGCACGGCCCCGGCAGCGGGAAGAACGCATCCCGTCACCCCGGTCGCACAGCCGGCGGCGACGGTTCAATCGCGCACCTTGCAAAACATCCTGATGATCGTCGTCGCGGCGGTCATGCTCGCCGGTCTTGGCGTCGGCGGCTGGTTGGGATATTCCAAATTCAAGCTCTACGGCTTGCGAGAACATTTGCCGCCGGGATTGGTCGGCATGTGGTCTGGCGAAGGCGACGGTAAAAATTGGGCGGAAGGCAATTCAGCGAGCTTGACGGGGGTGTCCGTCAAAAGCGGTGAAATGGTGCGGGTGTTTTCATTTGACGAAACAAACTCGGGCATAAAGATTCCAGCCACCCCGTCTTTGGATGTCGGCCAGGGCCAGGGTTTCACCATCATGGCTTGGATCAAGCCGTCAAGTTTGTCCCGGCGGAACGAGATATTGGAGTGGGACAATGGCGAGCCCGGCCAAATCGTGACGTGGGGAGTGCACATGCAATTATTAGAACCCCAAGAGTTCGGGCTGGGCGCGGGCAACCTGTTTGCCGACGTACACGGTACGGATGGACAGGTACATTGGCTCATGGCCCGGGGCGGAACCATCACCGCGAACATTTTCCAGCACGTTGCCTTGAGCTATGACAAGACGGCAGGCATCGCCCGATTGTTTTGCAATGGAAATATCGTGGTGGAACAACACATTGGGCAGTTTACACCGCAAACCTCATATGATTTTTACATTGGCAGAAGGCCGGCCGGCGACGGCGTCCATTCATTTTCCGGCCTGATCGCCAAGGCTGGGGTCTTCAACCGCGCACTTTCCGCGGAAGAGATTCTGAAACTTTATAACGAACAAAAATAATTTATGCCTGAATTCAAATTTTACTGCCCGCAATGCGGCCAGCACATCCTTGGCAATGACAGCCATGCAGGGAGGCAAATCAACTGCCCGGTCTGCCAGCAGGTTATCGTCGTGCCGCAGGCTCCGGCGGCAGCGCCCATTCCACCGCAGCCGGCCCCGGTTCCGATCCCGGCGCCAACTCCGGTTGCGCCCCCGCGTCCGAGTCCCGCTCCGGCGTCTACCCCACCCTGCCCTGCCATTCCGGTGGCCCAACGCGCCGGTCCGATGAAGTCGGGTGTCTCCAAGAATATTTTGATCATCGTTGTTTCGGTGCTGGTGCTGGCCGGCGTCGGCGCCGGTGGCTGGCTTGGTTTCAATAAAATCAAGATCTACCGTCTCCGAGGACAACTGCCGTCCGGTCTGGTGGCGTTGTGGTCAGGCGAAGGCAATACGCGGGAGATTTTGTCCGGCAACGTCGGCACCCTGCTCGGGACCACCGCCTTTGAACCGGGCAAGGTGGGATCGGCCTTTGCATTCCATGGCAAGAACGACGTCGTAACGGTTGGCAATCCGGCCAGCCTCCAATTGCAGGATTTCACCCTCATCGCCTGGGTCAAACGGTCCGACGCCTCGGTTGTCTCCTATGGTTCCTATGGCAACGGCATCATCTTTGGCTATGGCCAGGGTGGCTACGGTCTCTATCTGGACCCGGCGGGGCGGCCGGCGCTAAGCAAGATCGGCATCGACGAAACCATGCCGGAAACCGTGATTAACGATACCGCGTTCCATCATTTGGCGGTAACCAAATCCGGCAGCACGGTGGTCTTCTACATCGACGGCGTGGCGTGGCCCGCCCCGGCGTATGACCCGGGGTTTGTCTTTTCGACGGTGGCGGCCATCGGAGCGCGCGGAGACAATCTGGACAACAGCTTCTTCGGCCTGATCGACGAAGCCGGCGTTTTCAACCGGGCGCTATCAGCGGAGGAAATCTTGGCAATTTACACGGCGCAAAAATAGTGGCGCCGATAATGGCGCCAAATCTTCCTCATTGAAACCGGTAATCTACGCCCGCCATCGGGCGTCTGAACGGCCAGCGAATGAAGCTTAAAACCCTATTTTGGCTGCCTTGGTTGCTGGTGCTGGTCACCACTGGCTGCGCGACGCGTGGCCCTTACCAACTCATCTGGCAGGATGATTTCAACCGGCCCGGCACGCCCGATCCGGCGAACTGGAATTACGAGCGCGGTTTTGTCCGCAACCATGAACTGCAGTGGTATCAGCCGGCCAACGCCGTTTGCACCAATGGCCTGCTTGTCATTGAGGCGCGGCCGGCGCACCAGCCCAATCCCCGATACATCGCCGGCTCCACTAACTGGATCACCAGCCGCGAATGGATCAACTACACCTCGGCCAGTCTCACCACGCGCGGCCGGCACGAGTTCAAGTACGGCCGGATTGAGATGCGCTCGCGGATCGACATCCGCCCGGGAAGCTGGCCAGCCTTCTGGACCCTTGGGGCCAGACCCCACACCCTCTGGCCGGCGGTTGGCGAGGTGGACATCATGGAATTCTACCAGAGCAACGTGCTGGCCAACTTTGGTTTCAGCCTCGACCACCATGTCAAATGGCTGGCCCGAAAAACCCCGGTAGCCGAACTGGGCGGCGACGCCTGGGCGCAGGCGTTCCACATCTGGACGATGGATTGGGATGATCAGAAAATCGACCTGCGGCTCGACGGCCGGCTGATGAACCAGCTCGATCTGGCCACGGCGAACCGCGCCAACCACGGCAATCCGTTTCATCGTCCGGTTTATCTCATCTTGAACCAGGCCATCGGCGGCGATTGCGGCGGTGATCCAGCCGGGACGAACTTTCCGATCCGCTTCGAAGTTGACTGGGTGCGGGTCTATCAACGCGGCCGGTAAAAGGCGGCTGGCTGCGCGCTTTTTATTTTCCTCGGCTTCGATTAATCTGACGGCCCGTGTTCCGGACGCTCCGCCAAGCCGAATACGCCGAGTTGATGATCTTGTTTTTCATCCAATCGGCGGCCATGGCGGTTTGGTTTGTGCCGCTGGGAGCCATCCTCGACGCCCACGGACTGCACGTCATCAAACCGTTCGCCTTTGCCGCCTCCGCCGTCGCCGCTTTCATCTCGCCGCTGGCCTTTGGCGCGATGGCCGACCGCCAGGTGCCGCCGGTCAAAGTCCTGCGTGGTCTTGCCGTGACCACCGCCCTGCTCGTCGCGCTCATTAGCACCGCGATGCAGAGCCGTTGGAATCCCTGGCTCATCCTCGCCTTGATCCAGGTCTTCTACCTAGCCTACGCGCCGATGTTCAGCATTTCCACCGCGCTGGTGTTCGCGCGGCTGAAGGATGCCAAAAAAGAATTCGGCCCCATCCGCGCCCTGGCCACGGTCGGCTGGATGGCTGGGGCGCTCCTCATCAGCGCCTTTGGTCTGGACCGGTCCGCGCTGGCGGGTTATCTCGGCGCAACCGTCTGGTTGCTGGTGGCGGCCTTCACATTTTTTCTGCCGACGCTCGAGGTGCCACCTGCCGTCGTCCGGCTTTCCTGGCATGAACGCCTGGGCCTCGACGCCCTGACGCTCCTCAAGGATCGCGACACCCGCGTGGTCTTCATCACCACCACACTCTTCAACATCCCGCTTGCCGCGTTCTATCCGTATGCGCCAACGCACCTGCATGACCTCGGCTTCGCCCGCACCAGCGCGTGGATGAGCCTCGCACAGAGTACGGAACTCATCGGAATGTTCACCCTGGGCTGGCTGCTGTTAAAGTGGCGGTTGAAATGGATTTTTGCCGCCGGCCTCGGCTTTGGCGTGGCGCGGTTCGCCTTCAGCGCCGGGAACACCGACGGCACCCTGCTCCTCGGCATCATTTTGCACGGCGCCTCCTATGTGCTGGTGTTCATCACCGCGCAAATCTTCCTGGACCAGCGCGTGGATCCCGCCTGGCGCACCCGGGCGCAGGCCCTGCTGACGCTGCTGAACGGCGGCGTGGGCAACCTCATCGGCTATCTCGGCGGCGGCTGGTGGTTCAACGTCTGCACGACGGGCGGGCACACGGACTGGCGCTGGTTCTGGGGAGCGCTCTCCGCGAGCGTGGCGGCGGTGCTGGTTTACTTTCTGGTCGCGTATCGGGAGCCCGCCGTGAAGCGAACGTAAAGTTTTATTACGCCAGTCACGCAACGGGAACATCCCGCGCAAATTATCCCGCCAGAATCGCTTCGATGCGCGCGAGTTCGTCGGCGCTGAAGTTCAGATTTTTCACCGCGCCATGGCAATCGTCCACCTGCGCCACCTGGCTCGCGCCGATGAGCGCGCTCGTCACCACCTTGTTCCTCAACACCCACGCCAGCGCCATTTGCGCGAGCGTCTGGCCGCGCGACTGCGCGAGGTCGTTCAACTGGCGCGTCTTCGCCAGCACTTCGTCCGTGACGTGTTCGGGCCGGAGGAAGCGCGGGTCTTTCGCAATACGCGAGTCGGCGGGAATGCCCTTAAAATAGCGATTGGTCAGCAACCCCTTACCCAAGGGTGAAAACGCCGTGCAGCCGATGCCTTCTTTTTCGAGCACGCCCAACAACTCCGGTTCCACCCAACGGTCGAGCATGGAAAAGCGCGCCTGATGGATAAGACATGGCACGCCCAGCTCGCGCAGAATCTTCGCCGCGCGCGCGGTCTCGGCGGCAGGATAATTCGAGATCCCCGCATACAGCGCCTTGCCGGATTTTACCGCGTGCGCGACGGCCCCTAGGGTTTCTTCCAGCGGCGTCTCGGGGTCGAAGCGATGGGAATAATAGATATCCACATAATCCAAGCCCAGGCGCTTGAGCGATTGATCGAGCGAGGCCAGCAGATACTTACGCGAACCCCATTCGCCGTAAGGCCCCGGCCACATGTAATAGCCGGCCTTGGTGGTGATGATGAGTTCGTCGCGCCACGGGTGGAGATCATCGCGGAGGATTTTGCCAAAGGTGACCTCCGCCGCCCCATCAGGCGGACCGTAATTATTCGCGAGGTCGAAACAGGTAAGCCCGAGGTCGAACGCGCGGAGCGCGATGGCGCGGGCGTTGCCGTAGTCGTCCTTCGCACCGAAGTTGTGCCAGAGTCCGAGGGAAATGAGCGGGAGATTGAGTCCGGAACGACCACAGCGGCGGTAAAAACCCGGCGCCGCATAGCGATTGTCAGCGGGTGAATACATAAAATTAATTCAGCCCCAGCTTCTTGAAGCGGTTGTTTACTTCCTTGAAATGAAAGTCGAGCGAACAGAGTTTTTCCAGTTCACCGGGCTTGAAGTGTTTTGCCACTTCCGGTTCCGCATTGAGCTGTTACACAAAGTCCGCGTCCTCGCGGCCGGCGTGTTTGACCGCCCACGTCTTCATCGCCGCGTCCTGACAGAGCTTATAGGCCGCCTCGCGCGTCAGTCCCTTTTTGATGAGCGCGAGCAGGACGGTCTGACTGTTCCACATGCCGAGCGAGAGCCCGAGGTTCTTCTTCATGTTCGCCGGATAAACGACGATGCCGTCCATCAGCCGCGTCAGCAGGCCGAACATGTAATCCAGCAGCGTGCAGGAATCGGGAAAAATGATCCGCTCGACGGAGGAATGCGAAATATCCCGCTCATGCCACAGCGCGACGTTTTCCAGCGACGCCATGGCGTTGCCGCGCAACACGCGAGCCAGGCCGGTGAGGCGTTCCCACGTGATGGGATTGCGCTTGTGCGGCATGGCGCTGGAACCTTTCTGACCTTTGGTGAACGGCTCCTCAGCTTCGAGCACCTCCGTGCGCTGCAAATGCCGGAACTCCACCGCCCAGCGTTCGATGCTCGCGCCGACGAGCGCCATCGCCAGTTGAAATTCCGCATGGATGTCGCGTTGAACCACCTGCGTCGCGATGGGCGCCGGCACCAAGCCCAACTGCTTGCAAACGTAGGCCTCGACGCGTGGCGACAGGTGCGCGCTGGTGCCCACGGCCCCGGACAGCTTGCCGATGGACACCACATCGCGAACCGTCACCAACCGGCGCAGCGCGCGGGAAAATTCATCGTGCATCAGCGCCAGCTTCAAGCCGAAGGTCGTCGGCTCGCCGTGGATGCCGTGGCTGCGGCCGATGCAGGGCGTGAACCTATGCTCGTTTGCGCGCCGGGCGATGATCGGCAGCAACTTTTGCACGTCGGCGATCAGGAGGTCCGCCGACTGCTGCATCTGCACCGCGTAACAGGTATCGCCCACGTCGCTGCTCGTCAGGCCGAAATGGAACCAGCGGCTGGCGTCGTTGTTGATGGCCTCGGCCACCGCCGTGGTAAAGCCGATGACATCGTGGTTTAAAACTTTTTCCAACTCGCGCTGGCGGGAGACGAGGCCGGGCAGATCGGCGAACCATTTGGCGCAGCCGGCCTTTATCTTGGCGAAGTCCTTGGCGGGGACAATTTTCTCCTTCACCAGCGCCTCGCTGGCGAGCAGCTCGATCTGGAGCCAGATCTTGAGCTTGTTTTCATCCGTCCAAATCGCCCGCATTTCGGGGCGCGAATAGCGCGTAATCATGGCTCAATTAAAAACGAAACCGGGAAAATTAAAAAGGCGGAAGTGCGACAGCCCTCGGGCGCTTTGGGCCGGTGGAAAAGGCGGTTGAATTTTAAACCACAGATGATCACGGATGGACACAGATTTTTCCAAGCACGGCCGGGCTGAAATCTTGGTGGTTTGGCAATTCAAAAATGAATCAAGCTCCGTTTAGGAGCGACATCATTGCCGGCGAGCGGCCGGCCCGGCCTCAGCAATGGCCTGATGACACGCGCCTTGCCCAATCCGAAGACAAAATGGTAAAATGTCTTGCAAATCCAGGCAGCAAGACGAAAATCACGAAAACCACCGACGCTGGTTGTGGGCGTTAAACCATATGGGAAATGTCAAATGGCAACATTCAAACATAGAAAGATAAAGGCATGCCTGACGATCGGATTTGTGGTTTTATTTTTGTTTAACTCAAACCGAAATGGGTATTCTCAAGTTTGGAGTTCCAATAACATTCCTGGCGTGTCTCGGGTAAACTGCATTGCATTATCTGCCGACGGAACAAAGATATTTGCGGGCGCGGGAACAACCAATACGATTTTTGTTTCCACAAATTCAGGCATCACCTGGTCATCAACGGGAGCGACGCTTCAAAGTGGTTATTGGGCAGATATCGCCTCCTCGGCCGACGGCTCCCGGTTGATTGCGGCTGCGGACGTTGGCGGTGTTTATACTTCACACGATGGTGGCGCGAACTGGTTTAGCAACAATGTGCCAGGCGCTAGTCGCTGGGATTCCGTCGCGATAACCTATGACGGAACCAAGATGGTCGCCGCTGGCAACAATTTTTCCGCCGGACCAATTTGTGTTTCGACAAATTCAGGCAGCACCTGGACACAAACCAGCGCGCCAATTAGTCAGTGGTGCTCCGTGGCTTCATCCGCTGATGGCAGTATGTTGCTGGCGGGAACTTTTGGCGGAATGGCATACCTCTCAACCAATTCGGGCACGACCTGGACGCCGCAAACAAACCTGCCAGCGGGAAGATGGACCTACATGGCTGTATCAACTGACGGGAACACTTGCATTGCCGCCGCGTATGATATTGGTTCCGGATTTGGGCGGGTCTATATTTCCACAAATGGTGGCAACTTTTGGACTCCGACCAGTCAGCCCACGAATATGTATCTATTGGGGTTCTGTGCATCCGGGGATGGATCAAAACTGACAGCGGTGGGCTATGCTATTTTTCATTCGGTGGATTCAGGAAATTCCTGGTCGTCAAACAGCGTGCCGGAATTGTCAGCCAAATGGACCGTCCTGACTTGCTCCGCCGACGGAAACAAGCTTGCTTTGGTTGGGGGATACCGGGCCGACATTTATCTGGGATGGTCGCCAACCAGACCGCAGCTCAATCTTGAATTAAGGGATAATGAATCGGTTGTCTCCTGGCTGGTATCATCGACCAATCTGGTGTTGCAACAAAGTCCCGACCTCATTTCGTGGTCAAGCATTACGGACGCGCCCACGCTCAATCTCACCAACCTAAACAACGAGGTTTCCATTTCGCCAACCAACGCGAGCGGTTTCTTCCGGCTGATTTCGCAATGAAGCCGCGAATTGCCCGCGCCGCAGCCTCTTATTCGTATACCTCCAGCGACAGGATTTTCATCAAATCCCTTTTTGAATACGCCCGCGGCACGGCGGCCTTGCTATTGTGCCATTAATCACCTTCCCCTCGCTGTCCGGCACTTTAACCAACGCACCACAAAAAAACCGTCGGAACGATGATTCGTTCCGACGGGGTGTGGTCCGGCTGATTTTCTGGCGGGGTGACACGCTCGGCAACCGCCTGGGCGGCGGCCAGTTTCCCCCTGCGCCGCGCGCCCACCTGGTTTGCACCTCATTTCAGGTGGCCATGATGCTGACCGGCGTGCTCCAGATGCTCGCGCCCGTGCTACCGCCCAAAACTCGCGTTTGGAAGGTATAAACCCTTCTTGGCACGAGGTTCGTCTGGACGATGCTGCGGGCCTGCGAGGTAATACCGGCGTTCACCCACTTTTTACCACCATCCTCCGCCTGAGGGATGGAGCGGAAATGTATCAAGGCGTTGAATTATTTTGCGTTTAAGGCTCGCCCTCGTGAAAACCCTATCCCTAGGGGGTTTGGGTGAGAGAGAACGTGGACCCATTCAGTTTCATGCGCCTTTAAAAGCGGTGGCGGCCCACCGCACTCCCAGACGCTCGCGCGTTGACCGAAGACCATTGAAGACGCGAAGCGTCGTGGAAGGCGACCTGCAACTTTTGTTTGACGAAGACGCTGTAAAGCCGGATATAGAACGATGTTCATTAAAACATTATTTCTGGTTTTTCTGGTCACGCTGGCAGCGCGGGCGGACGAGTATTTTGACACGCTGACGGTCAACGGCGTGACGTTCACCAATGTCACCGTCACCAAGGTTACGGCGAAGGACATCTATTTCATGCATTCGGCCGGCATGGAAAACGCACAACTGAAGGATTTGGATCCGGCGTTGCAAAAGCATTTTGGTTACAATGCCAAGGCGGCCACCCAGGCGGCACAGGCGACGGCGGCGGCCAAAGCCCAATATCATCAGGAGCTCGTTTCGGCCCCGCCGGTGGCGGTGCCGGACACTTCCCGGCCGGTGGAACCCCGGGTGGCGGAAGGTCTGGAAGTCGGCCAACGATTCCCCGGGTTCAGCGAGACGGATGTGGCCGGCAATCCCGTGTCGGTGGCAGGCTTCCGGGGCAAAGTGTTGCTGATAGATTTTTGGGCGACCTGGTGCGGCCCCTGCCGGCGCGAACTGCCCAACGTCATTGCGCTCTATCAGAAGTTTCATCCGCAGGGCTTTGAGGTCGTCGGCGTCAGCCTGGACGACGATCGCGATAAACTGATCGCCTTCACGCAACAAAATGGCATGGCCTGGCAACAATATTTTGACGGACTGGGCTGGGACAATAAACTCGCCAGGGCCTATCACGTGGAAGGCATCCCGATGACTTATCTGCTTGATCGCCATGGCATCATTCTTGGGAAGGAATTGCACGGGGAAGATCTGGACAACGCCGTGGTTAGTGCGCTGGCCAGCCCATGAGCCGACGGTCGCCGGTGACGGGCGGTGGACGGCCGCGAGCGGCGCAGAAGGGTTGACAAGCCCGAACCGCTTCGGTTACAAAGCCGCCATGAGGCCTTGGCAGAAAACCAGTTCACGGTTGTGCCTGTGCATGACCCTCGTGCTGATCGCCGGAACGGCGTGCCATAAAAAAAGCGCCCCTGCCCCAGCCACCAACCCGACCAGCCCAGAGGTTACCACGACGGCCGACGACGCGCAGGAGTCGGCGCGGGAACGACGCCAGTATCAGCGCCTGGTGTGGAACCTCAAGACCTTGGTGGAGGCTTACGCCCACGCCGGCTATACCAATTCCGCCTGGGACGCGCCGGCCCGCACGGCCTTGGCGGAATTTGCCCATGTCCGCGCGGATGCGGCCAGCGACAACCAGCACGGACTTAAAATTGTCGCCGCCAACGCTGCCGCCGCCATCCAGTCCGGATGCAAGGATCCCATGGTGACCTACCTGTACGTCAGATTTGCGCTGGATCCGACCAGCAGCCCGGCGGCGATCTGCGCGGCATACGATGCCATGGCCAGAGCCATGCACAACAGTTCGTATGCGCCGCTCCGGAAATTTTACGCCACCATCCGGACGGACAACCAATACTATGCCACCTATGGAACGAATGTGACCGCCTTCCCATCGGCGATGGAGATTTCCACTTATTTGTCCGCCGACGCCCTTTATTCCATGCTGGATACCAACACGCCGCCGGAGGAGATCTATGAGTTATGCTCCGAAGATTTACAAGGATATGAAACCGCGCCAAAACTATATGCCCAAGCTTATCCAATCATTGAGAATGCGGTCTTCACCGGCTGGCCCAACGAAGCCACGAGCTGGTTGCTAAAAGGCGAGGCCAATTATCAAATGGCTTGGCACGCGCGCGGCGGCGGTTATGCGAACGATGTTTCGGCGGCAGGCTGGAAGGGGTTTGGCGATCATCTGGCCACTGCCGAAGCCGCGTTGAACCGCGCCTGGCAGCTCGATCCGGATGACCCGCGGATACCGACCGCCATGATGAACGTGGTGGCCGACGAGCAGAAAGGCCGGGACGTAATGGAACTGTGGTTCAGCCGGGCCATGGCGGTGGACCCCGACAATTACAAAGCCTGCCGAAATAAACTGCGTTTCCTGTATCCCCAGTGGTATGGCTCGCGCGAAGAGATGATCGCCTTTGGCCGGGTTTGCGTGGCCACGACGAATTGGGGCGGCGACGTGCCACTCATACTGGTGGACGCCCACACGGATTATAACAACTATTCCAACACCAATGACGCGGATAGACAAGCCTATTGGCGGCAGCCCGAGGTCTGGCCGGACATCAAGGCCGCTTACGAGCGTTACTTCACTTTGAATCCCGACGCCACGGATCTCTACAAAAACTATGCGTGGTATGCCTATCAGGCCGGACAATGGGCGGCCTTCAATGGCCTGGCAAAAAAAGTCCGCCCGGCGGACTTCGATTTCTTTGGCGGAAAGAACGCGTTAGATCAAATGGTTCAATTCGCCCAAACCCAATCCAGTCAAGCCCAATGACTCTGCCATTTGAGGTGGTGGTTTTGCTGGATCAATTGTGTACCCGCGGGCCGCCAGATACCGCTGGACAGGTCCGGGGAAAAGCGTTAACTCCATGGCATGAACCCGGACAAACCATAGGCTGACGGAGCTTCAGAAGTTTAAACCAGCTTCATCAAGATCATAAAACGCTGTTTTATTATGGTTCACGATGGTTTGTAACCGGTGTCCGGTTTTGGTTTGAGCGGGGCGGGAGCAACGGTGGAAAGTTTGTAACAAATCGTCGGCTGGGGTGTTATTAGGAGAGTGGTTCGTGTTTGTGGTTGAGCGAGGGTGGTGATTTGGCTGAATTCATTGGGTTATGCCTATTTCGCGGAGCATCAATTTGCCGGCCAGCGCCGGCCCGTCTCGTTCGGGCATGGATGCCCGGGCGGCGGGCGCGGTGCTGTCGTCACAACCAGCGCCGGCTGGTGGCGGGCGGGGATTTACGCTGATCGAACTGCTGGTGGTCATCGCGATCATCGGCATTCTGGCGGCGCTGCTGTTACCGGCCCTATCGGGGGCCAAGCGGAAGGGACAGCAGATTGCGTGCGTGAGCAACCTCAAGCAGTTGGGCTTGTGCGTGATCTTGTACAAGGATGATTATCAGGGGTTTTTTCCGGCTTCACAATTTACCTCCATGGATGGCAGAGGGGTGGAGATCACCTGGGCGCCGATGCTGCGAAAATTTACCACGCAAGGAACGGTCACGAAAGTGTTCGGGTGTCCGTCGGCGCCGGACTCAGCGCAATGGCAGTCCACCATGGGCAGCGGTGAACCGGCGCATTACGGATATTTCTCCAACGAGGTGACGCTGAAGTTCGATGGCGTCAACACCATGAGCTACGGGTATAATTCGTGGGGCATTGGGCCCATCGTGGACACCACGGTGCAGCCGGCCAAGGTCCTGCCCGAAACCTATCCGTCTAAAAGCGGCGGCGGGGTGTTGGAAGGGCTGGGTGCGGACGTGGAAAGTTCGTCGGCTGGCGTCGGCCCGCAGAATGAGACCACGGTGGTCAAACCGGCTAACATGATTGCGCTGGGCGACAGCAATTGGAAACCGGACAAGAGCACGCCGGTCGCCTGGGGGGGAGGCGCGGACATGGATGGCGGCGCGATCATCAACATGGGCGGCGGGGCCACGCCGGGTTCGTTTGGTTATTGGCCGCTGGATGTGCATGGCGGGCAGCCGGGTGTGGCCAACATCACCTTCCTGGACGGCCACGTGCAGGGTATGAAACGCACTGCCCTGATCAGCTATCAGGAAGAATCGGTGAGCGACCGGGCCCCGGCAGAATCCTTGTGGAACCGCGACAATCAACCGCACGACCCGGGCGATGATTACGTCCCGCCGCTGGCGGCCTTGTCCGACTATCAACCGTGGCCTTGAACGGGACCAGACAGGTCAGCCTCCGACCGTTGGCCGGTGGGCGCGCAACTTTCCCGACGGGACGGGGTTTGAATCAAAGTCAATGACCGGATCATTTTCAACTTCAGGGAAACCATGAAAACCTTATCACTCCTGCTCGTCATCGGGTTCTTCGCGCTCGCCTGCGCTGCGCCAGCCCAAGATACCAACGCATTGAAAACCGTGCTCGGCACGTTTGAGACGCAGACCGATATCGTCCTCATCAAGGCCGTGGGGCCGGTCGGCGAGATGACGGTCGGGGACGAGGTGATTTCCGTGCGCTGCAAGGAAACCACGGACGCCAGCAGCGGGCACAAGATTTATGGTCTGGCCCTGGAGATCGCCGAAAGTCCGCAGGCCCGTGAACGTTTGCTACTGGATGCCGATGAACTAGAGGCTCTGCTGAACGGCATCAGTTATTTGAGCAAGGTCAACAACTCAGTCACGGCGCTGCCGGGTTTCGAGGCGACCTTCACGAGCAAGGCCGGCCTGCGGCTCATTGCCGAGAGCATACGCCGGGAGGGTACCGTACTGACTTTCCTGAAATATGGGGATCATCCGCGCATCCCGCTAGGTTCGCTGCAATTATCGCAGTTTTACAATCTGATTGATCAGGGCCAGAAAATCATCGTCTCCCTCCAGGCCGGCAAGTAGGGGCGCGTCAGCGTTTCGGCCGCTTGGGTTTTTCGCCAAAGACCTGGTCAATCACCTTGCGGAACTGGCTTTCGCCTTCCGGCTTGGGCGCAACCGGTCCGGCCAGCTCTTCCTCCAAGTCCAGCACCAGCCGCTTGGAACGTTCCAAGCGGGCCTTAAGCTTGTTGATGAGGACTTCCAGTTCCCCGACTTCAGTCCGCATGGCGGCGGCGATTTCAGCTTTGTTCATGAGGCAACCACTTAACCAGCTTGGCGCGCAAACTCAAGCGCAAAGGTCGCCGGCGGCAGCGGCCAGACCTGTTCTTCGGGCGACGGGATGGTATAATTAAGGCGCATGAGTATCAGCAACCCGATTCCTAAATCGCCCGCTCCAACCGAGCGCCGGGCGCGGCGCTATCGGCTGGCGGGAATCATCGTGCTACTGGTGGGTTGCGCGGCGGCGGCCGGGGTGTATTGGGCAGGCACGCGCGGACCGGATGTTTCCGAGGACGCAGCCATGACGGGATTCAACCGGGGCGAGGAGCGGCAGATGGAAATTCTCTACGGACAGCAGGGCGAACTGATTGAGAAGCTGACCGAGAACTTGAAACAGCCGGGCACCCAGGCTGGCCTCATCGCGGGCGTCGCGGGGCTGGTCGCGGCGGGCTGTTTCTATTCCGGCCGTTTGTTGGCCGATGAAACCAAACCGACCGACGACGACCGCTCGGACAAGGGTTGACAGTGTCCCTGGCCATATCGGCCGCGTCTTGACGGGAAGGCCGGCCACCGATTAGCCTGCGCGCAAATCATGAATTCGGAACATCCCATCCGCCGCGAAACGGCGCACAAGCTGGCGCGCTACGCGTTGTTCAGCTTCATTATGACCTTCATCCTGGCGCGAGTGTTTGTGTTTCTCATCATGTCCAATTCGATGCCGAACCTGTATTGCTTCGTCGGCGGCACGCACGTGCACCATTTGAACTACGGCATCTTTCTCATGTCGGCGGTAGCCGGTTACAGCGTGTTCCGCCGGCCCACGGGCCGAAAGGCGGAACTGACAGCCTTGCTATACGGCGTGGCAATGGGCCTGACGTTCGATGAATTCGGGATGTGGCTACATCTGGGCGGCAGCTACTGGCAGCGGGCGAGCGTGGATGCGGTGATCGTGGTGACGGCACTATTTGGGCTGGTGGCGTTCGCGCGCAGCTTGAAGCAGCTGGAAAAACATCACTTCTGGTCGTTCCTCGCGCTGATGATCGTGGTGCTGGGGTTTGGTGCGGTCATCTATTACGCCGGCGACCGACTGGGTGACATGGTGGGCCAACCGCTGCGGGATTTGGAAAAAGCTTCTTCGCCCTAACGGCAAAAATCGCCAAACCCATCATGGCGGAAGACTCGTTCAAGGAATTTGTGCTCGACCAACTGGCCGCGCTGCCGGAGGTGAAGGCCCGGGCGATGTTCGGCGCGCACGGGTTGTATCAGGGCGAACAGTTCTTCGCGATCCTCGACGAGGGCCGATTGTTTTTCAAAACGAACGAAACCAGCCAGGCCGACTATCTGGCGCGCGGCATGAAACCATTCACCTACCAGGCCCGGGGCAAGCGGTTGACGATGAATTATCACGAGGTGCCGCCGGAAATTCTTGAGAATGCGCCGGCACTGGTGACTTGGGCGCGGCAGGCGATCGGGATTGCCGCAGTCCAACCAAAACGCCGCGTAAAACCCAGATCAGCAGAAACCACGCGGCGGACTCATCGCGGCAAATAAAAAAGGCCGTCCGAGGACGGCCTTTCAAGCAGCAATGTCGGCAATCAGCCTTTTTTCTTGGAGGCGACTTTGGCTTTGATGGTGGCCTTCTTGCGTTTGATGTAGGCCTTGCGACGTTTTTTGTGTTCGGTTTTGTTGTATTGTTGTCCCATATCGTCTTTACTTTTGTTCGTTGGTTGCGATTTTGTGTTCGTCACTATGAATTTTTACGCGCGCGGTTTCAATCTTTATTTGCTGCTCGTTGTCACCGTGCTGGCGACGGTCTGCGGCTGCCAATCAGACCAAACCAAGGGCAACAAGCATCTGGCCACGTTGCGCATTCACCTGGAAAGCCGGGCGCAGATACCGGGTTCCGGCAATACCGTGTCGGTGATCCGTTCGCAGCCGGTACTCGTCACAATCAACACCCAGCCGCTACTGACCGAGGCGAACATCACCAGCGCCAGCCTGCTGGAATCGCCCGTGGGCTATGCGGTGGAGGTGACCTTCGACGAGACGGGCGCTTTGACGCTGGAGGAATATTCGTCGGCCTACGTCGGAATGCATTTTGTCATTTTTGGCCAGTGGAGCAACAGGACCATGGACAGTCGCTGGCTGGCGGCCCCCATCATCACCCATCGCATCGCCAGTGGCGTGCTGGCGTTCACCCCCGACGCCTCGCGCGAGGAATGCAAACAGCTCGTGATCGGCCTGAACAACATGGCCAAGAAAATTGCCAAGGGACAATTGAAATGAAGTATCCGGTTCTGCTCGCGCTGGCCGGCATCTCGATCAGCGCCCGCCCGCTGCCCGCCCAATCGCCGTTTCAATTCCCGACCGCCAACCACGCGCTCTACACGGTGGGCGATGAATTGAAATTCCTCGCCCCCACGTCGCCCGACCGTTCGTGGACCACCGGCAGCTTCGGCTGCGTGCGCAGCGACGGCTGGCAGATGCACGAGGGCCTGGACATCCGCAGCCTGCAGCACGACCGGCACGGCGAACCGACCGACCCCGTCATGGCCACGGCCGATGGCACCGTGATGTATGTCAACCTCAAGGCCGGCCTGTCCAATTACGGCAAGTACATCGTCATCCGCCACGTCATCGAGGGACTGGAGATTTATTCGCTCTACGCGCATTTGAGCGCGGCGCAGGTGACGGCCGGCCAGGCCGTCCGCGCCGGCGACGTCATCGCCACCATGGGCCGCACCTCGAACACCAGCGAGCGCATCGGCAAGGAACGCGCGCACGTCCACTTTGAATTGAATGTGCTGGTAAACGACCATTACGCCGCCTGGTTCAAGCAAAACGGCGCAGGCGAGCGCAACGACCACGGCGAATGGAACGGCCAGAACCTCGACGGCCTCGACCCGCGCGAGATTCTGCTGGCGGAACACAATCCCGTAAAGCCGTTCAGCCTGCTGGCCTTTCTGCGCAACCAGACCGAGCTGTGCCGCGTGCTCGTGCGGGCGACGAATTTCCCCTACCTCAAACGCTACGCCCCGCTCATCCTGAAGAATCCCAAGGCGGACCAGGAAGGCATCGCCGGCTACGAAATCGCGCTGAACTATAACGCCGCACCCTTCGCGCTGATGCCGCGCGCCGCGTCGGAGATCAAGGGCTCGGCGAAAATCCAATTGTTATCCGTGAACAGCTCGGAGTATGGCGCGCACCCGTGCCGACGGCTGGTTGTGCAACACGGCAGCCGCTGGCAGTTGACCGAGAAAGGCCAGCGGGAGCTGCAGATGCTGACGTATTGATACCTTAGTAAATTTCGCTGGCCGTTTGTCCCGACAGGTGTACTTTTGCCTAACGCCATGTGCAACGGCCGGAAAATGTCCCGTGCTTGGCAGCGGTTTCGCAATCGGAGCGCTGATTTAGCTTTGGTTGCGTTGACGGTGGCCATTGGGCCAACCCGGTTTTCACCCACACCGGCCAAAAACGGCTCCTCCCGCCAGGACTTAAGCCGACTGGTAACTCTGGTGGCCGTGGTGATGGCCGGAACGGTTACGGCGCAGAGCATCCGATTTCCGTGGAACGGTTATGGCCATGACCCGCAACATGAAACGATCACGTCAGTCGCCGCCCAACCGCTGAACCGCATCGTGTGGCAGACGCCGGTGGATTTAAGCGTGCCCACCAACAACACCAGCGAATTGTTTATCCATTATGGTTCACCGTTGGTCACCCGTTCCAACACGGTCATCGTGCCGGTAAAGACGGGCGCAGCGGGCGGATTTCAAGTGGAGGCACTAGCCGGCGTGACGGGCGGGACAAATTGGGTGCAGACTACGGATTATATTTTGCCGCCGCACAATTGGATTCCCAGTTTTTCACCCACGCTGACGCCGAAAAACCGGCTCTACTTTTCCGGCGGCGGCGGGACGGTATATTATTGCGACACGCCCGACACGACAAACGCCTCGCCGGTCTTCGGGCAGATCGCCTTTTTCGGGCTGGCCAATTACCTTGCCAACACGAACGCCTATTTGAACAACGTTTTCATCTGCACGCCGATCACTTCAGACCGTTATGGCAACATTTTCTTCGGGTTTCAAGTCACCGGTTCCACGCCGCTGAACCTGCAAAGCGGGCTGGCACGCATTGATTTCAACGGCACGGGCACTTGGATTGCCGCCAGCGCCACCGTGACGAATGCCACCATCAGCCAGGTGGCCATGAATTGTGCGCCGGCGTTGAGCAACAATCACAAGACGCTCTACCTCGGCGTCAACAACGGCTATTCCGGCTATGGTTATCTTGTTGCCCTGGACAGCCGAAACCTCACCCCGATCAACAGCGTCCGGCTCAAGGATGTGAATAATCCCCTGAATGACGCCAACGTGGATGACGACGGCACGGCCTCGCCCACGGTCGGGCCGGACGGAGACGTTTATTATGGCGTGCTGGAATCCCCGTGGTATTCCAACAATGACCGCGGATGGCTGCTGCATTTCAACGGCGCGCTCACCCAGATCAAGCTGCCCGGCGCCTTCGGCTGGGATGACACGGCATCCATTGTGCCCGCGGCCATGGTTCCGTCCTATCACGGCAGTTCATCCTATCTGCTAATGACCAAGTATAACAATTACGCCGACCCCGGACTAAGCGGTGACGGAGTCAATAAAATTGCCATCCTCGATCCCCAAAAAAGCGAGACGGATCCAGTCTCCGGCGCGACGGTCATGAATGAAGTCCTCACCATCGCCGGCCCCACGCCAGATCCCGACTTGCGGGATGGGTCACATCCCAAGGCCGTGCGCGAGTGGTGCATCAACTCGGCGGCGGTTGATCCGTTCACCAAATGCGTGCTGGCCAACAACGAAGATGGCCGGCTCTATCGCTGGAATTTGACCGCCAACACGCTCTCGGAAACCAACGTGCTGACGGCTGGGGTCGGCGAGGCATATACGCCCACGCTCGTCGGCGTCAATGGATTCGTTTATGCAATCAACAACGCCATCCTGTTCGCCATTGGTCACTGACGGACGCCCATCATGCGCCTGAAATCATCCAGGTTTATGTTTGCGCTGGCGTGGCTGCTCGCGGCATCGGCGCGCGCGGATCTAGCGTTCAATCTGACGCCAGCCACGCAAACGGATGCTGGGAGCAACGAAGTGGTGTTCTCCGGCACGCTGGTCAACACCAGCCTGACCGATGACCTTTTCCTCAACAACCTCCAGTGTGTTTTGATTGACGGGGCGAACAATTACGTTGTGGCGGATACGAATGTATTTTTCGAAAATGTCCCCGGCATCCTGCTGCCGGGCGAATCCTACCGCGACGTCGTCTTCGGCATCACCGTCGCGTCGAACACGCCGCCCGGCCAGTATTTCGGCGTCGTCACCATTCAGGGCGGCCAGGATATTTTTGCCGCGACTAATCTGGCCAGCCCGATATTTGAGATTTCCCTAACGCCAGCAGCCTTGGGCGTTGCACTTAGCGGAACCAACCTGGTGCTTTCCTGGCCGTCGCCGCCGGGCGGCTTTGGATTGGAGCAAAATGACGATTTAACGACGACGAACTGGACAATGACGACCAGCCCACCAGTCATCACCAATGGACTGAACCAGGTGATCCTCACCCCGACCTCCGGCAATTGGTTTTACCGGCTAATCTATCCTTAATCAGGTGAATGATCTTAACGCGGCTTGGTTTGTCCATCGGTTCCGCCTATGCTCTACGCGTGCTGACCGACATTAAATCCCTGACCCGCGAGGAACTTGAAGCCCAGTTCAAAGCGTGGCAGGAGCCGACATTTCGCGTGGACCAGTTACTCGACTGGCTTTACGCCCGGCGGGCCACGGCGTGGGACGCGATGTCCAACCTGCCCAAGCTGCTGCGCGGCAAACTGCGCGACAGCTTTTCGCTCCAGATTCTCGAACTTGCCCGCAAGCAGGGCTCGCCAGACACCACGCAAAAATTCCTCTGGAAGCTGGCGGACGGCGCGTTCATCGAAAGCGTTTTGATCCCGGCCAATCCGGCGCTTTACGGCGAGGCCAGCGACCGGCATACGCTCTGCATTTCCACCCAGGTCGGCTGCGCCTATGGCTGCCGCTTTTGCGCAAGTGGTCTGGATGGCTGGAAACGCAACCTCGGCGTCCACGAAATCGTGGAGCAAATCCTCGCGGTGGAACGCTGGCACGCCGCGCAGCCCAAGGCCGAAAGCCTGGAACCGACGGCCGAGCGCGTCGTGAACAATATTGTCGTCATGGGCATGGGCGAGCCGCTGGCGAACTATGACCATTTGATCAAGGCGCTGAAAATTCTAAACGCGCCGTGGGGCGGCAGTATCGGCGCGCGACGCATCACCATCTCCACCAGCGGCCTCGCCCCGCAGATCCGCAAGCTCGCGGTGGAACCGATGCAGTTCCGCCTGGCAATTTCACTACACGGGGCGACGGACGAGGTGCGCAACCGCATCATGCCGGTGAACAAAAAGTATCCGCTCACCGAGCTCACCGCCGCGTGCGAGGATTATCAGAAGCTGAAAGGCCGGATGATCACGCTGGAATATATCCTAATTGCCGGCATCAACGATTCGCTGGAACAGACGCGTCCGCTCGCAACGCTGGCCAAGCGGCTTTATGCGAAGGTGAACCTGATTCCCTACAACAAGGTCGAGGATTTGCCTTGGGTGCGGCCGGCGGAGGAAGTCTGCGAACGATTTCTCGCCGCGCTGGAAAAACTCGGCGTCACCGCGACGCTCCGCCGCGAAAAGGGCGGCGACATCGACGCCGCGTGCGGCCAGCTGCGCTTGAAAACCGAGCGTGAACTGGCGCAAAAATAAAATCGGTGTTTCATCTACGTTTCAACTATGGCTAAGATGATGGCGTGATTGCTTTGCTTGATTACGGCTCCGGCAACCTCCGCAGCGTCCACAAGTCGCTGCTCAAGGTGGGCGCCGACGTGCGCCTGGTCCAGCATCCCGGGGAGATTGGGGACGCCAGCGGCCTTGTGCTCCCGGGCGTCGGCGCATTTGATGACTGCATCAATGCCCTCCGCAAACAGGAACTACTCGAGGCCGCGCGCAACTTCATTAAAACCGGCCGGCCGTTTCTCGGCATTTGCGTCGGCTACCAGGCGCTGTTTGAGCGGAGTGAGGAGTTCAATTCCTGCGCCGCCGGCTTGGGCGTTTTTTCCGGCAGCGTCGTTCGCTTTTCGGAAAAATCTGGGCTGAAGATTCCGCAAATAGGCTGGAACCAGCTGGAGATCGTGCAGACCAGTTGCCCGCTGTACCGCGGCATTGCCAACGGCAGCTATGTTTATTTCGTGCACAGTTTTTATCCGCAGCCGGCGGATGCATCCATCGTCGCGACCCGCACGGATTACGGCGACCAGTTTGCCTCCTCTGTCTGGCGGGACAATGTCTTCGCCACGCAGTTTCACCCGGAGAAAAGCCAGAAAGTCGGCCTGCAACTCCTCAAGAATTTCGTCGAACTGACCAAGGCTTGAACGGGCTCACGCTACAAAGTGGTAGTCGTAAGGCACCCGCATTTCGCGGGCGAGGTGCCGGTTGGCTTCCGTCGCGCCGTCACCAATGAATCGTTCCGCTTCGGGGTTCCACTGCAGCTTCAAGCCGGTGCGCAGCGCGATGATGATGAGGTGGCCGATGCTGGCCGAGCGATGTCCGTTTTCGACATTGGCCACGGGATCCTGACGCGAACGGATACAGTCGAAGAAATTCCCCATGTGGTTCTTGCTGACCGCCAATTTCACGGCGTTAGCCGGCAGCGGCGTACGCAGCCGCTCCGGGTCGCTCGCGCTAATTCCGTCGCGATTCACCCAGATCCAGCCGTCGGTTCCAATAAATTTGATGCCGTTGCGCTGACCGTTTGCGTCCAGCACGCCGCCGCCCGGGCTTTCGGCCGTCGTGGTGCGGACGGTTTGCCGGACGCCGTTGGCCCAGACCAGCGTGGCTTCAAATTCGCCCGGGGTTGTGTAGCCGTCGGGCAACGGCGGGGTGATGACGCGTGCCTCGATGTTTACGGGGCCGTCCAAGCCCATAGCCCAGCGGGCGATGTCATTGTGGTGTGCGCCCCAATCCGTGACGGGGCCGCCGGCATAATCAAACCACCAGCGAAAGTTGAAGTGGCAGCGTTCAGTAAAATATTCCGCCGCCGGGGCCTGCCCGAGCCAGAAATCGTAGTTGAATCCGGCCGGAACCGGAACCTTGGCGAAGTGGTTACCGCGGATGCCCGCCGGGACGAAGACATGGATTTCTTTCAGCGGACCCAGACGCTGGTTGCGAACCAACTCGCAGGCCAGATGAAAATAAGCGCTGCTCCGCTGCTGCGTGCCGGTCTGGAAAACAATTTGATTATCCCGTACCGCCTGGATGACGTGCCGGCCCTCGTCAATCGTTAGCGTCAGCGGCTTTTCGCCATAGACATCTTTCTTGGCCCGGGCGGCGGCGAGGTTGATGAGGGTGTGCCAATGATCCGGCGTGGCCTGCACGATGGCGTGGACATCATTGCGCTCCAGCAGCCGGCGGAAATCGGTAAACTTCGCGGGCGACTTGCCAGCCTGCGTGAAGCGCTGCGCGGCGGCGTTGGCGCGACGTTCGTCCACATCGCATACGGCCACAATGTCGCCATATTGCGAGGCGTTGTTCGCGTCGCCCTGGCCCATACCACCACAACCGATCAGCGCGATGCCGGGCCGGTCGTTAGGACTCGTGACCGGCGCGACCACCTCGGCGGCGGCCAACTGGCGACATACAAAACAGGGCGGCAAGCCGGAAGCGGCGGCAATCACCGCGGCTTTTTGGAGAAAAGACCGGCGCGAAATTTGGAAGGGCTTGTCCATGCAATCAAAGGTGGTTTGAAATGATTAAAACAACTAAACATACCAAAGCCAAACCGAAAATAGCCCGGGAGCGTTTTTCGAACAACCAACAATCGGAAATGCCGCCGAAAGCTAACTTCCCTTTACCGCCTTAAACATCGCTAGACATTTTGCGCGTTGCTCCTCATGCAAGACGATCCGGGGCTGATATTTTACCCTCGCCAGCAAAAGCGGATTTTCCCAGGGTTGCTGAATCAAATCATCGGGGAAGTCCTTGAGTTCCGGAATCCAACGGCGGATGTATTCGCCTTTTGGGTCAAATTTTTCGCCCTGCGACACCGGATTGAAGATGCGGAAATACGGCGCAGCATCCGTCCCGGTGCCGGCACTCCATTGCCAGCCGCCATTATTCGCCGCCATATCGCCATCCACGAGCTGCTTCATGAAATAGCGCTCGCCCCATTGCCAGTGGATCAGCAGATCCTTCGTCAGGAACATCGCCACGACCATGCGCAGCCGGTTGTGCATCATGCCGGTGGCGTTGAGGCAGCGCATCGCCGCGTCCACGATGGGATAGCCGGTGCGTCCCTGGCACCAGGCGGCAAAATGCTCCGCGTTTTCCGACCACACCAGCTGGTCATATTCCGGCCGGAATGCGCCCCGAGTGACGTGCGGAAAATTGTGCAGCACCTGCAAATAAAATTCCCGCCAGATCAATTCATTCAAAAAAACGTCGCCACCGTTTCCCGTTTCTGCTTTCTGCTTTCCGCCTTCCACTTGGCCCGTCTGTGCCTGCTTCAACGCGGCGAGAATCGTGCGTACGCCAATCGTGCCCGCACGCAGATGCGGCGATAACTCGGAGGTACCGTCGATGGCCGGAAAATTCCGGTTCGCACCATATCCATAAACCGGTCCGGCCATGAACTGGCGCAGCCGCTCCAACGCGGCGCGCTCGCCCGCCGGCGGAATCGTCTGCGTCAACGGAATACCAACCGCATCCGGCGACGCTGGCAACACGTCACTCGGGATGGTGGGCGTTGAAAGTTGAAGGTTCGATGGTTTGAATTTCGGTTTCGCCGTGGGAACCGTTTTCGCCTTCCACACCTTGGCATAGGGCGTAAACACCGTGTAGGGCTTACCCGCCTGCGTCAGGATTTCCGTCTCTTCCCAGATGACGGCGTCCTTGAATAATTCAAACCCAAAGCCCGCCGCGTTTAATCGGCTGGTCAGGCGCTCATCGCGCCGATGGGCATAGGGCTCATAGCGCTTGTTGGCGAAGACGGCCTGTGCGCCAACTGCCTTGCAAAGCGCCGGCAGGATTTCCTCGGATTTGCCGCAGCGGATGACCAGAGTATGACCCAGCTCGGCAAGATTTTTGCGGAGTGATTCGACCGATTGCAGCAGAAACGCCAGCCGCGCCGCGCCGACATCCGGCCCAGTGCAGAACGCATCTTCAAAGATAAAAACCGGCACGACGTTCTCCGCGCGCCGTGCCGCCTCGCTCAACGCCGTGTTGTCGGAAACCCGTAAATCTCTGCGAAACCAGTGAACGATGGTTTTCACAATGCCCTCAAGCGGTGCGGCGACGAAATGCCGCCAGAAAGATTGCGGTTAAAAAAAACAAAGGCAGTCCGCTCATTTTCACGCCCTACTTTTCCGCCACTCCGTCTTCGGCGGCTCCGGCAAACCTTGCGCGCGCAGCGCGGTGCGGAAATGTAGCTTGGAAATTTTTACCAGTTCATCCGCACCGCGTTCGGTCACAAATTGTTTTGCCGCCGCGTCTACCGCCGCGCTGGCGCCTCTCGGCAACTTCATGGCAAAATCTATTTCCAGTTTTGCCAGGCCTTTCACAAAAGCATCACGCGCCAAGATGGAGGCCGCAGCCACGGCAATGTCTTCTTCCGCCTTGTGCCGTTGCACGAGTTGGATTTCCTTACCCTGCGCCATCAGTGCTTTTTCGATAACGCTCTTGCTGGCGGCGAACTGGTCGCTGATGGCTTTTACCGGCGGCGGGTTCATCTGGTAGCGTTTACCCATAAGATTCTCGATCACCCGCGCATGGCCCCACGCCAGCAGCGTATTCACGCTGCGCATTTTGGTGTAAAGCCGGTTGTAAGCTTCGTTGCCGACGACGACGGAATCCACCACACAGCCGGGCGTCTGGCGGATGAGTTCGGCGAGGTCGGAAATCTTCTTGTCGCTGGAAATGTTTTTGGAATCGCGGATACCGGCGTCTTTCCAGGCGTTGACTACGTTCTCGTTGACATAGACGCCCGCGATGCAAAGCGGGCCGAAGAAATCGCCCTTACCGCTTTCGTCCACGCCGATGCGAGGTAAAAGCAGTTCGGGATTCAAAATGGTTTCGTAGCCCAACTTTACCTCCTTGAGAATTTCCGGTTCCAGCACGAACTCGACAAATTCCGCCGTGCCTTTGCCCTGCACCACCAGCTTGCAACTCTCGTAAAACACGATGTTGGTCTTGTCCGACTCGAACGCGAAACGCGCGAAGGGAACGGTGCGCGGTTTCCAGTTGCGCGCCTGCAACGCAGCCAGCAGCGCCGACGCCTGGTCGTCGGTCAGCTTGCAAGTGTGGATGGTAAGCGGCTTCACGGGGAAAAAGTTTAGCCGCGGGAAAGCGCAAAAGACACAAAAGATTTTTTGCGACTTTTGAGACTTATTGCGGTCATAATCATGCCGGTCACAATGAGTCCAAATTCAAAATCTAAAATCCAAAAATTAAAACTGCGGAAGCTCGCCACGCTTTTACTGGACTGGTTCGCGGCGAACGCCCGCGACCTGCCATGGCGGCGCACCCGCGATCCCTACGCCATCTGGGTCTCCGAAATCATGCTGCAGCAGACGCAGGTGAAGACGGTGATTCCGTTTTGGGAACGCTGGCTGCGCGAACTGCCGACGATTGTAGCCGCAGCCAAAGCGTCTTCGGCCAAAATTCACAAACTCTGGGAAGGCCTCGGCTATTACACGCGCGTCCGAAATTTGCAGAAGGCCGCCCAACAAATTGTGGCAAACGGAAAGCGGAAAGTGGAAAGTGGAGATTCCGTTTGCCGGTTCCCGGAAAGCTTTGAAGACGTGCTGGCGCTGCCAGGCATCGGCCGCTATACCGCCGGAGCGATTTGCAGCATCGCCTTCAACCAGCCGGTGCCGATTCTGGATGGCAACGTCATCCGCGTGCTGACGCGCATCTTCGGCATCGCGGAAAATCCGAAGGAGAAAAAGACGAACGCGCGGCTCTGGCAATTGGCGGAAGAATTGGTGACGCACGCGAGCCGCCTCGGTTCAGTTCGTGGCAGCCGACGTGAGGAAACCAATACTAAATTCCAAACCAGTCAGAGCCTCCTCACGTCGGCTGCTACAATTCAAGGTTCGTGCTCCGCCCTGAACCAGTCGCTGATGGAACTCGGCGCGCTGATCTGCTCGCCGCGGAGTCCGCAGTGCCTGGTTTGCCCGGCGAACAAACTCTGCATAGCGTTCAAGGAAAACCGCACGGACGAGCTGCCCAATCTGGGCAAGCGCGAAGCCGCCACGGCGCGGCATTTCCTCGCGTTCGTTGTCGAAGGGAACGGCAAATTCCTAGTTCAACAAAGACCGGCAGGCATCGTGAACGCGCAGCTCTGGGAATTTCCGAATGTCGAAATCACCGGGACCAAACCGGACCGCCGAAAACTTTTTAAAAACATCTTCGGCATCGCCGCGCCGGAAATCCAGCCGCTGTGCATGGTCAAACATTCCATCACGCGCTACCACATTACGCTGGAGGCGTTCGCTGTGCCTCTAAAAAAGCATTTTGTCGCCCAAACGGATGCAGTTTGGAAAACCCCGGCGCAGTTGCAGCAACTTGCCTTCACCGCCGCCCACAAAAAACTCGCCAGCGCGGCGGTGAAAAGTATCCTGTCCGACCGATGATTTACTTCGATTACAACGCCACTGCGCCCGTGATGCGCGAGGCGCGCGAAGCCTGGCTCCACGTCACCGAGAAAATCGGCGGCAATCCGTCGTCCATGCACCAGTTCGGCGCGAAGGCCGGCATTGCGCTCGACGACGCGCGCGAAAAGCTCGCGGCGTTCCTCGGCTGCCACCCGGAGGACCTCATCTGGACGAGCGGCGCGACGGAAGCGAACAATATGGTCACGCATCATTTCGCCAAGACGCTGGACCCGCAAGATGAAGTCTGGATTTCCGCCATCGAACATCCGTGCGTCCACGATTCGGCGAAACATTATTTCGGCAAGCGCGCCAAATTGATTCCTGTCACCCGCGACGGCGTGGTGGACGTGGATTGGCTCACCACCGAAATGGCCGACAACCGACCCGGCCTCGTCGGCGTGATGGCCGCGAACAACGAGACCGGCGTAATCCAGCCGTGGCGCGAAATCCACGCCATTTGCCGAGCCTACGACGTGCCGTTTTTCACCGACGCCGTGCAATTCATCGGCAAGATGCCGCTGAAAGGATTGGGCGAATGTGATTTTGTGAGCGGCGCGGCGCACAAGTTCGGCGGCCCGCGCGGCGTGGGCTTTCTAAAAATTCCGCACCGTAAAGCCATCACGCCGCTGCTCCACGGCGGCAAGCAGGAAGGCGGTCGCCGCGCCGGAACCGAAAACGTTGCGATCATCGCCGCGATGCTGGCCGCGCTCGAACTGCGGGAGAAGCAGATTTCCCGCAGCGAACATCTGTTGCGCAAGGTCTGGCGCGACAATTTCGAGCGCGAACTGCTCCGCGCGCTGCCGGGCACCAGCATCATTGGCGCGAACGTGCCGAGGTTGTGGAACACCGTTTCCGCTTTCATGCCCGATGGCGACCGCAAGCATCAATGGGTGGTGCGCCTCGACAAGGCGGGCTTCGCCGTCAGCACCGGTTCCGCCTGTACGACCGGCAAGGAAGAGCCGTCACATGTCCTTGCGGCGATGGGTTTTAAAGGCCCGCAGGCGGTACGTGCCGTGCGTTTCAGCGCCGGCTGGGAAACGAACGAGGCGGACTGGGAAGCACTCGTCAAGGGGGTGGCCAAGGTGCACGAGGAAATGCACCACGCAAAAAGTTGATCAGCCAAGGTAGCCCTGCATCACCATCAGCATTTCTTTAACGGCGGCGGCCATCCCCACAAACAGCGCCCGACTCACCAGGCTGTGGCCGATGTTCAATTCCACCAGGTGCGGCACTTGAAAAAGTGTCTCCAAATTGAAGTAGTTCAAGCCGTGGCCGGCGTTCACTTTCAAGCCGAGTGAATGCGCCTGCCGGGCACCGGCAACCAGGCGTTGCAACTCAATGGCGCGTTTTGATTCATCATCGAAATGTTCGGCGAAGGTGCCGGTGTGCAACTCAATGAACTGGCTGCCGGTGCGCGCAGCGGCGGCAATCTGATTTTCGTCCGGGGCGATGAACAGACTCACCTCAATGCCCGCGTCATTCATTTGGCGGCGCGTCTCGGTCAGTGCCTTTTCCGCCGCCAGCACGTCAAGGCCGCCTTCGGTGGTCACCTCCAGCCGGCGCTCCGGCACGAGGCAAACGATTTCCGGCTTCAGCTTCAAGGCGATCGCCACAATTTCCGGCGCATTGGCCATTTCGAGGTTCAGCCGCGTCCGGACGACTTCCCGCAGCTTCCAGACATCGCGGTCCTGAATGTGGCGGCGATCCTCGCGCAAATGCGCGGTGATGCCGTGGCAGCCGGCAGTCTCGCAAATCTGCGCGGCGGCGGCGGGATCCGGTTCGCCGCGGCCGCGGCCGCGATAACGCGCCTCCCGCACTGTCGCGATGTGGTCAATATTGACTCCGAGTTTGAGCATAAAATAAAAAACAAAAATCGTTTCATTGCCCGCCCGGGCCGGCCGTACCGTGATTGGCAAAACAATCTTTCTTACCTGGTGCATTTCTGTGCCAAAAATGACGCACCTTGGCAATCGCAAAGGGACGTCGGCCTGGCCGCCATTTCAATTTCGGATTGCCGCGCCGCTGAAATCCCGCTTTCATCAGGCGGTGACAAAAATTAGTTTTCTCTTCAAATACTGGTTGCCGGTACTGGCGTGGATGGCCCTGATCTTTACCGCCTCGGCAGATAGCAAGTCCTACCAGCATTCCTCAACCATATTCGAGCCGCTGCTGCATTGGCTGTTCCCAACGATGTCGCCGAACCAAATTCACGAAGTTCATCATCTTTTCCGCAAAGCCGGGCACCTGACCGAATATGCACTGTTCTCGCTACTGCTATGGCGCGCCATCCATCACTCGCGTAAAATCAAAGGCCGGCCACCGACCGCGCCGGCGGAAGCCTCCGGCGGCTGGCGCTGGGACGAAGCCGGGCTGGCCCTGGCTGGCGTTTTTGCCTACGCCGCCACCGACGAATTTCATCAGATTTTTGTCCCCACGCGTACGCCGCTGGTGACAGATGTCCTGATTGACACCTCCGGCGGTGCTCTTAGTCTACTGCTGCTGTGGCGCCTCGGAAAGATCTTCAAGCTCTGGTAAGATGAACCGGCCGCTCGTCAACCTGTTCGTGGCCTACGCCGCCGGCCTGTTGCTCGGTCAAATCTGTCAACCACCGGTCGCCCTCCTGCTGGCCTTCACCGGGTTCGTCCTGGTTCTCTTCCTCACCCTCAAGCAATTTCGGTACTTGTTGTGCTTGCCGTTGCTGGCGCTGGCCGGCTGGAGCAATCTCCTGTGGCATACGACCATCGTCTCGCCAGACGACCTGCGAAACTTGATCGGCGACGCACCCGCACTGGTCACCGTCCACGGCGAACTCGCTGAAACGCCGCGCCTCAAAATCACCGTCCACGATGAAGCGGAAAACTGGCGCAGCGTCGCCCGGGTTCGCGTCACCGGAATCCGCCAGGCCGACGTCTGGGTGGCCGCCACCGGCGAAATCCTCGTCACCACACCAGCGATTGTGAGCCCGGATTTCTTTGCCGGCCAGCCGGTGGAAATTTCCGGCATCCTCGCGCGCCCGCCGCCGCCGCTGGCGGAAGGACTGTTCGATTTCCAAAACTATCTAGCCACGCGCGGGCTCTATTACCAGCTCAAAGCCGATGCCACCAATGACTGGAGCCTCCTGCCATCGGCCCGCGTGACCCCCCCGCTGGCCGACCGGTTTCTCGGTTGGTCCCGACAGACACTCGCCCTCGGCTTGCCGGCGGAGGACGAACCGTTGCGGTTGATCTGGGCCATGACCATCGGATGGCGCACCGCCTTCACGGGCGACATTGGTGAACCCTTTCTCCGCGCCGGCACCATGCACCTGTTTGCCATCGACGGGCTGAGAATCGCCCTGCTCTCCGGCATGCTGGTCGCGTTACTCCGCGCCGTGCGACTCGCCCGCGCGTGGTGCGGCGCGATCGCCGTGCCGGCCATCTGGTTTTACACCGCCGCCACCGGCTGGGAACCGTCCGCCATTCGCGCCTCCGTGATGATGACCATCGTCCTTGGCGGCTGGGCGCTGAAACGGCCGGGCGACCTGTTGAACTCCCTTGCCGCCGCCGCCTTCGTGATTCTGCTGGCAGACCCGAGCGAGTTGTTCGAGGCCAGCTTTCAACTCTCCTTCTTGGTCATGCTCGTCATCGCGCTCATGCTGCCGAGACTGAATGCCGGCTTTGACTGGCTGCTCGAACGCGATGAACTCCTGCCGGATGAACTTGTGCCAGGCTGGAAAAAATCCGGCCGCTGGCTGTTACAAAAATTGCTCCGCTACACAGGCCTGTCCTTCGCCGCGTGGATTGGTTCGCTGCCGCTCGCGGCCAAATATTTTCACCTGTTCAGCCCGGTCTCGACCCTGGCCAACCTCGTCGCTGTACCGCTGGGTACCGGCGCGCTCATGGCCAACCTCGGGGCGCTGGTCAGCGGCCACTGGCTGCCATGGGTCACCGGACTCTTCAATCATGCCGCCTGGTTCTTCATGGTCGCGTTGACCTGGGTCAGCGTCGAAGCCGCCAAGCTCCCTGGCGCCTATTACTATGTGCCCGAACCATCCCTCACCACCATCGCGGTTTTTTACAGCGTCGTCATCGCCCTCTTCAGCGGCTGGTTCACAACGCGCCGCCGCATCCTGTCCGGCCTTACGGTTCTGATTTTCCTCGGCGGATTCTATGGCTGGCAGTGGCAGTCATCCCGCGCGGAAACCGATCTGACCCTCCTGCCCCTGAATGGCGGCCACGCCATTTATGTGGACGCCGACGGCCGGAAAAATGACTGGCTCATCAACTGCGGCAATGAAAACGCCGTCAACTACACGGTCAAGGATTATCTCCGGGCGCAGGGGGTGAACACCCTGCCGCGCCTCGTCCTGACCGCGGGCGATGCACGCAATGCCGGCGGCGCGCAACGGCTCGATGAACTCTTCGCCATCGGTGAACTTTGGACGAGCCCGATAAAGTTTCGCTCGCCGGCCTATCGCAACGCCGTAGCCGCCTTTGAAGCCGACGACTCTCCGCCGGCGGTTGGCCGTCCACCTGGACCCTCACGCCACCATCTCCTCAACAGCGGCGACACCGCTGGCTGCTGGCAGGTGTTGTTTCCCACGGCCACCAACATCGTGGCCAGGGCGGATGACCGGCCGCTGGTGCTGCGGGGGAATTTTCATGGCACCAAAGTGCTGTTCCTCTCCGACCTGAGTCGCATCGGCCAGAGCGACTTGCTGGCCAGCACCAATGATCTGCGGGCCGACATCGTCATCGCCGGCCTGCCGGCCAAAGGCGAACCGCTTTGTGATGCGTTGATTGACGCCAGCCAGCCCAAGGTCGTCGTCATCGCCGATTCGGATTTTCCCGCCAACCGCCGCGCCAGCCGCGCCCTGCACGAACGGCTGGCGCAAAGATCCCTCCCCGTCATCTATACCCGCACGGCCGGCGCTGTAAAAATTGCCGCGGACCCGGACGGCTGGAAACTGTCCACGATGGACGGACAGGAATTCAGCTCCGCAACTTCGTCAAAGTGACCGAGACGTGCCGGGCCTGCGGGATGATGAACTTCTTCACCTCCACGGTCACGGCCTGCGGCCGGAACTCGTTGAGCACGGTGTCCGCTATATCGGTGGCGAGCTTTTCAATCAGCCGCCATTCGCGGCCTTCGCCCAGCTTCAACAGCCGGCGGGTGACGGCGAAATAATCCACCGTGTCCGCAATGCCGTCGCTGGCGGCGGCGGCGGCGAAGTCGGTCTCCATTTCCACCGTCAGCAAGAGGCGCTGCGGGTTCGCGCGTTCCGCGTCCGGCACCCCCACGCGGTAAAAAACTTCGAGATCCACGATGGAGATTTTGGCCATTTACGCTTTGGGTTGAGCGGGCTTGGATTGCCTGACGGCGGCGAGCAGGATTTTCGTCGGTTTGTTAAGTTTCAACTTTGCCGCCGCGGGCAGTTTGAGCCATTGAAACTCCCGGGCCTCCTCGTTGAGCACCACGCGGGGTTTTTTCGCTACGCACCGGCAAGTGTAGTTTAAAAGCACAAAATGAGCATCGCGGTAAAATTCCTTGGAACTGATGCAGTCCTGCATGAGGACGAACTTAATATCCGTAATGTTGAGGCCGGTCTCCTCCTTGATTTCGCGGCGGAGCGCGGCCAGCGCGGGTTCACCGCGCTTGATCTTGCCGCCGGGAATGCCCCACAAGCCGGACCATTTATGCGTGCGGATCATCAGCACCTCACGTTTGGCGTTAAAGATCAGGGCGCCAACCGTCGCCAGCGGCGGTTCGACGTTTTCCTCGGGCTCGACGGGCTGGAGGTGGAATTTATTTTTCAAGAGCACGCGCTTGAGTTCGTCCAGGTGCTCCACGATCAAATCCGGCTTTGCCGCGCGCAACTGTTCCAGCGTGTTGTAGCCGGTCAGCACGGCGCAGGAATGGATGCCCCCGTGATGCGCGGTCTCAATATCGTGCTCCATGTCGCCAATGAAAAGCGTTTCGTCCGGCTGCAGATGGTTTTCGCGCAAAAGCTCGTGGATGATCTGGCGCTTGTCCCGAATGTTGGTGTAAGGCCGGTCGAGGAAGGCATCGAAGCCGGTGACTTCACACTGCGCCTTGAAATGGTCGGTGTGGATGGTGCTGAGCAGGAAGGTGCGAAACTGCTTCGCCCGGCAAAATTCCAGGAACGCGCGGGCGTGCGGCAACTCAACGACGGAGGCCTGCGCGCGTCTGAACTCCGCGTGGAACCACGCCTCCAACTGCGGCAGCGGCACTTCCGGCGTGTGACGGTCATAGAATCGGGTGAACGGCAGGCTGAACTCCGCGCGGAACTCCGGCAGCGACATCGCCGTCCGGCCGGATTGTTCGAGGACGAAATTCGACGCCTTCAGCACGGCGGGAAGATCATCCACCAGCGTCCCCGACCAGTCGAAAATGATGTTGCGGATCACCCGAGGAAATTAACCGCAAACCCGCCCGGGCACAAAGCCAAAGCGCCGGGAGACGGCAGCTCACCGGTCGCCCGTTTCCCAGAGTTTGCCGAGCACGGCGTACATTTCCGGGTCGTATTCCTTCAATTCGGCGCGGACGAACGGAAAAAAATCATTGGTGCCGAAAAACGCCTCGGTCATCTCGGCAAAATACTCCTTTTCATTGGTCATGGCGTAATGCCGCTCGTGATGGCCATCGATGCGCAGAATGGATTCATATTTGCCGCTAACCTTGGCCGCTTGGTAGCAGCGCCGAATATCCGGCTGGTTGTCGCCGAGAAAAACATGGTGATACCCGTGCGTCAGTTCGTGCAACATCATCCACGGCTGGTCGCGGACCCAGTCGAGGAAATTTTGCGGGTTGGAGATTTCCACCGCGTTGACTTTCTCCGGGTTCACCCCGTGCTCGCGCAGCCAGTCCGCCGACTCGTGAAAGACCGTGCAGGGAAAGCGCGGATCGGCATTTTCAATCCAGATTGGAATCATCCGCAACTTCGCCAGCGGGGCCGCCGGGACCACCCGCGTGATTTGATAAAGCTGCGCGTCCAGCAGCTTCAAAACCGCCGGGCACAGCGCCCCATTCGTGGCCAGCTGGTTGTTTACCAGGATGCGCCAGCCTTCGACACGTTGTTCCTGATAATTTGTGATGGGTTCCCATGGCGGCAGGTTGGTGGCCTGCCCCAAGGCACTTCCGATGCCGAGCCCCAGACTGGCCGCAGCCGTCAACAGGATTACAAAAAAGTTGCGGATCATGTGCGGAAAATTAACCCCAAAGCCGCGCCGACTCAATGCCAACAAATTTAGCTCGGTTTAGGGGACGGTGGTATGGCAGATTTTCCCGGCGCGCCATGCTCATCGCCTTCCACAAACCTTACGGCGTCCTCTCGCAGTTCACCCGCGACGGTTCGCCGAACCGGCCGCTGGCGGAATTCGGCTTTCTTCCCAACGTCTACGCCGTCGGTCGGCTCGACGCGGATTCCGAGGGACTGCTGCTCCTGAGCGACGAGCCGCACTGGAACGAACTCCTGCTGCACCCGCGCCACGCCCACGAGCGCGAGTATTGGGCGCAGGTGGAAAACCTGCCCACGCCCGAGGCGCTCGCCCGGCTGCAACGTGGCCTGTTGATCCAAGGCCGGAAAACCCTGCCCTGCCACGCGTGGCGGCTGGAACCGCAGCCGGAGGTTGCCCGATGGGGCGAGTCGCTTCACGGGCCGAACACCAACCTGACGCCAACGCCATTTCACGGAGACCCTCGCCCCACCAAGATCCATCCGCGCGTGCCGCCCATCCGATATCGCAAAAGTGTGCCGGATTGTTGGATAGGCTTGGAACTTGTCGAGGGCAAGAACCGCCAGGTGCGCCGCATGACCGCGGCCATCGGGCATCCAACCCTGCGGCTTGTGCGGGTGCGGATCGGCCGCTTCTGGCTCGGCGACCTGCCGCCCGGCCAATGGCGCGAACTGACCCCAACGGAAATCAAACTAGTCCACCCCGGCGCAGGCACACTGAAAAAGCCGTCACGTCCAGCTTCCCGAACGTGAACCGATGATCCAGCCGGCGGCGGGTGCTACCAAGCCCCGCGACTGTTCGGCCACATGGTCATACAAATTCAGGGTGCAGTCCAGCGGCTGTAAAGCGAATAAGCCGAGGGGACCAACCGGCGACGCTCGCGGCGAAACTCGACCGCGATCTGCCAACGTAAAACCTGCCGCCGGAAAAATCCTGACTGCAATAATTCAGCTGCGTGCCGCGCTTGGATAGTCTGACGCAACTCGCGCAACCCCGCCTGAAACGCGGGGCTGCGGTGCAACCTTGCTCCTCCGTTGGCAACAATCTGCGGCTTCATACTTTCAGCTTTTTTTACGGGAAAATATGCGCAACAATCTTCCGATTAATGTGCTGCCCCAGAATCGAGGCGTTACTTCGATGCTTTTTGCATTCTTCGCCGGGTAAAGTTTCCGGCTCAAATCTTCTAAACGTGACCGGAGTTGAACATCCTGCTCGGCTTGTTGCCTCGAATTAAGCACCCGCTGCCGCGTTTCGTCTCAATATTTCACGTTGGTCCCGGTCACGGTGCTCGCAAGCGCTTCGATGTGGCTCGCACCAACTTCCTCGGGAATGCATTCGATCCAGATCGCGTCGCCTTCCATGCCCGCCTGGCGCTTCAAAGGATTCCGCGCAGCCTGCCAGGTGGTCGTGAAAATATAGGACCACCCCAATGGCGGCGGCTCAGATAACTGAAAATAAATGCGAACCAAGGCTCCGGCGATGGCATGACTACGCTCGCTGTCCAGTCCAGTAATCCTCAAATCCTGAAATGATTTTTTAGAATTATCCATATGAAAACAGGCGCCTAAAGCAGAACGCAACGCCACGGCCAATTCGAGAAGTGACCCATATCAGCGGATACAGACCCCGCCAGCGGCGGTTGGCCCAGCGACTTTTTATCCCGCACTTTATCACTCATACTTACGACTCCTTAGAGCAAAGAATATAAATCCGGCACTGCAAACTATCAAAGAAACCGTAGATGGCTCGGGAATACCAGTTATGATTACAGTGTCTGCGTAAGCGGTATCGCTCTGGGTTTTACCATTAAGAAACGCACCAATCATAAACGCAATTACAAGGACAGCCCACTTGGTGTCTTGCCTTTTGAGGATGCCTTGGCAACGACGCCCAATTGTATTTCGACGCCTACGAGTTCTGATTCGATAACGAATTCGTATTTCCATATTATTTTAATGTGCGCGGGAGGTGCCTTGACAAAAAAGGCGCCGCCTCGCTCCCGACGTAAACCGCGATAGCAGAACATCCAGAGTCACCGGCGACTGGAGATTTCACAGGGATCGTCATGCGTCTCTTTTGACAAATTCAGAATAGTGGCAAAGCCAATAAAACGCTACGGCTATCAATCCAAGCAACAACGCCGCTAATGCCCAGGTAAAATCCGTGAGAATAACCACCCTGCGTTCTTCCAAACGACGCTGACTGGCATCATTCCAGATGCATACCGCGAACAGGATGTGCAACTCAATCGTCGCGACAACGATGAGGAAGCCAAATATACCGCCAGACCCTCCAAGTTCAGGCAGGTTAAATGATAACGGCATGAGGTTTTGTTTGACCGGGTTCACTTTTCTGGTCCAGTCCATGAGTTAGTCCTGGGACATGGTTAAATCGTAAGCAATGGCGGTGATTAGCAGGCGCTAGCACGAAAATCACGGGGATTTCGAGGCGGCACCGGCCGCACGCCATTCATTCTGCCCGGTGGTTTCGGCGGTTCAACCATTCATTGCCTGAACTTGAACGCGTAAACGTACTGGCAGGGCCGGTTGGTGGCATTTTGCAGTTCCGCGGGGATTTGGATGACGGTGCCGGTATCGGCGGCATGGTTCCAGGCCAATGGTTTGGAATAGCCGAGGAGGTACACTTTAGAACCGGCTTTAGGCGACAGGCTGTGCACGGTAAGACTGGGGCCGGGCCAGACCAGGGAAAAGGCATAGACGGTCCGGCGATCCTTGCTCCGGGAGAAACGGAGATAGTCGCCCTCTTTCCAGAGATCGCCGTCGCGGGGCCGGGTGACATAAATGCCTTCGCCATTGATTTTCAGCCAGTCGCCGGCGGCGCACAGGTTTTCCAAAGCGGTGGGATGAAACTGCCCATTGCGGTCCGGGCCGATGCCGACCATGAAATTTCCGCCTTTGGATACGATGTCCACCAGCGTCCGGATAATCCAGCCGCCGCCCTTGTATTTGTTGGCGTCGGCTTCGTAGGAAAACGAGCTGCCGAGAGGAAAGATTTCAAACCACGGCAGGTCGGTGTTGGCCTTGCCGCCAGGGGTGAAACCCTCGGGCGTGAAATAGTCGCCGTAATTGCCGATGCCGCGGGCTCGGAGCATGACGTCCGGCTGGAGCTTCCGCAGGGCCAGGATGGTGTCGCGTGTGGCGGGCCAGTTTTCCCGGCCAAACCAGTTGTCCAGGCAAAGCATGTCAATCCGCCCATAATGAGTCAGCAGCTCGGTCAACTGTTCCCGATGGCGGACGTTCATCCGGGCTTCCTCGGCCGGGGTAGGGTCGGGAAAAGTCTGGTAAACCTTGGGGCCGCCCCAGAGCGCGATGGGCGAATGGCCGTAAAGTTCGGGATGCGCCGTGGCGCCGGGCGTGGTAATGGGACTCCAGCCATAGGGGCGGAAGTCGGCGTCATACCAGTCGGGATTGGAAAAATAGAGATCAATTTTAAGGCCGTGCCGGTGCGCCGCCGCGCAAAGTTCCCCGACGACGTCGCGCTGGAACGGGGTTTCCATGATGCTGTAAGCCAGATCGCAATCTTCCAACGCGGGACCACCGGGAGCCGTCCAGTTCACCCGGCTTTTGACGCGTGTCCGGGTGTCGAACATGGAAAAGCCCTCATGATGCTTGGCGGTAAAGGCGAACATTTTCAGCCCGTCAGCGGCGAAGGTCCGCATCCAATCCTCGGCGTTGAAGCCGGAAGGATTCCAGGTCAGGTACTGTTGCTGGTAGGCTTGCTTCTGCGCGAAGGTCATCGGCAGAAACGGCCACGATTCTCCGGGTTTGCCGGCGATGGAATAAAGTCCCCAGTGGATTCGCACGCCATATTTCAGGTCCCTGAACGCCTCGAAAGCCTTGGCCGAGGCGTGCCGATATTCCGGGACGGAGTTGGTCTCAATGTAATCCTTTGTCCCCTTCCAATAATAATCACTTTCTGGCAGGCGAAGGTTGCCGGCGGGCTGTTCCGCGGCCGTGACGTGATGGCAAATGTCGATGGCAACAGTGAAAGCGAGGAACAAACGCAGGCGATTCATGGGCTAATGTGGCCATATTGAAGTTAATGACCGATTTTACAAGCCAGTTTTTCCGCCGAATGTTTCCAACGAATTGAATCATCTGCGCAACCCAACTCAGAGAGTTGAAGCAAAATCGGAACTCCAATCCCGATGCGGGTTTGGCAGTGGAGCCGGTGCGAAAAAATGGCCCGGGAAATGCGGTACGAATATTTGTCATGGCGCTGTCCGGTTTATTGTAGGCACAGAGGTTTTGCTTGCGGCCTGGCTCGGGCAGCGTTGATATTCAGTCGGGTCGCTAGGTTTTACGCCTTGGTGAAGGCGGAATTACCTCATCACCACACGGGGCCGGATGCAAATCTGGCTCCTTTTTCATTTTACCCACTGCTCCGCTGACGGCGTTCGGTCTCCCAGCTTACGGTCTTTTTTCGGGGTTCACGCCGGCTTTCACCAACAATTCCCTGCCCTATGTAATGGCTTAAAGTGTCCTGTTTTAATCAGCCGAGTGTCCAATATCGGGAAGCCGGGACAATTTTGTCGGCCGCGATGATCCAACAAACCACTGGAATAATAGATTGCGGGTGATATTTTCCATTCGGCCCGAACATGAACAAGATTGACTATTCCCCTACCGATCCGCGCATTTACTTGGCGGCCGAGCGCACGTTCCTAGCGTGGATCCGGACGGGCATCGCGTTCATGGCCTTTGGTTTTGTGGTGGCCCGGTTCGGATTATTTCTGCAGGAACTGGCGCAGAGCAACCACCTGACCGTGACCCCGCCGCACAATGGTATTTCCCTCCCGGTCGGCATCGCGCTGATTGTGGGCGGTGTGCTGGTCAACCTCATCGCCGCCATCCGACATCAGCGCTATATCAGGGCGCTGGATCGAGGGCAGTTCCGGCTGGCTTACGGGCTAACCTTCACCTTCGTCCTCGCGGGTTTTCTCGTTGTCACCGGCCTGGCAGTGGCGGTTTACCTGGCGTTTTTATTTTGACCGTAACCCACCCGCCACCTTCAAACGATCAAGCTGATCCAGGCGAGCAGTCCGGCTAAAGCCGCCAGCGTCACGGGTATGCCCAGCCGGGCGAAATCCCAGAAGGAAATCCGGATGCCCAACTCCCGCGCCTGCTGGACCACGATGATATTGGACACGCTGCCGATGATGAGCAAGCTGCCCCCGAAACTATTGGCGAGGGCCAGCACATAGGGCGTGGCCGGGCCGGCAAGATTGACCACCTTAACCAGCAGCATCACGGCGGCGGAGTTGCCGATCAGGTTGGACAGCGCGGCCGTGGTCAAGGTGAGGTTGACGGACGCGTTGAGGTTGAACCCGCCCTGAGCCAGCCAGTGGATGGCGTGTTCCCCGTAACCGGTGGATTGAAACGCGCCGGCGAGAACGAACAAGCCCATGAAAAGCACGAGGATCGGCCATTCCACCAGCCCCAGCAGATCTTCGGTGCGGAATTTCGTGCTCGCCAGATGAATTCCGGCGGCGGCGAGCGCAATTATTTCTTTCGGGATTTTCGTGAAGAACAGCCCGATGACCACGATGAGGATGACGATGCCCTTGATGGTATGGAGCCGGTTGAAGGGATAGGCCGGCGAAACCGGTCCAGCTTCAATGGCGGTCATCGCCGCCAGCCGGTTCCGCGACATTCGCCAGATGAGGCCATACGCCGCCGCCAAGGCGAACACCACGGGCACCAGACTCCACACCAGATAGCCGCCAAAATCCAGATGCGCGATCTGGCCGATCATCATGTTCTGCGGATTGCCAATGAGCGTGGCGCCCGCGCCGATGTTACTGGCGATGGTCAGTGCAATCAAAAACGGCACCGGGTTGATCCGCTTCCGCAGAAGCGCCACGCCGGTGATTGGCGCAAAGACGAAGCAGACGATGTCGTGGTTCAGAACGGCAGAGAGTCCGCCGGTCACCAGCATCAGCAGCAACAGGAACCGCGCGGGATGGCCGAGCTGACCGGCGAGCTGGGCGGCCACCCAATCGTAAAAGCCAGAGAGCCGAAGCTGGGCGGAGATCACAAAAAATCCGAAGAGCAGGCAAATGGTCGGCCAGTTGACAAAGGAAACCGCGTCACTGGTGGTGACACCGCAGAAAATCATCATGGCAATAGCCCCCAACAGGGCGATGCCCGGCCGGTTCAGCTTCAAGCCGGGAATGAAGCCAACCGCGATCCCGAGATAAGTCGCAGCAAAGATGGTGAGAATGAGCGTGACCGGATTCATGGCGTCAGGGACTGCACGTCGGCATCATGCCGTCGTGGCGCGGCCGGTTCAATCCCGCAGTTGCGGCTGGATTATTTCCAATCGGTGACCGCAGGCGCAATCCGACGCACAATTTTCCTGTCACAAAAATCGGCGGAGGGCCGCCGCATTCCAAGACGCTGGCGCATTTGCCAACGACCCTCGAACCGCGCGAAACGTCCTGGAGTGCGCCAGTCCTCTGGCGCTTTCTGGGGTCGGCGAAAACAGACCTGTCGCCGGAGCGACGGAATTAAACTTGAGCTAGCAAACATTGCTATGTGGGGACAGAGTCGTGGTCACTTCAACAAAAAATCCCGCCTTTACAGGCGGGCTTTGGTTTGGGTAAAGACTGGCTGGATTAGAGCTTGCCGAAGGCGTCGGCGATGACCTGTTTGAAGTTGTTTTCGCCGGGCTTGACGATGCCGAATTCGCGCTTGGCGTTATCGGCGGAATCGCTGGCGTGCGCGGCGTTAACCATGATGGTGGAGCCGAATTCGCGGCGGATGGAGCCGGGGGGCGCCTTGGACGGATCGGTCGGCCCCAGCACGTCGCGGATCTTGTTGACGGCCCCGACGCCTTCATATACGAGAGCGATGCACTTCTCGGTGCCGGGTTTTTCCCAGTCGCTCTGCGGGATTTCGCCGGGCGCATGGCCGGACATGAAACGCACAATGCTGTCGAACTGAGAATCTCCTTGCAGCGGTCCGAGGATTTCGCCGAGGGCCTTCTGGTCTTCGGCGGACATCTTGAAGCCGAATTCCTTTTCCAGAATGTCCTTGGCCTTGGCGCTGACGCCGTCTTTGAGCTTGGCCCGGAGAAATTCGCGGACGGGGCCGTAGAATTCCATCGCCTGGGCGGTGCTCATGCGAAGAACTTTAGCGCCGACGATGTACAGGCCCGTGCGGGAGAAGAAGTCGATGACGTTGCCAGGCCGGCCGGTGGCAAACTTAAAATTGTCCGGCTTGATGAGCACTAACGTGCGTTCCGGCTGGTCGTTGATCGAATAATTGATGACGTTCTCCAAGACCCCGCCGTCGGAGTCGGAGTAACGGGCCCAGAGCTTCAGCTTCTTTTCCGCTTCTTCGGCACTGGGCGCGGCGAGCACGGCGGGTTCAAAATAACGGACGCTGCCACAATCGTCCATAATGAGGTCGCTGTAAGTGTCGCGGATGGTCTCGCCGACGCGGCGGTCGGGGCTCAGGTTGCCGACGACGGAACGCACCTTGCGGACGGCTTCGTCCCCGCGGAAGAGCAGCATCATCACACGGCGGCGGCGGCCGGTCTTGGGATCGGGGGCGAGATTTTCCAGGACGTATTGCCGGAGCAAATCCTGAATTTTCCGGTCGTGCGTGTCATGGGCGGAAACGATGGTTTCGGCGTATTCCTTGACGAGTTCCGGGCTCGGCGCAAACATCCGCAGACCGGCCAGGTCGAGTCCGGTCCGGGTAATGAGGCGGCTCAGAATGCCGCCGGTGCGGGATTTGTAAAGCGAGTAAGGGGTGACGATGACGTAGGCGAGCTGTTGGGACATAATTTAAGCGGACGGCGGATTGGGAGTGGGGCTCGGATTAACGGGGGCTGGGGTGGCGGATTTGCCGAGAATCTTGAACATGACCGTGCCACAAGTAGGACATTTGCCCTTGATGGCTTTACGGCCGTTTTTCATGGTTTCTTCAACGCCATCAGAAATCTCTTTCTTGGCCTTGCATTTGACACAATATCCTTCTGCCATAAATTTATTTGCCGTCCGTGCTTC
>Ga0302281_10000050_pt1 | contig 99807 bp, 82 predicted proteins | sample III_Fen_E1_2_FD_198762 | JGI IMG/M metagenome (GOLD analysis project Ga0302281, IMG submission 198762) | Peat permafrost microbial communities from Stordalen Mire near Abisko, Sweden - III_Fen_E1_2 | ecosystem: Environmental > Terrestrial > Soil > Wetlands > Permafrost | place: Sweden: Abisko...
GCACCCCATTTGATCATTGTCGGTGGCGAGGTTGCTTTTCGTGCCCTGCTTGAAATGAAGCTGCTCGGGTCGGAAGTAAAGGCAGGGCAAAAGTGGAAAATTCAGACTGTCAACGGTGGTCCACATGTCCTTGAGGTTTCGCACCCTAGCCTTTGGCGGGGATACGAAAAGTTGTATCGGCATTTTGAAAATATCTATGCCCAGTTGCCGAACACCAATGGAAAACCTTCAACGAATTCTTCAAAAACTGAGTAGGCTGGGCGTAGGCCGCGGGTTGGTGTGTAGTAACAAAAAACGCTTGAAGACCTATGGACTCATTGCTTAAGTTGCATTGTAAATCAGGGTATCGAGGTTGGCATCCTCTGAAGACATTGTTCGATTCCGATCTTCTCTGACCCCTGATAAGCTGATAGCTAAAAAGAAGTCGACTTTGGGGCTAGCTACTCGTTTTGTTACCGCAACCACGGTTCACCCGGCCCCGCCCCCGAGGTTGCGCCAGACCCAAAACACTCGTATCGCGCCGATGAGCGCCAGCGCGCCAACAACGCAACACCAGATGCTCCAGACCAAAGTCGCCTTCAACAGGCAGAGCACAACCAGACCGGTTGCGCAGGCTAAATTTTTCATGATTATTCCTTTCGTTAAAATTGCCGGGGCTCGAATTGAACCCCGGCGTTTGAGTTTTTGACCGTTCGTGGCGACGCCAAAACTGTTGCCAATTGAACAGTTTTGGTTTTCTTGAACTACCATGCGACGTGTCTCCGACCGGAGACAGTGCTTGAGCCGTTGCTCCGATTTGCCGTTGGTGCCTGATCCGGCCAGCCGGCGACGAATGTCTGCAATTGCAGACAGAGCTCATCAGCCCAGCGCCGTTAATTTCTCCGTTCAAACCGGCACGCCAGTTTTTCCTTGGTCGTGTTCAAATCGTTCCGCCAGCCCGGCAGCCGGCGCACCTCGACCAAGATGTCCACGCCCATGAATTCCTGAATCAGTGCCACCAGCCGGTTTTTGCATTGCTGCATCGCCGACCGGCTCACGTTGAACACCAACGCCACGTCGCTCACCGTCCGCCCTGCCAACACCGCCACGATGATGGCCTGCTCCCGTTCCGTCAGCCGGGCCAGCAGCGATTGCCAGTCCAGTTTCCGTGCCGCGATCATCCCGGGATCGTCCTGGTCCTGGGACAACACATCGTGGAAGGCCAGCAGCTCGCCCCCGGTCTCACCATCCATGGCGGCCGGTTCTTCGAGCGATGATAAACGGGTGCTGCCGTTCAATTGGGTGCTGATGCCACAGGCATCTGTGGTGGAAGTGCCATACGAACGCCGGCCGCTTTTCATGTGCAGGATGGTGTAATAGGCGATGTTGCCGGCGGTGACGGTTTTGCCCTGGCATTCCACGGTGTGCATGAGTTTGGCGGCCATGACAATGGCGTCCTGGACTAATTCTTCGGGGTCTTCGGCACCGACTTGATTGACGTTGCGGGGGATCGAAGCGCGGAGACGGGGGACGACTTCTTCCTGCAGAATCCAACCAGCTTGAGGGGACATGATGATTTCCTTTCGGTGGAGGGGTTATGAAACGAAAAATCCCCGGCACTTGAAAAAGCGCCGGGGACCGGACAGAGACAGAATCTCTGTCAAAAGTTCATAACACAGGAATGGGGGGCTGTTGCACTGGGGTGGGTTTATACGAGGCGAGTGGACGAGCGAGGAGTGACTGCCACCAAAAATCACCCATTTCAGTTTGTGCCACTTTTTGTGCCACTTTCACCTCTGGCTCGACGAGGTTTACAGGCGTTAGTAAAAAGCCTAAAAACTAGGTTTTAGCCAATAAATACCATATTAATATGAAGTTTATTGAAATGTTACAGAAGCCACTGAAAGCGTATAATTTAGCATTATGAGTGCTCTGCTCTAACCATTGAGCTACAGGCCCGCTGGGGGTTGCCAGTGAAGTCCGCCGCGTCAAAGTGTGCGCCGCTGCGAATGCCACCATGGCAATGCAAAGTATCAAAAAATATTCCGTGACCGCAAGCGTCGGGTTCGCGGTTCCTGGGACATTGGCTCGTGCCGACGAAAGCAAATGACAAATTTAAAATAATTTCCTCAATGGTTTATCCCGGCTGCCGATGAATGAACTGGCTGAGTTAGTGAAATACGGATGCGATCAAGGACCGGATCAACCATCAAAACGCATGCATGATCTCATAAAAAATTTGGTGCCGCCAAAGCAGCAAGCCCATGCGGAACTGTTGCTGGAAGACGCCGATGCGCGGAACCTCATCCGTCAGCAATTGAGCCGGATGGCGGAGGACAAGGCGGCCCTGATTCCGCAAAAATCTTTCAGTTGGATTTTGTGCAAGTTATCCACTTTTGGCGCCGCAGAAACGGACACGGTCAGAATCTATCAGGCTTTTTTATCACAGCTCAATCAACTGGGGCACATGTGCCGGCTGTTTTCCGCTGAAGGAATTCACTGTAAATTTGATTCGCCCGCGGTGGTGGCTGACCGGATCACAATCGGCCTTGGTTTATTCCATGAACAGGCAGCGCGCCGTCATCAGTATCATGCCGCGCCGTCGCCGCAGTATTATCGGCAAATCGCGGCCGGCTGCTTTGCGGTCACCGGTTACAAAACGATCGCAGCGCGGTTGCCGCAGTGGCTGGAATTTCTAAACACCAATTTTGTGTTGCCAAAACTTTAGGTTGGGCGGCCCCGCGGAGATCGATTTTTTATCAGTCAGAAAAAATTGCGGACGCGAGCGCGTCACGGTTTTGGCAATTTTAAATCTTCAATATCCAGAAACCCATCCAACTGCTTGAGCCGCGTGGGATGACGCATTTTGCGGAGCGCCTTGGCTTCGATTTGGCGGATGCGCTCGCGCGTCACGCGAAATTGCATGCCGACTTCCTCGAGCGTCCGCGCATTGCCGTCGCCGAGGCCGAACCGCAATTCCAACACCTGCCGCTCGCGTTCGGACAGGCTGCATAGCACGTCGCCCAGCCGATGTTTCAACAAACTGAAACTGGTCATGTCGAGCGGATTGTCCGCCGCCTTGTCCTCGATGAAGTCGCCGAAGCTCGCCTCGTCGCTGTCGCCGACGGGCGACTGCAAGGAAATCGGCTGCTGCGCCATTTTCAAAACTGCCTGCACGCGCTCGACGGGCAGCAGCATTTCATCCGCAATTTCTTCCGGCCCGGCTTCGCGCCCGAGTTCCTGCAAGAGTTTTTTCTGCGCCCGCATCAGCTTGTTGATGATCTCGATCATGTGGACCGGAATGCGGATGGTCCGCGCCTGGTCGGCGATGCTCCGCGTGATGGCTTGGCGAATCCACCACGTCGAATAGGTGGAAAATTTATAGCCGCGCTTGTATTCAAATTTTTCCACGGCCTTCATCAAGCCGATGTTGCCTTCCTGAATCAGATCGAGAAACGACAGGCCGCGGTTCGTGTATTTCTTGGCGATGGAGATCACGAGGCGCAGGTTGGCCTCGACCATTTCGGTCTTGGCCTGCAACGCGCGGGCCGAGGCGATGCGCAGTTCATCAAACGCGCGCAAAAAATCTTCCGCCGGCATCCGCACGAATTCCTCCAGCGCGCGCAGTTTTTGCTGTTCGGCCTCGACGAGATGTTTTTGCGCGGTGGATTCGCGCTGGTTCTGCGCGTCCATCAGCGCGCGCAAAGTGTATTGCATCTTGTCGTGGATGTTTTCCGCGACGAGCGCGATTTCCTCGACGACATTCTGCTTGAAACAAAATTGCGGGAACAACAGTTGCAATTTTTTGTCGAGCTTCGCGAATTCGCTGTGTTCGCGGCTTCGTTTGGCGTTTTGATGCGCGCTGCGCCACTCGTTGTAATGCCGGTCCACTTCCTGATCTAACTTCTGGCACCGGCCCAGCAACCGGTGGAGCGTGCGCAGATGCGTCTCGCGGCTTTCCACTTTTTTGTCCACCACCACGCGGTCAAAGCGCTCGCGCGGCGGCTCGGCGAGCAATTTTTCCGCCAGCGCGATATGTTCCTTGCCGGCGAAACCAAAACTGTAAACCACGCGGCGCAGTTCATTTTCCGCGACCTCGATGCGTTTGGAAATCTCCACTTCCTGCTCGCGCGTCAGCAAGGGCACCGCGCCCATCTGCTTGAGATACATCCGCACGGGATCATCCAGCGAATCCAGCCGGCGGTCGTTTTCTTCCTCTTCTTCCTGATCCGGCAGCGGCTTGACGCGATCCACTTCCGCCGCGTCCACCACTTCGATTTCCAGTTCGCGCAATTTCGCGAACGCCTGGTCCAGATAAACCGGCGTGGAAAATTCCTCGGTCAGCACTTCGCTGACATCTTCAAACGTCAACTGGCCCTGTTCGTGGGCCAGCCGGAGCAGTTCCTTGATTTTTTCGGCGAAGGCCGTGGCGGGATCGGCGAGGACGGCGCGCAATTTTTCCTTTTCCAGGGCCGGGACCGCAGCCGGTTTGCGAGACTTCGTTTTTGACATAATGACGCGCCGCTCCGGCGACAGTGCCAGGAACGGCGCGAATATGTGAAGCCCAAGCCGCTTCGTCAAGCAACGAAACAAAGACCCTCACTTTTTGGGCGAAATATAGATGCTGCGCGCGGCCAAGGGCGGCAAAATCATTTCGACGGTGCGCTCGACGGCGCCCAAGTTTTCACCGACGACTTCCAGCGCGTGTCGGCCCAGCGCGGCGCAGCGCGGCGCATCTGCCAGTAATTCGCCCAGCACGCGCTCCAGTTCCTCGGGAGTTTTCACCTGCACGGCGGCGTCTTTTTTCAGGAAACTCCGCGTGATGTCCGCAAAATTCTGCATGTTCGGCCCGAACAAAATCGCCTTGCCCAGCGCGCCCGGCTCGATCGGGTTCTGCCCGCCCATCGCCGTCAAACTTTTGCCGATGAACACGACGGTGGCCGGCTCGTAAAAAAATTTCAGCTCGCCCGTCGTGTTGACGACGAGACAATTCAGCTCGCCCGGCGGCATCTGCGTGAGCGGAAAAATTTCATTGCGGTAAATAAATTTTTCGCCCCGCGCCCGCAATTTCTGTCCGACATCCTTGCAGCGTTCAAAATGGCGCGGCACGAGCACGAGAAATAATTTGGGAAATTTTTGCCGCAACCGCGCCGCGATTTCCGCCAGAATCATTTCCTCGCCGTCATGCGTGCTGCCGGCGACCAGAATGCGCGCGTCGGCGGCCACGCCGATCTGCCGCAGCAATCCGCGCACATCCAGCGCGCGGCGCTCGCTGATTTTCGCCGCGTCAAATTTGAGGTTGCCGACCACTTTCACCACGTCCGGCCAGCAGCCGACTTCGCGCAGCCGCTGCGCATCCTCTTCATTCTGGCAGCCGACGCCGGCGAAAGACGAGAACAGCGGCCGGAACAGCCAGCCGAATTTTTTATAGCGCGGAAACGAACGGTCGGAGAGCCGCGCGTTCGCCAGAAACACGGGGATTTTCAGGTCGCGCGCGCGCCACAAAAAGTTCGGCCAGATTTCCGCCTCGACGAGGATGATGGCCTGCGGATTGATCGTCGCCAGCGCGCGGCGGACATATTTGCGGCGGTCGAGCGGATAATAAATTTTGCTGACGTGCGACGGCAGCCGCCCGCGCAATTCCGCCATGCCGGTGGAAGTGGTGCAGGAGACGACGAATTTCACGTTCGGCACGCGCGGCTCCAGCGCCTTGATGATCTGCGTGCAGAGGTTGACCTCGCCCACGCTCACTGCATGGATCCAAATGACGTGGCTGTTGGTGATCGTCTGCTTGAGCGCCGGGTCGTAAATGGCAAAGCGCCCGCCGAAACCACGCTGCCAGTTGCCGCGCCGCCACATGCGCCAGAAATAATATGGCGAGGACAGCGCGAAAAATAACAGAAATAGAATGTTGTAAAGAGTTCGCACCCTAAATCACCCAAATATTTTTTTGAGAACAGACGATCAACGCGCGAAATTGTTTCAAAAAATTAACGGGAATTCAACCTCGGAAAAAGAGCAGCCAGACGAGGAGTAACATCGGCAGCAAGCAGGGCAGGGCGAATTTCAGGACATAACCGGCGAAGGATGGCATGGCCACCCGGTTTTGTTCGGCGATGGCTTTGACCATGAAATTCGGGCCGTTGCCGATGTAGGTGGCGGCGCCAAAAAAAACCGCGCCGACGCTGATGGCGAGGACGTGCGCGGTTTTTTGGGCGAGCAAATCGGAAATGTCCGTTGCGCCGGTCACGCCGGACAGCGCGCTCAAAAAACCGAGATACGTCGGCGCGTTGTCGAGCGCGCTGGACAACGTGCCGGTGCTCCAGAAAAAAATTCCGGGCGGCGGATTTGCGCCAAGCAGGGCATGGGCGTTCGCGTTGAGCCAGCCGAGCGCCGGCGGCAGGGTCGCAAAAATACCGGCAAACAAAACGGCGACCTCGGTGAGCGGATGAAAATTAAAATCGTTGGCGGCGTGAACCCCTTTCGGTGTTGTGAAATAAGAGCCGAGCGCGGCGGCGAGCATCAAGCCCTCGCGCAGAAAAACCGGTCGCTCCACAAACACTGCGCCGAGAATCATCGCGAGAAAAAATAAATTTGGCAGTCCAGAGAATTGCCAGCCGCCGCGCGCGGTTTCGGTTTCCGCCGGCACTTGCGGGGCGCGATTAAAATTAATTTTATCGAGCACAAAAAAAATTGCCAGCAGCGCACCCACCCCAACTGCCCACATCGGCCAGCAGTTTTTCGCCACCCACCAAAACGGCACGCCTTGCAGGTAGCCGAGGAATAGCGGCGGGTCGCCAATCGGCGTCAGACATCCGCCGACATTGGCGATGATGAAAATAAAAAAAACGATGTGATGCGCGGCGCCCCGGGATTTATTCAGTTGAATCCACGGACGGATGAGCAGCATCGCCGCGCCCGTCGTGCCCAAGATATTTGCCAACAGCGCGCCGGCGAACAAAAAAAAGACGTTTGCCAGCGGCGAGTTAGCGCCGTTGACGCCGATGTGGATGCCGCCGGAAACCACGAACAGCGAGCCGACGAGCGCGATGAAGCTGATGTATTCGTGCGCCGCATGACCGAGACTGGCCGTGTCGTGCAAAACAAAAAAATAAATCCCGGCCGTCACCGCGCCCAGACCGAGCGCGATCTTGGCGTAATGCTTCAACCACCAGGCAGGCGCGAGGACGGGCGCGAACGCCATCGCGCCGAGCAACAACGCAAACGGCAAAATAAAAATTGGATTTGGCCCGGCCATGCCAAAAATTTTCGCGGACGCGCGCGGGCCGGTCAACTGAAACCGGCAAATTGATTTGAACTTGCCGCGCCGATTTTGTCCAATGCCCGCGCATGACGCCGCCCGCAGTTCGTTCCCGCGCTTTCCGACGGTCGTGGACCTGGTGGTTCATGGTCGCGGTGCTCGTGCTCGTGGCATTGGCGCGGCTGCGGTTGCTGGATTTTCCCCTCGAACGCGATGAGGGCGAATACGCCTACGCGGGTCAGCTCATCCTGCAAGGCATTCCACCTTACGAACTGGCTTACAACATGAAATTTCCCGGCACCTATCTGGCCTACGCCGTCATCATGGGGATTTTCGGCCAGACGCCGGCGGCAATTCATCTGGGAATCTTGCTGCTCACCACGGCGACCGCGCTGATGCTGTTCTGGCTTGGTAAAAAATTTCTCGATGAAACGGCGGGCGTGGTCGCCGCCACCAGTTATGCCGTGTTGGCCGCCAGCCCGACCATGCTAGGCCTCGCGGGCCATGCGACGCACTTCTGCGCCTTTTTCGTGACGGCGGGCTTGTGCTTTCTTCGGCTCGCCCGGCAAATGCAAAATTGGCCGGCGCTCGCGACCAGCGGGATTTTTTTTGGCGCGGCGGTGTTGATGAAACAACATGCGGTGATCATCGCCGCGTGGGCCGGACTGCATTTTGCGTCCGTGAAATTTTTTGGCGCGAAGGAAAACTTCGGTCAGCGCCTTGCGCTCGTCACACTTTACGCCGTGGCCATGCTGGCACCGCTGGCGTTGTGCGGCCTGTGGCTCTGGCACGCGGGCGTTTTCGCCAGTTTCAAATTTTGGACGCTGGATTACGCCCGCGAATACGCCTCGGTCATGCCCATCGCCTACGCGCCACAATTGTTCTGGCACGGTTTTTCCAAAGTGATTTCCATCGGCGGAATTTTGTGGCTAGTCGCGGCGGCTGGACTTTTCATCGTCTGGCTTGACGCGCGCTGGAAAAATTCGCGTGCCTTGCTGGTGGGTTTTTGCGCCGCCTCCGCGCTGGCGGTGTGCCCGGATTTTTATTTTCGGAAACATTATTTTCTCATCGCGCTGCCGGCGGTGGCGCTGCTCACGGGCGGCGCCATCAGCGGTTTGCAAAAAATTTTCGCGGATAAAAATAAAACTGCCGCGCTCGGCGATTGGCCAATGCGAGGCTTCGCGCTGGCCGTCGTCATCACGTTGCTCACCTGCGCCGATGTTTGGTATCTGACGCCGAATCAAATTCTGGCCCGCAAACTTTACGGCCCCGATCCATTGCCCGAAGCGGAAATCGTCGCCCGATTCATCCGCGAAAATTCCCCGCCCGCTGCGCGCATCGCGGTGCTCGGCTCGGAGCCGGAAATTTATTTTCTCGCGCACCGCCATTCGGCGACCGGTTACATTTACACATACGCGCTGATGGAGCCGCAGCCGTTCGCCTTGAAAATGCAGCGCGAAATGATCCGCGATCTCGAATCCAACCGGCCCGCCTTCGTCGTTTTTGCGCAAAATAATTTTTCCTGGGGCCGCCATCCCGAATCCGATCCCACGATTTTCAACTGGTGGGATGATTACAAAACCAATTACACCCTCGTCGGCATGACCGACATCATTTCACCGACCAACACGATTGTGGTGCTCGGCACCAACTTCATCGCCGCCTATCCGGAGCCGCACGGCAGCGCGCTGGAAATTTATCAAAGGAAATAACGGCATGTCCGCTTCCCCGGAAAAAAAAATTGCGACCGCGCTGGAATGGTATGCCGCTGCGCTGATCTCGGTGGCCATCGTCTGGCTGCACTTTCATTTTTGGGCCAGCGTCGGCGGACTCTGGCGCGACGAAGTCAACACCGTCAACCTCTCGCACGCCGGCACGTTTGGCGCCATGACGCGCGATTCCTTTCCGGTTTTGATGCCGTTGCTCCTCAAGATTTGGGCGTGGGCCAGCCCGGCCGATTGGTGGCTGCGCGCGCTGGGCATGTTAAGTGGCCTCGCCATTCCCGCCGCGTTTTGGGCCGTGGCGCGATCCACGCGCCGGCCGCCATTATTCAGCCTCGTGTTATTTGGACTGAACAGCCTGCTCATCATTTATGGCGATTCATTGCGCGCTTACGGCCTTGGCACCGCGCTAATTGTGCTGGCGCTGGCCGCCATGTGGTGGTTCCTAAAAAATTCCACCGGGTCGCGCGCCACTGTATTCGCCCTCACGGCCGCGATCAGTTTACAGGCGCTGTATCAAAATGCCGTGCTTGTGTTCGCCATTTGCCTCGGCGGATTTGCCGTGTGCGCGCGACGCAAAGAATTTTCCGCCGCCGTAAAAATTTTCATCGCGGGACTCGCGGCCGCCCTGTCGCTGCTGCCTTACCTTGCGAATCTGCGCGCCCTGCCACAGGCAACCGTGGAACTCCGCCGTGGATTCTCCCCGGCGACCGCCTGGCAAAATTTTTCCGCCGCCACTAATTCACCCTTCGACCATTTTACCGCAATTTGGGAAATTCTCGCCCTTGTCGTTCTCACCTTCGCGTTGCTTTCATTGCGCCGCCCATCTGGCGAAGCTAAAAGTCGGACGGATGATCTCCCGCTTTTTGCCGGCACCACGCTGCTGGCGGTGAGCGTTTGTTTTCTGGCGTTTTTATGGTGTGCCGCCGTCGCCGTCCGCGCCTGGTATTTCATCCCGCCACTCGCGTTGATCGCCATTTGTTTTGACTTGGGCATCGGTTTGCCGGAACAACCGCGACTGGCGCGCGTCGTCGCGATGGCCTTTCTTCTGGGCACCGCCCTGCTGGCGGTTGTGCAAAACAACCTTCTGCTTCGCGGCCATTTTTCCAACGCAGACCAGCTCGCCGCCGGCCTGCGCGCCAATGCGAGGCCGGAAGATTTCATCCTCGTCACGCCGTGGTATTGCGGGATCAGTTTCGGCCGTTATTTTTCGGACGCCACGCCGTGGAATACGCTGCCACCCATCGCGGACCATTCCACGCACCGTTACGACCAAGTGTTGGAAAAAATGGCGGACACAAATTCCTTGGCTCCCGTGCTGGAAAAAATTTCCGCCACCCTGCGCGGCGGGCATCGCGTGTGGATCGTCGGCGTTTTGCCGGACGAACCCGCCGACCGCCCGGAACCGTTCGTCCTGCCCGCGCCGCCATTGCCCGAATACGGCTGGTCCGATCTGCCCTACATGACTTCGTGGGCGGAACGCACGCAATTTTTTCTCAATCACCACGCCGCGCGCTTCGGCCAGCTGGCGCTGAACCCAGGTGCTCCCGCCAATTTTCAGGAAAACTTGCAACTCTTCATGGCCGAAGGCTGGCGGACCAATGCGCCCTGAACGCACACCAAAATTCGCGCGGATAAAAAATTTCGCCATGGCTCGCTCAACACCCTGCGATTCTTGAATCGAAAAATGACGGCATTTCAAAGTATATTCCCGCCATGCTGATGGGCGTGCGCATTTGGATTTTACTCTCGACGCTGCTGGTGAGCGCCGGCTGGATTTTATCGGCGCTGCACCAATTAAATCGCGTTGGCTACCTCGCGGCTTTTCTGCTCCCCATCATCGCGGGATTTTTTTGGCAGCGCACGCATAGCGAACCGCGCCAACCAATTTCCGTTCGAAAATTAAAAAAATTCCGCCGCCGCTTTCGCCGCCCGGCCCCGCGTTTTTTTCTCGTGCTCGCGCTGCTGTCATTTGGTTCCGCCATTTTCCTGCCCGATCTGAACTACGATTCCGCCGCCTACAAATTGCCCCGCGTGTTTCACTGGCTCGCGCTGCAACAATGGCACTGGATTCACACCGGCGACGCGCGCATGAACATCTGCGCCTGCGGTTTTGAATGGCTGGCCGCCCCGATCATTTTATTCACGCACACCGACCGCCTGGTGTTTCTCGTCAATTGGATTTCTTTTCTGCTGTTGCCCGGACTGATTTTCAGCGTCTTCACGCGCTTGCAAGTGCGGCCGCGCGTGGCCTGGTGGTGGATGTGGTTTCTCGCTGCCGGCTGGTGCTTCGTGCTGCAAGCCGGATCGGTGGACAACGACAGTCTGGCGGCCATTTATATTCTCGCGGCCGTGGCTCTGGCCTTGCGCGCCCGCGAAAAAAAATCCGCGCCCGATTTGTGGCTGTCACTGCTTGCCGCCGCGCTGGCGACCGGCGTGAAACAAACCAATCTCCCGCTCGCGTTGCTGTGGCTCATCGCCGCGTGGCCGAGCGTGCGAATTTTTTGGACGCGACCCATCGCCAGCGCGGTCGCGATATTTTTTGCCCTGCTCGTCTCCGTCGTGCCGATCAGCCTTTTAAATTTCCAGCATTATCGCACTTGGTTGCCCGTGGACATCGCCGGTTTGCCTTCGGCCGGCAATTTTCATCTCGATCCTTTTTGGGGCATCCTCGGCAACGCCTTCTGCATTCCGCTGCAAAACCTGATGCCGCCGCTGCACGAATTGCTGCCGCCATTTTTTCGCTACTCCGTTTCGCTGTGGAACGAGCAGATGCGCCACTTTCTGCAAACGCCGTTCGGCGCGCATTTTTCATCGTTTGAAAACTTCGGCTATCTGAGCGGCGAATATTATCGCGGCATTTGTGAAGGCAACGCCGGCCTCGGCCTCGGACTTTGCGTCGTGATAATCGCGACATGGTTGGAAATGCGCCGCCAACGCGACGTTGCCGTTCATAATATCATCGCGCCGGATCCAATTCTTTTTTGGCTGCGCCTCGTGCCGTGGGCGCTGCTGTTGTTGTTCATGGCCAAAGTCGGAACCTTTTCCATCGCGCGGCATCTCGCGCCCTATTATCTTTTATTATTTCCACTTTTTCTCGTCAAACCGGCGCACGCGCGCGTGGTGCGCCAACGCCGCTGGCAGCGGTTCGGCATGGAAATGATGGCGCTCGCCGTCCTCGTGCTCATCACCGCCGGCAACCGTCCGTTGCTGCCGCTGCCATCGCTCTGGCAAAAACTTCATGCCTGGTTTCCGGCCAACGAAATCGTCGCCGACCAAAATGCGCGTTACGCGGAATCGGATTTTCAAGCGGTCCGCGCCCGGAAAATATTTCTGAACCAAACGCTGCCGCCAACGGAAACAGTGGTCGGATATTATCCCGTGATTTGCGACAGCGACGAACTGGGTCTCTGGCAACCGCTTGGTCGGCGCCGCGTTGAGGAGGTGACGCCCGAAGATTCGCCTGAAAATTTGCGCGCCCGAAACATTCGCTATGTCGTCGTGCATTTGCATTTATCCGACGGCAACATCGCCCACTGGCTGGATAAATACCACGGCACCCTCGTCGCGCAATACGCGTTTCCGATCCCCTCCGCCAAACCCGCCCCTCCGCTGGAACTTTTTTTGGTCCGGCTTGATTGACGCCGGCCGCTTGACGAAATCACCATCCGCTGCGACCTTTTCCCCCGCTTGCCGCAAAACGAACTCGCGTCAGCGACAAGCCTTTCGTTCGCTGACATCCTGCGCACTCCCGCCGTGCAAACCTTCGCACAGCGCTTGGAGGCTGGCGGAGCGCTGGCCGGTGTAAAAATTTGCCCGTCTGCCCGCCCGTTTCTGGCCGCTCTCCTGAACCAAAAATTTCCTCAACGTCCGCTCGTCATCGTCACCGGCAATCTCAAAACCCAGGAAATTTTTCAGCAAGATCTTGAAACGTGGTTGCAAGTTGCCGCCGACAAGTTGCCGGCTGATGCTGGCGCAGACAAAAACTTCAGCCTGCGACCTGCCGCCTGCCGCCCATTATTTTATCCCGCCTGGGAAATTTTTCCGCATGAAGACAAATTGCCGCACGCCGACGTCATCAGCGACCGCTTAGAAACGCTCATCTCGCTCGCTGACCATTCAAAACGCCAAGCGCAAAACTCAAAACTGGTGGTGACGAGCATGGCCGCGCTGCTGCAAAAAACCTTTGCGCCGGCCGATTTGAAAAACCGCACGCGCACCTTTGCGCGCGGCGACAAAATCGCGCCGCTCGATTTGATCGAATGGCTCGAAGCGCAAGGCTACGAGCCGGAGGCGCAGGTCACGCAGAAGGGCGAGATCGCGCTGCGCGGCGGCATCGTGGACGTTTTTCCACCGACGAGTCCGTGGCCCGTGCGGCTGGAATTTTTCGGCGACGAACTGGAATCGCTGCGCGAGTTCGATCCGCTCACACAAGTTTCGCGCGGTGAAATTTCCAACCTGACGTTGCCGCCGGCGGGCGAACTGGGAATTTTGAAGTCCGAAGCCCAAAGTCCAAAGTCCAAGGTCGTGGAATTTGCTACGCTGCTCGACTATTTGCCGCGCGAGACGATTTTTCTTTTGTGCGAGCCAGAATCGCTCGCGGTTCACGCGGATGGTTATAGACAACAAATTCCAAAGGATGATCCGTTCTTCATCTCCTGGCCGGCATTTCTGGCGGAGCTAAATCATCGTGGTGTCACCTCGTCTGAATTGATGGACGAAACGGAAACCGGCGAAGCTGGTTCGCGATGCGAAACGCTCGATTTGCAATTGGATTCGCTTGAAGCCTTTCGTCCGCTCGGCGAGCGCCCGCCGGAACCACCGGTCGCCGAGGCACAGCGCCGGGAATTTTTCGCGCAGCTCCACCGCTGGCTGCGGCAGGATTTTTCCGTCCAAGTTTTCTGCAACAACGACGGCGAATGTCAACGGTTCCAAGAAATTTGGAAAGAGTTTGGTTTTACCGACGACAAAAAGCTCGTCACCAATCTCGGCGCGTTGTCGCGCGGATTTCTTTGCGCCGCAGCGAAGCTGGTCGTTGTGACGGATGCGGAAATTTTTGGCCGTTACAAAGTGCAGCGGCCACGTCGGCTCAAATCGCCGCACGCGCTCGCGGTGCGCTCGGCGATGGAAATTGATTTTGCGGATTTGGAGGAAGGCGATCTGGTCGTGCATTTGCAGCACGGCATCGGCCGTTATCTCGGCTTGAAAAATCTGCCCATCGGCAGCGGCACGCGCGGAGTTCAACCGGCAACTTTCAACGTTCAACCGGCAACCGAATGTCTGGTCATCGAATACGCGCAATCAGACAACGACGTCGAGCCGCCGAAACTTTACGTCCCCGTTTCCGAGGCGCATCTTGTCAGCAAATACGTGGGTGCAGGCAAAGCCAATCCGGCGTTGCACACGCTCGGCGGCACGCGCTGGCACAAGGCCAAGGAGCAGACCGAAGCCGCCGTGCGCGATGTCGCCGCCGAAATGTTGCGCATCCAGGCCATCCGCGAAACGCAGGCCGGTCACGCGTGCAAACCCGATACGCACTGGCAGCGCGAATTTGAAAGCGCTTTTATTTACGAAGAAACGCGCGACCAAATTACCGCCATCGCGGACACGAAAGCCGATCAAGAACGCGCGAAGCCGATGGACCGTTTGATCTGCGGCGACGTGGGTTTTGGCAAAACGGAAGTCGCGATTCGCGCCGCGTTCAAATGTGTGATGGACGGAAAACAAGTTGCCATCCTTGTGCCGACGACGGTTTTGGCGCAGCAGCATTTTAATAATTTTCGTGAGCGCATGGCGGACTACCCGATTCGTGTGGAACTGCTCTCGCGCTTCCGCACCAAAGGCGAGGCGACGCGCGTCATCAACGATCTCGCCGCCGGCACGGTGGACATCGTCATCGGCACGCATCGCATCGTGCAAGACGATATTGCGTTCAAGGATTTGGGCCTTGTCGTCATTGACGAGGAACAGCGTTTCGGCGTGCAGCACAAGGAAAAATTCAAGCGGCTGCGCACCATGGTGGATGTGCTGACGTTGAGCGCCACGCCGATTCCGCGCACGCTTTATCTCGCGCTCACCGGCGCGCGCGACATGAGCACGATCCAGACGCCGCCGCATGACCGGCTGCCCGTTGAGACGATCGCCACGCCTTACGACGAGCGAACCATCCGCGACGCCATCCAGCGCGAACTGAACCGCGGCGGCCAGGTTTTTTTCCTGCATAATCGCGTGACGACGATTGACACGATGCTGGCGAAATTAAAATCGCTTGTGCCGACCGCGCGCATCGTCATCGGCCACGGCCAGATGCACGCGGATGATTTGGAAGAGGTGATGACGAAGTTCGTCAACGGCGAGGCGGATGTTTTGCTTTCGACCACCATCATCGAAAGCGGCCTGGATATTCCGAACGCGAACACCATCATTATTGACCGCGCGGACCGTTTCGGTTTGAGCGAGCTTTACCAGTTGCGTGGACGCGTCGGACGCTACAAGCATCAGGCCTACGCGTATCTGCTGCTGCCGCGCCACGCGCGATTACTCACCGACGTGCGCAAACGCATCAGCGCGATGAAGCAATACGCCTCGCTCGGCAGCGGCTTCAAGATCGCGATGCGCGACTTGGAAATTCGCGGCGCGGGAAATCTCCTCGGCTCCGAACAAAGCGGCCACATCACCGCCGTCGGTTTTGAACTCTACTGCCAGTTGCTCAAACAAAGTGTCGGCGCGCTGAAAGGCGAGAAGGTGAAGCCGCGCGTCGAAGTCCGCATCGCGCTGGATTTTCTTGGCGACACCAATGCGCTTCCCGAAAATTACGTCACCGAGGCGCATCATCGCATCGAGACTTACCGCAAGCTTGCGCAAGCCATGGACAAGGCTGCGCTCGACGCCCTGCAGAAAGAAATGCGCGACCGCTTCGGTCCGCTGCCGCCGGCGGTCGAATTGCTGTTGGCCGTGGGGGAATTGAAAATTCTCGCGAGCCAAAAAGCCGTCACCGCCATCGAAGTCGAAGCTGATAAATTGAAAATCACCCGGCGCGGCGATTTTATTCAACTTGGCGGCAAATTTCCGCGCCTCACCAAAAAGGACCCCAAGGCGCGGCTCAAGGAAATCAAACGGTTGTTGCTGGCGATTTAGCTAACGCGCAACCAAACCGTTTTCAAATACGCCGGTTCGGCGCGGCTGCTGGGGAAATCCGGCGGTTGCGGGACGTAATGCCGTTGCAGAATTTTCCGCCGCGCGCCGTGAACCGCCGCGTCCACGTCCGCAAGAAAATTTTCCGGCGGCCAGTCCGCCGCGTTCGTCGAGGCGAGCAGCCCGCCGCCCGGCTTCAGCACGGGGAGCGCGGCGGCGACCAGCGGGCCAAAATCTTTTTCCGCACGGAAAGTGCCGTGTTCCTTCGATTGCGAAAACGTCGGCGGATCGAGCACGATGGCGTCGAATGCGCGGCCTTTCTTCGCCAGCCGCCGCAGCCAGTCAACGGTGTCGCCATAAATAAAATCGTGTTGCGTTGGATCAATCCCATTCAAAATAAAATTGCGTTTGCCCCATTCCAAATATTTTTTCGAGAGATCAAGGCTCGTCGTCCGCGCGCCCGCCTTGGCCGCGCAGACAGAGAAGCCGCAGGTGTAGGCAAAGCAATTCAGGATTTCCGCTTTCCGCTTTCCGCTTTCCAATTTGAAAAGCGGAAAATCCGCCGCGATGTGGCCGGTCAAAAAACGTCGGCGGTTGTCGCGCTGATCCAGAAACAGGCCGACGGAATAGCCCTCGTTGAAACTCATTTCGTAGTGCACGCCGTTTTCGAGGATTTCAAACCGCTCTGGCGAAGCTTCGCCAAAAACCAGTTGCGGCGAAGCTTCAGTTGTCGTCGCGCGCCGAACTTGGCGTGAAAGAATTTTATGATACGCTCCGCGCGCCAAAAATTTCCTGGCGAGCCACGCCAGTTCCTCGTTTTGTTTTTCGGTCAGCGGCGCTTCGGATTGCGACAGCAAAAAGTCGCCGAGCTTTTCCACGAACCAGCCGGGCTGGTTGTCACTCGCGCCATGGATCAACCGAAAGGCATTGGTCGCGTCCGGCTCGATGATGGCAGTGCGCAGCGCGAGGCGCGGCTCCACCTCGAAATTCACCGGCGCAAAAAATTTCACCGGCTCATTTGTCGCCGGATGCGTGAAGGCAATTTCCGCGGCGTGCAAATAGACTCGCGACGAAGCGGCACCGCCGTAAAGCGTGTCGCCGAGAATCGGAAAACCGTGCTCCGCCGCGTGAACGCGGATCTGGTGCGTGCGGCCGGTGAATGGCTCGGCGCTGACCATTTTCAATTGGCCAACTTCGAATTTGGCGTCGTGAATCGGCGTGAATTTGGTTTCTGCCATTTCACCGTGCGCGCCGCCCGCATATTTTTCACCGACGCGGACGAGTTTTGACTTTGCCGTGAATTCTTTTTTTGGAACTCCACGGTCGGTGAGCAGCAGGTATTTTTTGTGCACAAGCCGGGCGGTGAATTGTTCCGTGAGCGATTGGTTGGCGAGCGGCGTTTTGCCGAAGACGAGCACGCCGCTGGTTTCCTTGTCGAGCCGGTGGATGATGGCGAGCGAAGCCCAGCGCGGTTCGCGATGCTTCAGCCAGTCGTAGATGCCTTCGCCGGCGTGAGGCGCCGGCGCGTGCGTGTTCCAGCCGGCGGGCTTGGCCACCACCAGCAGATGCTCATCTTCAAAAATCACGCACGGAACCATGCGCCATGAAAACATTTTTTCCGGCTTGAAAGAAAGCGCGAACCGCCCGGTCTGTGCTTAAATTTCAGCCGCGCGCTTTTTTCGGCGGCACTTCGTCCACGCCGGGGAAAGCCATGTAATTTTTCGCGTTGGCGTAGCAGATGTTTTTGATCATCGGCCCGACCAAATCTTCATCGTCGGGAATCAAGCCGTTCTTGATGTCGCGGCCGATGAGATTGCAGAGCGTGCGGCGGAAATATTCGTGGCGCGGATAGCTCATGAACGAGCGCGAGTCGGTGATCATGCCGATGAAGCGCGACAGCAGGCCGAGGTTCGACAGCGCGTTCATCTGCATCTCCATGCCTTCCTTCTGGTCCAGAAACCACCAGCCGGAACCGTATTGGATTTTGCCGGGAATTGTGCCGTCCTGAAAATTGCCGATCATCGTGGCGAACGCGTAGTTGTCCGCCGGATTCAAATTATAAATGATCGTCTTCGGTAAAGAATTTTCCGAATCCAGTTTGTCGAGATACAACGCGAGCGTCTGCGCCTGCGGAAAATCGCCAATCGAATCAAAGCCCGTATCGGGGCCGAGTTGCTGGAGCAACCGCGTGTTGTTGCTGCGCAGCGCGCCGAGGTGAAGCTGCTTCGTCCAGCCGCGTTTGGCATCAAGCTGACCAAAGAACAGCATCATGTGGGACGCAAACTGCGAATGTTCCTGCGGCGAAACTGGCTTGCCTTGGCGCGCCTTGTCAAAAATTTCCGCCGCCACTTTTGCGGAACAAAACTCCGCGAAACAATGATTCATGCCGTGGTCGGACAAACGGCAGCCTTGCGCATGAAAAAAATCGTGACGTTTTTCCAACGCGCTGACAAAAGCGCTGAAGCTGTTGATATCAACATTCGCGGCGGCGGCAAGCTGGTCGACCCATTTGTTGAAAGTTGCGGGCGAATTGACGGTGAGCGCTTTGTCGGGTCGAAACGCCGGCAGCATTTTGGTCGGATGATTTTGTGCGGCGAAATGGCGGTGATGTTCCAGATTGTCCACCGGATCATCCGTGGTGCAGACCACTTTGATTTTGAATTTTTTCAGGATGCCCTGCGTCGTGAGCGCGGGCGTGGCGAGTTTTTCATTCGCCCGCTTCCAGATTTTTTCGGCCGACGTTTCATCGAGCAAATCGGTGATGCCGAAATAGCGCTTCAGCTCCAAATGAGTCCAGTGATAGAGCGGGTTGCGCAGCGTGTGCGGCACCGTCTTGGCCCAGGCGAGGAACTTGTCGTGCGGCGACGCATCGCCGGTGCAGAATTTTTCCGCCACGCCGTTGCTGCGCATCGCACGCCACTTGTAATGATCGCCTTCCAGCCAGATCTCAAACAGGTTTTTGAACTGGCGGTTGGCCGCGATGTCCGCCGGCGGAATGTGGCAGTGATAATCGAAGATCGGCTCCGCCTCCGCAAATTTGTGATATAGCTTGCGGGCGGTTTTTGTGCCCAGCAAAAAGTCTTCGTGAATAAATGCCATAATTCTCCTCCCAAAGTTAACGGCTCAGGCCGCAACAGGTTCGCGGCGGGGAAAACTTTTAGCCGGTTCCTGAATGCCAAGCAAGAATGGTTTCATGTGCCGCTCAAACAGATTTTCCGTCACGTTTTTAGCGACGATGGCCTCGTGCTTTTTGAGCGCGTTGAGATAACGATCGCCCTTTTTCGCCGCCACCTTGAAGCTGACATGCAGCAACTGCCGGAAGCTCGGATTGTAGGCCGGATTTTTCTGGTCGTGCCGCAACGCATCGGTGAACTGCTGGGAACTCCAACCGTTCACGACGGCCGCGCTGGGCAATTTCTTTTTATCAATGTCAATCACGCTGGCGTAAGGCGCACAGAACTCGTCCACGTGCTCCATTGCGTAAGCATAGATTTCCTTCGCGATTTCCAACCCGTCGCCGCCCGCTTCGGCAAGGCCGATGAGTTCTTCGAGCCACGTCGTGCCGGCGGTTTTGATGTGGACGCCCGCATCGAATTTTTTCAACGCGCGGCGCATCGGTTCGTAAATGGAAAACTTGTCGCTGCCGGAATGCACGCTCAACTTCAGCGACGCGGGAAGCCCGTATTTGTTGGTCGCAAACGCGATGACGGCCAAGTCTTCGTTGAATTCTTTTTCAAATTGTTTGAGGTCACCGACGTAATCCACGCCTTTGTTGAAGCGGCCGGTAAATTTCGGCGCGATGGTCTGGATGGGAATTTTCTGGTCGGCAATCGCGGCGAGAATAATCAAAAGTTCCGGCGGCGTCTGCGGGCTGTCGGTTTCGTCCATCGAAACTTCCGTGATGAAATTTTCCGCGCCCTTGGCTTTGACGATGTGCTGATAAATTTTTCCGGCGTCCTGCGTCGCGAGCAAAAACTTGTTGGCGACGCGCTCGACTTCCGCGCGCGTGATCGCAAACGGATGGTCAATGTGCGGAATGGAAATCGTGCCGATGAGTTCGGGATGACGGTCAACGAACGCCTTCACGTCCGCCGCGCTGGCGGGCTTGCCGATGCTGTCCGCGACATCAATCGTGAAAAAATCCGACGGCGCAATAAAACGATCCACCGTTTCGAGGCGGATGTGATCCGCGTCCACATGATAGGAACCTTTCCAGCCGAGGGCTTTCACCGCCGCATCGGCTTCGGCGCGCAAACTGGCCGGCTCGGTGCCGATGAACGTGTGTTCGCGGTTGGATTTGTTCCAGACCGGCACGAAATGCGCGCCCAGTTCGGTGGCGAGCTGACAGGCGTGCAGTTGCGCCTTGCCTTGATGGCCGAAACGGTCGCCCATCCCAAAAGATAATTTTCCCAGCGGTAAGTATTTATTCATAAAAGTCGGTTGAATACGCATAGCCTAGCAGTTCTTGACGGTCAGGAGACATGCGAGTTCTGCAATTTTATTTGATAATTTTGCACAGGCATACTCGCCAAAACTGGCTATGGCCGCCATCGTATCTTTATTTGAGTTGCCAAACATTGCAAAAAACAAACCCACGATACTGTCGTGGGTTTGCCGTTTTTGCAGAGCTAAAATCAGCCTTGCGGCCGGATTTTTTTCCAGAGCCAGCCGAGCGGATCGTAGTATTCGTCCACCACGCGTTCTTTCAACGGGATGATCGCGTTGTCCGTGATCGTGATGTGTTCGGGACAAACTTTCGTGCAGCACTTCGTGATGTTGCAGAAGCCGATGCCTTGCGACTGCTTCAATTCCGGCAAACGGTCTTCCGTGTCGAGCGGGTGCATTTCCAGCGCGGCGGTGTAAACGAGAAAGCGCGGGCCGATGAATTCCTCGTGCTTGTGATGGTCGCGCAACACGTGGCAGACGTCCTGACACAGAAAACACTCAATGCACTTGCGGAATTCCTGCACGCGATCAACGTCTTCCTGCTGCATTCGCCAAGTGCCGTCTTCGCAATCGGGTTTGCGCGGATTGAATTTCTTGATCTTGGTCTTGACGCGGAAGTTCCAAGAAACGTCGGTCGCCAAATCGCGGATGCTCGGAAACGCGCGCATCGGCTCGACGGTGATGGGCTTGTCCGTGTTCAGCGTGTCCATGCGCGTCATGCACATGAGCTTAGGCATGCCGTTGACTTCGGCGGAGCAGGAGCCGCATTTGCCGGCCTTGCAATTCCAGCGGCACGCGAGGTCATTCGCCTGCGTCGCCTGGATTTTGTGGATGACGTCGAGCACCACGAGACCTTCGGTGATTTCCGTGGTGTAATCCACCAGCTTGCCGCCGCCGTTCGCGTCGGTGCGCCAGATTCTGAAAGTGACTGTTTTGTTCATTTCATCTCCTCGATGACTTGTTTCAAATCTTCCCGCATTGCCGGAATTGGTTCACGGCGCAATTTCATGGAACCATCCGCCGCCTTGAAAATGACGGAATTATATTTCTGCGCTTCGGGATCCTTGTTGGGAAAATCTTCGCGGAAATGGCCGCCGCGACTTTCCTTGCGATCCAGCGAACACAGCGTGATGGCCTCGGCGCAAGTCAGCAGATGTTTCAAATCAATCGCCGTGTGCCAGCCGGGGTTGTATTCGAGATGGCCGAGCACCGCAACTTTCGCGGCGCGCGCCTTGAGCTTCGCGATGCCGTCGAGCGCAAATTCCATTTCATTCTGCAAACGCACGATGCCGACATTCGCCTGCATCAGGTTTTGCAAATCGTATTGCACTTGATACGGCCCTTCGGTGCTGCCGCCAGCCGGACGCTCGAATGGCTCGACCGCTTCTTTGTAAGCGGCCTCGACTTGCGCATCGTTGACTTTGCCGGCGGAATTTTCTTTCGCGTATTTCGCGGCAAATTCTCCGGCGCGTTTGCCGAACACTATCAAGTCAGAAAGAGAATTTCCGCCGAGACGATTCGCGCCGTGCAAACCGGCGGCGCACTCGCCCGCCGCAAAAAGTCCGGGCACGTTCGTCGCCTGCGTCTCGCCGTTCACGCGGATGCCGCCCATCGCGTAATGCGTGGTCGGGCCGATTTCCATCGGCTCTTTCGTGATGTCGAGATTCGCGAGCTGCATGAACTGATGATACATCGAAGGCAGCTTGCGCTTGATGTGCTCGGCGGAGTTCGGAATTTTTTCCTTGATCCACGAAATGTCGAGGAACACGCCGCCGTGCGGACTGCCGCGGCCGGCCTTCACTTCGCGATTGATGCAGCGCGCGACGTGATCGCGCGTCAATAGCTCCGGGGGACGTTTCGCGTTCTTGTCGTTCTGCGTGTAGCGCCAGCCTTCTTCGGGATCGGTCGAGGTCTGTGATTTATAATTTTCTGGAATGTCGTCATACATGAAGCGTTTACCGTCTTTGTTGCGCAATACACCGCCTTCGCCGCGCACGCTTTCCGTGACCAAAATTCCCTTCACGCTCGGCGGCCAGATCATGCCGGTCGGATGAAATTGGATGAATTCCATGTCGAGCAATTCCGCGCCCGCGTGATACGCGAGGGAAACGCCGTCGCCGGTGCCTTCCCAGGAATTGCTCGTGACCGCATAAGCGCGACCCAAACCGCCGGTGCAAACGACGACGGCCTTCGCTTTGAAAATGCGGAAACGTCCGCGCTCGCGGTCGTAACCAAAAGCGCCGACCACGCGGTCACCGTCTTTGAGCAGCGACACAATGGTGTATTCCATGTGAACCGAAATACCCTGATGAATGCCGTGATCTTGCAACGTGCGAATCAATTCCAAACCCGTGCGGTCGCCGACGTGCGCGAGACGCGGATAACGATGACCGCCGAAATTGCGCTGCGAAATTTTTCCTTCCTTCGTGCGGTCGAACACGGCGCCCCACGCTTCGAGTTCGTGGACGCGCGCTGGTGCTTCCTTGGCGTGCAGTTCAGCCATGCGCCAGTTGTTGACGTATTGACCGCCGCGCATCGTGTCGGCGAAGTGAACCTTCCAACTGTCGCGGTCATCCACGTTGCCCATCGCCGCCGCCATGCCGCCTTCGGCCATGACCGTGTGCGCCTTGCCCAAAAGTGATTTGCAAATCAAACCGACTTTGACGCCCGCCGCCGAGGCTTCAATCGCCGCGCGCAGTCCCGCGCCGCCCGCGCCGATGACCAGCACGTCGTATTCGTGAGTTTCGTAATTGGTAGCCACAATAAAAATTTGGTTCGGAAATTAAAATTTGAAGAACACAAAATCATTGATGTGGCCAGTCGCGCAAAGACGAATGTAAACATCCGTGAAGCCGACCCAGAACAGACTGATCCACGCCCACATCATGTGTTTCTTGTTGAGGCAACTGACGCAATTGTAAGTTTTCGCACACGACGGCGCTTTGGTTTTTGAATCCAAAAATCCGCCGACAAGATGCCGCAGCGAATGGCAGCCAAACGTGTAAAGCCCGATGAAGGTGGCGTTCAACACCATGATGACCGTGCCCACGCCGATGCCGAAATGTTTTTTGCCGAGCGCGTCGGTGAACCACATCCCGAGAAATGCGTCATACGAGAGCAGGAAAACAAACGCCAGCGCAAGATACAAAAAATAGCGGTGAATGTTTTGAATGATCAGCGGCAAATATTTTTCGCCGAGGTAAGATTTGCGCGGTTCGCCCACGGCGCAGTTGATCGGATCGGCCCAAAATGCCTTGTAATACGCGCCGCGATAATAGTAGCAGGTGAAACGAAAGCCGCCGGGAATCCAGAGAATCAAAAAGGCCGGCGAAAACGCGGGCAGAAACGAAGGCCACCAGCTTGGCGCGATGCCGAACAAAGCGTGCGGCGACGTTCCCCAAAATTCCGGCGAGTAAAACGGCGAGAGATAATCCGCGCCGTTGCCATTGTAAAAATACGCGCAGCCGCCGTGGTAGGTCGGATTGAACGCGGCCCACGTCGAGTAAATGATGAACGCGGAGAAGCCGAGAAAGACGAACAGCGGTTGCACCCACCACGCATCAGGGCGCGTGGTTTGCCCGAACTTGCGTTGTGGTGGAAGAGTTTCAGCGTAAGCCATAACCGGATTAAAGTAGTAATCCATTAGCCCAGCGTCAACGGAGGAAGCAAGGTATAAGCGCGGCTTGGGCGCGACTTGCCGCCGGCTTATCGCGGCAACGGGGCTGCCGACCATTCGTTCAAACCGCGTTCACTCTCGCCGCCGGGCGAAAATCCCAATCGCTCCAGCGCCTCGCCCACGAGATAGAGCGAACCGGTAACAACAACAAATGCCTCGTCTTTATTGATGTTTAAGGCGTGCTGCAAATTGTCGCACGTCACAACTGTCGCCGCTGGATGGGCGGACGCAAAGGTGGCGGCGAGTTCGTGTGCGTCCGCCGTGCGCGCGCTCGCGACGGACACGGTGAAAATTTTTGTCGCAAGCGGTGCCAAAGTGCGACAGATGGCCGGCCAGTTTTTGTCCGCCAGCGCGCCAAAAATGATGACCGGAGGATCTTGCTTGAAAATTTTTCCGACCGCCGCGCGCAGCACTTCTGCTCCCTCCAGGTTGTGCGCGCCATCGAGCAGAATCTTCTGGCCGTTCGGTTTTTGGATCAGCTGCAAACGGCCCGGCCAATCCACTTTTCGCAGGCCATCACGGATTTGGTTTTCCATGACGGGAATTTGCTTTTGCAAAACTTCCACCGTTGCCACCGCGAGTGCGGCATTCAATTTTTGGTGATCGCCCAACAGCGAAAATTCCGAATCCGAAATCTTAAGTCCGCAATCCGCAATCCGCGTCAACGGCGCCTTTTTCTGTTCCGCAATTTTTTCAATGACCACAAACGCTGACGGTTCAGCGGTCGCCGTGACAACCGGAACCCCCGGCTTGATGATCCCCGCCTTTTCCGCCGCGATTTTCTCCAGCGTGTCGCCGAGCCATTGCTGATGATCCAAGCCAATGTTCGTGATCACGCTGGCGAGCGGCGTGACGATGTTGGTCGCATCTAGGCGTCCGCCAAGACCGGTTTCCCAAATCACGAGATCGCATTTTTGTTCCGCAAAAAATTTCAATGCCAGAACCGTCACAACTTCAAACATCGTGGGATGATGGTCGGCGGAAAATGCTTTGAGCAGCGGCTGGATTTCCTCCACGAGCCGGATCAATTTATTCTCTGGAACCAACTGACGATTAACCTGAATTCGCTCGCGAAACGAAACGAGATGCGGTGACGTGAAAAGGCCGACGCGCAAGCCGGCTGCGCGATAAATGCTTTCCAACATCGCGCACGTCGAGCCTTTGCCATTCGTGCCCGCGACATGGATGAAGCGGAGTTTTTTTTGCGGATCGCCGGCCAGCGCCGCGAGTTGATGGGCGCGCTCCAGGCCGAAGTGCGTCCCGAACATTTGCAGGCCGTAGAGAAATTGGATGGCTTCGGCGTAGGTCACTCAAAATCACAGCACAAATTCGGCAGGAATTTTTTCGGCCAGCCGCCGTTTGGCTTCTCCGGGACGACGGTTCCGCCAGGGCATATTTTCTTCGATGCGCCGCAGCATGGTTTGCAATTCGACTCGTCGCGGGCGAGCGACAAAATCCATCGCGACGGGAAATTCCAAGGCCTCCGAGGCAGGCGCATCCCGCCGCGCTTTAGTCGCTGGCGAGTGATCGGGATATTTTTTCATAAAGGTCGGGCGTCCCGTATTTCTCAAACAAGTCGCGGATATTTTTAGATTTGATGTCGAGTCGGTTGAGGCGGATCAAGTATTCCACATCCAAAAAATCTTTCAAGAAGCGGCTCATTCGGGTGTTTTTTAACGCGTGCAATTTCAGCGCCAGCAAATGTTCCAGCGACGGCACCCGCGTTTGGATGCCAAATAAATCCGCTTCCCGGCTCGCGGCTAAAATCGGCGCAAAAGTTTTTTCCTGCACGAGCATTAAATCCACCGGCCACGCGTTTTGTGCGGGCGGGTCGTATTGAATAAAATTTCCACCGTCGTTGTGGTTCTCGTATCCAAAATCCTTCAGCAATTTCATCCAGCTGGCCCGGTCAGCTTGGCTGATAAAAAAATCCAAATCCCCGGTTTCGCGTGAATAACCATAATGGTTGACTGCCAAGCCGCCAATCACAAGGAACCGCAACTTTCGGCGGTCGGCCTCCTCGTGGATGGTCCCAAAAAAACTCACAGCGGCTTGTGATGAATATGCAGATGCGCCGCCGCGATGAAGCCCTTGAACAACGGATGCGGCTGGTGCGGCTTGCTCAAAAATTCCGGGTGAAACTGGCTCGCGATGAAAAACGGATGGTTTTTCAGTTCGATGACTTCGACCAGTTTTCCGTCGGGCGACAGGCCGCTGAAAATGAAGCCGGCTTTCTCGAATTTTTCGCGATACGCGTTGTTGAATTCGTAGCGATGACGATGGCGTTCGTGGATGACAAACGCTCCGTAAAGTTTTTCCGCCAGCGTGCCGACGGTCAACTGGCAGTCCTGCGCGCCGAGGCGCATCGTGCCGCCTTTTTTGGTCACTTTTTTTTGCGCGTCGAGCAGCGCGATGACCGGATGCGGCGAACTTTCGTCGAACTCGGTTGAGTGCGCCTTGTCGAGCTTCAACACATGGCGTGCGAATTCAATGGTCGCGATCTGCATTCCCAAACACAGGCCGAGATAGGGAATTTTATTTTCGCGCGCATATTTTGCGGCGGCAATTTTGCCTTCGATGCCGCGTTCGCCAAAGCCGCCCGGCACCAAAATGCCGCCGATGCCCTTCAACATTTTTTCCGCGCCGAATTTTTCAATTTCCTCCGCGTCAATCTGCACGATTTCCACGCCGCAATCATTGGCGACGCCGCCGTGGATGATCGCCTCATAGACCGATTTGTAGGCGTCCTGCAAGCCGATGTATTTGCCGACGACGCCGACGCGCACGCGATGCTGCGGCGCGATGAGTTTGCGGATGATTTCCTGCCAGTGTGCCATTTTTGGCGCGGGCGTGGTGAGATGCAGCAGACGGCAAACGAGATCGTCCAGGCGCTCGCGTTGCAGCATCAGCGGCATTTCGTAAATGGAATGATCCACGTCCTTCGCCTCGATGACCGCCTCGACGGGCACGTTGCAGAACATGGAAATTTTCTGGCGCAATTCCTTGTCCAGCGGCTTCTCGCAGCGGCACGCGATGATGTGCGGCGCGATGCCGATTTCGCGCAGCTTCGCGACGGATTGTTGCGTCGGTTTCGTTTTTAATTCGCCCGCCGCTTTGATGAACGGCACATAAGTGACGTGTATAAAAATCGCGTTGTTGTAGCCGACTTCCAGCGCGAATTCGCGGATGGCTTCGAGGAACGGCAGGCCCTCGATGTCGCCCGTCGTGCCGCCAATTTCGGTGATGATGACATCGGCCTTGGATTTTTCCGCGAGCAAATGAATGCGGTCTTTGATTTCGTCCGTGACGTGCGGAATCACCTGCACCGTCTTGCCAAGATATTTCCCGGCGCGCTCGTTGTTAAGCACGGTCTGATAAACCTGGCCACTGGTGAGATTGTTCAGGCGTGAAAGTTTGGTGCTGGTGAAACGTTCGTAGTGGCCGAGATCCAAATCCGTCTCTGCGCCATCGTCGAGCACATAAACTTCGCCGTGCTGATACGGCGACATCGTTCCCGGATCCACGTTGAGATACGGGTCGAATTTTTGCAGCGCGACCTTGAGCCCGCGATTTTCAAGCAACGTGCCGAGCGCGGCGGCCGTCAGACCCTTGCCGAGCGAACTCACCACGCCGCCGGTTACGAATATGAATTTCATTTAAATTTTTTTGGCCGCCGCTTCACACAAAATGTTCGTTTGGTTTGCATAAACAAACCAATCAGGATAAAAAGAATGAAATGGTATTTGATCCTGCGTGAAACGTAACGGCCACAGCTATACAAGATTCAGCAGTTCACGGCAAGCCGAAGGGGTTTCCGCCGGCGCGAATGAAGCGGGCTGAATTTTTCCGGGTTCAAAGCCGTTTTCCATCCGTGGTTAAAATAAAATGAGTGCGAAAAAATTATCCGCCGGGCGGGCGAAACAAATTTTAGCCGCCGCCCAAAAGGCCCGCGTGCTCGTCGTCGGCGACGTGATGCTGGATCAATTCATCTGGGGCGGCGTGTCGCGCATCTCGCCGGAGGCGCCGGTGCCGGTCGTGGATTTTTCGCGCGAAAGTTTCATGCCCGGCGGCGCGGCCAACGTCGCGCGCAATCTGGTTTCATTGCAAACTCCCGCCGAACTTTTTGGCGCGATCGGCAACGACGATGCCGCGAAAAAACTGCTGAAACTTTTGGGCGAGCAAAACATTGGCTGCACCGGCTTGGTCAAAAATGCCGCGCGGCACACGAGCATCAAGACGCGCATCGTCGCGCACCAGCAGCAGGTCGTGCGCATTGACCGCGAGACGCGCGGCGCGCTCGATGAAAAAACCACGGCGAAATTGCTCGCGGAATTCACAATCAAACTGGCCAAGGCCGATGCGGTCATCGTGGGCGATTACGGCAAAGGCGTGGTCACGCAGACATTGTTGAACGAAATCAAAGCGCTGTGCCACGCGCGCGGCGTGTGGCTGAGCCTCGATCCGAAGCCGGTGCATCATCTGAATTTGAGCAGCCTTTCGCTCATCACGCCGAACCGCAAGGAAGCGTTTGAACTCGCGGATTTGCCGGATGAAACGAAAAACGCCAATCCGTTCGCCGACAAAAATCTGATGCAGGTCGCGGAACAATTATTGAAAGAACTGACGCCGGCGCTGCTGCTCATCACGCTCGGCGAACTCGGCATGTTGCTGTGCCAGCGCGGACAAAAACCGTTTCACATTCCAACTGTCGCGCAGGAGGTGTTCGACGTTTCCGGCGCGGGCGACACGGTCATCGCCACGTTCACGCTGGCGATCGCGGCGGGCGCGTCGCCGATGGAGGCGGCCATTTTGTCCAATCATGCCGCCGGCATCGTCGTCGGCAAAGTCGGCACGGCCATCACCACGCCGGAGGAATTGGTGAAAAGCTTTCGCAGATAAAAATTATTCATCCGCGAATGACGCGAATGACGCGAAAGAAATAATTGGCGGAATTCGCTTACTTCGCGGACCACAAAATGAATCCCAAAATCACCGTCGAAACGATTCGCGCGATGAAAAGCCGCGGCGAAAAAATCACCGCGCTCACGGCGTATGATTTTCCGCTGGCGAAATTGCTGGACGAAACGGGCGTGCCGTTTTTATTGGTCGGCGATTCGCTCGGCATGGTCGTGCTCGGTTATCCCGACACGACGCACGTCACGATGGCGGAAATGGAACATCACCTCCGCGCTGTTGCGCGCGCGAAAACGAACGCGCTGGTCGGCGGCGATCTGCCGTTCAAAAGTTACGAGACGATTTCGGATGCGGTGGCCAACGCCAAAAAGCTGGTGGCGGCCGGCGCGGAATTTGTGAAGGCGGAAGGCGGCGCGGAAATTTTGCCGCAGGTGAAAGCGATTTTGGCGGCGGGCATTCCATTTTGCGGGCATCTGGGCATGTTGCCGCAGCATGTTTTGGAAGAAGGCGGCTACAAAATCAAAGGCAGGCAGGAAGCCGAGCATCAAAAATTAATCAATGATGCCAAGGCTTTGAGCGATGCCGGCGCATTTGCGATTGTGCTGGAACTCGTGACACCGCCGGTGGCGAAAGAAATTTCCGAACAGATTCCGACGCCGACGATCGGCATCGGCAGCGGGCCGGATTGCGACGGGCAAATTTTGGTGACGCCCGATTTGACGGGCAGTTTTCCGTGGTTCACGCCGCGTTTTGTAAAACCCAAGGCGAATTGCGCGAGTGAAATAAAATCCGCCGTGACGGCCTGGAAAAATTCCGTGACGTCGCCGGGCCAGCTGATTTAGTTGCCGCGCAACTTTTGCCATCGTCGTGGTGTTTGATTGAGCGATGAAATTTTTTGCCGCCATTTTATTGCTGGCCTTGGCCGCGTGCGGTTGCGTGACAAAATCCGCCGCGCGTTTGCAGCAACAAAATGCGTTTCTCGCCGGGCAAAACGCGATTTTGCGCCAGCAGCAGGCGGCGCAGGCGGCCAGCGTGACGGTGCTGGGGCCGGTGCAAAATCCCACCGTGCCGTGGGTCGCGGGGCTGACGCTCGCGCAGGCCGTGGCCACGGCGAACTATCTGCATCCGAACGAGCCGAAGGTGGTCATCCTCACGCATCAAGGCGAAAGCGTGACGCTGGACCCGCAGGTGTTGCTGGGCGGACCGGACATTCCGCTGGAAGCCGGCGACGTGGTGGAAATCCGCCCGTGAATTCATCGCGTTGACCGCGCGGAAAATTTTTTCAAAAAAACTTTGGCTTGGACAGCCATTGTCCAACCTGGCCTGCGAAAGTGTTGTCGTAATTAAAACAAAATTATGACAACAACCAACGAACAACTCGAACTCGGATTCAACGGCACGCAGGCGCGCATTTTCGGCCGGCGGCGCGAGACGCGGCTGGCGCGCGGCCAATGGTGGTTTGCCAGAATGCGCGCGGCCGTGGCCGACGCGATGGAGTGGCCGGCCCCAGCGGAAGCGCGGCCAGAACAGATGTGGATGCCCGGCGCGAACCGGTCGTTGAAGGTGTGATCTTGCCAAGCCCGCGTGTCAATGCGGCCCGCTCCCCGCGCCGGTTATTTCCCCACAACCGGATAACCGGCGCGGATAAATTCGCGGATCACGGCCAGCTCGGCTTCGCCGTGGATGCTGTGCTCCTTGGGAAAATCATTCCATTGCACATCGAGGCCGGCGGCTTTCAATTTTTCGACTTGTTCACGCACGCTGGCGAAGGGGATCAGCGGATCGAAATGGCCGTGCGTGATCAACAGGCGTTGCGTTCGCGCGACGGGCGTCAGCTCGTGCAGCAGATTTTCGATTTCAAAAACCCAGCCGCTGATGCCGACGAGCCCGGCGAGCCGGTGTGGATAGCGCAGGCCGGTTTCAATCGTCATCAGGCAGCCCTGCGAAAAACCGGCGAGCGCGATCTGGTCGGCGGGAAAATTTTTCGCGCGCAAATCATCGAGCAGTTCAAATAATAATTTGCGACTGCGATGGATGCCGGGCGCGATGTCGTGCGGATAATCGAACCACGAATAGCCGCCGTAATATTCGTCGGGCGCGTTGACGAGGAGATAATTTAGTGACGGCAGTTTGAGCGCGTCCGGCAGCCAGCGCCAGCCTTCCAAGGAATCGCCGAGGCCGTGCAACAAAACCAACAGCCGCCGGGAATTTTTTTCGACGGCGGGAATGAAAGCGGTGGACAACATTTTTATTTTGCGGGCGCGGCGGCTTCGAGCGATTTGCCGGCCGCATCCGTCCAATCCATTATTTTTTTGATCTGCGCGTCCGTCAAACGCGCTTCGGGGTGGAGCAAGGTATATTTTTTCGGCGGCATTTCTTTGTAGTCGAGCACCTCGTTGATGCGGTCCAATTTTTTGGCGATGCGTTCGTCATTCGTTGGCCAGTCGGAGAAATTCAAGTGCTCGCGGCCTTCATTGACATCGCTGGCGACGAGCCAGGACGAGGGCGCAATGCGCGCATACAACGGCCATTTGGTCTCGTAAGAATGGCAGTCGTAGCAGGCGGCGCGCAGCAGCGCGGTGATTTCCGCCGGCGGCGCGTTGGTGGCGGCGAGGTCGTGGACGACCGCCGGATTGGTGCGCGCGGGGTTGGTCAACTGTAGCAGCGCAAAGCCCACGAGTAGCAGAACCGGAATCCATTTCAATTTTTTTTTCATGCGGTTTAAAGCGCGCCGCCAGCGGCAGGAAAGGTTCTCGAGTTTTCAGCAGAAAAACAAGTCGCAGGATTTTCGGTTGAAGCCCGAGCTTATTCGCGATTGAAGCGGTTCGCCTGCAACCGGCCGCGCAGAACATGGATGAGCGCCTTGACGGTCAGCTCGATGAAGAGAAACGGCTTCGCGATGAAATCGTTGCCGCCGGCCATGGTGGAGCTGGTGCGGTTGTCGAAATCGTTGAGGCTGGTCACAAAAACGACGGGCGTTTTTTTGTGCTGCGGGAGCGCACGAAGTTTGGCGCAGAGTTCGTAGCCGGTCATGCCGGGCATGTCTACGTCGAGGAAAATAAGATCAAATTCATTTTCCGTGAGCAGTTTCAGCGCCTGCTGCGGTTCTTCGACATTGACGGATTTCAACTTGCCTTTTTCCAGCGCGTAAACAATCGCGCGCCGGGAAATCGCCTCGTCGTCCACGACCAAAATTTTGGAGACGGGAATTTCCTGGCGGGCGGGCAGGGTGCCTTTCTCGAACAGCACGCCGATGAAATCCACCGCCGCCGCGATCGTCCGCGTGGACGAGGCATTGATGTTTTTAGGTTTCTCGTAGACTTCCTTGAGCAGCGCCTCGAACGCGGAGGACATGTGCGCGATCTGCACTAAACCGGCCAGCCCGGCATTGCCGTTGAGCGAATGCACCTGGCGGTAAAGTTCATAAATCTGTTTCAACCGCGCCATTTCATTTTCCGCCTTGATGAGCGCCTGCAGGCCGCTGCGCAAACCATACAAAGTGGTCGGCAGATTTTCGATGAACGTCTTGCGCAGATCGGCTTGAAATTCCGCATCGTTCTCGGTGGTGAGGGTGGCCGGTTTTGCGACCGCGACTTCAGCGTGGGCGGGTTGTGATTGCGGAATGGCGCCGCTGTCGCCGATGCTGTTGCGCACCACGTCCACAATATCCTTCGGCGTGCAATTGGATTTGGAGAGACATTTGTTGGCCCCCGCCCGCCACGCATCCTGAATCAAATTCGTCAGGTAAGTATTGGAAAAAACGATGATCGGAATCTTGGCAAACTCCGTTTCGCTGCGGATCTGCTTGATCACATCCACGCCGGAAATGCCCGGCAGCATCAAATCGAGGATGATGATTTGCGGCTGAAACGTGCGCATGACTTTCAAACCGGTTTCGCCGTCGGGCGCCGATTCCGTCGTGTAGCCTTCGACCGCCAATTTGTTGCGATAGACATTGGCGACGATCTGGTCGTCTTCGATGATCAGAATTTTTTTCATGCGGGCATGCTGTTGGACACGGTGGCGGCCAGCGCCGGCTGTGTTTTCAGGAAATCCTGAATGCGGGCGTATTCGCGCGCGGCCGCTTCACAAATCTGCGCCGCACCCGTCAATGTGCCACTGCCGCCGAGTTTTTCCAACTCCCGCAATTTCGGGACGAGATGCGTCATGCCCAGTGTCGCGCTCGCGCCGGCGCAACTGTGCGCCACGCGGCGCAACGCATCAGCGTTGTTCTCGTGGATTGCGGTGTGCATCTGGGCAAATTGTTTGTGCGTCTGGAGCAGATACATCTCCACCAGTTCGCGCAAACCGTCAATGTTCCCGTCCGTCAAATCCGTCATGCGGTCCATGTCAATGGGCGCTTCGGCTTCCGCATTTTCCGTCGCGACCGGAGCCGTCAGCCGCGCCTCCGGCATCACCTTGTCGCCCCAGCGTTCGATCATTTCGCGCACATCTTTTGGCCGGACCGGCTTGGCCAGATAATCGTCCATGCCGGCGGCGATGCATTTTTCGCGGTCGCCCTGCATCGCGTGCGCGGTCATCGCCACGATGATGATGCGCGACTGGTAATTCATCTCGTCGCCGCCCATCTGCCGTTTGCGGATCAACCGCGTCGCTTCCAGCCCGTCCAGTTCGGGCATCATCACGTCCATGAAAATAAAATCCACCGGCCCGCGGTCCAGCGCATCGAGCGCGTCGCGGCCATTGATCGCCGTCGTGGGCTGATAACCCAGTTGTTGCACCATTCGCACCGCGACCTTGAGGTTGATGGCGTTGTCATCCACGAGCAAAATCCGCAGCGGCAATTTCTCCGCGAGGAGCATTTCCGGCTTGGGCGGCTCCACCGGGCGCGGCGCGAGGCGCGGACTTAACACGGCGCGTTCCAACGCGGCGCACAACAGCGCGGGTTTCACCGGCTTCGTGACCGCGTGGGCGAAAACCACGCGCGCCTCTTCCGCGCCGCCATTTTTTTTGCCGAGCGGCGTGAGCAGCACCATGGGCATCATCGCCGTGGCGGGAAACTTTTGCAGTTCCGCCGCGACCGCCTGGCCGTCCTGACCGGGCAGATGTTGATCAATCAACGCCAGGTCAAACGCCGCGCCTTTGCGGACCAATTCCATCGCCGCGCCGGAATTTTCCACCGCCTGCGGCAACATGCCCCAGCGACGGCATTGCTCATACAGCGCATTGCGGCTGGAGGCGTTGTCGTCCAGAATCAAAATCTTCAGATCCGCCAGCCGGTTCTGCCGCGCCGCATGCGCGGGCGGTTTGGAATCCGGCGCGGCCGTGACGTTGATGGTGAAATGAAATGTCGAGCCTTGGCCCTGCGCGCTCTCGGCCCACATTTTTCCGCCCATCAATTCGACGAGTTTGCGGCTGATGACCAGGCCCAGGCCGGTGCCGCCATACTTGCGGGAGGTGGAAACCTCGGCCTGCGAGAAAGGCCGGAACAAGCGCGCCAGCCGGTCCGGCTGGATGCCGATGCCGGAATCGCGCACGGTGAAATGCAGGCGCAGCGCCAGCGGATTTTCCACTTCGCCCGGCGGCAGCGCGAGTTTTTCCACCTTCAAAAAAATATCGCCGCGCTCGGTGAATTTCGCCGCGTTGCTCAACAGATTCGCCAGCACCTGCCGCAATCGCTGGTCATCGCCTTCAATGATGGTCGGCAGCGAGTCATCCGCTTCATAACCGAGGTCGAGATTTTTTTCGAGGGCGCGCGGGGAAAACAGATCGAGCGATTCTTCGAGGCAACTGCGCAGGTCAAAAGGCCGCCGCTCCAATTCCATTTTGCCGGCCTCGATTTTGGAAAAATCCAGGATGTCGTTGATGATGCACAGGAGGGATTCACTGCTGCTGTGGATCGTGTCCAGATAACCGCGCTGCTCCGGCGTGAGCGGCGTTTCCATCAGCAGCCCGGCCATGCCGATGACGCCATTCATCGGCGTGCGGATTTCGTGGCTCATCGCGGCGAGAAATTCTGACTTGGCGCGGGAACCGGTTTCGGCGGCGCGAACCGTGTCGGTCAATTCGCGCACCTGCCGGGTCAATTCCTCCAACTGGCGCTTGAGTTCCACCGCGCTCCGCAAGCGCACCCGCAGCAGGCTGTTTTCCGCCGGCAGTTGAATCAACTCATTCATGCCCAGATCAAACGCACGCATTACGGCCGTGCTTTCGCCAGCCGGCGAGAGGCCCAGCGTGACGACGGGCGTGGGAAACGGATGATGTTTGATCTGGCGCAGCAGGTTGAGGCTGTCGGCCTCGCAGGATTTCAAATCCAGCAGCACGAGGTCGGGCGGATGGTTTTGGATGAAGCGGAGCGCGTCCGCGTAGGTCGCGGCGTGGCCGAGATTGCCATTGTCCAGCCGGACGGCCAATAACATCGCCTCGGACAACTTGGCGTCGTTGCCGAGCAGGAGCACTTGAAATTTTGTTGGTTGCATGATCGGCGCGGTCGAGGTCGCCTCCGGGACGCGGCGGTATAACACGTTCTATTTCGGTCATCCAGCCGATTTTTTTAGGACTAATTGAAAGAATCGTTGCTGGCCCGCGCCGTCGGCGATAAACTTGGCTCATGTCGCAAACGGTGCTTGAACCTGGAACCGTCGCCTCCGTGGCGGATCTCAGCGGAAAATATCTGCCGGCCTACCGTTACATGCTGCGGGCGCGGTTGTTGGATGACAAATTTGCCGCGCTTTATCGTGCCGGCAAAATCCATGGTGGCGTCTTTCTCGGCCGCGGGCAGGAAGCCCTGAGCGTGGCCATCGGCCTCGCCCTGAAAAAAACCGACGTGTTCGCCCCGCTCATCCGCGATGCCGCCGGCCGGCTCGCATTTGGCGAGACAGTCGCTGACGCTGCCCGCACGTATCTCGGCTCCGTGCGCGGGCCGATGCGCGGGCGCGATGGCAATGTCCATCGCGGTCGGCCGCGCGAAGGTTTGCTGCCCATGATTTCCCACCTTGGCGCGATGATCTCCGTCGTGAACGGCGTTTTGTTCGCGCGCCGCTTGAAAGGCATTACCGGCAGCGTCGGCGCGGTGGTTTTAGGCGAAGGCGCGACTTCCACCGGCGCCTTTCACGAAGCGCTCAATCAAGCCGCCGTCGAAAAACTGCCGCTTGTGCTCGTTGTGGCCAACAATCAATTTGCGTATTCGACGCCCAACGCGCGCCAGTTCGCCTGCGACGATCTGGCCGACAAAGCCGTCGGCTACGGCGTTGAAGTGCATTCCGTGGACGCCACGGATTTAGACGCGTGTCTGAAAACTTTGGACGCCGCCGTCGCCCGCGCCCGCGGCGGCCATGGCCCGCAGCTCGTCGTCGCCCGCTTGCTGCGGCTTTGCGGTCACGGCGAGCACGACGATGCCGGCTACATTCCGCCGACGTTGAAAAATTCGGCACTCGGCCGTGATTGTTTGAAAGTGGCCGAAGATTTTCTGGTCGCAAAAAAATTGGCCGATGCGGCGCAGCTCGCCGTCTGGCGCAGCGAGACGATCCGCGAAATCGAAGAAGCCATCGCGCCCGTGCAACGCGAGCCTGCCCCGGATCCGTTCACCGAAGCGTGGCGCGCATTGGCCTCCGAACATCTCAACGAAGTCCACGGCGAATGAAAATTCCGCAGGTTGAATTAAGAATACAGAATGAAAAAAGCCGTTCAATACGCGGCGTGGCGGCGTTTTTTCATTCATCATTCATCATTCATCATTCATCATTGCCCTTGTGAGCCTCACCTATCTCGATGCCATCCGCGAAGCCCAGGCGCACGCCCTGCGCGATGATCCGCGCGTGTTCATTTATGGCCAAGATGTGGCGGCCTTTGGCGGTGCTTTCAAGGCCACGAAAAATCTGGCGGTGGAATTTCCCGGGCGCGTGTTTGACGCGCCCATCAGCGAAGATGCCATGGTCGGCATGGCCGTCGGCGCCGCGATCGAAGGCATGCGGCCAATCATCGAAATGCAGTTTGCCGATTTTTCCACGGTCGGTTTCAATCAAATCGTCAACCAAGCTGCAACTCTATTTTGGCGCACGAATGTTCCTTGCCCCATCACGGTGCGGCTGCCGTTCGGCGGCACGTCGGGCGGCGGTCCGTTTCACAGCCAGAGCATCGAGGCAATTTACGCGCATTATCCCGGCCTCGTCGTGCTCACGCCAGCGACGGTTGAGGACGCTTACAGCATGTTGATCGAGGCCGTGGCGATTGATGACCCGGTGATTTTCTGCGAACACAAATTTCTCTATCGCCATCTCAAGGCGGAAAAATTGCCGAGCGAAGCGTTGCCCATCGGCAAGGCGCGCATCGCCCGCGAAGGCCGCGATCTCACCATCGTTGCCTACAGCGCAATGGTTCACGACGCGCTTGAAGCCGCGACCGAACTTGCGACTGAAGGCTGGGAAGTCGAAGTCGTTGACCTGCGTTCCGTGAAACCGCTCGACACCGACACCATCATCGCCAGCGTCGCGCGCACCGGCCGCTTGTTGTGCGTCGGCGAAGCGTTCCCGTGGGGCGGCGTCACCGCCGAAGTCATCGCCCGTGTCACCACCGAGGGCTTCGCGTTGCTCGATGTGCCGCCGCAACGGCTCAACGCCAAGGACACGCCGATCCCGTATCATCCCAATTTATGGCTGGCCCACCGGCCCACGCCGCAGACCGTCGCCGCCGCCGCGCGGAATATTTTACGCCAATAACTTTATGCCGCAGGTTCCCATCATCATGCCGCAGCTCGGCGAATCCATTGCCGAGGCCCGCATCGTCAATTTTCTCGTGCAGCCCGGCGACAACGTCGAGGCCGACCAGGATTTGATCGAAGTGGAAACCGACAAGGCCACCATGACCGTCGCCTCGCCGGGCAAAGGCACGATTGGAAAATTTTCCGCGCAACTCAACGAAAGCTACGCCGTCGGCGCGGTGCTGGGCCAAATTGAAGTGACCAAAGAGGAGGCCGCGCATCTGGGCCTGGATGTTTCCGCGCCGGAAAAAAATTCCGAGACCGAGCACGTCGCAAAATCTGCGCTCAACGCACCGAATAAAAATCGCGTGCAGCCCACCGTGCGCGGTTTGCCCGTGCCCGCAAATGCCAAAGGCGCGAGCTATCTTTCGCCTCGCCTGCGCGCGCGCATGGACGAACTCGGCCTGCATGCCGCCGATCTCGCAGGCGTCGCCGGCAGCGGTGCGGCCGGGCGCGTGACCGTCGAAGATTTCGAGAAATACATCACCAGTCTGGAAAAACATCAGATGAGCGGCGCATCGTCCATGCGCGTCGCCGTGGCCGATGCGATGCGCCGCAGTTGGACGCGTCCGCTCGCCACCGTCGGTCTGCCGGTGCAACTGGACGCCGTCCTCGCGCACCGCAAATCCTCCAATCCCAAACCCGGTCCCGCGCTTTATGCCTTGCGCGCCCTGGCAATCGCGCTCGCGGAAAATTCCGCCGTCGCCGGCCGCCTCGTCGGCAACAAAATCATTCACCCAAGTTCCATTGACGTCGGTTTCGCAGTTGAAGCCGATGACGGCGTGCTCGTGCCCGTCATCCGCAACGCCGACAAAAAATCGTTGCAAGAAATGACGCAGCGTTATAACGAACTCGTCGAACTCGCCCGCGCGCGCAAACTGCCCGCCGACGCCACCGGCGGTTCCATCGCCACCGTCACCAATTTCGGCACCTTCGGTCTGATCTGGGCCACGCCGATTCCGCTGCCGGAACAAACGCTCGTGCTCGGCATGGGCGCCGGCCGCAAAATGCCGCATTGGGACGAGGCGACGGGCCAATTCGTTCCCGTCACCGAAGCGTATCTCACCTTGAGTTTCGACCACCGCGTGCTCGACGGCGGTGCCGCCGGCCGCCTGCTCCAGCGCATCACGCACCTGATCAGCGAGCCGGAGAAGTTATAACTTTTAATTGCCCTGAATCCAGTTGGTGTAAGCCCGCTCGCCAAAATATTCATAGCCTTTGCCCTCGTCCGCCGTTCCGGCAAGCAGCGCTTGAATAAAGCCATTGCGCTCGACTTGCACCGTGTGGAAAATTTTTCGCTCGGGGTTTTCCTTCAACAAAAATTCAACCTGACGATCGCGCGTGGAAAAAAACTCGAGTCCGCCATTGGTCCGGCTGGTGAACCGAAATGGCCCGCCCAAATCGTCAAGCATCGCATGGCTGCGGCCCCACGTGCCGCCGTTTTCGCTTACAAATGATTTGCCATTCAGCAGCGCGAGATAATCTTGATACGCGATCACGCATAGATGATTTTCGCCGGAGGCCGCGAGCCAGCTTTTGATTTTTTCCGCGTGCAGTTTTGAATCGTAGCCGTAATCGCTGTCGAGAAACGCGATGCGTTTCACGTCGCTTGGAATTTTTTGCACCGCGTTCATATAACCAAAAATCAAGCTGCCGCCGCCGCTGTGGCTGGCGAGAACCACCTCGGTTTTGCTCCCGGAAAAAATCCCGCGCACGCCGTCGAGAATTTCCGCGATGCGCTGGTCGCCATGTTTTTTGCGCCACGCCGGCCAGCTTCTCATGCTGGCTTCGAGATACGCCACGACGATGGTTTTGTTGGTGACCACGTTGCGCAGCCAGCGCGTCTGCGCGCCGATGTGCTGGATGTCGAAATGCCAGTCATCGGCCGCCTGCAATTTTTTGCCGACGGTTTGCTCAATCGAATTGCCGTTCGGCAGCGCATAAAAAACCAGCAGCACCGGCTTGTTCGTGGCGAATGATGCTTGCGCCGGCGCATTGACGAGAATCCGCACTTCGTCCGGCAATTTAATTTCCCGGGTCCACTCCCCGTAATTTGAACTGGCTAAAAACTTTTGCGGCCACGGCAGGTTCAGTTTTTCGCTGGCCACCGGCGCGATAAAATTCGTCGGATAGCGCGCGTTCGTCATTACTCCTTCATCGCTGATGAGGCCGCAAAGTTTCGGATCGGCCAAAACTGCGGCGACGGGTTTCTGCGCGCCGTTCACGATCATGGTTTGCAAAATGAGCCGGATGCACTGGCTGTAATCCACCCACGCCGCCGTGTGGCCGAGGTAAAGCGGCTGGACCGGCACGCCGTTTGTCTGATGCCAGCCGTAAATCGCCACCTTGTTTGTCACGCCCGCGAGCCGGGCGGAAATCACCACATCTTTTTTGTGGCCGGCCACCAGCGCGCCGAATGGTTGCGAATTAAAAAATGCCGCGCGCTGTGTGCCAACGGTTTCGTTGTGCTGCACAAAAACCGGAACGGTCGTCATCGCCGGACTCGGCGGAATGGGCGACGGCGTGAGTTTCACTGCGGCGGCGGCATAAATTTCATCCACCATTTTCCGCGTCGGCAAAACGCAGCCCACCGAATCCGCAATGCGCTGGGCGGTGTTCGGTGAAATTGGGATCAGCAGATAATTTTCGTCGGAACCGATGGCAAGATAATCCGGCGCGGCGAAAAATGTGGCGACGTTGGTTAGGCCGGCGGAAACATTGGTCACGGTGACGGCGGAGAATTGCCGCAGAAACGTCGGCACGTTGCCCGCAAAAATTTCATCCGTGATGATTTTTTCCCGCGCGGCCAGATCAAGCGCGGAAATTTTTTGCGCGAAATCAGTGCCGTCCAAAGCGTGCTTGTCCCGCGCCGGCAGCGGCAGATTTTGTGCGAAAATGCGGCTGCCAAAACAAATCAAAATGATTTGCAGCAGCGTTTTCACGGCTCAAACCTCTTTGCGCGGAAACAGCGGCGCGGGTTCGCCGATCGCCTGGCCCGGTGGCAATCCGCCCCACGCAGCGGCATCCAGTTTGTCCGGCGAACCGGGCAAACCGAGCTGCGCGTAAATTTTCGTCGCCGTGCCGGGCAGAAACGGCCAGAGCAAAACCGCGAGCACGCGGCAAGATTCGGCGAGGTTGTATAAAACTTCATCGAGCCGCTGCGCCTGCGCGGGATCTTTCGCCAGCTTGAACGGCGCGGTTTCATCCACGAATTTATTCGCGCGGTTGACCAGTCCCCAGATGCTTTGCAGCGCGGCTTGCAGCTGGCTTTGCTTGAACAACGCGCGCGTTTCGTCCGCCGCCTTCGCCGCGTCCGCCGCGAGTTCGTTGGAGCGTGCGGGAACAATCCCGTTGCGATAACGCTTTAGCATTGAAAGCGAGCGGTTCACCAGATTTCCCAAACCGTTCCCCAGCTCGGACTGATAACGCGAACGGAAACCGGCGTCGGTCCAGTTGCCGTCCGGGCCGATGTCGAGTTCGCGCAACGCGTAGAAACGCAGGGCGTCTACGCCCCACTCATTGATGATCGCAACGGGGTCAACGACATTGCCGGTGCTTTTGCTCATCCGCGCGCCGTCTTTTTGCCACCAACCGTGGACCAGAATTTGTTTCGGCAACGGCAGGCCCATCGCCTTGAGCATGATCGGCCAATAGACGGCGTGAAATTTCACGATGTCCTTGCCGATGACGTGGATGTCCGCCGGCCAGAGTCCCAGCGACTCGTGCGCGTGCGCGATGCTCGTGTAATTCACCAGCGCATCGAACCAGACGTAAGTCACAAACTCCGGGTCGAACGGAATCGGAATGCCCCAGTTCAATCGCGCCAATGGCCGCGAAATGCACAAATCTTCGAGCGTGTTGTTTTTGAGAAAGCCCAGCACTTCGTTGCGGCGATACGAAGGCGAAATGAAATCGGGATTCGCCTCGATGTAATCAATCAGCCACTGCTGGTGCGCGCGGAGCTTGAAATAATAATTGTCCTCTTTCAACTCCGCCACTTCACCGTAGCTCGCGTCAAATTTTCCGTCGGGCAGGCGGTCTTTTTCGGTGAGAAACGTCTCTTCCTTCGCCGAATAAAACCCGGTGTAAGTCGCCTTGTAAAAATGGCCGGCCGCGTTGAGCTTCGTGAGCGTCGCCTGCACAAATTCTTTGTGACGCGGATCGGTGGTGCGGACAAAATCATTGTTCGTCAGCTCCAATTTTTTCGCGAATGCCTGCCAGTCCGCCGCGAGCGCGTCGCAATATTCCTGCGGATTTTTTTTCTCCGCCTGCGCCGCCTGCTGCACTTTCTGGCCGTGCTCGTCGAGGCCGGTCAGAAAAAAAACTTCCTGGCCCAGGCTGCGCCGCGCGCGGGCGATGACGTCGGCGATGATTTTTTCGTAGGCGTGCCCGAGATGCGGCTGGCCGTTCACGTAATCAATCGCCGTGGTGATGTAAAACCGTTTGCTCATTGTCGAACTGCCAGTGTGGCGCACAAACGCGGCGATGGCAATCTCGCTTGCGGCGAAAGGACTTCGTGGTAACATGCGCTTCGGCTGTCGCGGAAAACCAGCCGGCAAACAAACACCGCATGAACATCGAACTTTCCCGCTTCGCCACGCGCCTGCGCGAATTGATTTCCAATGCGCAACTCGCAACGCCTGATCCGCAATTTTCCGAACTCGCGCTCGAACTTTTCGCGCTTCAGTTCAAACATAATTCCGTTTACCGGAAAATTTGCGAATCGCGCCAGCTCACGCCGGCGGCCGTCAAACTCTGGACGCAAATTCCCGCCGTGCCGACCGCCGCGTTCAAGGAACTGGAATTGACTTCGCTCGCGCCCGCCGAACGCACCGCGGTTTTTCATTCCAGCGGCACGACCGAACAGAAACCCAGCCGCCATTTTCACGCGGCCGAATCGGTGGCGCTTTACGAAACGTCGCTTTGGCAATGGTTCAAACAAAATTGCGGATTGCGGATTGCGGATTGCGGATTGGTGATTTTGACGCCGCCGCCGGGAAAAGCGTCGCATTCATCGCTCATCCACATGTTTGAAACGATCCGGCAACAGCTCGGTCTGCCGGAATCCGTTTTCACCGGCAGCATTGCTTCGGACGGTGCGTGGACGCTTGATTTTGCCGCGACGATTCAAAAATTAAATGCCGCCGCGAAAACCAAAAAGCCGTTGGCGCTGCTGGGCACTGCTTTTTCGTTCGTCCACCTGTTGGATCATCTGACGGAAGATAATTTGCGTTTTCAATTGCCGGAAAATTCGCGCGTGATGGAAACCGGCGGCTACAAAAACCGTTCGCGTTCCATGCCGAAAGGGGAGCTGCATTCTCTCATCACCGAGCGGCTCGGCCTTCCGCGCGAAAACATCCTCTGCGAATACGGCATGAGCGAACTGAGTTCGCAGGCCTATTCAGTGACGAGTCACGAGTGGCAAGGGACAAGCAAAAGCGATGATCACCCATCACTCATTACTCATCACTTTAAATTCCCGCCGTGGGCGCGCGTGCAAATCATGTCGCCGGAAACCGGCCGCGAAGTGGCCGAGGGCGAAACCGGTTTGATCCGCATTTTCGATCTGGCGAATGTTTTTTCCGTCGCCGCGATTCAGACCGAGGATTTAGGTGTTCGTCGCGGCGATGGTTTTGAGTTGATCGGTCGCGCGACGTTGGCCGAACCGCGCGGCTGTTCGCTGCTGACGGGTTAAAATCGCAAGTCGAAACCTGTAAATTTTGTGAACCTGCCCCATTATTTTTTTGCCGATCTGCCGCCGGAGGCCGAGTTGACGCCGCCGATGATCGCCACCGCCGGCGAAACCTTGAAGCGCAACCGCGAAAAATTTCTGCAGCCGCGACCGACGAATGAAATCGTCAAAATTCTTTGCGAGGTCGCGGCCGGTTGGCTGGAGCCGCCCAATCAATTTCGCCGGCTCGCGTTGGAACTCGGCCCGGCCGAAACAAAATTTTCCAAGGCGGTTTTGGAACGCGGGCTTGACGCTTTTTTCCGCCGCTTCACGCCGCAAAATTTCCACGCGCTCTTGGAGCAAGAACTCGGCGCTGCCATGAGCGTGACGGGTGACCACGGGCGGGTGCAAAGCGGAATGGAAGATTCGCCGCCAACGCAAAATGCGCCGCGTCCCTTTTGGCGCGGGCCAAATTTGCTCGTTCACATCGCGGCGGGCAATCTGCCCAACCCCACTTTGATGAGCCTGACCTTGGGGTTGCTGGCGCGGTCGGCGCAGTTTGTGAAATGCGCGCGCGGCGCTTCGCTGCTGCCGCGCTTGTTCGCGCACTCGATTTACGAGGCCGATCACAAATTGGGAACGTGCCTCGAACTGGCGGAGTGGAGCGGCGGCAACGTCGATCTGGAAACCGCGCTGTTTGCCGCGGCGGAGTGCGTGACCGTGACCGGCGCGGACGAGACGCTCGCCGCGGTGCAGGCACGATTGCCGCGCCATGTCCGTTTCGTCGGCCACGGCCAACGCGTGAGTTTTGGTTTCATCACGCGCGAAGTTTTGCGCGAGGAATCCATTGCCGCAACAATTTCGCGCGCGGCCGATGACGTGATTGCGTGGGATCAGAACGGCTGTCTTTCGCCGCATGTGTTTTACGTCGAAGAACGCGGCGACGTCGAGTCGGATAAATTTGCTTCGTTGCTTGCGGTGGAATTGATGAAGCGCGAAGCCGCTGAACCGCGCGGAAAAATCTCCGTGGAAGGGTCGGCGGCCATCGCCGCACGACGCGCAATTTATGAGGCCCTGGCGGCGCATCGCGGCGATGTGAAAATCTGGGCGAGCCAGGATTCCACGGCGTGGACGGTGGTTTTTGAACACGAAATCCGCTTTCGTTTTTCGTGCCTCAACCGGTTTATTTATGTAAAACCGGTGCCGGATTTGAATGCGGTGATGCAGGGCGTGGATGAAATGCACGGCAAAGTTTCGACCGTGGGCATCGCGGCGTCGCCGGAAAAAATGCGCGAGCTGGCGCGGCATTTTGCGCACTGGGGCGCGACGCGCATTTGCCCGCTCGGCCAAATGCAAAATCCGCCGCTGACCTGGCGGCACGATGGCCGGCCCGCGCTCGGCGATTTGATCACCTGGACAGATTTTGAATTATGAAAATGGAACTACGAAAATCGTTTCAATTTGAAGCGGCGCACCTGTTGCCGCTGCTGCCGAAAAACCACAAGTGCCGGCGGCTGCACGGACATAGTTTCAGCGTGGAAATCGTGGTGGCCGGCGAGTGCGATCCGAAGCTGGGCTGGCTGATGGATTACGCGGAGATTTCCGCCGCGTTCAAACCAATTTGGGAAAAGTTGGATCACTATTATTTGAACGAAATTCCCGGTCTTGAAAATCCCACGAGCGAAAGGGTGGCGGTTTGGATTTGGAAAAAGCTAAAGCCGAAACTGCCGCTGCTCGCGGAAGTGGTCGTGGCGGAAACCTGCACGGCGCGGGCGGTTTATCGCGGGGAGTAAATTGCATTCGTCCCGGTCAACGGATCTTGCGGCACGGCATGTAAATAAATGGGCACCAGTGCGGCGATGTTTGCGGGCGGATGGCCATTTTCCAGCGCATAGGCGCGGGCGGCCAGTTGAACCATCAGTTCCCGGGTCTTGCTTTGCTGGGCGGTAAAATTTTGCGCTGGTTTTTCAAAGGCTTTTTCGGTGGCGCGCGCCGTCAACTGCCGGCTGACTTTTTCCGCGAGGCTGTTGAAGGTTCGCACCGACCAAGCGTGCTCCTGCTGCATGACTTCCGCCCACGTCTGGCGCTGAGCATCGAGTTTTTCCAGAGTAGCCGCCGTTTCGCGGCAAGTCGCGGCGTCAAGTGGGCCGGCAATCGCCGCCAGCGCGCGCGTCCCAATCGCCTCCGTGGCGGTGCCGAACAACTGGTCGGTCAACACGCCGCCGCGCGCCGCCGCATTGCCGAAGGCGATCACCGCCAGATAAAATTTCGCGGCCAGTGCGGGATGCTTTTCCAGTTCCGCGCGGCGCCCCTCCGCCAGCAGCGCCGGCGTCAGATTTTTGAGATTGGACAATTCCGTCAAATGCTGGTTCGCATAACTTTTTGAGAACTGCGTCGTCACCCGGCATGCGCGGCTCAGTCCGATGCGGGCGAGTGCCAGGGCGCTGGCGTTGGCGGCCGAAAGACTGCGCAGGCCAGCCAGATCCAGCGTGGTGAATTTCGCGGTGTCGGGCGAAATCATCGCGCCCGCCCGTATCAAATCATCATAGCCATTCGGATTCGGCAACACGGCGATCGGCGGCAGCGGTTGCAAGGATTGGTAAATCAAAGGAATCGCGACGGACAGCACGAGCACCGTCGGCGCGAGCACGCACAGGATGATCAACCATTTTTTCTTTTTTTCGGTCATGCGGCGGCGTGGGTTTTACCGGCGTGCATTTCGGCGTGGACTTTGGCCACGCCTTTGACGAGCGCTTCCCAATCATTTTCATTCGTTTCCCAGCCGGCGCTGAACCGCACCACACGCACGGCTTGCGCGGCCTTGACGCCCATCGCCGCGAGCACGTGCGACGGATCTTCCTTGCCGGTCGTGCAGGCTGAACCGGTGCTCACGGCAAAACCGGCTTTGTCCAGACGCACGACCCATTGATGCTTGCGGTCGCCTTCCGGCATCAACGCCGAAACCGTGTTCCACAAACGCGGCACGTTCGCGCCGATGATGCTCGCACCGGGCAACGCGCGCAGCAGCTCGCGCTCAAAATTATCGCGCCAGATGCCGCGCAGCAGATGCAGGCTCTGCGAAATTTGTTTTTCGCGCACGTCGAGTGCCGCCAGCATCGCCGCGATGATCGCCACGTTTTCCGTGCCCGCGCGTTTGCCGCCTTCCTGTTTGCCACCGTGGAGCAGCGGCGTGATGGATTTGCGATGCGGGATTTTCAGGAAGCCCACGCCGCGCGGCCCGCCAAACTTATGCGCCGCGCCGCTGACAAAATCCACTTCGCCCAATCCTTTTAGCGGCATCTTGCCGATGAACTGCACCGCGTCGGTGAAAAACGGCACGTCGTAAGCCTTGCAGATCGCATGGAGTTCGCGCCACGGCTGAATCACGCCGGTCTCATTGTTCGCCGCCATCACGCCGATCAAACCGGGACGCGCATCGGCCATTTCCGTCGTGATCCAGTCCATGTCCACCACGCCGTCGCGCGTGACCGGAATCAGTTTCGCCCGCTTGCCAAAATAAAATTTCGCCGAATCATGAACGCAAGGATGTTCGATGGCGGAGATCCAGATTTCACTTTTGTCATCGAGCGTCTTGGCAAAATGGTGCGTCACCATGTTGTTCGCCTCCGTCGCGCCGCTCGTCCAGATGATGTCCAGCGGATGGCAGCCGAGATACGCCGCGAGCTTTTCGCGCGCATCCGCCAGCGCGATGCTCGCGCGCGTGCCGGCTTGGTGCATGGACGACGGATTGCCGCCGATTTTTTCGGTGGCATCGAGCCAGGCTTCGCGCGCCTCGCGCATGACGGGCGCGGTGGCGTTGTAATCGAAGTAAATCATCGGTCGGACAGAATACTTTTTGCGGCGGCGCTGGCGAGTTTTTTGTGCGCGCTGGAAAAGGCGAGCGAATCAAATTCGGCCGGCGACAGCCAAACACCGGCCAATTTTTCCGGCGAATTTTTCAAGCGGACATAAAACGCTTCGAGCGTCATGCGATAGCGCGTGATGGAATGTTTGATGGCGACAAGCGGCTGAAAGGTGGCCGCCGTGAAACCGAAAGCCGGATCAAAAATTTCCCGCGCGGCCTTTATTCCGCCGTTGCTTTCAAAATTCGGAAACTCCCACAAATGCGCGTTCACAATTCTTTCCGGCCGTTGCTGCACTAAAAATTTTCCGTCATGCTCGATGACGAACGCAACAAAATGTCGCGCCGTGGCCGCTTCGCGCTTGCCGAGGTTTGGCAATTCTTCTGTGCGATTTTCCTTGTAAGCGACGCAGAGTATTTGCACCGGACAAAGCAGGCATTGCGGATTGCGCGGCGTGCAGACCAGCGCGCCGAGTTCCATCAAAGATTGGTTAAGTGCGGAGCACGAACCTTTAATTGTCGCAGCCGGCGTGAGGAGGCGCTGACTGGTTCGGGATTTAGAATGCGCCGCCTCACGTCGGCGGCTACGAGAGGAATCGAGACGCGCTGCGTGCGCCACCAATTCTTCCGCCAGATTCCACAGCCGCGCGTTCGTTTCCTTTTCCTTTGGATTTTCAGCAATGCCAAAAATTCGGGTGAGAACCCTGATGACGTTGCCATCCAAAATCGGCGTGGGTTGATTGAAGGCGATGCTGCAAATCGCGCCCGCCGTATAACAGCCGATTCCGGGCAATGCCAGAACGTCGTCAAACTTATCCGGAAATTCGTAGGAGACGACGTGAGGAGTCTCTATTTTTTTTCCAGTTTGAGGCTCGTCACCTCGTCTCCTACAAGATGTTTGTTGCGCCACGATTTGCTGCGCGGCCTTTTGCAGATTGCGGACGCGCGTGTAGTAGCCGAGGCCTTCCCACAGCTTGTGGATTTTTTCCGAAGGCGCTTTCGCGGCGGCTTCAATCGTCGGCAGTTCGCGCAGCCAGCGGTGCCAAAAGGGGATAACCGTTTTCACCTGCGTCTGTTGCAGCATGATTTCGGAAACCCAGATCGCGTAAGGATCGCGCGTGCGCCGCCACGGCAGGTCGCGGGCGTGCGCGGCGAACCAGTCCAGCAACGCGGCGACGAGTTTTGAATTTTTAGTTTTTAGTTTTGAGTTCAACGACGAAGAAATTATTGCCGCAAAAGAACACAAAATACACCAAAGATTAAATGAGCAAAATTGTCGAGTGAAGAACGCGAAGGCAAACATTTTTCAAAACGAATAATCCTTGATACGAATTCATGAATTATCTTTCATAAAAGTATGCACCAATCGCAGAGCGGACAGAAAAGACAGCGTTTTGTCAAAGGAATGAAACGTGTGGGATGGATGTGCACAATTCTTGCAGTGGTTATCTTGGTAATAAATATTACTTCTTCGCCAAAGCCGTTTGGAAAAGCGACGATTGATGATTTTACACCTGTCAAAGATTCAATTGCTGATGCCAAAATAGTTAAAAAGGTAAATATATCTTCCAAAGGCTCACGAAATGATTACTACGAACTTGATGTAAACACGTCATCTGGTCAGATGTTTTATCTTCGACGACCAGACCAGCCGGGTGAACTTACACGTTATTTAGCGGTTCTTCCGATTGGACGTGAAGTTTCTATTCGATATTTCAATCGCCTTTTTAACAGCCATGTAATTTTAGATGTCAGGAACGAAAATCAGGTGTTCATTCCGTTTGATGAGATTATTGCCGATGAAAATCATAAGCGAAACGTATCGTTTGTTCTGTTTGGAATATTTGCCTTATTAGGAGCAATTGGATTTTGGTTTGGACAAAGAAAACAGCATGCCTTGTCCGAACATATTCAAACGCATTAGAAATGATTTCGCGTTCTTCGCGCGACATTTTCCGTAAAAACTTTTGCGTTTCTTTGCGTTACTTCGCAGCTAACATTTCCGCGTGAAGCCGCTCACCATCCACACTTGCAAGCTGACCGACGATCAGGCGTCGGCGCTGCGGGTCGCGTTGTCGGCGCGCAACTGGAAGCCGCGTGAGGTGCCGTATGCGCGGTTCGCGTTCGAGTCTGACACTACGAACATCGTTTTTTACGAGAGCGGCAAGCTGGTGGTGCAGGGCAAGGGCACGGCGGAATTTGTCGAGTTCGTGCTGGAGCCGGAAATTCTCAAGGAGGTCAGGCTCGGCTACGAAACCATTTTGAATCCCGAACTGCTCCTGCCGCGCATCGGCGTGGACGAAAGCGGCAAGGGCGATTTCTTCGGGCCGCTGTCCATCGCGGGCGTTTATGTGAACGAAAAAGTCATCGCCGCGTGGAAGGATTTGGGCGTCCGCGATTCCAAAAATATTTCCAGCGATAAAAAAATTGCCGAGCTGGCCGAAAAAATCCGCACGACGCCCGGCTGCGTGACGGATTCCGTCGTCATCGGCAACGAGGCTTACAACCGGCTTTACGCGAAGATGAAAAGCGTCAACACGCTGCTCGCGTGGGGCCACGCGCGCGTGATCGAAAATCTGCTGGGCAAGCGTTACCAGATGAACCCGCCGCCGGTGAAGGCCATCAGCGACCAGTTCGCCGCGAGCAAGAGCGTGATCGAAAAAGCGTTGATGACGCAGGGCAAAGAAATCCAACTCGTGCAGCGGCACAAGGCGGAAGAAGACATCGCCGTGGCGGCGGCTTCGATCCTGGCGCGCGACGAATTTGTGAAAGGCCTGGCGAAATTGGAAAAGCAATTTGAAATGAAACTGCCGAAGGGCGCGTCCGCAGCGGTGGATGCGGCGGCGAAAAAATTCGTGGACGAACGCGGCGCGGGCGAACTGGCGAAAATTTCCAAGCTGCATTTCCGCACGGCGCTGCGCGCGCAAGGTTTGCCGGAGCCGCCGAAGATGGAGTGGCGGAAGAAATAGAAAAGTCGGGATCGTTCAGGATGGGCGGCGGAGTCGAGAAGGATTTTAGCGGCTGGCCGGGGATGGACAAAGCCGGGACGATAAACCACCATCACGCAGTCGCGCGGCGGAGGCTGCGCGCGTGCAAAAGGGTGAAGCCGTTTTTTACTTTACGGGCGCTGGACGTTCAAGTGTATCGCCTCTGCGATGATTTGAGCGGCGCATTGATTTTGCCCATGCTGGTCTTCGGCCCGTGGGCGTTTGGCACCACGCAACCGTGGTCGATTGCGTGCATGAACGCTGCCGGTTTCGCGCTCGGCCTTTTGCTGCTGCTAAAATTATTCATCCGCAAGGCCAAGGGTTATCCCGCGCCGCGCTGGGAAAATTATTCGGTGCGGTCGGGAAATTTTTTGCGGCGCACGCATCCGGCCACGCGGCTGCTGACGCGAACCCTCGCGGTGCTGACGCTGGCGGTGCTGGCGGAAATTTTAATCAGCGCGCTGAACGCCGGCGCGAACTTCAACACGGAGACGGGCGCATTCCAATATCAGCATCACCTCGACTGGCTGCCGTATAGTTTGGATGGCCGGCGCACGTGGCGATATTTCTGGATGTATCTGGGATTGGCCGCCGCGTTTTGGGCGGTCGCTGACTGGCTGCTGGGCATGACGTCCGCCGAGGAACGCGTGTATCAGGCGGGGCATGCTGCGGAAAAAAATGTGCCGCTGCTGCCGGCGCGACTGCGCGCGCTGCTGTGGGTGCTTTGCATCAACGGCGCGGTGCTGGGCGTCGAGGCCATTGTTCAGCGCGCGGCCGGCGCCAGCAAACTTTTATTTTTGGTGCAGCCGCTCGTGAACCGCGAGGGCATCACGCAATTTGGTCCGTATGCCTATCGCTCGAACGCGGCGCAATATTTTGACCTGCTCTGGCCGGTGTGCCTCGGTTTTTGGTGGACGCTCCAGCGCACGGGCGGTTTGCGCGCGAAGGCGCATCACTGGCTGCTTTTGTGCGCGGCGATCATGGCGGCGTGCCCGATCATTTCCACGAGCCGCGGTGGCGCACTGGTCTCGGCGGGCATTTTAATTTTGGCGCTGATTTACCTCGCATTCACCAGCCTGTTCAGTTTTGCCGGTCGGAACAGCGATGGTTCTTTTCGCTGGGGCACGGCGGGATTGCTGATACTTTTTCTCGCCGTGACGCTTTCGTTGGGCTGGTATTTTGGCTGGGATGCGCTGGAACCGCGCATGGAACAAATCGGCGAGGGCTATCAAAACCGGGAAGAAATGTATGTGGCCGCGCAGCCGATGGCGAAAGATTATCCGCTCTTCGGCACCGGGCCGGGAACCTTCGGCACGGTGTTTGAACTCTATCGTTTTTCCGATGAAACCTACTGGCCCGAGCAATTGCACAACGACTGGCTCGAAACGCGCATCACGTTTGGCTGGTCGGGATTTTTACTGCTGCTGGCGGCGCTGGCGTGTGTGGGCTTGCGTTGGTTCGTGCCGGGCGGCGTTCGCGGGAGCCGGCGCTTTGTGGTGCTGGCGTGGCTGGGAGTCGGCGGTTGTCTGATCTTCGCGTTGTTCGATTTCCCGTTTCAAGTCCACTCGATACTTTTTTTATTTTTGGTCATCTGCGCGATCCTGTTTTGTCTGAGCCGAAATTCCGGGGCTTCACGCCGCTGATTTTTTTGGCTCCTGGAAAACCGTCGCGCGGACATCGCCTTCCTTGATGATGGCGCGCAGCGGGACTTCAATCGTCGTCTGCCGCCCGAGAAATTCCATCAGCACCGCGACGCGTTCGCGGCTGGGCATGACGCGCGTCACCACGGCGTGCAGGCCGCGCATGGAACCCTCGGCGATTTCCACCGCATCGCCCGGTGTCAGGGTGGCGGAAATGGTATGCAGCTCGGTGTCGCCGACCATTTGCTGCAAGTCCGCAATGACGGCTTCCGCAATCACCGGCCAGCGCTCGCCAAAGTGAACCACGCCGCCCACGCCGCGCGCCGCCTGCACCTGGCGCAGGGAATTTTGCCAGTCAAAACGCGCGAAAAGATAATTGGGGAACAACGCCTCGGTCACCCAGCTCAAACCCTGCCGCGTGGAGCGTTGGAAACGCACGCGCGGCAAAAAAACTTCGACGCCCTCCATTTTTTTGAGGTGCGCCGCCGCGATGTGTTCATGCTTCGGCCGGGAACGGAGGCAGAACCAATTCCCAAGATTGTTCATAAAATTGCGGGCGGTTTTTTCCGGCGATAATTTCAGGCCTTGTGATAATCCTGATAGCGGTAGTAGTAATAATAGTCGCCGGTGCTGACGTGGACGGAGTTGAAGACCAGCCCGAGCACATTGGCCTTGCGTTGATAGAGCATGTTGAGCGCGGCATGGGCCACGCGCGAGGAGGTGTATTCGGCGCGCACCACAAAGATGATGCCGTCCACGCGCGGCGCGAGGCTCGTGACGTCATCCGCCGCCATGACCGGTGCGGTGTCGATCAGCACATAATCATATTCCTGCGCGGCATCCTTGAGGAATTTTTCCATGACCGGCCCGATGAAAAATTCGCTGGAGCGCTGCGTCGTGGCCCCGCGCGGCAGCAGGTGCAAATTGGGAAATGAAGTTTCCTTGATCGCCTGCCGCCAGTTGGTGTTCTGCAAAAACACTTCGGAAAATCCGGTGTCGTTTTGCAGCCCAAACCGGCTGTGCAAACTCCCTTTGCGCAAGTCGGCGTCCACCAGCAATACGCGGGAACCGCCCATCGCCATCGTGATCGCCAGATTCGTCGAGGTCATGGATTTGCCGTCGCCGGGCACGGAACTGGTCACGAGCAGCACGCGCGGCCGCGGTTCGGCGTTCGCCATGTAAAGCAGGGAGGAGCGCAGATTGCGATAGGCTTCCACAAACGGATGCCGTTGATCGTCCGGCTGCAACGCGGGGATGATGCCCGATTTGCTGGGTTTCTTTTCACGCGGAATCTGGCCGAGCACATCTTCGTCGAACAATTCTTCCAGTTCGGTGAACGAGTTCATCCGGTCATCCACGCGGTCCAGCAAGAGCAGAATGACCACGCCCAAGCCCATGCCGAGCAGGGCGGCGAGCAGCAGTCCTTTTTTAAATTGCGTTTTGTCCGGGAACGCATCGCTGGCGGGCTGGTAAATCGTGACGCTCTCCGGGCTGATCTCCTTGTTCACGTCCAACGTCTGCAACGTCGCGAGCAATTGGTCGTAGAGCGATTGCACGCGCGCGGCCTTGGCTTTCAAGCGTTCGTATTGCGCGGCTTTACGGCTGAGATCCAAATTTTCCTTGCCGCGCAAACGCGTCTGCGCTTCGAGGTTGGTGATCTGCAACGCCAGCGCACTTTTTTTGGCGTCCAACTGTTCCACACTTTGCTGTTTGTAAATTTCCAGCACCTGGCTCAGTTTCTCGATCTGCTGGTTGAGCGCGACCATCTGCGGGTGCTTGGGTTTGAGGTAGACGGCGAAGCGATTGCTGTCCGCGTTCAACAGCATGATCTGCTGTTTGATGGACAAATATTCGGTGCCGATCGTCGTTGGCGCAAACAATCCCGACTGCCCTTCGAGTCCCGCGTTGACCAAAATGCCGTTGGGCGCGGTGCTGCCCGACATCACCGGCGTGCGGCCTTGTTCGAGCAACAAGTTTTGATCCAGCGTCATCGTCTGCAACAAATCGAACTCCGATTGCGCGGCGGCCAGTTGCTGGTAAATCGTCGTCAGATAACCGCCCAAGCCGCTGGCCTGTTCCATGAGCGCCAGATCATTGGTGCTCAAAAACGACTGCATCTCGAGGTCACACTTTTGCAGCTCCGGTTCCAGGCGCGTGATTTGCTCGGTCAAGCCGGCGATCGTCGTGTCCGAAGTCCGCGCCACCATCTGGCGTTTCAAGCTGATGTATTCCTCCATGCAGGCTTGCAGATAAGCCTTGGCGTAATCGGGATTTTCGCCCGTGGCGCGCAGAATGAAAATCGTCGTTTTGGGCAGCACATTGACGCTCAGCAACGGTGCTTTCGGCGGCACAATAAGGCTCGGATTTTGGGTGGCCACCCGGTCGCGGGCGCGGGCCTCCACTTCCGAACCTTGCATCAACGCGGCCTGCGTGCCTAAAAAATTTCCCAGTTCTTCCGTGTAAAGCGAGCCTTGCGAGATGTTCAGTTTGATGCTGACGATCATCTGGCCTACCGACACGAACACCGGCGGCGACAGGCGCAGATAGGCCGTTTCCGCCCCGAGCGCGAGGACGGCGCAAATCAACAGCACCCACCAGCGTTTAAGCAGCAGGCTGCGGTAGCGATACGCCCGTGCAAAAAATTTCCCGGTGCGAACGTGGCGGTCTTCGGACGCGGCAAAAGGTTGTTCGTTCATGCAAAATTTTTGGCGGTTTAGAAATTGATCAACCGCGAGGGCACGATGATGAGGTCGCCCGGTTGCAGCAGAATATCTTTTTCGGTCTGCCCTTTTTCAAGGATTTGCTCCATGTCCAGATTGAAGGTTTGCTTTTCGCCGTTGGGACCATTCGAGCCGCGCACGACCTGCACCTTGTTTTTGTTCGCAAAATCGGCGAAACCGCCGGCGCGCAAAATCGCCTGGCCCGCCGTCAGATTTTCATTCATCTGCATGTCCAACTGGCCCTGGCTGTGGACCTGGCCCCAAATATAAACGCGGCCAAGCAGCCGGTTCGCCACGTTTAGCGACAATACCACCGTGGCCGTGTTGTAATAATCTTTTTCCAGCGCCACCTTGATTTCATCCGCCAGTTCCTTGCAGGTTTTGTTCACGGCCATCACGCGGCCGATGTAAGGGACGTCCAGTTCGCCGGAATCGGTCACGACCAACGGCCTGGGAGTATCGAGCGAATTCCAGATGCGGTCTTCGAGGATTTGAAAACTGACCGTGTCGCCCGCGCGCAATTTGTAAGTGGCGTCGGGCACATAACCATTGAGCAAGCCGGAAGCCGCCACGGTTCCGCCGGGCGCGGGCGCGGCGCTGACAGGTCCGGCGGGCGGTGGCGCGACGACCCCGGAGCGAAACGGCACGGGGGTGGGGATTTGAGCCATTGCCACCGAAGTGGCAAACACGAGCAGAAGAAAAATAGTCAACCTTTGCATAAACCCGGGTCAGTATTTAGAATTGATAGTTGAAATTCAAGTCCACAATGTTATCGGTGTAGTTGTAGCTTAAAACGTCGGAGCTTTCTTCGACGAATTGATAGGAAAGGCTCACCGAGAGTTTTTGGGTCAGGACGCGCGTGATGTTCAAGCCGAAGCCAAATTGTTCGTAATTCGCCGCGCTGGTGCCGACGGTATTGTAAACCCGCGTGCCTTGCTGCCAAAAAATCGGCGTGCTCACGGAATATTTCCGGAAAAAATTCCAGTTCGGCGTCAGGCGCACAAAATAATAGCTCTGCGCCTGGCCGTAGGCGGACAAATCAATGCTGCGCCCGGCGGTCAAGGTGTAATTGACATGCTGATTCACGCGATGCGACAGCGAAACCGAGACGTAAAAACCGGAGCTGTCGCGCACCACCAGATTGGTCGACGTGGTGTCCGGCGTGTAATCCGTGTAGCCCGCATCCACGCGCGTGCTGATGTAATCGCTGATCTGCGCACTGCCAAAAACACCCGCATTCCATTGCACCGCATCCGGCTGCACGATGGAATTGGATGAACTGTTCTGGCTGTAACTAATGAAAGTCGTGCCGGCTTCCAAACCAATCAGCAACTCCGGGCGGACGCGGACGCCGCTGTTCACAAAAAAGTTTTCCGAGTTCGCGTCCGGCTGCGATTGCTGGCTTTGCGACAAGGAAACATAATTGTCGTGATCGTAACCAAGATTGGAGACGACTTTGCCCAAATCCCACAACGCACTCGTGCCGATCGTATTTTCCAAACTCACCAGATTTTGATTTTGCCCGCCCGCCGCCGTGTTCTGATACGCGTTTTCCGTGATGGTGATCCGGTCGTGCAGGTTGATTTTAAAATCACCCACAAACACATCGAAAGAAAAACCCGAGCCGGGCGTTATATAAAACTGGCTCAAATCCTGATGCTGAAGATATTCCGAATAACCGACGCCAAGCGAAACATCCAGACTGTTTTTTAGCGTGACCGGCCAGTGCAGTTCCGTATCAAAATTCGGCCGGATAATGAGATCGCTTTCCGCGTCGGGCTGCAGGCGCACATTGCTGTTGAATTCCAAGCCGAGTCCGGAAGAAAAACGCCACGCCGTCGGCCCCAGCAGCAGGTTGTAATAGCCAATGGAACTGTTGTTTTGCTGGCGTGATTCCGCAGCGAAGTCGCCGGCCATGGAAATGCGCAAAGCTTCCTGACTTCGAGCGGTTTTCGGCGTCAGCAACAGACAGACGCCTGCTAAAGCCGCAAAAATCCCACCATGCGGCTTAATGAATTGAATGCCTTTTTTAATGCCGATCACGAGAAATGCAATTGATTCCAAGACCTAGGCGCGGACGGATAATGCCTGATGCCCGCTGGTCGGCAAATAAAAAACCATTTTTTCGAAAAAGACAATTGCCCGGGGCTATAATAATTTTTCGTTAAAATACGCGCGTTTTCATTAGTCATGCTGTTGGCTTAAAGCTGTAATCAGTTTCGCTATTTTTCTTGCATTATATTATTGACAGAAAAAGTTGTTTGGATAATCATGCATTGGTTTAGTTGCAAAGCAGGCTGGGATACTCCGCAATGAAATCTATGAAAATTACAAAATACACTGTGACGCTCGCGACCGGCGTTGCCTTGATGATGGCGTTCAAAGCCCCGGCGGCGGACAATGCCGCCGGCATTCCTGTCTTGAGTGTTTTAACCGCGGCTACCTCCGCTGAATTGCCCGCCAAAGCGGCTGATTTGGTGACGCAAGCAAGTGCTAAAAATCTCAAGCAAACCACCATTGACGTGGTCAAGGCTGCCGTCGGACTCAATCCTGCCGCCGCAACGGCCATCGTGGGCAGCATCGCCCAGGCATCGCCCTCCATGGCGGGCACGGCGGCGGCGACGGCTGCCACTTTGGTGCCAAACCAAGTTGTTTATATCGCTCGCGCGGCGGCATCAGCCGCCCCCGCCCAAGCCGGGGCGATTGTAGAAGCAATTTGCCGGGCGATGCCGGCAACGTATCAAGTGGTCGCCGCAGCGGTAGCTGATACAGTTCCGGGAGCTGGCAAACAAATTTTGTCTGCCGTTGGAACAGCCATCCCCGAACTCAAAAATACCATTACCCAAACGCTGGCGAGTTTTGGTGGCAATATTCCTTCGGTAAGCATGGTGCTGGCGCAGGTCGCGCAGATTGAAAGTTCATCCGGCGCTGTGGCGCTTTCATCGGGAGCCATTCCAACTGGGGCTCGCGGACCTGGCGCTGTGCCGCCACAGGTTCCGATTTCGTCAACGCCGACTGTGCTCAATCCGGCAAACGCCAACCCCGCGCCTCCCAATGGTTACGGTTATCAAGCGCCTCCGCCTTGATGTTTATTAGCTAATTAGCACTTAATTTTATTATCTAAAAAATAATTGACAAACTTTTGAATTTTAAGCTTAATCAACAAGTTTAAGAAATTTAATAAACAACATAACAGAAAAGGGGATTATGAGAAAAATTGCTAATCTGGTTTCTACTGCGGCTTTTGTTTTGACCGGCTTCGCTGCTGGCGCTGCCACAATTTTTGACGATTCTTCTGCAGCCAACAACTCTTTATATCAGGTGGTGGACGGTCAGCAGTTTGGTAACGAGGTCACGCTGGGTTCTGGTTGGTATTTGACCAATTTCCAATTTGAATATTACAGTCCGAATTCAACCCTGCCTGCAAATTTAGGGTTAGACGTTCGTTTCTATTTGAACAACGGTCCGCTCACGGGCGGAGTCAGCGGCTACCCCACGCCAGGCACCCTCATTTATGATAGCGGTTGGTTTTTAAACACTGTGTCAGGTAATATTCCGGGAGGTTCCAACGATATTAGCTATGCCAGTTCCGACTTATACAATGCCAGCACCAGTCCCTATACAACTGGTGGTGTCAATTTAAACACCGGGTTGGCCGGCAATGTATTGCCCGGCGATTTCACTTTCTCGATTACTTTCACCAATCTGGGTGCCGATACGATTTATCTTCCTTTGGCCAATTCAACGGCAAATACGAACTATGGCACTTATTGGCTCTATAATAATTTATCTAGCCAATGGTCTTTGTTGACAAATTCGCAGCCGGCAAATGCATTGGTTATATTTCAAGGCACGCCGACGCCCGAACCTTCCATGCTCGGTCTTGGTGCCGTTGGCAGCTTGCTTCTTGTTGGTGTTAGCAAGTTAAAACGGAAGCGCTGATCGCTTGCCTTTTTACGGTGGAGTTTCTGTGCGATAAAAAAGTTTAGGGTAGGCTGCTGCGCCGGTGTTGGTATAAAGAAATTTTCCACTGCTGAAAAAATTCGTCTGCACTGCCGTCCATTGTTTCAAGTTTGTGGACATTTGGATCACTACTCCGTCGGGTGCAGTTCCCGTCACCTGAAACGTAAAGCTGCCGTTGGTCAGCCACTTCACGGTGTTGATTTGCATCGCGGGCAGGGTCACATTCACACTCCAGACATTCGTTTGCTTCAAAACGTTGCTGGCGTCGGTTCGCACCAAGCTAGTGGCGTCCCAAACATCGGCTTCCACCTTTTGATTTCCGCTGCCAAGTTGCGAAGGCCAGATTGAGAATGTCGCATTAGTTGCGCCGTTGACGGTGACGCTATTGGTTCGCCATTCCACATTGAGACTATGGGTGGCGGGGATAAGTAGATTGAGATTGAACACGAGCATTTGTGCCGAGGTAACCGTAAGATTGTTTGTGATTGGCGAACGATAATCCATTGGCCGGACTTTCCGGTAAATCGCGAGCACTAACGTCTCTTGGCAGACCGGGCAGAAAGTCTCGCCATAACTCTGCATGCAACAATTTTCAAACGGCCGATACCAACCGGTCGTGTGATAGTGCGCGCCTTGAAATAACCCGACCGTGTCTTGATAAGTTGTATAGAGCGGAGTGGGAATGGGTGTGTTCGTCGGGATCCAGGCATTCCACTTGATCTGCAGATAATTGGTGTTGGTCGTGGTGTTGGGCTCTTCGACATTGGGGAATTGAGGATTGGCAGTCGTGTATTCATCACCGAGACCGCCCAAGGTATGGCCAGATTCATGCACCAAAATATAGCTCACACCGGCGATGGAACTAATCGCTGTCTTGCCGTAATCAGTAGAGCCACCGTCCGATCCGCCCTCCACAACATCGTTGACCAATAACGCCGGCAAATCATTGTTCGTGTTCGGGAGGATGGAAAAATAATTGGTCCACAGCAGCGAATTTATTTTTACCTGACCGTGACTGGCGTTGGTATCCACCGAGTTCGGCGGCATGGTGATGAGAAAATCGCTGACGCTGTCATAACTGCTGTTGAAATAGGTGTAGCCGTTGGTGTAGGCGCCGGGAACAGAGCCGGGAACCAAGTGCGTGGAGCCGGCGTGGGCGGAGTTGGTAAAAATGGCAAAAACATTGAAATAGTTTGAGTATTCCGTATAAGGTTCTGCTCCGAGGAAAAAATTTGCCGCGTTGGTGGCATCGTTGAGGAAATTGGCAAACTGACCATTGGTGTAGCCCTCGGCAAAAAAAACCAAGTTGATGCGATTTGTCGTCGGACCATTTGTGACAATGGTGGAGAAAATCGCGGACCGGGCCGGCAGGGCGGCGAGCAAAAAAAACAGCAGCCGCGCCAGCACCACAAAATTCCATTGGAACTTTTTTTTCACGGAGCCATTAGGCGGTAAAAAATATTGCTGCTGGAAAGGCCCAGCGTCGTGACCATTGAATTATTTATCACCGCGGGATTGTTGACGATGTTTGCCCAATTGATCGGCGGGGTCAAGCTGGCGGTTTGCTGCAAGGTGAAACTACCGCCGTTATTCGTCCAGGAAACGGAAAGCTGACCGCTGTTGGCGATGGCCAGCTGGATCGGCGGCACGGGCGTGACCGGCAGCCACGCCGAAAATTCCGAGGTGTTGTTGCTGGCATCGGTGGCGGTGGCGGTGACCACCCAGCCCGGCGGCACGGTCACGGGCAGATAGACGGTGAAATTGGATGAACACGCCGCGCCCAAAGTAAGATTGGTTTGGCCGAGAAAAACCTGGCCTTCGCCGTAGCCAAGGACATTGCCGGCGGGGCTGGCAAAGAATTGCAGCGTGTAAGACTTGCCGGCTTTACTGTCCAAGGTTCCCCGGATGCGCGTGCTGGTGCCGCTGTAAGCACTCGTCAACGTCGGATAATTCTGGCCGGCGTTGGCCGCGTTGGCCGCGACGCCGCTTTCGCAATCCACATTTGGCGTCACGCCGAATGTGGCTAGGTCAATACCTAGTTCGGCATTGCTGAAGATGGAATTGCCGCTGATCAAATTATTCAGGCTGCCGGGGCGAACCCGGACGCCTGAGTAAAGTGGCGTGCGGCTGAATGCGATGTGGTTGCCCGCACCCGGCGACAGACCGCCCAGCGTGTTGTTGGTCGCGTTGGCTTGAAATTCGACGTTATGATAGGTGTTGCCGAGCGCGCTGATGCCGTCCGCCTTGGTGCCGATAAAATTTCCTTGAATGACATTCCATGAGGCGTTGGTGAAAAAGATGCCTTCGTAATTGGCCGAAATCACATTGCCGGCACCGGCCGCGCTGCCGCCGATGTAATTGGTCGCGGGCAACTGCCAAACAAAAATGCCATAATTGAGGTTGCCCAAGGCCAGGGTGCCGGTCACATCGGTGCCGATGTAATTTCCCAATAATTGATTTCCCGTCGTGCCCGCGTAAGCGAAAAAGACGCCGGCCACGCCGTAAGCCGTGCTGCCGTTGCCGGAAATCACATTGCGCGCTGCCGGAGTAGTGCCGCCGATGAGATTGTTCGCTGCGCTGGAAATGCCGATCCCCGCGTCGGCATTAGCCAAGGCGTTCGCGCCGGTGACGTCCGTGCCGATGAGATTGCCCTGAATGACATTGCCGGTCACATTGCCATTGATTCCTGAAAGGTAAATTCCCTGCTGCAAATTGCCGGAAATCACATTGCCCGCACCCGCAGCGGTTCCGCCAATCATGTTGGCGCACGCTTGAACCTGCACGCCCGCATTGGTATTGCCGATGGCTTTGGTGCCGGTGATATCCGTGCCGATAAAATTTCCGAGCACAGTGTTGCCGCTGTCAGCGAGTTGCAGAATGCCGATGCCATAAACGGAATTGCCGGAAATCACATTGCCCGCGCTGGCGACCACCCCGCCCAGGATGTTGTTGGAAGCGCCGTTGATCGAGATGCCATTTTGGCCGTTGTGCAAAGCGTTCGTGCCGCTCGCGGAAAGTCCGATCAAATTGCCTTGAATCAAATTATTTGCCGTGCCGCCCGTCAGCGCGATGCCGTCCAAAATATTTCCGGAAATCAAATTGCCATTGCCCGCGTTCGTGCCGCCAATCTGGTCGCCGCCGCCGCCGGCAATTTCCACGCCGGCCAAACGATTGCCCAGACTAAATTTTCCGGTGACGTCGGTGCCAATATAATTGCCCCACAGCTGGTTGCCGGTCGCGCCGCTGCCGCTGAGGGAAATCCCCGCCCCCCCATTGGCGGAAACCAAATTGCTGACGACCAGATTTCCGGGAGCGCCGATCAGGCTGATGCCATCGCCTAACAGATTACTGATCGCAAAACTGCCGGAAATATCCGTGCCGATTTTGTTGCCCTGAATTACATTTCCCGTGGAGGCGGCCGCCGTTAAATAAATGCCGCTGGCACCGTTGCCCGAAACAATGTTGGCCGCCGCCGGCACCGCGCCACCAATCTGATTGCCGCTGCAAGCATTGAGGACAATACCATTGTTGACATTGGTCAACGCCGCGGTTCCTGCCGCATTGACGCCGATGAGATTGCCCAAAATAATGTTGTTGTTCGCGCTGACATAAATGCCGGTGTCATTGCCGCCCGAAATCAGATTGCCGTCGCCGCTGTTGGTTCCGCCAATGACATTCCCAGAGCTTTTTATTAGAATGCCGTCGCTCCCGGTGCCGCTCCCGCGTGCAATCATGCCGGTGACATCGGTGCCCAAAAAGTTTCCCTGAATATTATTCGAGGCGCTGTCCAGCTCGATCAGTTGAATGGGAAAACGATTAATGGCCAGTCCGCGCACCGTGCTGGCGCCGCTGCTGAATTTCAAGCCGACCACCGGGCCCAATCCAACCGTCGCCGCCCCATTCAATTCAATCACCGGCTTGCCGGCATAACCGGGCTGCGTCGTGGCGTCGATGATCACCGGATCGGTGATCGCCGGCAATGCGGTCGTCGGCGCAATCGTGAACGGCGGGGTGCCGGTGATTTTAAATGCGATGGTATCAAGACCCGGATTGGCATTGGCGTTGGCAATCGCATCGCTGAAAGAGCCGGCACCAGTATTGGCCGTCGTCGTGACCCAATTCGTAGAACCCCAACTCGTGCTGGCAAAATTGCCGGCGAGCAGGATCCAAAAAAAACTGCCGAGCCAAGCGGCCGGCAGCCAGCATTTCACCATGCCAAACATATATTCAATTCAACCCTTTATAGCTTAGTTGTAATACGCCAGAGTGGCAAGACGGATGACGCATTTCGCGCCCGGATTTTAACTTTTTCATAATTCTAATGCTGATTCAAAGCAGATTAAGCCATAGCGTTCACGTGAGGAATTCAGCAACTCAAAGGTATTTGTAATTGTCTAAATTTTCTCGCGGCTTACGATGAAGCTCGCATGTTTTTTTGCCGGCTTGAATCCGAAACGAATCATTTGAATAGTGGCCGATCATGAGTGACTCCGGCTATCTGAAATGCGCCTGCGAAAAATGCGGCGGTCATATCGAGTTTCCTTCCGCCGGCGTCGGCCGGACGATCCCTTGTCCGCGCTGCGGCGCGCCAACGATATTGCTCGCGAGACCGGTTAAGACTTCCCGCGTGCCGGCAAAATTTTCGGCCACAGCGGGCGGGAAAATGTTTCTTGCCCTTGGTTTATTCGCGCTCATCGCGATTTCATTCGTCGCGAGCCTGAGGTTGTTTCGCGCAAAAATATTTTCTTCCGTCCCGCCTCCGCTCGTCCAACCGATCGTGTCGCCTGCACCGACAAACCTTGCGCCCAAAAAAGTTTTTATGCGGCTGAATGATTTCAACGTCGGCGCGGTGAAGTTGAAAAAAACGGACGGCAGCAGCTTGGTTTACGCGGTGGGCACTATCGCAAATGATTCCGACCGCCAGCGTTTTGGTGTCCGCATCACGCTGGATTTGCTGGATGCCGATGAAAATAAAATCGGCACCGCCAGCGATTACGTTTCCGTCATCGAGCCGCACAAAAACTGGCAGTTCAAAGCGCTGCTCACCCAGCCAAAAGTCGCCATCGCCAAGCCCGCCTACATTGAAGAAGAAAAATAGTGTGTTACTTTTAGGATGCAGTGTTCGTCTGCATTTATTAGTTGCAGCCATTTTTAAATTAGCCGATGTAACCACCAGCGCGATATGTTTGAAACCTGCCAAGACCATGATTTCCGCCCGGAAAATTATTTCCAGACGCGCCGCCAGTTTCTGCGCCGCTTTGGCATGGGCATGGGCGCGTTGAGCCTCGCGAGTTTGCTGGGACCGGAATTGTTTTTGTCGCAAAGCGCCAATGCCGCTGAGGATCTGTCCTCGCTTACCCCGAAAGCACCGCCGTTGCCGGCGAAGGCCAAACGTGTCGTTCATATTTTTGCCCAAGGCGCGCCGTCGCACATTGACACATTTGATCCCAAACCGTCGCTGGATCAATACGACGGCCAGCCGATTCCCGGCATGGGCGGCGTCGCGATGAAGTCGCCGTTTAAATTTGAAAAGCGCGGTCAATCCGGCATCGAAATCAGCGAAGTGTTTCCGCATATCGGCGAGCACGTGGATGACATGGCCATCATCCGCTCGATGTGGACGGATATTCCCGCGCATGAAGTCGCGACGGTGATGATGAACACGGGTTCGTTGCGCATCGCCAAACCATGCCTCGGCTCGTGGACGGTTTACGGCCTTGGCTCGGAAAATCAAAACATGCCGGGCTTCATTTCGCTGCGGCCGGGCGGTGGTTTGCCGCCGGGCGGATCGCAAAACTGGCAGTCCGCTTTTTTGCCGGGCGTGTATCAAGGCACCAGCGTGAACACGCAGTCGCCGTCCGTGGAGATGATGGTGCAGAACATCAAAAACCCTTACATTCCGCTGAAGGAACAGCGCCGACAACTGGATTTGATCCACGAGCTGAACGAGATTCACGCGCAGAATTTGCAGAAAGATGCGTTGCTCGAAGCGCGCATCGAGTCTTCGGAAATCGCTTTCAAAATGCAGACGGCGGCGTCCGATGCATTCAATATCAATCTCGAACCGGACTTGGTCCGGCAGGCGTATGGCAACACGGCGCAAGGGCGGCAGATGCTCATCGCGCGGCGGCTCATCGAACGCGGCGTGCGCTTCGTGCAAATTTGGGCCGGCGGCTGGGATCATCATCAGGACATCGAAGGCAAGTTGCGCAAGAGCGCGGCGGAAATCGACCAGCCGGTCGGCGCGTTTTTGACGGATTTAAAACAGCGCGGAATGCTCGACGACACGCTCGTGATCTGGGGCGGCGAATTTGGCCGCAAGCCGACGAAAGACCGCAACGGCAATGAAAATCCAGGCCGCGATCACAACAACCAAGGTTTTTGCAATTGGATGGCGGGCGGCGGCATCAAGGGCGGCACGGTTTACGGCGCGACCGATGAGTTCGGCGCGAAGGCCGTGGATAATCGCGTTCACGTCCACGATCTGCACGCGACGATTCTTGCGCTGCTTGGCTTCGATCACAAAAAATTGACCTATCGTTACAACGGCCGTGACTTCCGTTTGACCGATGTGGCGGGCGAAGTGGTCAAAGGCGTGATCGCCTGACGGAGGCACGTCATGCAACCGGTTTCACAAATCTTGGCGCGAGCCGTTCTCCTGTTTTGTCTCGCCGCTTCTTCGCGAACTTTTGCGCAGACACTGACGCCGGCGGAAACGGATTTTTTTGAAAATAAAATCCGGCCGATTTTCGTCAACGACTGTTACAAATGCCACAGCCAGTCCGCGCCCAAACTCAAAGGCGGTTTGTCGCTCGAAACCAAACAAGGCTGGCTGACCGGCGGCGACACCGGGCCGGCCATTGTGCCCGGTGATCCGGACAAAAGTTTACTGATCCAAGCGGTGCGCTATCTCGATGAAGATTTGCAGATGCCGCCAAAGGGCGAAAAACTTTCGGACGATAAAATCGCCGATCTGGTCGCATGGGTGAAAATGGGCGCGCCCGATCCGCGCGTGGCCGGCGCGGTGGACACCAATTCAGTCGCGAACAAATCACCGCGGGATCATTGGGCGTTTAAGCCGATTCAAAATCCGCCGGTGCCGGAAGTCGCCGATGCCGACTGGGTGAAGACGCCGGTGGACGCATTTATTTTGGCGACGTTGCAGCAGCACGGCATGAAGCCGAATCCGCCGGCGGACAAACGCACGCTGATCCGCCGCGCGACGTTTGATTTGATCGGCCTGCCACCGACGCAGGACGAGATCCAAAATTTTCTCGACGATAATTCGCCCGATGCCTTTGCCAAAGTGGTGGACCGTTTGCTCGCCTCGCCGCATTACGGCGAACGCTGGGGCCGCTACTGGCTGGACACGGCGCGTTACGCGGACACGAAAGGCGACGTGCGGAAAAATCAGGAGGACTATCATTATCCGTTCGCGTGGACGTATCGCGATTATGTGATCCGCGCATTTAACGACGACAAACCGTTCAACCGATTTATTCTGGAACAGATCGCGGCGGACAAACTGGTCGCGAGCAGCACTGACAAATCCATTGTGGCCGCGATGGGTTTTCTCACCGTCGGCGACCGGTTTTTTGAAAACAACAATGACATCATCAACGACCGCATTGACGTGGTGACGAAAGGTTTTCTCGGCTTGACGGTCACGTGTGCGCGCTGTCACGACCACAAGTTCGATCCGATTCCGACGAAGGATTATTATTCGCTGCGTGGCGTGTTTGCCAGCAGCATCGAACCGCCGCCGCCGATTTTTGGCCGGATCAATCATTACTCGACCAACTACATTGATTACACCAAACAGATGGAGCCATTGGAGCGCAAGCTGGCGGACTTGGATTTGCAGCGCAAAGCCATGCGCAAGGAAAAAGTGGATCAAAAACTCATCAAGCCGGTGGAAGATCAGATGGCGCAAATTCGCGAGGACATGGCCGATCTGGAACTGTCGCATCCCGACGCGCCGGAACGCGCGATGATGCTGGTGGACGCGCCGAAGCCAAAAGATTCGCCGGTGTTCATCCGTGGCGAGGCGGAAAATATTGGTCCGGTGGTGCCGCGCCAATTTCTGCAGATTCTCTCGCCGCCGAATCGGATTCCGTTTCAGAGCGGCAGCGGGCGTTTGGAATTGGCCATTGGCATTGCGAGCGATCACAATCCGCTCACGGCGCGCGTCATCGTCAACCGCGTCTGGCTGCATCATTTTGACGCGGGCATCGTGACCACGCCGGATGATTTTGGCAATCAATCCGCGCCGCCGAGCCACCCGGAATTGCTCGACTACCTGGCGACGCATTTCATGCAGGACGGCTGGTCCATCAAAAAATTGCACCGGCTGATCATGCTTTCCAGCACGTATCAGGAAAGCAGCGCGGACAATCCGCGTTACGCGCAGATTGATCCGGAAAACCGCTGGCTGTGGCGGGCGAATATTCGCCGCATGGATTTTGAAGAAGTGCGCGATTCCATTCTCGCCATCGGCGGCAACCTCGACAGCACCATCGGCGGCCGGCCGGTGAATCTGGGCGCGTATCCGTATTCCACGCGGCGCACGCTTTACGGCTACATTGACCGGCGCAACATGCCGGAGATTTACAACCAGTTTGATTTTGCGAATCCTGACATCACGATGGGCAAGCGCTACGAAACCATCGTGCCGCAGCAGTCGCTTTTTTTGATGAACAGTCCGCTGGTGATCGAGCAGGCGCGCAATCTGGTGGACCGCCCGGATTTCAGGGCGCTGACCGACGACGAGGCGCGCGTGAAGCTGTTGTATGAACTGGTTTACCAGCGCGATCCGCAGCCGGTCGAAGTGCAGCTTGGCTTGGATTTCGTGGACCATTCGCCCGAATTTGAAAAAGTCCCCGCGATGGCCGGCGGCGGAAAACGTAATAATCCCAAGCGCAATGAGCGGCTCGAAGCTTCGTTTGCGAGCCTGCCGGTCGGCGAACGCAAGCCGCTGACGCCTTGGGAAAAATACGCGCACGCGCTGCTGCAAGCCAACGAGGCGATTTTCTTGAACTGAAAAATTCCGAGCCAAAGCGGAAAGCCTTCGTGATGCGAGTTTTTTTGAAGTCGGTTTGACGGACCTATTTTCTTCTCGCGGTATTTGAATTTGAAAAATGCCTACCCCCGTGTTTACGCGGTATTAAAATTTCAATCGCGGCTTGATTTGTTCCTTCGTAAAAATGTAAAACACAGCGTATCCAATCGCCAAATTTTATGCCGAAATCAATATTCGTGAAACTCACTGTCTTTGCTGCATTGCTGCTGGCGACGATTTGCCATGGCGAAGAAAGCAAAGCCGAGCGCGATGCGCGCATGGCGTGGTGGCGCGAGGCCAAGTTCGGGATGTTCATCCACTGGGGCGTCTATTCCGTGCCCGCCGGTTTTTATCATGGCCAGCCGGTTGACGGCATCGGCGAATGGATCATGAACAAAGGAAAAATTCCGATGGCAGAATATCAAGGCTTCGCCAAGGAATTTAATCCGGTGAAATTCAACGCGGACGAATGGGTGAAAATCGCCAAGGATGCGGGCCAAAAATATATTGTCATCACCAGCAAACATCATGACGGCTTCGCGATGTTCGATACCAAGGCGAGTCCGTGGAACATCGTGCAGGCGTCGCCGTTCGGCCGCGATCCGCTGAAAGAACTCGCCGCCGCGTGCAAAAAAAACGGCATCAAACTGGGTTTTTATTATTCGCAGGCGCAGGACTGGAACAACGGCGGTTCCGCGGCCGGCGGCAAGTGGGATCCGGCGCAGAAACGCGACATGGATGATTACATTGATAAAGTGGCGGTGCCGCAGGTGAAGGAAATTTTGTCGAACTACGGCGAGTTTCCCGCGTGCCTTTGGTGGGACACGCCGATTGACATGAATCACGAGCGGGCGCAAAAAATTTATGACGTGGTCGAAAAATTTCGCCCGAACATCATCATGAACAACCGGCTCGGCGGCGGGTTCAAGGGCGACACGGAAACGCCGGAGCAATTCATCCCGGCGCAGGGTTATCCGGGCCGCGATTGGGAAACGTGCATGACGATGAACGACACGTGGGGCTACAAACGCGACGACCAGAATTTCAAATCCACCGAGACGCTGATCCGCAACCTGTGCGACATCGCGAGCAAGGGCGGCAATTATTTGCTCAATGTCGGCCCGACGAGCGAAGGCGTGATTCCGCCGCCGGAAGTGGATCGGCTCCGCGAAGTCGGCGCGTGGATGCGCGTGAACGGCGAGGCGATTTACGCCACCGGCCCGACGCCGTTCGGCGCGGAGGCGGGTTCGTTCAGCGCGACGGAAAAAGACAAGAAGGGCAAACCGAAATTTGTGGCGGCCTGGGACTGGCGCGCGACGACGAAGCCGGGGAAAATCTATCTCCATATTTTTAACTGGCCGAAGGACGGACAGTTCCAACTGGCGGGCTTGCAATCGAAAGTTAAAAAAGCCTATTTGTTGGCTGACCACAAAAAATTAAAAGTGACCGCGACCGATGCGGGCGTTTCCATCGCGCTGCCGGAAAATGCGCCGGATAAAATCGCCTCAGTGCTGGTGGTGGAAATCAAAGATTCCGTTCCCAAAGTGATCGTCCCGACCTCCTCCTAAAAATATGAAAAATAAAATTGGTTTGTCCGCGCTGGTGTTCACGCCGTTTTTGTTGCTGGCCGGCATGATGTTTTTTTCCGGCTGTGGCACGTGCGGCACGCGTTGTTGCACGAAGCCACTGGCGGTCGCAGCCACGAACAGCGTGCCGCTGCCGGTGGTTGCGCCACCAACGGCGGCGGTGGCGGCGGCACCCGCAGCGGCGATTGTTTTTCCGGTGCGCATCAAAGCCGGTCTGGATGCCTCCATCAAGGATGCGGATGGAAACACCTGGCTGCCCGATCAAGGTTTTGCCGACGGCGAAACGACGCAGCGGCCGGAACTCTCGATCACCAATACGGCGACGCCGGCCATTTATCAGAGCGAGCGTTTCAGCATGACGGCGTTTTCGTATCCGGTGCCGAACGGAAAATATATTGTGAGATTGCATTTCTGCGAAACGTATGACGGCATCACGGGGCCGGGGCAGCGCGTTTTTTCGTATATTGTGCAAGGTCATGAGTTCAAGGACTTCGATGTGTATGCGAAGGCGGGCGGCCCGCAGCGCGCTTACGTCGAATCTGTTCCGGTCGAAGTTACGGACGGCAAACTCGTCATTACTTTTCAAAGCAACATCGAGAACCCGCAAATCAACGGCATCGAAATCATTCCGGCAACTTGAGGAGGCGGACTTTTTATGCGTTTGGGCAAAGCCATGATTAATTTAAAAATGAAATCGAAACTGATTCAACTGATGATCGCGCTGGCGTTGCCGCTGAGCGTGCGGGCGGCGGATTTAAATTTGAGCATCACGCCCGGTCCGTTTTCCGGCACGATGGATTCGCTGACGAATTATGCGTGCCCGGAATGGTTCCGCGACGCGAAGTTCGGCATCTGGGCGCATTGGGGACCGCAGGCGGTGCCGATGGAAGGCGACTGGTATGCGCGCAAGATGTATCAGCAGGGTTCGGCGGATTACAACGATCACCTCGCGCGCTTCGGGCATCCATCCACGAACGGTTGGAAGGACATCATCCCGCTTTGGCACGCGGAAAAGTGGGAGCCGGAAAAATTGATGGCGCTGTATAAAAAAGCGGGCGCGAAATATTTCGTCAGCATGGGCACGCATCACGATGATTTTTTCCTGTGGAATTCGCCGCTGCACAAATGGAACGCGGTGAATTACGGCCCGCACCGCGATGTGGTTGGCGACTGGCAAAAAGCGGCGAAAGAAAATGGATTGCCGTTTGGCGTGTCCGAACATCTCGGCGCGAGTTTTACGTGGTTTCAAGATGCGCACAAATCCGACAAGACGGGTCCGCTGGCCGGTGTGCCGTATGACGGCGCGGATTCCAACAACTGGGACCTCTACCATTTTCCCGCCGAACCCGGCGACAACAAATGGTATTCCAACAACCCGCGCTGGCAGCAGCAATGGTTCAATGAAATCAAGGAACTCGTGGACGATTATCATCCCGATTTGCTTTACAGCGACGGCGGCGTGGCATTTGGCAGCACCAACGAAGTCGGCTTGAGCCAGATCGCCAATCTTTACAACGACAGTTTACAGCAGCATCACGGCAAAATGACGGCGGTTTACAACTGCAAACAACCGTCGGACGGCCGCTGGGTGCAGGATTATGAACGCGGCGTGAACGGCGGCATCAATCCGAACCCATGGCAGACGGATACTTCCATCGGTGACTGGTTTTACAATCGGCATTGGAAATATCAGCCGCTGAGCTGGACGGTTCACATGCTCGTGGACATCACGAGCAAGAATGGAAATTTGTTGCTCAACGTCGTGCTGCGGCCTGATGGCTCGCTGGATCCCGAAGTGGAAACCATGTTGCATCAGCTCGCCGACTGGACGGCCGTCAATGGCGAGGCGATTTACGGCACGCGGCCGTGGTCGCTTTACGGCGAGGGCGAAGTGAAAGCCAAAGGCGGCATGTTCAAGGAAAATTTCACTTACACCGCGAAGGACATCCGTTTCACGACGAAAGGCAAAACGCTTTACGCGATTGCGCTGGGCTGGCCGGCGGAAAATAAATTCATCATCCGCTCGCTCGCGAAAACGGATGATGCAAGCGTGAACCAGATCAAGCGCGTGGAACTGCTCGGACACAAAGGCAAATTGAAATTCACGCAGACGGCGGACGGTTTGGAGGTGGAACTGCCGGGCGAAAAACTGAGCGACCTCACATGCTCGCTGCGCATCACCGGCAGCCATATGAAACCGGTGACGCCGCCCGCGACCCCGCCGGCGATTCATGCGGATGCGCAGGGCAATTTGAATTTTTCCGCGACGGATGCGGAGTTGCATGGCGAGCAGTTGAAGCTGGAAGAGCAGGGCGGTCTGCCGGACATTGGTTTTTGGGACAACAGCGCGGAATCGATTTCGTGGTCGGCACAAATCACCAAGCCGGGCAGTTTTAAAGTCAGCGCGACGGTGGCCACGCAAAATGCCAACGCGAGGTTTGTGGTCGATGTGGGTGGCAACGCGATCACGGCGCAAGCGCCGATGACCGGTGGCTGGGACAAGTTCCAGACGATTGATCTGGGGCAAATCCAAATCCCGCAGTCCGGCGATTTGACGGTGACCGTGCGGGCGAAAGACATTGACAGTTGGAAGGCCATCAATCTGAATTCCGTGCAGTTGACGCTGGCAAATTGACCGGAGCGATGGTGGGGATCTGTGCGCAAGACTCGGCGGCGCGCTCCCCAGCGGATTTCGGTTTGTTCAATTATCAACCCAAACGGGAATAAAATCGGCAGCCGCGCGGTTGGAATTTGCTTTTTAGGCGGAATAGTTCCTTGGCTGTTCACTTTTTTCTGGACATTTATGGCGAAATGGCGATTGATGGTTTGCAGGCTGAATCCGCCATAAAAAATTTTGGCAGAGGATGGTTCGCCAGCGATTCAATCAGAAACCCGATAAAACTATGACCCTGACCAAACGTGACCTCGTAATGCGCATCAGCGAAGAAACCGGCCTGGTTCAGACCCAGGTGTTCGACGTGGTGCAGAAAACTTTGGACTACATTGCCGAATCGCTTGCCAAAGGCGGCAAAGTGGAACTCCGCAACTTCGGCGTGTTCGAGGTGAAAATCCGCAAGGCCCGCGTCGGCCGCAATCCCAACAAGCCCGATACCGACGTGCCGATCCCCGCCCGTGCCACGGTCAAGTTCAAGGCCGGCAAGGAAATGCGGGCCGAAGTCCTGAAACTCACGCCAAAAAATTGACGCCGTAAATACCGCAGGCACACAGTTGAAATTTTTTTGACCCGGCATGCTTTTTAAGCGTTCCGCTAAACTTTTCGGCCGGAAACATTATTATTTTTCCGCCTTCCTGCTTTCCTAATTCGTTTTTTTTCCTATCCTCTCGGGCATGGAACGCCTGCCCGGTTTTCGCGATTTCTATCCTGAACCGCTCCCGCACACCGATGTGTGGAGCGCCGACGTGCGCCAGTTCATTTTTGAACAATGGCGCGCGGTCGCCAAGCGTTACGGCTTCCGCGAATACGACGGTCCGCCGCTTGAACCGCTGGAATTATTTACGACCAAAAGCGGCGAGGAAATTGTCGGCCAGCTCTACAACTTCACCGACAAGGGCGAACGCGCCGTCTCGCTGCGCCCGGAAATGACGCCGACGCTCGCGCGCATGGTCGCCGCGCACGAACGCAATTATAAAAAGCCCATCAAGTGGTTTGCGATTCCGCAATTGTTCCGCTACGAACGCCAGCAAAAAGGCCGGCTGCGGGAACATTTTCAGTTCAATGCCGATCTCATTGGCGAAACCGATCCGGCGGCGGATGCGGAATTGATCGCGCTGTTGATTGACGTGCTGCGCGTCTTTGGTTTGACGGCGGAAGATTTTGTCATCCGCCTGAGCAGCCGCAATGCCTGGCAGGATTTTTTCAAGCACGGCGGCGGCGATTCTGCGCACGAATACGAATTTTTCCAGATCATCGACAAACTGGAACGCAACTCGCCCGAAGAATCGGAAAAGAAATTAACCGCGCTCGGATTTTCACTCGAAAAAATAAATGCTTTCATCGAATCGGGTGCGCCGACCACGGAGTTGCAAAACATTCTGACCAATCTCGCCGCGCGCGGCTTGAAAGATTTTGTAAAAATTGATTACAAGGTGATTCGCGGTCTCGCGTATTACACCGGCGTCGTGTTCGAAGCATTTGATCGCAAGGGCGAATTCCGCGCCATCGCCGGCGGCGGTCGTTACAATAATCTCGTGAAACTCATCAGCGGCGGCAAAGTGGATCTGCCCGCGCTCGGATTTGGCATGGGCGACGTGGTGCTGGCCGAACTGCTCAAGGCGCGCGGGCGGCTGCCGAAATTTGATTCGCCGATGGATGTGTTCGTGCTGATCGAAGATGAAACGTTGCGCGGGGTTTCCTTGAAGCTCGTCCATGATTTGCGCGCGACCGGATTCGCCGTGGAATATCCGCTCACGCCGGCGAAGGCGGACAAACAATTCAAGCGCGCGCAGGATTTGAAGGTCGCTTACACGGCGCGAATGGACAGCGACGCATATGTGCGCATCCGGAATTCCAAGACGCGCGATGAAGTGGTGGCGGGCGTGGCCGACGCGGCGAATCATCTCGGCTAGGGTGACAGAATTTTTTTTTACGCGAAGGCGCAAAGCGGCAGAAAATAATTTTCAAAATTTGTTTTCGCAAGTTTGCCTTCGCGGCTTTGCGCCTTTGCGTGAATTTTTTTCCAGCAACTTGTTCACCACCATTTTCCGCCGCCTAAACACCGGTGAATAACTTCACTGCAAATTCTCTAAAACCATTGTTTTTACAGGGTGAATTGAATTATCCACCGGTTGTTCACAAGCCGTTTTTGGTGCATAAGCTGTGCATATCAATTTGTGGGCAGAATGAAGAATTATGATAATCTCTTTTCAGTTCATTGAAAGAACGAAGCGGACAGTGAAAAGTAAAATGGACGCTGTTTGTTTCAGGATAATCCCAGGCGACTGGGGAAAAGCCGGGTCAGGCTGGTTGACCCGGCTCCTCAAACCCGCGCGGCAACGCGCGACGAGGCAGAATTCACCGGTTCCTCGGGCGGTGTTCGCACACCGTCACATGCGAATGAGGGACTTGGCAGCGAGAAACGATTAGAAGCCGTTTCGAGCTGAGTCAAGTAGTCCAAGCTGGTTTCGAGCTTGGACGAATCGCAGTCACCCAAAGGGTGAACAGTTGCTACTGTGGATCAGCACGTGGCGGACGACTCTGGCGGGTCCAAATAAAATTGGCACCGCCCAAAGAAAGACGCCGAAAGGCGGACAAAAAGAGCGTCAGCGGCGGGAAGGAAACGGGAACTTGGCAGGTTCCGTTAAAAACTTCCGAGCGCCGGCGATGTTAAAAACGACACCGCTGGACTGTGAAAAAAATGCAACTCGAGAGATGAGAGGCGAGACCCGTGGTCTTGGGCAAACGCGCTGCCAAAAGCAGTGGCTGACCCAAAACTAATGGTCAAGACGCGAACGAAAAATCGCAGGCGTGTCTGGACCTGGTTGGCAGGCCGGTGGCGCAACCACCAGCCGAAGCGAGCTGAAAAGCCTCACTCAAAAATTCCGCGCGCTGCAAAGTGCCGGACGGCCCTGCTACGAGGCCGCAAACTCCGCTTGCCGTGGAGAATGGCGTCGGGAAACCGGCAGCCCCGCAAGGGCGCGCCTAATGCCGGTTCGGGAAAGAGCGCATGGCGAACGCCCATCCCCCATTTGTCCCGGTTCGACCGCAAGGTTGGACCGGGACTTATTGTTTTTACATTCCAATCGGAAAATCCCCGGCCTGGCCGAATCGGGCTGCAGTTTCTAAATTGATTCACATTTGTTCTGCGAAGGAAAAATTTGGTTAAAGAAAAAAACTTGCTCGCCCGCGACATTCGGCACAACTTTGGGCAAACAAATTTCGCACAAACAACTTAACCAAAAAACTTATGGGACACATTTACAACAACATCATCGAAACGGTCGGTCACACGCCGCTCGTTAAATTAAATAAAGTAACGGCGGGCGTGGACGCCACGATTCTCCTTAAGTGCGAATTTTTCAATCCGCTCGGCAGCGTCAAGGACCGCATCGGGATGGCGATGATTGAGGACGCGGAAAAAAGCGGCGTGCTGAAAAAAGACACCGTCATCATCGAGCCAACGAGCGGCAACACCGGCATCGCGCTCGCGTTCGTGGCGGCGGCGAAAGGCTACAAGATAATTTTGACGATGCCGGAAACGATGTCGCTGGAGCGGCGCACGCTGCTGGCGATGCTTGGTGCGAAACTGGTTTTGACGCCCGGCGCGGAGGGTATGAAAGGCGCCATTGCCAAGGCGGAATCGCTCGCGAAGGAAACGCCGAACTCGTGGATCCCGCAGCAGTTTGAAAACCCGTCGAACCCGGCCATCCACAAAAAAACCACCGCCGAAGAAATTTGGGCGGACACGGACGGCAAGGTGGATATTTTTGTCGCCGCCGTCGGCACAGGCGGAACGATCACGGGCGTGACGGAAGTGATCAAGCCGCGCAAGGCTTCATTCCAAGCCATTGCTGTCGAACCGAAAGATTCGCCGGTGATTTCACAAACGCTCGCGGGCCAGCCCGTGAAGCCAGGGCCGCACAAGATTCAAGGCACCGGCGCGGGCTTTGTGCCGAAAAATTTGCATCTCAAAGACAGCACTGGAAAACCACAGATCGTCGAATGCGTTCAAGTTTCCAATGACGATGCGTTCGCGATGGCGCGTCGGCTCGCCAAAGAAGAAGGAATTTTGGTCGGCATTTCCACGGGTGCGAATGTCATCGCGGCCATCGAAGTGGCCAAACGCCCGGAAAATAAAGGCAAAATCATTGTCACCGTGGCCTGCTCGACGGGCGAACGTTATTTGAGCACCGCGCTCGCCGCGGAAGCTCGGGCCGAAGTCGGCGGTTGATTTTTGGTTTCAAGATAATTCAGCGAACGCGCCGATGGCATCCCGTCGGCGCGTTTTGCTTATGGTTCTGCCCAAAATAAAAGTTGCATTTAATGGTGTTTTCGCGTAATTAAAAGCCTGTCGAAGGTTTTGAGAGCCTCGTTTTGCGGGGCGTCTTCCCAAGTTCAACAATTCAAACCAGCAGTTTCGGGATTTATTCCGGCCTTCGCACCACACATTATGAGCAGTTCAGACAATAACGGTGAGAAGTCCGCCAATTACGGCTCAGGCTATCTCGAAATCTCCGAAAAAGGTTTCGGTTTCTTGCGCACGGCGCAGAATCATTTTCATCCCAAACCGACCGACATTTTCGTGACCCCGGACACGATCCGCCGCAATTTTTTGCGCGAAGGCAGTCACGTCGAAGGCGCGACGCAGCCGCCGCATCGCGGCACCAGTCCGCAATTGCGCACGGTGGAAAAGGTCAACGAAATGACGTTTCAGGATTACACCAAGGCCGTGCGCTTTGAAAATCTGACGAGCATTGATCCGGTCGAAAAATTTAAATTGGAAACGACGCCGGAATTGATCGAGACGCGCGTCATTGATCTGGTCACGCCCATCGGCAAAGGCACGCGCGGCATCATCGTCGCGCCGCCGCGCACGGGCAAAACGACCATCCTCAAACAGATTTGCAACGCCATCACGACGAATCACCCGGAAGTGCACGCGATGGTTTTGTTGATCGATGAACGGCCGGAAGAAGTCACTGATTTTCAGCGCTCGGTGCAGGCCGAAGTCGTCGCATCGTCCAACGACATGGATTTGGAAACGCACGTGCGGCTCTCTCGCTTCATGATCGAGCGGTGCCGCCGCATCGTGGAATCCGGCAAAGACGTTTTCGTGTTGCTCGATTCATTGACCCGCGTCGCCCGCGCTTACAACAGTGTTCACGGCGGCAGCGGTCGCACAATGACCGGCGGCGTGGACGCGCGCGCACTGGAAATTCCGCGCAAGATGTTTGCCTCCGCGCGCAAAATTGAAAATGGCGGCTCGCTCACGATTCTCGCGACCGCGCTGGTGGACACCGGATCGCGCATGGATGAGCTGATTTTCCAGGAGTTCAAAGGCACGGGCAACATGGAACTGATCTTGGACCGCAAACTTTCTGACCGGCGTTTGTATCCCGCGCTGGACATTCCGAAGAGCGGCACGCGCAAAGAAGAAAAATTGTTCGCGCCGAAAAATCTCGAAGCCATCCGCAAACTCCGCCGCACGATGGTGGATTTGAATCCGATTGAAGCGATGGAAACGCTCACCGCCGCGCTGAAGAAATTCAAGACCAACGACGAGTTCCTGGCGAAGATGGCGATTGGCGGCTGATTTTTTCCGGCGATGAATCAGTCGCTCCATTCGCGTCCGCCGTTGGAGCGGATGTTGCGCATTCATCAGGCGTTGCAGGCGGGCGGATTCCCCAATGCCAGCAAACTCGCGCGCGCGGTCGAGGTTTCCACCAAGACCATCCACCGCGACATCGAGTTCATGCGCGACCGGCTGAACTTGCCGATCGAATTCGCGGCCGCCAACAACGGCTATTTTTACGACGGCGAAGTCAGCGGTTTTCCCACGATGCAGATCACCGAGGGCGAAATTTTCGCACTCGTCGTCGCGGAAAAAGCGTTGCAGCAATATCGCGGCACGAGTTTTGAGAAACCGCTCTTGAGCGCGATCAAAAAAATGGAGCAGGCGCTGCCCGATACCATTTCGCTCAATCTTGCCGACATCGAGCAGACGATTTCCTTCCGCACGCGTGCCGAGCCGATTCTCAACCTGCAAATTTTTGACGCGCTCGCAAAAGCGGTGGCGCAGCGGCAGCAACTGGAACTCCATTATCGCAAGCCCGGCCAACCGGCGGAGAAGCGCTTGGTGGACGCGTATCATTTGGCGAACATCAACGGCGAGTGGTATCTCTTCGCCTACGACCACGCGCGCAAAGACCTGCGCACGTTCGCGCCCGCGCGCATCCAATCCGTGTCACCGACGGGAAAAACGTTTGAGCGCACGCAGAATTTTTCGCTGGAAAAACGTTTGCGCGACAGTTTCGGCGTCCATTCCGGCGAAGGCGAGTTTGAAGTCGTCATCCGCTTTAACCCGCGCGCCGCCGATTATATCCGCGAAAAAAAATGGCATCCGTCGCAGACCCTGCGTGATTTGAAGGACGGCGGCGCGGAGCTGAAAATGAAATTATCCAGTCTCGCCGAAGTGCAGCGCTGGGTCTTGAGCTGGGGCGGCGACGCGGAGGTTTTGAAGCCGAAAGAACTGATTGATTCGGTTTGCACTGCCGCCAGAAAAATCCTCTCGCCTAAATGAATTTTCCCGGATTCAAAATGCCGTGCGGATCCAGCGCGGCTTTGACCGTGCGATGAAGTTTTTGTGACGCGTGCGAAACCGCCTGCGGCCACCAGCGTTTTTTCGCAAGACCAATGCCGTGTTCGCCGGTGATCGCACCGCCGGCGGCGATCACCCAGCGGAATAATTCATCGAGACATTTTTCCGCCCGCAATTTGGCGCCGGGCAAATTGTAATCCACCATCACGTTGGTGTGAATGTTGCCATCGCCCGCGTGCCCAAAACAGGCGAGTTGGAGTCCGTGTTTTTTTTGCAGCATGGCGGCGAACTTAAAAAGTTCTTCCAGCTTGCCGCGCGGCACCACGATATCTTCGTTCAATTTCGTCAGGCCGGTGTCGCGCAGCGCGTAGGAAAATTCGCGGCGGATCTGCCACACGGCTTCGCATTCCGCAGCGCCAAAACCGCGTTCAACAAACAACGGTTTTTGGCGCCGCACAATTTTTTCCACGGCCGCAAGCTCGCCGCGCACGGAATTTTCCTGGCCGTCCAGCTCGACAATCAGATGCGCTTTACAGCCGAGCAGCCGCGGACTTTTCGTTCTTTTGGCCGCGGCGGCGAGCGTGAATTGATCCGCAAGTTCCGCGGCGCAGGGCAAAAAACCGGCGGTAAAGATCGACTGCAACGCGCGCACGGCGGAATTCATGGAATTGAAACCGACCGCGAGATTTGCGCGGAATGGCGGCAGCGGCAGCAGTTTCAGCGTCGCCTCTGTGATGACACCGAGCAAACCTTCCGAGCCAACGAACAGCCGGTGCAAATCAAAGCCGGTTTTATTTTTATGCGTGCGGCCGCCGAGTTTTACGATGTCGCCGTTGGTCAAAACGACTTCGAGGCCGAGCACGTAATCGCGCGTGACGCCGTATTTCAAACAGCGCGGGCCGCCGGCGTTGGTGGCGATGTTGCCACCGAGGGAATTATTCGCGCGGCTCGCGGGATCGGGCGGATAAAAGCGACCGAGCTTTTCCACCGCCGCCTGAAATTCCGCCGTGTTCACGGCCGGTTGCACGACCGCGACGAAATCCGCCGGATTGATCTCCAGAATTTTTTTCATCCGCTCGGTCGAGAGCGCGATGCCGCCGTGCCTCGGCACGCAACCGCCGACGTAGCCGTGACCCGCGCCGCGCGGCGTGACGGGTATTTTATTTTTGTGCGCGAATTTTAATATTTGCGAAACGGATTTCGCGGAACGGGGCAGGGCGACGGCATCGGGTTGATGGACGGCGAACCATTTGTCGCCGGCGTATTTTGCGAGCGTCGCCGGTTCGAGAAAAATTTCGCCGGGCAAAAGTTTTTTCAGCGCGCGCAGCTGACGCGAAAATTTCATTCGGCCGGCGCGTCCAAAAATTCCTTCGCGGCGACGGCCTCGTCCTCGGGCACTTGGATGCTCAATTGCGTGGCGGTGGAGATGCCGCCCAGCCAGCCGGAGGCCATTTCGTTGGCGATGAAGGGATGAAAATTGGCGGCTTCCAAACGCGAACGGATGAGTTCCGCCTCGGCGAGATAGAAGTTGGTGGCGATGGTGACGAGTTGCATTTTTTATTCTTTCAGCGCGGGCGTTTCCACGCGGGCCTCGGCGAAGACGATGATGCCGGCGCCGGTTTGAATCGTGCTTTGCACCTGCACATCGATCTGCTTGCCGACATGCGCCTGGGCGTTGTTGACGATGACCATCGTGCCATCGGGCAGGTAGCCGATGCCTTGGCCCTTGTCGCGGCCTTCGCGGACGATGCGCAGCTCCAGAATTTCACCGGGCAGCAGTGCCGCTTTCATCAACCGCCCGATCTCGTGCAGATTCAGACAGGCGACGCCTTGCAGCTCGGCGACTTTGGCGAGGTTGAAATCGTTCGTGTAAAGCTTGGCGTTGAGGCCGCGCGCGAGCCGCACGAGTTTGGCGTCCACGCCTTTTTCCTCGGGGAAATCGCCGTCGTGAATGCGCACTTCAATTTTCGTGTTGTGCTGCAGCCGGTTCAGCAAATCCAGTCCGCGCCGGCCGCGGGCACGCTTGACGGAATCGGCGGAGTCGGCGATCTGCTGCAATTCGTGCAGCACAAAGCGCGGCACGACGACGAGGCCCTCGATGAATTTGGCTTCGATCAAATCCGCAATGCGGCCGTCAATGATGACGCTGGTATCGAGCAGCAGCAGCCGGTCCGGCTGGTTTTGCGGCGAGAAGCGGACGTAGGGAATGATGAGCGAAAAATCCTCCTTGTTGCTGCGCATGGCCAGCACGATGCCGATGTAGCCGAAACTCAAAAACAAACCGAGGCGGATGAGCCAGCGAACTTTTTCATCCGTATTCTCGAACAAACCGGAGTGATCAATCAGCATTGCCACGCAGGAGCCGAGCAGCAGCCCGAACGTCGTGGCGGAAAAGGCGCGGAGCGAAAAACCTTTCAACATTTCGTCGACCGCGATCAGCAGGCCGCCGAAGCCGAAGCCCATCACCATGCCGATCAAGCCGCCATATTTTTCGCTGATGAATTCCGGGCGCACCTGGCTGACGGCATAACCGCCAAGAATGCACAGGCTCAAAAATAAAAGGCGGATGGCCCAAAGTGGCGTCATTTGCGGATGCGGTTTTCTTTATTGGTGCTGGGCGGCGGGTGCGACCACAGGATGCCCCAAAGCCCGTGGACATTCAAGTTGCTGGTGGTGATCGCGAGGTTGGCCGCGATGTCCTGCAGATTCGTGGCCACTTCGGGATTTTCCAGCACGGCCCCGGCCAGGCCCTTGCCCGCCTGCACGTCGGTGGTGAGCTGCCGGGCCGCCACGGAAATTTCCTCCAGATTTTTCGTCGCGGCGGTGAGATTTGAACCGTTCGTCGCGAGGACATCCTGCGCGGCGCTGGCGAGCGCTGTGAGTTCGGTTGAAAAATAAACCACGTTGCTCATGGCGAGGCTGATCTGCGTGCCGTTGGTGTTGATGAGTTCGTTGATGCCTTTCATCGTGTCAATGGCCTGCCCGGTGAAGATGCGCAGATTGGTGATCGACGTGCCAAAATTGGCGAGCGTTTGCGCGTTCAACACTTGTGCGCGCAAATCGGTGACCGCCGCGTCCAGCTTGGTCGCCGTGCCATCGAGACGTTGAATGAAGCCGGCGGCGCTGCGGGCGACTTCCTGCAAATCAAACGGTTGCTGGCATTCCACCTCATCGCCGTCGACGAGGACGCGTTCTTTGTTTTCGGTCGGAATCACCGAGACAAATTGATCGCCGAGAATGCCCGCCGTTTCGATCACAAAGCGCGCATCGTGGTAGATCGGAAAATCTTTGTAGACTTTCAGGATGATGTTGACGCTCCGGCCATCGGGCGCGAGATGGATCGCGCTGACCGTGCCGATCTGCACGCCGGAAAGCAGCACGCCGGATTTTTCCTTCAGACCGCCCACGTTGACCGCGTGCAGCTTCAGCATGTAGGTGGCGCGAAACAAACTCGTGCCCTTGCTGAACTGGATCACCAGCATCGCCAGCAAGATCAAACCGATGGCCACAAACAGGCCGACTTTCAATTCCAATCGAGATTTTTCCATGGTCATAAATGGCAGTCTTTCGCGTCCGCCACGCCGTCAATGAACTGTCGCACAATCGGGTCCTGCGACGCGAACAATTCTTCCGGCGTGCCGTGCGCGTGGATTTTCTTTTCGTGCAGCATGAACACATGGTTGCCGACGCGCCGCGCGCTGCGCATGTCGTGCGTGACGACGACGGACGTGACTTTGAAATGGTCCCGCACGCGGATGATCAATTTGTCAATGCTGTCGGACACAATCGGGTCCAGCCCCGTCGTTGGTTCATCGTAAAGGATGATCTGCGGTTCGTAAATGATCGCTCGCGCCAGGCCGACGCGCTTGCGCATGCCGCCGGAAAGTTCCGCCGGATTTTTTTTCTGCGTGCCCGGCAGATCCACCATGTCCAGCGCCTGCGCCACGCGTTTCTCGATTTCGCCCGCGGTGTATTTTTTCTTTTTGCGCACCAGCGGGAACGCCACGTTTTCCGCCACCGACATCGAGTCGAACAGCGCCGCGCCCTGAAACACCATGCCGAATTTTTCGCGGATGCGCAGCAATTGCCGCTCATTCATCCCCACGATGTTTTCACCATCAATCAACACTTCGCCGGCATCCGGTTGCAGCAGCGCGATGAGCAGTTTCAACAAAACGCTTTTGCCGCCGCCGCTGCGCCCGATGATGACCACGGATTCGCCGCTATCAATCTGCAAATCGACACCGTCCAGCACCAATTGCGCGCCGAAAGATTTTTTGAGCTGGCGGCCTTCAATCATAGGATCATCACCGCGATCCGTTCCAGCGCCAACGTCAGGAAAAAGTTGGTGATCAAAATCGTGATGGACGAATACACCACCGCCTCGGTCGTGGCGCGCCCTACGCCTTGCGCGCCCGCGCCGCACGACAAACCTTTGTAGCAGCCAATCAGCGCGATGATGCCGCCGTAGATGAAGGCTTTGATCAGGCCGAACGCGAGGTCGATGTTGCCGGTGTATTTCAGCATGTTGATCCACGAATACACCGGATCGATGCCCAGCAGATAAACGCCCACCAGATAACTCGCGCCGATGCCGATGCTGATGGATTCAATCGTCAGCAACGGCAGCGCAATGGTGGACGCGAGCAGGCGCGGCACCACCAGATAATCCACCGGATGCGTCGCCAGCGTGCGCAACGCGTCGATCTGTTCCGTCACGCGCATCGTGCCGATTTCCGCCGCGATGGCCGCGCCCACGCGGCCCGCCACCATCAGCGCCGTCAGCACCGGCCCGAGTTCGCTGCACATCGAGACGCCGACTACCGCCAGCGTGGCCGTGTCCATTTTGATTTTGTGAAACTGGAAATAGGTCTGCGCGCCCAGCACCATGCCGGTGAACCCGCCGGTGATGATGACGACCGACTGCGATTTGATGCCGATGAAATAAATCTGGTCGAGCAAATCGCGCCAAGTGACCCGGAGCGTGCACATGGAAGCCAGCGCCTCCCGGGCCAGCGCCGCCAATCGGCCCAGCCCCAGCAGCCAATCATACAGCCATGTTCCGGCGAGAAAATTCATTGCCCGGCACTCTAGCAAACCGGTGGTGGTTTTGCCAGCGTCACTTGCCCAATTGAAAGTGGGCCGATTGCGACAGGAATTTTTTTGGATTCGCGAAAATTATTTTTTCAATCACCTCGTGCCGGTGACCGCGTTTTTTCATTTCCAGCGCCGTTTTCGGCACCGCGAGCGGATCGCTCACGCCCCAGTCGCAGGCGCTGTTCAGCCAGATTTTTTCACCGCCGTAAATTTCCAAAATGTCAATCGCCCGCGCCGGCGTGCACTTCGTTTCCGGATACAACGTCATGCCCGCCCACATGCCGCTGTCCAAAACCAGCTCCACCGTGTGTTCCTCGACGTGATCGATGATCACGCGCTCCGGCGGGATGCGCCGGTCATTTTTCAAAACATCGAGAATCAATTTCGTCCCCTTGAGTTTGTCTTCGAGATGCGGCGTGTGCACCAAAATCAACTGGTCGTATTTCGCCGCGAGTTCCACCTGCATTTCAAGCACGCGCAGTTCGTTCCGCGAATTTTTGTTCAAGCCGATCTCGCCGATGCCCAGGACATTTTCCCGGCCGATAAATTTCGGAATCAGCGCGATGACTTCCGCCGCCAATTTTACGTCTTCCGCTTCCTTCGAATTGATGCACAGCCAGCAAAAATGTTTCAGGCCGAACTTCGCCGCGCGCTTCGGCTCGTGCTCGGTGAGCTGGCAGAAATAATCGTGAAAGCCGTCCACGGAACTGCGATCAAAACCCGCCCAGAACGCCGGTTCGCAGACGGCTTCGCAGCCGGCGAGCGCCATGCGCTCGTAATCATCCGTCGTGCGGCTGACCATGTGGGCGTGCGGTTCAATGTAACGCATAATCATTCAGCCGCCGATTTTCCAAGCCGAAAACAAATTATTATTTTTTCATCGGAGTTCATCGGTGAAACTAAAAATTTAATTTAGGAACGCCGTCAACGGACTCGTCGCGCTGGCCGTTTCGCTGGCCGCGCCCAGACCAATTTCATACGCGCTGCGTCCCGCTTCCACCGCGTTTTTGAACGCGACGGCCATGCGGTTCGGATCGTTGGCCACGGCGATGGCGGTGTTCACCAGCACCGCGTCCGCGCCGAGTTCCATCGCCTCCGCCGCGTGGCTCGGCGCGCCGATGCCGGCGTCCACGACCACGGGAACGGTCGCCTGCTCAATAATTATCCTGATCTGGTCGCGCGTTTGAATGCCGCGATTCGAGCCGATGGGCGAACCCAGCGGCATCACCGTCGCGCAGCCGGCTTCTTGCAACCGTTTCGCCAAAACCGGATCGGCATTGATGTAAGGCAGCACGGTGAAACCTTCTTTGACCAAAATTTCCGCCGCGCGAAAAGTTTCAATGGGATCGGGCAACAGATAGCGCGGGTCGGGATGGATTTCCAGCTTCACCCATTTGGGCAAACCGGCGGCCACGGCGAGGCGCGCGAGGCGCACGGCTTCCTCGGCGTTCATCGCGCCGCTCGTGTTGGGCAGCAGCAAATATTTTTTCGGATCAATGAATTCGAGGATGTTCGCGAACGGATCTTTTTTGCCGGACAAATCCGCGCGGCGCAGCGCGACGGTGACCATTTCCGTGCCGCTGGCGGCGAGCGCCTCGCGCATGGCTTCGGGCGAAGAAAACTTGCCCGTGCCGAGAATCAGCCGCGAGCGAAACTCGCGGCCGGCGATGACCAAAGGTTTGAACGACATCAAAGAAAATTTAATTTTGTTTGCCCAAATTGTCGAGGCACGAACCGAAAGTTGTTGGCGGCCAATAAAAATTGGCCCGCAACCCGGCGAAAAAACTGCCCGCATTTTTTTGCCGGCACCGTTTTGCCAAAACGCGCGCTTTCAAAAACCGTTCAGCACATCAATCATCTGGCGCAGCCGGCCGTAATCGCGCCGGTTGAAATTGAAGCCGATGCGTGCGAGGTCGAGCCGGTCCTTGTCCTCAACTTCTTCCGGCGTCGGCGGCACGATCTCGATTTTTCCTTCGACGACAATGTCTGCAAAATCTTCGTTCAAGGCGACCAGCGCGGAGGCGCTTGGCGCATTTTTCAGGCGGATCACAAAGCGTTCCTTGATGAAGCGCGTGGAATTGAAATTGCGGTAAAAGCGCGAAACGATTTTCACGGCTTCATCCGCGTTGTCGGTGATTTGATATAAATTTAAATCGTCGGGCGAAATCAATTTGTCGCGCAGCAGATGTTCGCGGATGTTTTTGTCCCACGTTTTCCAATAGGTGCCGCCGGGTTTGTCCACGAGCACGAGCGGCATGAGCTGGCTCTTGCCGGTCTGCATGAGCGTGATCGCCTCGTAGCCTTCATCCATCGTGCCGAAACCGCCGGGGAACAAAACGATCGCGTCCGAGTGACGGATGAAAATCAATTTGCGCGTGAAAAAATATTTGAACGTGATGAGCTTTTTGTCCTCGGCGATGACCGGGTTCGCGCTCTGTTCCCACGGCAGACGGATGTTGACGCCGAAACTGTTTTCCGGTCCCGCGCCTTCATGGCCGGCCTGCATGATGCCGGGGCCGGCGCCGGTGATGACCATGAAACCGGCGGCGGAAATTTTTTTGCCGAACTCAGCGGCCTGTTGATATTCCGGCTTGCTCGGCGCGGTGCGCGCGGAACCGAAGATGGTGACCTTGCGTTTGTGCGCATAAGGCGCGAAGATGCGGAACGCGTAGCGCAATTCGCGCACGGCCGTCTGGATGACGCGCACGTCGCCGGTGTCCTGCACATCGCCGAGCATTTTCAGCGCGTTTTCGATGATGTCCGCCACTTCCGGTTCGTTGTGACCGCCGCCTTTGAATTTGATGAGGGCGTCAATGTGGCTTTTCAGCACTGGATCCATCGGAACTTTTTCTGTCCTTTTCATATTTAATTAAGAGGGAAAGAATAGCTGTGAACACGCAAAAGGCAATACGGTCGTTTGGCTGCGCAAAAATCCACCGCGCCGCCGGCGCCCTCGCGGATTTATTCGACCAATGCACAAGTTAAAATTTTTAACTTTGCGCCTTGGTGCCTTGGCGTGAGGAAAAATCTCGGTTCGCGTTGGCCGAAAATTTCCCGTGAAAATTTTATCGAGCCCGATAAGCAATAGTCGGCGGCCAAAGTTTTTTCTGTCCGTTAATTGTCAAAACCAGTCTGTTTATTGCGCGCGAAAAAAATCGGGTTTTGCAACGCGCTGGGAGCAATTATTTTTTGCCGCGACAAAATCGGAGTTTCATCTGCGTTTCATCTGTGGCTAAATTAGCCGCGTGAAAATTTTCGGCATCGTTCCCGCGCGCTTCGCCTCGACACGGTTTCCCGGCAAGCCGCTCGCGCTGATCGCGGGCAAGCCGCTCCTCCAACACGTCGTCGAGCAGTGTGAAAAAGCGAAATCACTTTCGGAAATCCTCGTCGCCACGGACGACACGCGGATCTGGGAAGTCGCGCAAAATTTCTGCCGCGTGGAAATGACGCGACCCGATCATCCGAGCGGATCGGACCGCATCGCGGAAGTCGCGGAACGCTACGATTGCGACGCCATCGTAAATATTCAAGGCGATGAACCGTTGATTGATCCGTCTGTGATTGACGCCGTGGCGAACGCGCTGGCGCAAAACGAAATGTCCACCGCCGCGACGCTGATCAAAAATGTTTCCGAGCTCGACAACCCGAACGTCGTGAAAGTCGTGGTCAACGCCGCCGGCCGCGCCTTGTATTTTTCTCGGCGGACAATTCCCTATGTGCGCGAGGCCGCGAGTCGCCCCGCCGATGAACAGTTGGCCAGTTTTCCTTTTTTGAAGCATCTCGGCATTTACGGCTATCGGCGCGAGACTTTGCTGCGATTGGTGAAATTTCCGATGTCGCCGCTGGAAAATGCGGAAAAGCTGGAGCAGTTGCGCGCGCTCGAAAACGGCATCGGCATTGCCGTCGTCAAAGTCAATTACGACAGCATCGGCGTGGATGCGCCGGAAGATGTGGCGCGGGTGGAAGCCATTTTAAAAAAACTTTAATCGGCGACTTTCACAAAAGGGGCGCCGATTTTTCGAAGAACAGGCGCAGTGAATTTTTATCGCGGGTTTGAATTTGGCCGCTACTTAAATTCAGGAAAGGCGCCGCAAGCCGCTTTGGTGGTGGCGGCAGAAATCGGTTGACGGGTGGGATCGCTGAACGCGAGCAAAACGGCCTTGGCCTTGTTTTTCTTTTTGCCGTCCAGCTCCGCGAGCGCGGCGCGAAAACTTTTCAGGCGGAAATCATCCGAGCCGGCGGCGCGTTCCACGCGGTCCAGAAACGCCGCGAGGTCCACCAGCTTGTGCCGCGCGTCGAGAAAATAAAGATCGAGAACTTGTTGCCGCGTCATACGCGGCGAATATAAGGCGAATTCGCGTCCCCGCAACGGAAAATAAAACGGCCTGCCGGAACAAAAAATAAAAACCGGCAGGCCGCTCACCGACACCAAAATCTATCAGTCGTATTTCGCCAGGAGCATCAGGCCTTCGGGATTGCTCACGCCTTTGCCCTGAAGAAACACGATGTGCTCGTAGCCGAGCGTGCGCAGCCCGACGAAGAGCGATGTGCTGCGGTCGCGAAATTCGTCGCCCACTTGCGGCTCGTTGTAATTTTCGAGCACGACCACGGCGGTCTGATGCTGCGGAAATTTCTTGGCCTGATTCAAGATCGTGTCGTTTTCGGCCTTGCCGGTCGGAACGGGCTGGATCATGGCACTCGTTTTTTCGTCCAGCGATTCGATGACCAGGGCGTTGTTATCCACGTTGTGAAAGGCCTGCGGCGGCGGCGGCGGCGGGGTGGCGCAGGAAGTCAAAATCAGGGGCACGGCGGCGAGGGTGAACAAAAGCGTTTTTTTCATCAGGTTCAAATTGGTTAATGGTTGATCAAATTGCGGCGATTACATTTCCGTTACCAATGGAAAGCAATGCAGCTTTGATGCCATCGAATTTCGTCATTATTTTATCGGACTAAAACTTGTTTTCGTGGAGAAGTTTTTCGGGCTGGTTCCAAATCCCTGCCAAATCAGCAGCTTTTGCGTGCGCATCCGCGCGCAAAAAAATTGCCGCCAGTTTTAATCGGAAAAAATCCGGCCAAGAACCCGTCGCCCGGCTCCAAAAAACGAGACAGGTTGTATCATTTTTAGGCGCGCGCAAGTTTAAAGAAAAAGTCGTGCGCCGTGCGGCAGGTGGCCGCGCTCAATTCTTCGAGCGAACAGTTTTTCACCTGCGCCACGGTCTCGGAAATCTCTTTCACAAAGGCCGGTTCGCCGCGTTTGCCGCGATACGGCACGGGCGCGAGATACGGACAATCCGTTTCCAGCATGAATTTTCCCAGCGGCGCGGCGGCCACGGCGTCGCGCACATTTTGCGAATTTTTGAAAGTGACAATGCCGGTGAAACTCACCAGTGAACCGATGGCGAGAATCTGTTCCAGCCGATCGACCGATTCGCCGAAACAATGAAACACGCCGCGCACTGTTCCGGCAAACGGTTTGAGCTGCGCCAGCGTATCGTCGAACGAGGCGCGTTGATGAATCACGCAATTCAAACCAACTTCAGCGGCGACTTCGAGCTGCTGCTGGAAAATTTCCGCCTGCCGTTTCTTATAATGCGCGTCATCTGCCGCCGAACCGCCGTTGGCACTCGGCGGCCGAAAATAATCCAATCCGGTTTCGCCGATGGCGACGACTTTCGGATGCCGTGCGAGTTCGCGCAGCGCCGGGCGCAAATCGTCCGGCGCGGTCAACACATCGGTCGGATGCCAGCCGACGGCGGCGTAAACGCCGGGATTTTTTTCCGCCAATTCGATCGCCCGCGTGCTGCTTTCCAGCGTGGTGCCGATGGAAATGATTTTGGCAATGCCGGCCGCCTGCGCGCGGGCGATGACTTCCGGCAAATCCGGCGCGTAGTCGGGATAATCCAGATGGGCGTGCGTGTCGAAAAAAGTTGGCATCAGACTGTTAACCGCGAAATACCCAAACCACATGAAAACCAAAATTGGCGAGTTGAAAATGATTTTGTGTATTTCGCGGTTTCATTTTTTATTTTCAGCGGAAATTTTTTGTTCGAGCGTTTTCAACTGGTCGCGAATTTGCGCGAGGCCCGCATAATCCGGCGCTTCGGCGATGAGCTGCCGGTAATTATCCACCGCGTCGGCCTCGCGATTTTGTTCCCGCAGTTTTTCCGCGAGGGTCAAGTGGATGCGGATGCGCTGTTGCGGTGAGGGATTCAATTTCAGCGCGGCTTGATACGTCGCGATGGCCGAGGAAGGTTTGCCGGAGGCCGCATAAAGGGCCGCCAGTTTTTCCGTGAGCACCGCACTTTGGGCGGTCGCGGGAATGTTCTCAAGAAACTCCGCGAGTTGCGGTGCGCGCACGCCTTTCACGAGATCCAAATTTATGAGCCGGTCAAACGACCATTCAATCAGCGGATTATGAGCGTGCGCGAGTTGGGCGTGGCGTTCCGGCAACGGTTTTTTGAATGGCGAATACAGCGGATCGCCGATGACGGTGGTCTGCCAAGACAAGGCATTTTCGGAAGTCCAAGCCGCTTCGCCGAACGTGTAGCCGTTTGCCCACGCCTGAAGAAAATAAGCGATGTTCGGCGTGAATTGAAGATATGGTTCATACACGCAGCCCATCGTGCAGGTCGCGCCCTCGGCGAGCAGCGGGCCGCACCAGTTGCGCTTGGTGCTGCGCAATGTCTCCGCGCTGAACGAATGCAAATGATAGGCAAACGCGCCGGGCATGAACTCGACATTTGGTTGGGCGAACGGGCCGTCGGCGGAGCTGGCATACCAGCCGGCGTAAATCGCAATGTGGCTCATCGGCCGCGACGCGGGCCACGTGGGTTCGTTCGTGTCGGTCTCCGTTTCAAAACCCTGCTGCCGGGCGATTTCGGCGCTGGTTAAAATCCACTGGTCGCCGAGATAATAAGGATCGCCCGGCTTCAAACCGCGCGAGTCAAAATAGGCCCGGCCCCAGAAACCATTGCTCTCGGCGGCCATCGCCTTGTCCACCAGTTGATTGGCGATTTCCGGCGTGGGTCCATCCAGCCGCGTCACCAGCAAAATGCCATTCACCGGTGAAAGCATCGCGCGATTCGTCGTGCCATAAAATAAATTCGGCAGCGGCCCGGTGAGCGGCACATTCATTTTGATCAGCGGCAGCCAAGCCAGTTCGGAATCCACCGAGGCTTCGTTGTGGCGAAATTCCGTGCGGGTGATTTTTTCCGCCAGTTCGTCCGCGGTGGAACTCGGCGCGATTTTCAGCGGCATGCCCCAGCACAAAACCGCATAACGAATTTTCGATTTGATCACGCGATTTTCCGTGTGCGCCGGCTGCGCGCCGTTGGCCGCAATATTTGCCTCGCCGAATTGCCAGAGGCCGGCCGCCTCCAATTGATCGGCCAGCGGCTTCTGCAAAAAATCCGTGAAGTCGGCGCGCGTGATGATTTCGTTGGTGGTGACCGCGAAGCTGAAAATCTGGCTGGCCGGCACGCCGCGCATGGCGGCGTAATGGTCGGCGACCATCTTGGATTCCGGCACGCGCGAATTGTAAATCACGATCACCTCGTCGCCGCCGGCGAAAACGGCCGCCGGCGCGAGGGCCAATAAAAAAATCGCCAATCGCAAAAACATCATAATTATTTCCCCGGATTTCGCCGCAAATAATTTCCAAGATTCTTCAAGCCACGACAATTTTCAAACCATCCCACGCGAGCATCACGCCTGGCGGCAGTTCCGCCTGCGATTTATCGTGGTCGTAGTCATGCGTCAAGTGCGTGAAATAAGTTTCCCGCGCGCCGATGCGCCGCGCCGCCGTGAGCGCCTCGTCCAGGCACATGTGCGTCGGATGCGGTTTCTGCCGCAACGCGTCGAGCACGGCGATCTCCACGCCGCGCACTTTTTCCATCGCCGCGTCGGGAATTTCTTTGCAGTCGCTCAAGTATGCGAGCCGTTTCCGGCCATTTTGTTCAAATAAAAATCCCGTGGTCGTCATGCGCCCATGCGGCAGGTCGAGCGGCGTGATTTTCAGGTCGCCGATTTCAAAGGGCCCGGCGATGATGTTTTCTTCGGGAATAAAATAGCCGCGTGGCCACGGGCCTTGGTGAAATGCGTAAATGAAAACGCGCCGCAAGTTTGCCATGGTTTCCTCGCTCGCGTAAATCGGCAGGGAATTTCCGCCGCGCGCATCGCAGAAACGGCGGCAGTCGTCCATGCCGAGAATGTGGTCGGCGTGCGCGTGCGTGACGAGCACGGCGTCGAGCCACTTGATTTTTTCGCGCAGGCATTGCATCCGAAAATCCGGCGGCGTATCGACGGCCAGCTTCACTTTTTCGGTTTCGAGATAGATTGCCGGGCGCGTGCGCCAGTTCTTGGGATTCGCCAGAAATTCCGGCGGATAATCCACGCACATCAGCGGCACGCCCTGCGACGTGCCGGTGCCGAGAAATGTAAAACTGAAGGGCATTGTAAAATTTTTCTTTTGCCGAACGGCGCAAACCGTTCAAATGAGCGGAGGAAATCTACCGATGTTGACGACGCTGCGCATCAAAAACCTCGCCCTCGTGAGCGACCTGACGCTGGAACTCCAGCCGGGCGGCAATGTCATCACGGGCGAGACCGGCGCGGGCAAATCCATCATCATAGGCGCGCTCAATCTGGTTTTGGGCGAACGCGCCGACCGCTCGTTGATCCGCAGCGGCGAGGAGAGCTGCTCGGTCGAAGCCATGTTCGATGTAAAAAAATTGCGCGCGCCGCTGAAAAATTTTCTCGCGGAAAGCGGCCTCGAACCGTGCGAGGAAAATCAGCTCGTGCTCAAGCGCACGTTCACCAGCGCGGGCACGAATCGCCAGTTCATCAACGGCTCGGCGACCACGCTGGCCACGCTCGGCTGCATCGGCGAATGGCTCGTGGACATGCACGGCCCGCACGATCACCAGTCGTTGCTGCACCCCGCGAAGCAGCTGGCAATTCTTGATGCCTTCGGCGGTTTGCAAACGGAGCGCGAGGCCTTTGGCGAATTGGTCCATCGCCGCCGCCTGTTTGAAAATGAAAAATCCGCGCTGATCGTGGACGAAAAAACTTATGCGCAGCAATTGGATCTGCTGCGGTTTCAAGTCCAGGAAATTTCCGCCGCGCGGTTGCAGCCGGACGAGGAAAAATCGGTCGAGGAGGAATTCAACCGTTCGAGCAATGCCGCGAAATTATTGCAATTGAGCCAGGCCGCGCTGGATGCCTTGAGCGAAAATGAAAATTCATTGTTCACGCAAAACGGCGTGATCGGCCGCGTGCTCGCCGAACTTCAGCGCGTTGACAATGGCGCGGCGAATCTGGTGGAACTGCACGCGCAGGCGGGCGAAACGCTGCGCGAATTGCAGACGGAGCTTTCGCGTTATGCGGACAAAGTGGATGTGGACCCCGCGCGGCTCGCGGAAGTCGAGGAGCGGCTGAATCTGATTCATTCGCTCAAGCGCAAATACGGTTCGTCGCTGGCCGACGTGATTGCGTTCGGCGACGGGGCCAAACAAAAATTGTCCGCGCTGGAAAGCCGCGACGCCGAACTGGCGCGGCTGAACGCGGCGCTGGAAAAATTGGACGCGGAAACTTTGAGCGCCGGCAAAAAACTTTCCGCCGCGCGCAAAAAAATAATTCCCGCGCTCGCCAAGGCCGTCAGCAAACAATTGGAAGATTTGGGTTTCAAGCAGAGCAAATTTGACGTGGCGATAAAATCCGATGTGGTAGGAAACGAGGTGACGAGGCTCAAATCAAATGAAGGTCAGAGCCTCCTCCCGTCGGCTGCCACATTAAAATTGACGGGCCTGGACGAAATTGAGTTTCAATTCGCGCCGAATCCGGGCGAACCGGCCAAGCCGCTGCGTGCCATCGCGTCAAGCGGCGAAATGGCGCGCGTGATGTTGGCCCTGAAGACCGTGCTGGCGGCGGAGGATGAAATTCCCGTTTTGGTTTTTGACGAAGTGGACGCGAACGTCGGCGGCGAGACCGCCAATGCCGTGGGCGAAAAGATGAAACAAATTGCGGCGAAACGGCAGGTCCTTTGCATCACGCACCTGCCGCAGGTCGCCGCGCCGGCGGACGCGCACTATGTCGTGACCAAGGAAGTAAAAAATGGCCGGACAATTTCTGCGATCGAATTGCTCGGCAAAAAAGAACGCGTCACCGAACTCGCGCGGATGCTCGGCGGCCAGAGCGAAGCCGCGCGCAAACACGCCGAGGCGTTGTTGAAATAAATTCATCGCCACCGTCTTGCCGCTGCAGTTTGGTTTGACCGGCGCGTGTTTGGTTGTTAAAAGTTCTTTGTGATTTTTTCCGCGATTTCGAATTTATGACCAAGCCCAAACGTCCCCAATATTCCAGAATTTTACTTAAATTAAGCGGCGAAGTGCTGGGCGGCGAAGGGGGTTTTGGCATTTCCCCCGAGGCCGTGCAGGGCATGGCGGAACAAATTTGCGAGGTGCGCGAACTCGGCGTGCAAATCGTCGTCGTCATCGGCGGCGGCAATATTTACCGCGGTCTCGGCGCGGCGGAACGCGGGATCGAGCGCGCGACGGGCGATTACATGGGCATGCTGGCGACGATCATCAACTCGCTTGCGCTCCAGGATGCGCTGGAAAAAATTGGCGCGCCGACGCGCGTGCAAAGCGCGATCGCGATGTCGCAGATCGCCGAGCCGTTCATCCGCCGGCGCGCGGTGCGGCATTTGGAAAAAGGCCGCGTGGTGATTTTCGGCGGCGGCACCGGCAACCCGTATTTTTCCACGGACACGGCGGCGGCGCTGCGCGCGAATGAAATCGGCGCGGAAGTGGTTTTGAAGGCGACGAAAGTGGATGGCATTTATGACAGCGATCCCAAAAAAAATCCCAAGGCGCAGCGCTTCGAAAAAATCACCTACATCGAGGCGCTGCAGCGTCAGCTCAAGGTGATGGATTCGACGGCGTTCTCGCTGTGCATGGACAACAAGATGCCGATCATCGTTTTTGATTTCTTCAAGCCGCACAATCTCAAGCGCGTCGTGCTCGGCGAAAAAGTCGGCACCTTGGTCACCAGCTAGGCGCGCGAAGGCCATGCCTGAACTGCCTGAAGTCGAAGTGCTCGTGCGGCATCTGCATCCGCTTTTGCGGGGCAAAACCATCCGCGATGTTTTTGTCGGCCGGCGAAAAATTATTTCGCCGACCCCGCTCGCGATATTTCAGAAAAACCTGCGCGGCGCAAAATTCATTGAAGTAACGCGGCGGGGAAAATATCTGTTGTTTCGGCTGCGGCCACAAAAAGGTCGCAGCGAAATCACTTTGCTTGGTCACCTTGGCATGACCGGACGCATGTTTCTCGGGCGCAAAAACGAGCCGCTGCCAAAACATGCTGCGGTGGTGTTTGATCTTGGTGCCAAAAATTTCATCTACGAAGACACGCGCTATTTCGGGCGGATGACTTTTGACCTTGCTTCGATCCAAGCACTGGGGCCGGAGCCGTTGAACGATGGGTTTTCCGTGGCGAATTTCGCGGAAGCGTTGAAAAAATCGCGGCAGCCGATCAAGGTGAAACTGCTCGATCAATCGCTCATCGCGGGCGTGGGCAACATTTATGCCAGCGAAGCGCTGTTCCGCGCGGGCATTTCGCCGCGCCGCGCCGCGAACCAATTGACGCTGCTCGAAATTGAAAAACTGTGCGCCGCGCTCCGCAAGGTTTTGGCGGAGGCGATTGATTGCGGGAGCACGCTGCCGTTGAATTTTAACGGCAGCAAGTCTGACGGGCTGTTCTATTTTGGGCGGATGCCGGGCGCGCCGGATTATTACACCGAACGGCTGTGCGTTTACGACTTGGCGGGCAAACCGTGCATTCGTTGCGGTTCCGGCATCAAACGCATCGTGCAGGCGGCGCGCAGCACTTTTTATTGTCCGCAATGCCAAAAGACCTGACGAAACGGTTTGACGAACGCGCGGCAATTTGTAAACTAATCATCCGTTTGCGTTCCAGAATAGCTCAATGGTAGAGCACGCGGCTGTTAACCGTGTGGTTGTAGGTTCAAGTCCTACTTCTGGAGCCAACGTTTATTGGCTTTTCTTAACAATCTCCTCGGTTCTAACACAGTTCTAACATTTGAGGGTCAATGTTTGAACTGTTACAGAACTATGAGAAACGAAAAGTTCCCTGTAACGATTACAGAAAAGGGCGTTTCTGCCGTCATCCGACAGGCATTGAAAATTAAGGGTGGCAAAAAGCTCGAATACTTCATCGTCGAATACATTCTGCTTGGAAAACGCAAGCAGGTTTGGCGTTCCGATCTCGACAAGGCTAAGGCCGTTGCGCGGGAAGCCTGCATCAAGATTGCCAACGGCGACCAGTCAGCCCTGGAATTAAGAAATGGTGAACTTCTGGCCTACACTAGAGCCGTTGAAATTTTATCGCCTACGCGTGTTCCGATTGACACCGCCTGCCGCGAGTTCACAGATGCAATGCAAATCCTAGGTGGTCACGCGTCCATCATCGAAGCCTGCCGCGACTGGATGAAGCGTAACGCCGTGAGCTTCCCCAAAATCACAGTTGCTGATGCAGTGGCGAAGGTTCAGAGCCGATCCATTGCCGACAATAAATCAAAAGGGCGGCAGCACGAACTTGAAGTTTTGCTGAATCGTTTCGCCGAGAGTTTTCAATGCGAAGCTCACACGGTAACGCCAAGCCTGATTTCGGCATACCTGACAGCGTTGCCTCTCAGCGAGCGGTCGAAGCGGAATCATCAGGATGCCATCAAACATTTGAACCGGTGGCTCGTGTTTCAGGGATATTTGGCCAAGGGAACGGACTGGATGGAAGGCGTTCAGAAATACTCTAAACGCAAGCACGGCGAGGTCACGATCTATGCGCCGGAGGAAATGGCAAAAATAATGAAGGCCGCGAAGGGCTGGCAGATTCCGGTCTGCGCAATTTTGGGCTTCAGCACGATGCGTCATTCAGAAATTCAGCGGCTTGATTGGGCGCAGGTCGAGCTATCGGACAATCCCGGCGAGAGCTTCATTGAAGTGCTGCCGATAGAAGGCACCAAATCTGACCAACGCCGCCGGCTGGTTCCAATCAGCGACAATTTGAAAGCCTGGTTGAAACCACACGCAAAAAATTCCGGCCCGGTTTGTCTCCCCAAAACAGAAAAAATTCTGCCGCAGATCGTTTCGAGTGCGGGGGTAAAATTCAACCGAAACGCCTTCCGTCATTCCGCAATTTCCTACCGAGTCGCGCAGACAGGAGACATCGCCCGCGTGTCAGACGAAAGCGGCAACTCGGTTCAAGTCATAAGGTCGAACTATCTCCGACGCGTAAAGCCAGCCGTCGCAGCCGAGTGGTTTTCCATCATGCCGCCGCGCCCTGCAATAATACGGAAACTGGTGCTCAATTGACACCAGACCAGCCCCAAAACCACCCCGTCACAGCGACATGGTGAACAGCCCCAAGACCGATGACCCGCTTTGCATTGAGCCGGTGCAGTTTGACCGGGATATGTTTGAACGGCAATGGTGGGACGATGAGTGAAATCAGAAATGCCAGTATCAATTACGGCTCGATAAAACTAAGCGGTAACAGTCACTTCGACGGCATTGCGGACAAGAATCGGGTTATTAAACTCGACAGGTTCAACGCCCAACTGGCTAAGTTCCTTGCAAATCTCGTTAGCCGCAGTTAGGCGCTTTCCACGTTCAGGAAGTTGCACGGTGAAAATCACCGCCGCCGGCATCCGATTCCGGTTTTTTAGCCGCTCCATGTTTTTTACCCACGCGCCGCCATGATGATAAATGTCCGATGGCTCGACTTTGTTCAAATCCAGCGGCTTGATCACCTTGGCAATCGAGTCACCGGTGAAATGTGCGAACGGCATGACAACGTGAAAATCTTCATCCCCAACCTTTTGGTTGACCTCATAATGATGGGCTAATTTCCAATCTTTCAGGAAACGCGCCAACCGATTTTTCATTATGGTTTCTTGATATTCACGCTTTTGCGCAAATTGACGTTCAACAAAACGCCCGAATAAATGTTCCAGTGCCTCTTCGGGGGTATCCGCCATGACCGTTCCAGCTTCACCGAAATGCAGCAAACCTTCGCGGCGACGGACGATTTCCATGAACCGCTTCACCTGTTCCTTGGCGATTTCCGGCGCGACTTTCGCATCAGTTGCCAGCAAGCGATGATTCGCCTGCACGCGGCACAATTCCCGCGCCACGCCTTGCAGCCCGGCTTTGAAAATTTTTGCGTCAAGCTCCGGGAAAAATCCCCTGACACGCCCCGTCCGCTTTAATGGCACCAGCCGATACCCAAAAAAATCCGTCTGCGGGCAATGCACCACCACGCCAACATTCACGAACTCGCCTACCTCCCGATACGGGAGGAAGCGCAAGGGCGCGTAGTTACAGACTAGTTGATTCATAAATGACTCCAAAATATATCGGCTTCCCGCTCAAATTTCCATAGCAATGATTCAATGCCAGCAAACGTAATACCGCTTTCCACATCCGTCCAATCTTCCGGCAATTCATTCCAAATTGTTTGCAAGTGGCTCAAAGTCAACCGGAAGTCGGCGCAAATACTGGCGCGGAAGGCATCCGACCAAACCTGTCTTGAATCCCGGAATGCGTGTTGTGCCCAAAAGTCAGCCATTAACGAAGGCTCAAACGCAAGATTATGGTCAATAACCACCAACCGCTGTTGATCTTCTGCCCAAAGCAAATTGGGATTGCCCCGGCCTTCGATAAAAATGCGATCCGAATTGGCAATCCACAAATCAAAAGCCAATACCCGTGCCTTGAGGTTCAAATCTAATCGCGGCAAATCGGTCTGACGGATTTCAACAAGATTAGTTTCGCGACAGGAGCCAAACAAAATTCCAGCCCCCAGCCGTTCAACTTCCTGTTTTTTTGCGCTGTAATCCAAAAGCAGCGGGTCAAGTTGAAGCTGCTCAAAATCGGGAATTGGCAGCCCCATCAATTTGCCCAAACGATTCGCCACCCATTCAGAAATCAATGCCTTGCGTCCGGCAAAATTACCCTTTACCACATATTCCCGGCCATCCTCGGCACGGCAAATGACTGGCTCAGTTTTGCCCTGCCAGGCGATGTCACCAATTTCGACAATGCGGATCATGTTTCGGGGCGCAGAATTATTACCACAAACTCCACGGTTTGATAAAGCTTTCTGAATATACTTTTGCGATCCACGCTTTGCGATTGCCTTAAATCCGCCGCGCTTTAGGATTCCTGCCAATCGCAATGTCCAAACGGTTTTTCACCAACGAAGGCGAAAACACGCTGCTGAAAAAATTCGCCGGCGTGTTCGCAGCCAACCCGGACATTGAACGGTTTGACGCGCTCGTCGGCTATCTTCGCGCCTCCGGCTATTTTGCGTTGCGCCCGCATCTGGAAAAAGTCCCGCTCATCCGCATCATCGTCGGCATTGACGTTGACGACCAGCTTGCCCGGCATCACCGGAAGGGGCTGCTCATGCTGGGCGACGCGGATAAAACGCTGGATTTTGTCCGCAAAAAACTCGCCGAGGACGTGCAGGGCGCACCCTACCGGCGCGACATTGAGGACGGCATCCGCCAGTTCGTCGCCGATGTCGCGTCCAAGCGCGTTGAAATCCGGGCGCACTCCACCAAAAAACTTCACGCCAAGCTCTACATTTTTCTGCCGCCCGGCTTTTGCGAACACAAACCGGGCGCGGTCATCACCGGATCGTCAAACCTCACCGCCGCCGGTTTGGGCGTCGAGGACGCCGCCAGCAATTACGAGTTCAACGTCGTGATCCACGATTACGATGAAGTCGTGTTTGCGAAAAACGAATTTGAAAAACTTTGGAACGAGGGCGTTTCCGTTCTGCCCGAGGCGGTCAAGGGCGTTGTGCGTGAAAGCTATCTGCGCGAAGACCTGACGCCGTTTGAACTCTACATAAAATTTCTCATTGAATACTTCGGCCCGGCGATTGACTACGATCCCAATTCCGAACGCGATTTGCCCAAGGGCGTGAAATCATTGAGCTACCAGGGCGACGCCGTGAACGACGGCTGGCTGAAACTGCAAAAGCACGGTGGTTTTTTTCTCGCCGACGTAGTTG